>Ga0308017_1000149_pt1 | contig 22862 bp, 17 predicted proteins | sample Neamet280_FD_203145 | JGI IMG/M metagenome (GOLD analysis project Ga0308017, IMG submission 203145) | Marine microbial communities from water near the shore, Antarctic Ocean - #280 | ecosystem: Environmental > Aquatic > Marine > Unclassified | place: Southern Ocean | collected 2014-10-01
GCGTTTCAGGCCGAAGTGGCCCGGCTGCTGCACCTGGTCACGCACTCGCTGTACTCCAACCCCGACATCTTTTTGCGCGAGCTGATCTCCAACGCATCCGACGCGTGCGACAAGCTGCGCTTCGAGGCACTGGCCAACCCCGCGCTGTACGAGGATGCGCCCAACCTGGATATCCGCGTCACGTTCGACAAGGCGGCCAAGACCATCACCATCACCGACAACGGCATCGGTCTGAGCGAGGCGGAAGCCATCGAACACCTGGGCACCATCGCCAAAAGTGGCACGCGCGAGTTTTTGCAGCGGCTCTCGGGTGACCAGCAGCAAGACGCACAGCTGATTGGCCAGTTTGGCGTCGGTTTTTACTCGGGCTTCATCGTCGCCGACCGCATCACGGTGGAAAGCCGCCGCGCGGGCCTGGCGCCCGAGCAGGGCGTGCGCTGGAGCAGCGACGGTACGGGCGCCTTCGAGACCGAGGCCATCACCCGCGCCGCGCGCGGCACCAGCGTCATCCTGCACCTGCGCGACGACAAGAGCGAATACCTCAACCGCTGGAAGCTCAAGTCCATCATCGGCAAATACTCAGACCACATCTCGCTGCCGATCCTGATGCCCAAGGAGCAATGGGACAAGGACAAGGGCGAGTACGTGCTGCTGGACGAGTGGGAGCAGGTCAACGCCGCTAGCGCCCTGTGGACGCGGCCCAAGAAGGACATCAGCGACGAGCAGTACATCGAGTTCTACAAAACCATCGCCCACGACGACGAGCCACCGCTGGCCTGGAGCCACCACCGGGTAGAGGGCAGCACCGAGTACACCCAGCTGCTCTATATTCCGGCCAAGGCGCCGTTCGACCTGTGGAACCGCGACAAGCGCGCGGGCGTCAAGCTCTACGTCAAGCGCGTCTTCATCATGGACGACGCCGAAGCGCTCATGCCCACCTACCTGCGCTGGGTCAAGGGCGTGGTCGATTCGGCCGACCTGCCGCTCAACGTCAGCCGCGAGCTGTTGCAGGAAAGCCGCGACGTCAAAGCCATCCGCGACGGCAACACGCGCCGCGTGCTCGCCATGCTGGAGGATTTGGCCGCCAAGGACCGCCTGCCCGAGGGCGAGGCGTGGGATGCGCTGTCCGACGACGAAAAGGCCCAGGCCCAGCGCGACGCCGGTCGCTACACGCGCTTCTGGGCCCAGTTCGGCGCCGTGCTCAAGGAAGGGCTGGGCGAGGACTTCGCCCACCGCGAGCGCATCGCCCGCCTGCTGCGCTTTGCCTCCACCCAGAGCGACGCGCCCACCGTCAGCCTGGCCGACTACAAGGCGCGCATGAAGGAGGGGCAAAAGGCGATTTACTACCTGACCGCCGACACGCTGGCCGCGGCCAAACACAGCCCGCAGCTCGAGGTGTTTCGCAAGAAGGGTATCGAGGTGCTGCTGATGACCGACCGCGTGGACGAGTGGGCGCTGTCGTTTTTGCACGAGTTCGATGGCACCCCGCTGCGTTCCGTGGCCAAGGGCGCGGTGGATTTGGGCGAGCTGCAAGACGAGGCCGAGAAACAAGCGGCCGAACAAGCCGCCGAGGCATTCAAGCCCGTGCTCGAGCGCCTGCGCGATGCGCTCAAAGACCGGGCCAAGGACGTGCGCGTGACCAGCCGCCTGGTCGAGTCGCCCGCCTGTTTGGTGGTGGACGATGGCGAGTATTCGCTCCAGCTGGCGCGTCTGCTCAAGGCCGCGGGTCAGAAGGCGCCGGAGGTCAGACCCATCTTGGAAGTCAACCCCGAGCACGCGCTGGTGAAAAAGCTCGCCGACGCAGGGGAGCGCTTCGACGACTACGCGCACATCTTGTTCGACCAAGCGCTGCTGGCCGAGGGCGGCCTGCCCGAGGACCCGGCGGCCTACGTGCGCCGCGTCAACGCGCTGCTGGCGTGACGGCAGGCACCGCCGCCGTCAGCCGGCGCTGGGCTGGCCCAGCGTGCCCGTCCACTCGATGATCTTGCGGTGGTCGGGCGGCAGCAGGGTGTAGCGGATGCCCTCGGCGCTGAGCAGATTGCGCATTTCGGCATCGATCTGGCGCGCCCGGGTTTCGTCCTGCAGTCGGCCAGCCCGAATGTAGGGCTTGTCCGGGTCGCGCTCGGTGAACACGTTGATGTGGTCGAACTGGTGGTACCACGCCAGGATCTGTTTGCGCGTCTTTTCGACGTCGCAGATATTGTCCGGGTAGTGCGCGTTGTAGTACAGCAGCTGCGGCAGTCCGCCCTCCGTGACCAAGTATTGCACCTGGCCGTCGAGGGCGGCCAGCATGTTGTACTGCAGCAGCGCGATACCGTACTGGTTGCGCAGCGCGTCGGTGTCGCCCTGCCAGACCAGCGCCTTGGCCACTTCCGGCACCAGCTCCACGGTCTTGTGCATCAGGTGCAATTTGAGCACGATGGCCGAGTAGTACAGCGATTTGTCGCAGCCTGGTCCACCGATGATGTTGATGACCTTGGTGGGGTAGCGTCGCAGTTTGTTTTCTGGCAGCTTCGGGGTGGTGTAGCCGACGATGGTACCCATGGCAGTCTCCTCTGCTCGACCGGCTCGACGCCGCCACACGCGGCGAGCACCGGTGCCCCATGCTAGCACCATTGGCGCGGCGACGCGACGCCCGCGCGTATGATCGCCGCATGTCCCGCGCCCGCCATCGCCCACCCGCGGCCAGCCTCGCCCCCGACGTGCTGGCCGAGCTGTACGCCGGCCAGTCGGTCGCCTTGCTGCAGGAGCTGCATATCCTGACGCGCGACGCCCGACTCAATCAGGACTCGCGCCGCAAGCTCAAGCAGGTCAACCACCTGCTGCAGTTCATTGAGCCGTTGCTACAGCAAGCGCTGCAGGCGCGCGGCGACGTGACGCTGGTGGACCACGGCGCGGGCAAGTCTTATTTGGGGTTTTTGCTCTACGACCGGTTTTTTGCCCAGCGCGCGGTCGGCACCGTGTGGGGGGTCGAGGCGCGCGCGGAGTTGGTCGCGCGCTCGGCTGACCTGGCACAGCGCTTGGGTTTTGCGCGCATGCGCTTCGTGGCGGCGACGGTGCGCGACGCGATGGCGGCGCTGCCCGCGACGGTGGACGTGGTCACCGCGCTGCACGCCTGCGACACCGCCACCGACGACGCGATCGACTTCGCGCTGCAGCGGCAGGCGCAGGCGATCGTGGTCGTGCCCTGCTGTCAGGCCGAAGTGGCGGCCGCGCTGCGCCGCCACAAGGCGCTGCAGCTGGCGCGCACGCCGCTGGCCGAGCTGTGGCGGCACCCGCTGCACACGCGCGAGTTTGGCAGCCAGGTCACCAATGTGATGCGCTGCCTGCGGCTGGAGGCGATGGGCTACGACGTGACCGTGACCGAGCTCGTGGGCTGGGAGCACTCGTTGAAAAACGAGCTGATCCTGGCGCAGCGCACGGGACGCCGCAAGCGCAGCGCCGCCGAGCGGCTGGCGCGCATGCTCGATGAACTGGGGCTGGCGGAACTGCGTGCGCGTTTTGCGGTCGCATGACCATGGCAGGTTTCGATTCGATACGGGCCGCACTGCTGGGCTGGCCTGCGCTGCTGTGGTTGGCATGGTGGCTGGGGGAGCGCTGGCAGCCGCACGGCGTGCCGCGGGTGAGCGTTTACGTGGCCGTTGGCCTTGCGGGCAGCGCCATCGGGCTTGCCGTGGGCTTGGATGCCGACAGCGGCGGGCCGGCGTTGCTCGCGCAGCTTGCGCTGTCGCTGGTGTTGTTCGAGCTGGGCTGCCGCATCCACCTGGGTTGGTTTCGGCGCAACCCGTGGGTGCTGCTGATCGGGCTGTTGCAGTCGGTGGTGATTTTCGTCGCCGTGCTGTGGGCCTTGGCCGCCGCCGGGTTGGGGGGGCAGTGGCGTCCGCTGCTCGCCGCCGTTGCGGTGGCGGCGTCGCCGGCCAGCTTGCTGCGTGTGGCCAATGACTTGCGTGCCGCCGGGCAGGTGACCGAGCGCGTGTTGCACCTGGCCGCTATCCAGTGTGTGGTGGCGGTATTGCTCGTCAAAGGGGTGACCGGCCACTGGTACCTGAGCGAGGCGGGGGATTGGGCGCAGGCCGCCCTCGGCAGTGTGTATGCGGTGGGCATCTCGATCGCGCTGGGTGTGGCGCTGGCCATCGTGGTAGCGGCCCTGCTGCGCGGGCCGTTCACGTCACCCGCAGCACCCACGGTGGGCTACGCGTTGGCACTGGTGTGGCTGACGGTGGTGTCCGACGCGCTGCACCTGTCGCCGCTGCTGGCGGCGCTCAGTTTTGGCGTCGCTTTGCGCGAGCGGCGCGTGTTCGTGGCCAACGCACAGCGCGACTTCGGCTCGCTGGGCCTGCTGCTGGGTGTGTTTCTGTTCGTCTATGTCGGCTCGCGTTTGTCGTGGGATGCGCTGACACAGGGCGCCGTTTGGGGCGTGGCCGCCGTCGTCTTGGCCGCCCGGATTCTGATCCCCGTGGCCATCCACGCGATGTTGGCCGTACCCAGCGGCACCACGCCGCGCAAAGGGGCGCTGACCGGTGTGGCGCTGGTGCCGATGTCGGCCATGACGCTGTTGCTGCTCGAGCGCAGTATCGTGCTGGGCCTGCCGCCAGCGGCCGAGGCCCTGTGGTTTCTGTCCGCCGCACTGTTGTGGTTGGAGTTGTGCGGTCCGTGGGTCACGCAATGGGCGCTGGTTGCCGCGCGCGAGGCTGGCTCGCCATCGAGGGGGCCGGCCACGGCGTCCGTCCCCCCGAGTCCGCCCCCGCGTTGAGGAGCCCGCCATGCCGCTGGAGCCGTTCAAGACCTCCGCTGCGCTCTCCATGGGCGTCGAGCTCGAACTGCAAATCGTCAACACCTACGACCAGGACCTCTCCAGCAGCGCCGACGACTTGCTGGCGCTGCTGCAGCGTGCGCCGTTTCCGGGCACCGTCACGCCCGAGATGACGCAAAGCATGATCGAGATCGCCACTGGCGTGCATACCCGCCACGGCAAGCTGCTGGCGCAGCTGCGCGCGATCCGCGACACGCTGGTGGCAGCGGCCGACCGGCTCAATGTCGAGCTCGCGGGTGGCGGCACCCACCCGTTTCAGCGCTGGTTCGAGCAGCGCATCTTCGACAAGCCGCGCTTTCAGCAGCTGTCGGGCCTGTACGGCTATTTGGCCAAGCAGTTCACCGTGTTCGGGCAGCACGTGCACATCGGTTGTCGCTCGGCGGACGAGGCGTTGTTTCTGCTGCATGCGCTCAACCGTTACGTGCCGCACTTCATCGCGCTGTCGGCGTCGTCGCCGTTTTTTCAGGGGGTCGATACGCTGTTCGACTCGGCGCGGTTGAACTCGGTGTTTGCGTTTCCCCTCAGTGGCCGTGCACCCTTCGTGCTGAGTTGGGAGGCATTCGAGCAAGGCTATTTCCGCAAGATGGAAGCCACGGGCGTGGTGCGGTCGATGAAAGATTTCTACTGGGACATTCGCCCCAAGCCCGAGTACGGCACGATCGAACTGCGCGTGTGCGACACACCACTGACCGTGGAGCGCGCGGCGGCGCTGGCTGGCTACCTGCAAGCGTTGTGTCGGCACTTGCTCGAGGGCGGCGACCCCGCGCCCGTGGAGGACGACTACCTCGTTTACACGTACAACCGTTTTCAGGCCTGCCGCTTCGGGCTCGAGGGCACGCTGGTGCACCCGCGCACGCGCGAGGCCCTGTCGTTACGCGAGGATATCTTGGCCACCGTACGTCGCCTGCGCCCGCACGCCCAGGTGCTGCAGAGTGACGAGGCACTCGACGAGATCGAGCGCGTCGCGGGCATGGCTGGCAATCACGCCAGTTTTTTGCGCGCGCAGTACGCCCGCAGCGGCAGCATCCAAGGCGTGGTGCGTGCCGCCGTCGACGCCTGGCGCCGACCGTGCTAAGCTGGCGCGGTCTGCCGCGGCGCGTCACCCGCGCCGTGGGTCACCACAGGAGAGTCGTCCATGCCAGGTTTGCTGCCCCACGTCGACCCCGATGGGTTGCTCGAATTTTCGGTGGTATACACCGACCGCGCGCTCAACCACATGTCCCGGCGCTTCCAGCGTGTCATGACCGATATTTCGGGCATCCTCAAGGAGGTCTACGGCGCGCATTCGGTGGCGCTCGTGCCGGGAAGCGGCACGTTTGGCATGGAGGCGGTCGCGCGCCAATGGGCCACCGACCGCCGCGTACTGGTGCTGCGCAACGGCTGGTTCAGCTACCGCTGGACGCAAATCTTCGACATGGGGCGCATCCCGGCCGAGGCGCACGTGCTCAAAGCCCGGCGCGTGAGCGACGAACCGCAGGCACCCTGGGCACCCGCGCCGCTGGATGAGGTGGTGGCGACCATCCACGCGCAGCGCCCCGCGGTGGTGTTCGCCCCGCACGTGGAAACGGCCGCCGGCATGATGTTGCCGGACGACTATTTGCATGCCGTCGCCGAGGCGGTGCACGCGGTGGGCGGCCTGTTTGTGCTGGACTGCATCGCCTCCGGGGCGATGTGGGTGGATATGCGCGACAGCGGCGTGGACGTGCTGATTTCGGCACCGCAGAAAGGCTGGAGCGGCTCGCCCGCGTGCGCCATGGTGATGCTGTCGGCGCGTGCGCGCCACGCGATCGACGGTACGACCAGCACCAGCTTCGCCTGCGACCTGAAGAAGTGGTTGCAGGTGATGGAAACCTACGAACAGGGTGGGCACGTCTACCACACGACCGTGCCCACCGATGCGCTGGTGCGGCTGCGCGACGTGATGCAAGAGACGCGCGAAGCGGGCTTTGCCGCCATGAAAGCGGCGCAGGCCGAGCTGGGCCGCCGCGTGCGTGCCGAGTTGGCCGCGCGCGGTTTGCGCAGCGTGGCTGCGGCCGGATTCGAGGCACCGGGCGTGGTGGTCAGCTACACCGACGATCCCGATATCGCTAATGGCAAAAAATTTGCGGCCGTGGGCTTACAAACCGCCGCTGGCGTGCCCCTGATGTGCGACGAGCCGGCGGACTTTCGTACCTTCCGCATCGGCCTGTTCGGGCTGGAGAAGCTGCGGCACATCGAGGGCACTGTGGGGCATTTGACGCAGGCGCTGGATGCGCTGGGGCTATCGGTACGCGAGCCCAGCTTGGTCTGAACCCAGCCCTAGCCGAAAAACCGCCGCCGCGTCAGCGCCAGCGCCATCCAAAACGCCACTCCTCCATAGGCCAGCAGCACCGCCAGGTGCAGCAACGGTTGCTCGGGCCAACGGTCCAGGAACATCGGCCGCACCAACGCCACCGCATGGGTCAGGGGTAAGGCGTCGCTGATCGTCTGCACCCAGCCCGGCAGTTGCTCGCGCGGAAAGAACACGCCCGACAAAAACATCATCGGCGTGAGAAACAGCGTGAAGTAGTAGGTGAAAAAATCGTAGCCCTTGGCCAGCGCATTGAAGATCAGCGCCAGGCTGGCAAACACCGTGCCCGTGAGCCCCAGCACGGCCCACGCCAGCGCGAGCTTGGGCGTGTGGCTGATGCCCAGCGCCAGCATCACCGCCAAAATGGCGCTGACGGTAAAGAGCGCTTTGAACGCGGCCCACAGCATCTCGGCCAGCACGATGTCGTCCAGCGTGACCGGCGCGTAGAGGATGCCGTCCCAGGTTTTTTGCACGTGCATGCGCGAAAACGCGGAATACAACGCCTCGAACGTGGCGGCGTTCATCGCGCTCATGCAAATGCTGCCACTGGCTAGAAAGACCAGATAGGGCACCGCCTGGACCTCTCCACCGGGCAGCCGCAGATTGACGCTGCCCACCAGCGCCCCCATGCCGTAGCCGAATGCAACCAGCCAGATGAGCGGCTCGGCGATGTTGCCCACCAGGCTGGGGATGGCGAGTTTTCGCCACACCAGCAAATTGCGTAGCCAGACGGCCGCGAAGCGGCGTGTGGGACGAGGGGGATGCCAGACCGTGCGGGCTGGCGCGACGCGGGGTGGCTCTGGGAGGGTCGTGGGCGTTGCCATGGCGTCGATCCTACCCCTCCGCCCGAATCTGGCGCCCGGTCAGTTTCAGAAACAAGTCTTCCAGATTGGCCGGGCGGTGCAGCAGACGTAAACGCGGCTGCGCGCCCAGCGCTGCCAGCAGCGGGCGCGCGTCGTGCGTGTACAGAAACGCCGTCTCGCCGCTGACCTCGACGCGGGCAGCCAGCGCCCGCGCCTCGGGGGGGAGTCCTTGTCGTGCGTCGGCGTGGCCCTGCTCGCCGTAGATTTCCACCACCTCCGGCTCCAGGTGTTGGGCAATGAGCTCGCGGGGGCGGCCTTCGGCAATCTTGCGGCCGTGGTCGACGATGACCAGCCGGTGGCATAGCCGCTCGGCCTCGTCCATGAAGTGCGTGGTCAGCAAAATGCTCTTACCCTGCTGCAGCAGGCGCTGCAGCCGCTCCCACATCAGGTGGCGCGCCTGGGGGTCGAGCCCCGTGGTCGGCTCGTCGAGCAGCAGCAGCGCCGGGTCGTTCACCAACGCGCGCGCCAGGCTCAGGCGTCGGCGCATGCCCCCCGACAGTTCACCCGGGCGCGCGTCGGCCTTGTGCGCCAGCGCGGCAAAGTCCAGCAACTCGGCGATCCGTGGGCGCAGTTCGCGCGCCGTCAGCCCAAAATAGCGCCCGTAGACGAGCAGGTTCTCGGCGCACGTGAAGTCCGGGTCCAGCGTGTCGAACTGCGCCACCACGCCCAGCCGGGCCTTGACGGCCTGCGCGTGCGCGGGCATGTCCAGCCCCAGGATGCGCACGCACCCGGCATCGGGCACCACCAGCCCCAGCGCCATGCGCAGTGTGGTCGTCTTGCCCGCCCCGTTGGGGCCGAGCAGTCCCAGGCACTCGCCCGGCGCGATGGCAAACGACAGGTCCTGCACCACGGGCCGCCCGGCATAGTGCTTGACCAAGCCGTCGATTTCGAACAACGGGGATGTCATGAGCCGCATTGTGCATGGTGCTCTGGCTGTTCGCGGGTCGCCCGCGCCACGGGCTTGGTGCTACGATCGGCGCCCCATGCAGGTTTCGGAACGCGCAGCGGTGGCGCTGCAATACCTTTTGCCCAAGCAGGTGCTGACGGCGCTGGCGGGCGCGTTGGCGCGCCGGCCGCTCGGGCCGGTGACGCAAGTGGCCATCCGGCGCTTCATCCGGCGCTATGCGGTGGACATGGCCGAAGCGGCCCAGCCCGATCCGGCCGCCTACGCCACGTTCAACGACTTTTTTACCCGTGCACTGCGCGCCGATGCGCGCCCGTTGGCCGCGGCCGATCTGGTGTGTCCGGTGGATGGCGCGATCAGTCAGTGCGGCGCTATCCAGCGGGACCGCATGCTGCAGGCCAAGGGGCACGACTACACCGTCGGCGCGCTGCTGGGCGGCGACGCCGCGCTGGCCGCCGCGTTCACCGACGGGACGTTTGCCACGCTGTACCTGAGCCCGCGCGACTACCACCGCATCCACATGCCGTGTACGGGGCGGCTGCGCCAGATGGTGCATGTGCCGGGGGATTTGTTTTCGGTGAATCCGACGACGGCGCGCGGGGTGCCGGGGCTGTTCGCGCGCAACGAGCGCGTGATCTGTGTGTTCGAAGGCGAGCGCGATAGCCGGCGCTTTCCGTTCGTGCTGGTGCTGGTGGGGGCCACCATCGTGGGCAGCATGGCCACCATTTGGCATGGGGTGGTCAACCCGCCGCGGCCCGGCATCGTACGCCGCTGGGACTACGGCGACCGCGACATTACCCTGGCGCAGGGGGCGGAGATGGGCCGCTTTTTGTTGGGCTCGACGGTGATCGTGCTGCTACCGCCAGGCGTGGCGGCCCTGAACCCTGACTGGGTACCGGGCCGCCCGGTGCGCATGGGCGAGCCGATGGGCCGCTGGGCCTGACGGCGACCAGCGCCGTGGGTCACTGAAACGCGACTTCGGCAAAACTGCGCAGCTTGCGGCTGTGCAGTTGGTCCACGCCCGCCGCGCGCAGCCGCTCGATGGCGCGCAGCCCGATGCGCAGGTGCTGGTCGACGCGCTCGCGGTAGAACCGGTCGGCCATGCCGGGCAGTTTGATGGCGCCGTGTAACGGCTTGTCGCTCACGCACAGCAGTGTGCCGTAGGGCACGCGGAAGCGAAAACCGTTGGCGGCGATGGTGGCGGACTCCATGTCCAGCGCCACCGCGCGCGATTGCGAAAAGCGCCGCTGGGGCAGGTTGTCGGGCAGCAGCTCCCAGTTGCGGTTGTCGGTGCTGGCCACCGTCCCGGTGCGCAGCACGCCCTTGAGCGCGGCGCCCTCCAGTCCGGTCACGTCGGCCACGGCCGCTTCCAGCGCTTGCTGGATTTCGGCCAACGCGGGGATGGGTACCCACAGCGGCAGCTCTTCGTCGAGCACGTGGTCCTCTCGCACATAGGCGTGCGCCAGCACGTAGTCGCCGAGTTGCTGGCTGGTGCGCAGCCCGGCACAGTGGCCCAGCATCAGCCACGCATGGGGGCGCAGCACGGCAATGTGGTCGGTGGCCGTCTTGGCATTGCTGGGCCCCACCCCGATGTTGACCAGCGTGATGCCGCTGCGATCCGCGCGCACCAGGTGGTAGGCCGGCATTTGCGGCAGGCGCGGCGGGGGGCTGCCGGTGGGGCCGGTCAGCGCGCTGCGCTCGGCCGCCGTCAGCCCGGCGCGCCAGGAGACCACGTTGCCCGGCTCGACGAAGGCGACGTACTCGCTGTCGGGGCGGCTCATTTCCTGCTGCGCCAGCCGGACGAACTCGTCGACGTAGAAGCCATAGTTGGTAAAGAGCACGAAGTTTTGAAACCACGCGGGCGAGGTGCCGCTGTAGTGGCGCAGCCGCTGCAGCGAGTAGTCGATGCGCGCCCCGGTGAACAGCGCCAGCGGCTGCGGCGCGCCCGGCGGGGGCGTGTGGGTGCCGTTGGCAATACCGTCGTCCATCGCGGACAGGTCGGGCAGGTCGAACACGTCGGCCAAGCGGGCGCGGTGCAGGGTGTCGAGCTCTCCTTCGAAATGCGCGTCCTCGCCCAGCGCGAAGTGCACCGGGATGGGCTCGTTGCTGAGGCCGATGTCGAGCGGTTCGCCGTGGTTGTCCAACAGCAGGCGGAACTGCTCGCGCCAATAGTCGGCGAACAGATCGGGCCGGGTGAGGGTGGTTTCGTAGCGCCCCGGGCCAGCGACGAAGCCATAGCTCAGTCGTCCCGCCACCCGGGCCTGCGGCAGGCGGGTGGCACGCTGCGTGCGCAGGCGCACGAAGGGGTAGGTCGCGCGCACGCGCGCCAGCCCCATGTCAGGATCGAGCGGCGTGCGCACATACGCGTGCAGCTCGGCCTGCAAGAAGCCGACGGCGGCGTCGTAGAGCTGCCGCACATGGGCCACGGCAGCATCGGCATCGGTGAAGGACTGCGGTGCGACGAAGGGGGGCGTGCGCAAGGGCGGCACACCGTCGGTGGGATGGGGTTCTGAACGATGGTTCATGGTGAAGGCGATAGAGGGCTGCACGGGCCTGGTTAGCCGGTAGTCACCGGCTCGCGCATCGTGACGAATTCTTCGGCCAGGGTGGGGTGGATGCCCAGTGTGGCGTCGAACTGCGCCTTGGTCGCGCCGCAGCGCAGGGCGACGGCAAAGCCTTGCACGATCTCGCCCGCGTCTGGGCCTACCATGTGCAGGCCGAGCACCCGGTCGCTCGCGTCATCGACCACCAGTTTGACCAGCGCGCGCTCGTCGTGGCCGCTGAGCGTGTGGCGCAGCGGCTTGAAGGCGCTGCGGTAGATGCGCAAGCGCCGGCCCTCGGCGCGGGCTTGCGCCTCGGTCAGGCCCACCGTGCCGACGCTGGGCAAGGTGAAGACGGCGGAGGGGATGAGGTCGTAGCGCGCCTTACGCGCCGACTGGCCGGGGGCGGGCCCGAACAGGTGGTCCACCACGGCCATGGCTTCGGCCAGCGCGACCGGGGTCAGTGCCGCACGCGCCACCACGTCGCCCACTGCGTACACGCTGGGGACGTTGGTGCAGAAATGGTCGTCGACCACGATGGCGCCTTGCGCGCCCTGCGCCACACCCAGCGCCTCCAGGCCCAGGCCGTGCACGTTGGGCACGCGCCCGGTGGCGTAGAGGATGGCGTCGGCCACCACGTGACCGCCGTCGTCGAGCACGGCGTGCAGGCCGTCGGCGGCGCGCCGCACGGCGACCACACTGGTGGCGAGGCGCAGGTCCAGCCCCTTTTTGCGCATCTCATCGGCCAAGAAGTGCCGCACCTCGTCGTCGAAGCCGCGCAGGATTTGCTCGCCGCGGTACAACTGCGTGACGCGCGCGCCCAGCCCCAAAAAGATGGAGGCGAATTCGCACGCGATGTAGCCCCCACCCACGACCAGCAAGCGCTGCGGGAAGGGCTCCAGGTCGAACACCTGGTCCGAGGTGATGACGTGCTCGCGGCCCTGAAAGTGCGGCACGTGCGGTGTGCCGCCGGTGGCGATCAGGATGCGCTCGGCACGCCAGCGCTGCGTGCCGGTGCTGCCATCGGGGCGCGGGGTGTGCAGCTCCACGGTATGCGGATCGGCCAATCGGGCCCCGCCGTGCAGCACGGTCACGCCGCTGCCTTGCAGCAGCCGTTCGTACACGCCGTTGAGGCGCGCGATCTCGGCGGCGCGGCGGCGTTTGAGCGTCGCCCAGTCCAGGCGCGGCGGGTCGACGTGCCAGCCATAGCCGCGTGCCTCGTCGAACCCATGCGCGTAGTGAGCCGCGTAGTGGTAGAGTTTCTTGGGGATGCACCCCAGCGTCACGCAGGTGCCGCCGAGGCCGTCCAGGCCGCGCGCTTCGGCCAGGGCGACGCGGGCGCCGCGCTGGGCGGCCAGGCGCGCGGCGCGCACGCCGCCGCTGCCGCCACCGATGACGAAGAGGTCGAAGTCGAAACCGCTCATGGGGGTGGGATGTGAGATGGGCTGTTACGGTTGGTTGCAGGCGTTGCCAAACGGTTGCCGTCGGCCTGGCCCGAGCGGTCTATGATGCCAGCAAAGGGCCAATGGCGATGGACATCCTGGCGGATCATGGGCATCTACGACGCGTGGGGCTGGCGCTGGCGGTCTCATGGGCCTGCGCGGCCGCCCCTGGGGCCTGGGCGGCCAAGCCCGAGTGGGCCGGCCACGGCAAACCGGCGCATGCCACCCACCCGGCAGCGCCCACGCACGACGCACCACGCGGCGCGGTGGCTGCCACCAGCGGCAACGACGCGCTGTCGATCGCGATCGGCGGCTACTTTGGTGACCGCCAACGCGAGGCGGTGCGCCTGGTGTTCGGGTCCCAGATCGCCCAAGGGCACTGCCCGCCGGGGCTGGCGAAGAAAAACAACGGCTGCCACCCGCCGGGGTTGGCCAAGGCGTGGACGCTCGGCAAGCCGCTGCCGCCCGGCGTCGTGACCTACCCCTTGCCAAAGGAGCTGCAGCGCCGCCTTGGCGATCCTCCCCCGGGATACCGTTTCGTCCGGGTCGCGGCCGACATCCTGCTGATCGCGATCGGCACGGCGATCGTGGTCGATGCGATCGAGGATCTGGCGGGGCTGTGAGGGGGGTCACCCTCGCGCCAGCACCCGAGCCAAGTAGCGGCCCGTGTGGCTGTCGGGGTGTGCCGCCACGGCTTCCGGCGTGCCGCAGGTCACGACCGTCCCACCGCCCGCGCCACCTTCGGGCCCCATGTCGATGATCCAGTCGGCCGTCTTGATGACGTCGAGGTTGTGCTCGATGACGACAATGGTGTTGCCCGCGTCGCGCAGCCGATGCAGCACCTGCAGCAGCAGCTCGATGTCGGCGAAGTGCAGACCGGTCGTGGGCTCGTCCAGGATATAGAGCGTGCGGCCGGTGTCGCGCTTGGACAGCTCTTGCGCCAGCTTGACGCGCTGCGCTTCCCCACCCGACAGCGTGGTGGCGCTCTGGCCCAGGCGCAGGTAACCCAGCCCGACGTCGAGCAGGGTCTGTAGCTTGCGCTGCAGGGTCGGCACGGCCGCAAAGAAGGCGTGCGCCTGCTCGACCGTGAGGTCGAGGATCTCGGCGATGTGGCGCCCCTTGTAGCGCACTTCGAGCGTCTCGCGGTTGTAGCGGCGGCCGCCACAGACGTCGCAGGGCACGTACACGTCGGGCAGGAAGTGCATTTCCACCTTCACCACGCCGTCGCCCTGGCAGGCTTCGCAGCGGCCGCCCGCCACATTGAAGCTAAAGCGCCCCGGCCCCCAGCCGCGCTCGCGGGCGGCTGGGGTCTCGGCGAGCAGCTCACGGATGGTGGTGAACAGCCCCGTGTAGGTAGCCGGGTTGGAGCGCGGGGTGCGCCCGATCGGGCTTTGGTCCACCGCGATCACCTTGTCGAAGTGCTCCAGCCCTTCGATCGCTTCGAAGGGCTCGGGCTCATCGTGGCTGCGGTAGAGGTGGCGTGCCACGGCGCGCAGCAGCGTGTCGTTGACCAGCGTGGATTTGCCCGAGCCGCTCACCCCCGTGACGCAGATGAAGCGCCCGACCGGAAACGCCACCGTGACGTTGCGCAGGTTGTGCCCGCGCGCTCCCACCAGCCGCAGCGCCGCGCCCGTGGGCGGCGGGGTGTCGAGCGCTGGCCGATCAGCGCTGGCACGAGTGGCCTGCGTGGGCCAGCCGCCGCGCCGCGCAGGGGACGGCGCGGCGGCCGGTGCCGAGGGGTTGGGCACCCAGGCCAAGCGTCGCTCGGGCACCGGAATACGACGCCGCCCGGACAGGTACTGGCCCGTGACCGATGACGGCTCGGCCGCCACCGCCGTCCAGTGGCCTTGCGCGAGCACCTGGCCGCCGTGCACGCCCGCGCCGGGGCCCAGGTCGATCAGGTGGTCGGCGGCGCGCATGATGTCTTCGTCATGTTCGACCACGATGACCGTATTGCCCAGATCGCGCAGGCGCAGCAGCGTGGCGATCAGGCGGTCGTTGTCGCGCTGGTGCAGGCCGATGCTGGGCTCATCGAGCACATACATCACGCCGCTGAGGCCCGAGCCGATCTGGCTGGCCAGTCGGATGCGCTGCGCCTCGCCGCCGGAGAGCGTGTCTGCGCTGCGCGCCAGGGTCAGGTACGGCAGCCCCACGTCGTTGAGGAAGCGCAGCCGCGCCTGGATTTCGCGCACCACTTTGCTGGCGATCTCGGCGCGCGCCCCGTGCAGCCGCAGACCGTCGAAGTACGCCAGCGCCTCGGCCAGCGTCATCTGGGTGATGGCGTGGATGTGGCGCCGCTGCTCGCCCTCGCCCAGATAGACCTGCAGCGCCTCGGGGCGCAACCGGGTCCCGCCGCATGCGGGGCAGGCATGGGTGCTGCGGTATCGGCCCAGTTCCTCGCGCACGGCGACCGAGTCGGTGTCGCGCCAGCGGCGCTCGAAGTTGGGCAGGATGCCCTCGAAGGGGTGGCGCTGGGTCACGCGCCGCCCGCCGTCGGCGGTGTAGTGAAAGGCGATCGTCTCGTTGCCACTGCCGTGCAGCAGTACGTGCCGCACCGACTCGGGCAGCGCGTTCCATGGCGTTTCGGGGTCGAAGCCGTAGTGGGCCGCCAGGCTTTCGATGAGGGCGAAAGCGTGTGCGTTGCGCCGGTCCCAGCCTTTGATGGCGCCGCTGGCCAGGCTGAGCTCGGGGAAGGCCACCACGCGCGTGGCGTCGAACAGCTCGACGTGTCCCAGCCCGTCGCAGCGCGGGCAGGCGCCCTGTGGGGCGTTGAAGGAAAACAGCCGCGGCTCGGGCGGCGCTTGCGTGTGGTCGCACACCGGGCACGCGGGGCGCGCCGACCACGCGTGTAGCGTTTGCGTCTCCAGTTCGAGTGCGCGCGCCTTGCCGCCACCCACGCGCAGCGCGGCCTCGAGGCTGTCGGCGAGGCGTTGGCGTGCGTCGGGCCGCACCTTCAAGCGGTCGACCACCACTTCCAGCGCCGCGCCGGGGCGCAGGCGTTGGTGCGCTTCGTCGCCCTCGACCACGTCGCCATCGATGCGAAAACGCACGAATCCCTGCGCCTGCAGGCCGCGCAACGCGGCCGCCGCCCCGTCTGCATCGGGTGCCACCACCGGGGCCAGCAGCATCAGCCGCGCCTCGGGCGGCAGTGCCAGCAGCGCATCGACCATCTGACTTACGGTCTGGGCTTGCAGGGGCAGATCGTGGTGCGGGCAATAGGGCACCCCAGCGCGTGCGAACAGCAGGCGCAGGTAGTCGTGGATCTCGGTGACCGTGCCGACCGTCGAGCGTGGGTTGTGGCTGGTGGCCTTCTGTTCGATGGCGATGGCGGGGCTCAGTCCCTCGATCAGGTCCACGTCGGGCTTGTCCATACGCTCCAGAAACTGCCGCGCGTAGGCCGACAGGCTCTCGACGTAGCGGCGTTGCCCCTCGGCGTACAGCGTGTCGAAGGCCAGGCTCGACTTGCCCGAGCCCGACAGGCCGGTGATCACGACCAGCGCATCCTTCGGGATGTCCAGGTCCAGGTTGCGCAGGTTGTGCGTGCGTGCGCCGCGCACGCGGATGTAGCGCTCGGGCGGGGCTGGCGGGGGCGAGACGGGCAGCGGGGTCATGCGTTGGAGTGATCAAGGCCAAAGCCGGGCAACCCACCATCATAGGGCCGTCCCGGCTGTCGGCGCATGGCCAGGCCTGGCACGCCTTTGCTACACTGTGCGCATGTTCGCTGCGCGCAGCCTGTTCGACGCTCGCCGGGCGGCCGCCCTCAAGACCGGCCGCCGGGAGGCTTGGCCTTGGCGTCAGCCAACGACGCGCGTCTGATTCCCTCGAGCCCCTCTCGTGCGGCCGGGCTCCTGCCCCCTGGCAGTGGGATGTTCGAGCCGCCTCGCCGGTTGTCCCGACCGGCCCCGTAGGATCTTCACCGGCCGCGCCGACCGCCCGCAGTGGATCGCCGGCCGCCCCCCGCCCGGAGCCCGATTGCCGTGATCACCGAACAGGAATTCCGCCGCTTGGCCGACCTCGGCCACCACCGCATCCCGCTCGTCGCCGAGGCGCTGGCCGACCTCGACACGCCCCTGTCGCTCTACCTCAAGCTCGCCCATGCCAGCGACGGCGGGCGCAACAGCTTTTTGCTCGAATCGGTCGTCGGTGGCGAGCGCTTCGGCCGCTACAGCATCATCGGTCTGCCCGCGCGCACCTGGCTGCGCAGCAGCGGTTTTGGTGATGCCGCCCGCACCGAGGTGGTGCGCGACGGCGCCGTCATCGAGACAATTGGCGGCAACCCGCTCGACGCCATCGCGGCGTATCAGCGGCGCTTTCGCGTCGCGCCCCTGTCGGGATTGCCGCGGTTTTGCGGCGGCCTGGCGGGCTATTTCGGCTACGACACGGTGCGCCACATCGAGCCCAAGCTGGTCGGCACCTGCCCGCCCGACCCGCTGGGGTTGCCCGACATCGTGCTGCTGCAAACCGAGGAGCTGGCCGTCATCGACAACCTATCCGGCCGTCTGTATCTGATCGTCTATGCAGACCCGGCTGAGCCCGACGCCTACGCGCACGCCCAGCAGCGGCTGCAGGTGTTGGCCGAGCGCCTGCGCGCGCCGGTCGGCGTGCCGACGCTCGAGCCCGCCGCTCCCGTGGCCGCGACGCACGAGCGCACCCAGGCCGATTTTATGGCCGCGGTGGAGCAGGCCAAGGCGCTGATCCAGCAGGGCGATTTCATGCAGATCGTGATCGGCCAGCGCATGCACAAGCCGTTTGCCCATCCGCCGCTGAGCCTGTACCGCGCGCTGCGCTCCCTCAACCCCAGCCCCTACATGTACTACTACAACCTGGCGGGGGCGGACGCGCGCGGCAGTGATTTGCACGTCATCGGCGCCTCGCCCGAAATCCTGGTGCGGCAAGAGCGCACGCCGCAGGGCGTCAAGGTCACCATCCGCCCGCTGGCGGGCACCCGCCCGCGCGGCGCCACGCCCGAGCTGGACAAGGCCGCCGAGCAGGAGTTGCTCGCCGACCCGAAGGAGCGCGCCGAGCATGTCATGCTCATCGACCTGGCGCGCAACGACATTGGGCGCATCGCCGAGATCGGCAGCGTGCGCGTCACCGAGGCATTCGCCGTCGAGCGCTACAGCCATGTGATGCACATCGTCAGCAACGTCGAAGGCGTGCTGCGCCCGGGCCTCGACAACATGGACGTGCTGCGCGCGACCTTCCCCGCTGGCACGCTGACCGGTGCGCCCAAGGTACACGCCATGGAGCTGATCGACCGGCTCGAGCCGACCAAGCGCGGCATCTATGGTGGCGCAGTGGGCTACTTGAGCTATGCAGGCGACATGGACCTGGCGATCGCGATTCGCACCGGTGTCGTGCACGACGGCACGCTGTACGTGCAGGCCGCGGCTGGCGTGGTCGCCGACTCGGTGCCCGCGCTCGAGTGGCAGGAGACCGAACACAAGGCGCGCGCGTTGTTGCGCGCGGCCGAACTCGTCGAGGAGGGGCGGGTATGAGCCTTCGGTTATTGATGATCGACAACTACGACTCGTTCACCTACAACTTGGTGCAGTACTTCGGCGAGCTCGGGGCCGAGGTGGAGGTGTTTCGCAACGACGAGATCACGCTGGAGGGCATCGCCGCGCGCGCGCCCGATCGGCTGGTGATTTCGCCGGGGCCGTGCTCGCCGGCGGAAGCCGGCATCTCGGTGGCGGCGATTCGCCACTTCGCCGGGCGCGTACCCATCCTGGGCGTGTGTCTGGGGCACCAAAGCATCGGTGCGGCGTTTGGCGGCAATATCGTGCGCGCGCGCGAGCTCATGCACGGCAAGACGAGTGTCATCACCACTACGCAGAGCGGGCTCTTTGCCGGGTTGCCGCGCCAGTTCACCGTCAACCGTTACCACTCGCTGGCCATCGACCGCGCCACGCTGCCCGCGGTATTGACCATCACCGCTTGGTGCGACGACGGCGAGATCATGGGCGTGCAGCACCGCGAGCTGCCGGTGCACGGGGTACAGTTCCACCCCGAAAGCGTGCTGTCCGAACACGGCCACGCGCTGTTGCGAAATTTTCTGCTGGCCCCCTGAATCCGGCGGCCGCGCTGGGCCGTCCACCTAGCGTGCGCCTCGATTCCCGTCCCCTCGGAGGTCTTTCATGTCCCATCGCCACCACATCACGCCCCAGGAAGCGCTGCAGCGCGTCATCGAGCACCGCGAGATTTTTCACGATGAGATGCTGCACCTGATGCGGCTGATCATGGCCGGCGAGGTCTCGCCGCTCATGATTGCGGCCATCCTCACCGGCTTGCGTGTCAAGAAGGAGACGATCGGCGAGATCACCGCCGCAGCGCAGGTGATGCGCGAATTCGCCACCCCGGTGCACGTGCCGGACACGACGCACCTGGTCGATATCGTGGGCACGGGTGGGGACGGCGCGCACACCTTCAACATCTCGACCTGTGCCATGTTCGTGGCCGCCGCCGCGGGTGCGCGGGTCAGCAAGCATGGCGGGCGCAGCGTCAGCAGCAAATCCGGCAGCGCCGACGTGCTCGAGAGCCTGGGCGTCAACATCCAGCTGCCGCCTGCGGCGATCGCACGCTGCATCGAGGAGGTGGGCATCGGCTTCATGTTCGCGCCCAACCACCACCCGGCCATGAAAAACGTGGCCCCGGTGCGGCGCGAGATGGGGGTCAAAACGCTGTTCAACATCCTCGGGCCATTGACCAATCCGGCGGGTGCGCCCCATATCCTGATGGGCGTGTTCCACCCGGATCTGGTGGGCATCCAGGTGCGCGTGTTGCAGCGCCTGGGGGCGCGGCATGCGCTGGTCGTGCATGGCCGCGACGGCATGGACGAGGTCAGCCTCGGTGCCGCCACCTTGGTCGGCGAGCTCAAGGACGGCGAGATCGTCGAGTACGACATCCACCCCGAGGATTTTGGCCTGGCGATGGCCAGCCACCGGGCATTCCAGGTCGCCACGCCCGAGGAGTCGCGCGCGCGGCTGCTGGCGGTGCTCGACGGCGAGTCGGGGCCGGCCGCGGATATCGTCGTCTTCAATGCCGGGGTTGCGCTCTACGCTGCCGACGTGGTGGATTCCATCGCCGCTGGCATCGAGCGTGCCCGCGCGGCGCTCACCAGTGGCGCGGCCAAAGCCAAGCTCGAGCAACTCGTCACCACGGCGCACCGCCTGGGCGCGGAGGCTGCCGCATGAGCGACATCCTGCAGCGCATCTGCGCCACCAAGCGCGAGGAGGTCGCCACCGCCCGTGCCGCCGAACCGCTGCCCACGCTGCGCGGGCGCGCCGAAGCCGCGCGGCGCGACGATCCGCCGCGTGATTTCGTCGGCGCGCTGCGCGCCAAGGTCGCCGCGGGCCGCGCCGCCGTCATCGCCGAGGTCAAGAAAGCCAGCCCCTCCAAGGGCGTGCTGCGCGCCGACTTCGACCCCGCCGCGATCGCGGCCAGCTACGCCCGCTTCGGTGCCGCCTGCCTGTCGGTGCTGACCGACCAGCCCTATTTCCAGGGCCACCCGGCCTACCTGCGCCAGGCGCGCGAGGCGGCGGCGCTGCCCGCGCTGCGCAAGGACTTTATCGTCGACGCCTACCAGGTCTGGCAGGCGCGTGCGTGGGGTGCCGACGCCATTTTGCTCATCGCGGCGTGTCTGGACGATGCGCAGATGGCCGACTTCGAGGCCATCGCGCACGAACTGGGCATGGCGGTGCTGGTGGAAGTGCACGACGCCGCCGAGCTCGACCGCGCGCTGCGCTTGCGCACCCCGCTCATCGGTGTCAACAACCGCGACCTGCGCACCTTCGAGGTCTCGCTGGAGACGACGCTGAACCTGCTGCCGCGCGTGTCCGCCGATCGCCTGCTGGTCACCGAAAGCGGCATCGTGCAGCGCGACGACGTGCGGCGGTTGCGCGATGCGGGCGTGCACGCCTTCTTGGTGGGCGAGGCGTTCATGCGTGCGCCCGACCCCGGCTTGGCGCTGGCCCAACTGTTCGATCCGGCATGAGCGCGCCGCTGCCGCTGGCGTCTGGGGCGACGCCGCACCACCAGCCGTGTCCGGGGGCGCGCACCGGTTTCGTCTTCATCTGTCCAGGCCGGTTCGAAGCCCAGCGCGGCTACCCCTGCGCGGCGGGCACGGGCGCCAACCTGGCGCGTGCGCTCGTCGCACTGCAGCGGCTCGACCCGCATCGGTTCGCGTCGGCGCAGCGCGTGGACTACGTGGTGACCAACGCCTGGCCACGGGTCGAATATCCCGACTTGACGGGGCGCTCGGTGCCGACCGTGGCCGAGGTGCTGCAGCCCGACAACCTGGAGCGCCTGGCCCGCGAGCTGGCCGGCTTGCAATGGGTGGTGGCGTGCGGTGTGCAGGCGCACGAAGCGGTGCGCGCGCTGCGCGCCGACGGCCGGCTGCGCGCGGCGGTGGCCTGCGAGCGCCACTTGAGCCAGCGCAGCATCAACGGCATCCGCGGCGCGGCCGATACGGCTGGCCGCATCGCCCTGTGGGCGGCGTCGGTCGTTCAACAATTTTCAGCCCAGGCCGAAAACGGCCAACAAAACGTGGCATAATCTGGGGCTCTCGCCGGAGGGGTGCCCGAGTGGCTAAAGGGGGCAGACTGTAAATCTGTTGGCTTACGCCTACGTTGGTTCGAATCCAACCCCCTCCACCAGCGATGCCGGTTGTGTTGGCCAGAGTGAAGGCGGTGGCGGCCCGTGTCCGAATCTTGCGGGTTGGCTTGGAAATGGTCCGCGGGAGTAGTTCAATGGTAGAACCTCAGCCTTCCAAGCTGATGACGCGGGTTCGATTCCCGTCTCCCGCTCCAGCGACGCGCCGGTGACTGGGTTTCGCGAAGGTTTTTTGTGGTCGTCGCGAGGCGGTCGCAAGCCCATGTGGCTCAGTGGTAGAGCACTCCCTTGGTAAGGGAGAGGTCGGCAGTTCGATCCTGCCCATGGGCACCAGCACAAATGTCTTCGCCCCACGCAGGGGCGTGTGAGTGAGTTCGGCAAACATCCATTCGGAGCGGTAACGATGGCAAAAGAGAAATTCGAGCGGACCAAGCCGCACGTCAACGTGGGCACGATTGGTCACGTGGACCACGGCAAGACGACGCTGACGGCGGCGATCACGACGGTGCTGGCGTCCAAGTTTGGCGGCCAGGCCAAGAAGTACGACGAAATCGACGCGGCGCCCGAAGAAAAGGCGCGCGGCATCACCATCAACACCGCGCACGTCGAATACGAAACCGCCAACCGCCACTACGCGCACGTCGACTGCCCCGGCCACGCTGACTACGTCAAGAACATGATCACGGGTGCCGCCCAGATGGACGGCGCCATCCTGGTCGTGTCGGCGGCTGATGGCCCCATGCCGCAAACCCGCGAGCACATCCTGCTGGCGCGCCAGGTTGGTGTGCCCTACATCATCGTCTTCCTCAACAAGTGCGACATGGTCGACGACGCCGAGCTGCTCGAACTCGTCGAGATGGAAGTGCGCGAGCTGCTCTCCAAGTACGACTTCCCGGGTGATGACATCCCCATCATCAAGGGCTCCGCACTCAAAGCGCTCGAAGGCGACAAAGGCGAGCTCGGTGAGCAAGCCATCCTGAAGCTGGCCGAAGCCCTGGACAGCTACATCCCCACGCCCGAGCGCGCGATTGACGGCGCCTTCCTCATGCCCGTGGAAGACGTCTTCTCCATCTCGGGCCGCGGCACCGTCGTGACCGGCCGTATCGAGCGCGGCATCATCAAGGTCGGTGACGAAGTCGAAATCGTCGGCCTGCGCCCCACCCTCAAGACCACCTGCACCGGTGTGGAGATGTTCCGCAAGCTGCTCGACCAAGGTCAAGCGGGCGACAACGTCGGCATTCTGCTGCGCGGCACCAAGCGCGAAGAAGTCGAGCGCGGCCAAGTGCTGGCCAAGCCCGGCTCCATCACGCCGCACACCCACTTCGTGGGCGAAGTCTACGTGCTGTCCAAGGAAGAAGGCG
>Ga0308017_1000150_pt1 | contig 22818 bp, 20 predicted proteins | sample Neamet280_FD_203145 | JGI IMG/M metagenome (GOLD analysis project Ga0308017, IMG submission 203145) | Marine microbial communities from water near the shore, Antarctic Ocean - #280 | ecosystem: Environmental > Aquatic > Marine > Unclassified | place: Southern Ocean | collected 2014-10-01
CCACACGCACGCGCCGGGCAAACTCGCGCGCGATGTGGCCGTCGCGCGTGAAGCACGCCGTGCCATTGCCGTATGGATGGTCGTTGACGAGCTGCAGCGCGGCCGCGAAGTCCGGCACGCGCACGCACGACAACACTGGCCCGAAGATTTCCTCGCGGTAGATCGACATCGACGGCGTGACATGGTCGAACAGCGTGCCGCCCAACCAGAAGCCACGCTCGCACCCCGGCCCCGCGCGCCGCGCGTCGAAGTCGCGGCCGTCCACCCGTAACAGTGCTCCCTCGCGCACGCCGGCCTCGATGTAGCCGGTGATGCGCTGGCGCGCGCTGTCGGTCACGATCGGGCCCATCTCCGCCTGGGGATTCATGCCGTCGAGGACCTGCAGCGCGCGCGTGCGCTCGACCAGCCGCGGCATGATGCGCTCGGCCACGTCGCCCACCAGCACGGCCACGCTGATGGCCATGCAACGCTCGCCGGCCGAACCGAACGCGGCGCCGATCAGCGCGTCGACTGCCTGGTCCAGATCCACATCGGGCATGACCACCATGTGGTTTTTGGCCCCGCCCAGCGCTTGCACCCGTTTGCCGTGGCGCGCGCCCGTCTCATAGATGTGCTGCGCGATCGGGGTGGAGCCGACGAAGCTGATGGCGCGCACATCCGGGTGTTCGAGCAGCGCATCGACCGCCACCTTGTCGCCCTGCACCACGTTGAACACCCCATCCGGTAGGCCCGCTTGCTGCAGCAGCTCGGCCAGGCGCAGCGACGGCGAGGGATCGATCGGGCTGGGCTTGAGCACGAAGGTGTTGCCGCACGCCAGCGCGATCGGAAACATCCACATCGGCACCATCACGGGGAAGTTGAACGGCGTGATGCCCGCCACCACCCCCAGCGGCTGGCGCAGCGTCCAGTTGTCGATGCCGGTGGAGACCTGCTCGGTGTAATCGCCCTTGAGCAGTTGCGGGATGCCGCAGGCGAATTCGACGATCTCGATGCCGCGCGTGACCTCGCCTTGCGCGTCGGCGAAGACCTTGCCGTGCTCCGCGGTGATCAGGCGCGCCAGCTCGTCGCGATGCTGGTGCAGCAACTCCAGAAAGCGAAAGAGGATGCGCGCGCGGCGCAATGGCGGCACCTCGGCCCAGGCAGGGAAGGCGGCGTGGGCGGCGGCCACCGCGGCGTGCACCTCGGCCGCATCGGCCAGGGCGACCCGTCCGGTGACGGTGCCCGTGGCGGGGTTGAAGACGTCTTGTTGGCGACCGCTGTGGCCAGCGAGCAGGCGACCGCCGACATAGTGGCCGATCGCGGTGGGGGTGGCATGCATATCGAGGATAAAAAAAGCTGATGACAAAGAACCCACTGTAGCGAAAGCCATTGCGCTCGACCAGCGAGTTTTTCTAAAGTAAGGCATAACGCCATCTAATATCCAAAACCATGGATCACACCGCATTGCGCGCCTTCGTCACCGTGGCCCGCGAAGGCAGCCTGTCGCGCGCGGCCCAGCGGCTGCATCTGACGCAGCCGGCCGTGAGCCTGCAACTCAAATCGCTGCAGGAGCGCCTGGGCGTGCGCCTGTTCGAGCGCACCGCGCGCGGCATGCGACTCACGCCCGACGGCGCCGCTTTGCTGCCGTTGGCCGATCGCGTGTTGGCGGCGCAGCGCGAGTTCGACGGCGCCGCGCAGCGCCTGCGCCAACAGGTGCGGGGTGAACTGGCCATCGGCACCATCCTGGATCCGGAGTTCACACGGCTCGGCGCCTTTTTGCGCGAGTTGGTAGAGACGGCGCCGCACGTGCAGACCGCCCTGCGCCAAGGCATGAGCGGTGAGGTGCTGCAGAGGCTCGACGCCGGCGAGCACGACGTGGGCTACTACCTGGGTGACCCCAACACCGACCGTGGCGTGCCGGATCGCTACCGCGTGCAGTCGCTCACCCCGTTTACCTACCGGGTGTTGGCCCCGGCAGGCTGGGGGCCGCAGGTGCATGGCAAGGGCTGGCCCGAGCTGGCAGCGCTGCCGTGGATCGAAACCCCGCCAGCGTCGGCCCACCACCGGCTGCTCGCGCGCGTGTTGCAACCGCTGGGCGTGCGCGTGCGGCGTGTGGCCCTGGTGGACCAAGAGGCGTCGATGCTCGACCTCGTACGCTCGGGCGTGGGGCTTAGCCTGGTGCGTGACGCGGTGGCGATTCGCGAGGCGCAGGCGCGCGGGCTGGTCGTGGCCGACCGGGTGTCGCTGCCGTGCGAGCTGACCTTCGTGAGCCTAGCCGAGCGCGCGGCCGAGCCGGTCATTGCGGCGGCGTGGTCGGCACTGGGGCGCGTGTGGGGGGAGCCGCAGATGGAAAAAACTTGACCCCGCGAATCACCAGTTTTTGGGCAGCTTGATTGAGTTTGCGCGGGTTGCCGGCTGATCCGTGACAGCCTTGAACAGCGGGTCGCGCGGCAAAATCTCTTCCCGAATGCGTGTGAACTCGTCCAGTCGTACCATCAAATCGTGTTTGATGTCCATCAACGCCGCTGCTGTCGTGAAGTCGAACCCACGCCGCGTGCCGCCGCGGGTATCGAGGAAGAGGTGGTTGACGTAATCCAGCATGGCCTGGGGATCATCGCGAAGCTGCAACAGCCGCTCGCGAATGTGCGGATAGGCGATCTGCTCGAGTCGGCCCTCGAGAACATCGGGCAGGCGGTCCATGGTGGCTCAGCGGACGAATGGACGATGAATGCATGCAATCGTAGCAGCCCGGATCGATTTCGGCCATCAGGGCCGCCCCGGTATTCAGCCGCGCCAGAAAAACACCGCGCTCATGGCCAGTCCCGTGGCGATGACGATCCCGCGCACCGCCGCCGCCGGCAAGCGTTGCGCCCAGCGCGCACCCGCGTAGCCGCCCATCGTCGCGGCGGCCATCATTAGCAGCGCCGGTGTCCAGGCGATGGCTCCGGCCACGGCAAACGTGGCCACCGACAGCAGCGACAGCACCAGCGAGTTCAGGTTTTTGAGCGCGTTGGCGGTGTGGATACGCGACTCGCCAGTGACGGTGTAGAGTGCCATCAACAAAATACCCAGGCCGCCGTTGAAGTAGCCGCCGTAGATGGCCACGGCCAGCAGACCCCCGTGGCGGGCGGCGGCACCGCCCGTATTCGGGTCGTGCGCAGCCAGCCAGCGCACGGCATACGGTCCGGCCAGGAAGACCGCGGTGGCAAACAAGAGCAGCCAGGGCACCAGCGCGCGAAAGGCGCTGGCGGGCGTCACCAGCAGCAGCGCTGCGCCCAGCACGCCACCGGCGGCGGCGATGCCGGCTTCGACGAGCAGCCGCCGGCGCGGCAGCGCCGCCAGCTCGCGACGAAACCCCAGGGTGCTGCCGAGATATCCTGGACTGACCGCCACCGCGCTCGTGGCGTTGGCTACGATGGGCGGAATGCCCGTGAAGACGAGCGCGGGAAACGTCAGAAAACTGCCGCCACCGGCGATGGCATTGAGCACGCCCGCCGCAAAGGCCGCCACGGCCAGGAGTGGCGCGTCGGCGGGCGTCATGTCAGTTCGATGCCGGCACGATGGGGGCTACCGGCTCGGGCGCGAGCAGCGTGCCCTCGCGCAGGCCCTTGACGGTGGCCAGCAGCAGCGCCGCGATCACCACCGACGTCAGCGCCAGCAGTACCAGCGCCACCATGCGCAGTGGGGGCAGCGCCAGCGCCTCGGCCAGCCGCACGGTCAGGGTGGTGAAGGCCGCCAGCGGAAACGAAACGCTCCAAAACGGCACGCCGAACGGCTGCGCAAAGAAGCGCCGTGCCTGCGTGCCGACCCACAGCAAGGTGAACAGACCCACACCCCACACGGCCACGGCCACCAGTGGCGCTGCGCCATAGCGCAGCAGGCACAACCCCACCACGGACGCCGGTGCCAGCGTGATGAACCAGGTGGGATGCAGCCGCGGAGGGATGGGCCCATGCGCCAGGCGCCGCGCCACCAGCAGCGCAAACACCACCGGCCAGAAAAAGACGCCGATACCGAGGTGAACGGCCGACCACACCTCGTGGCCGAACCCGACCCCGGCCAGCGGTGCGACCACATTGCCCACCACGGGGACGTAGAGCACCGGGGTGATGCCGTTCCAGAGCGACTGCGCGTCCGGGGCGTGCGCCGCCGTGGGTGCCAACCAGCGCCCCAGCACCCAGACCGTTACCGCCAACTGGCCCAGCGCGCCCAGCCACCACAGCCCGTGCGCACCGTCCCGCCACAGCTCCATGGCCTGCATCCACGTCGCCAGCAGCAGCGCCGACACCGGCAGCGCTGCCACAAAGGCGTGGCGCACCGGGTGACGCAGGTCTTCCGCCAATGCTGGCGGGTGGCGTTGTGCCCGCACGGCCGAGCCCACCAGCAGCACCCCGAATACCGCGGCCGCCAACACGCCCAACACGAGCGACGCGCCCTGCGCCCACTCACCCAGCCAGTGACCGGCGGCGTGCCAGGCCAAGGCCAGCCCCGTCAGTCCCATGACGAGCGAAAACCAACCCGGGTGCAGATATTTCAGCGGTGTGGCAGAAGGTGTCATGGGGCACCGTGTGGCAAGAGGGCGAACGAATCAGCAAGCTTTGCAGGGCAGGGCGCTCTCCGGCACGCCCAGCTTTTTGAGGATGATGGCCAGCGGGCAGAAATTGGTAAACCCAAATTGGAACAGATTCAGCCCCACGAACGCGGTGAAGGCCAAAAACCACTCGCTGACGAACAGCGGGCTGGAGGGCGCCCCCAGCGCCACCGACACGAATACGAACAGACCGGCGATGATGCGGATATAGCGTTCGACCGTCATGATGAAAGACTCCTTCACAGGGTTGGGCAAGAAACAGCAGTGGGGTGGTAGCAATCAGGCGTTGCCCGCCGCCTGCGCCGCGTAGCGGCGACGGTAGACGGCGTAGTACAACACCGGAATCACCACCAGCGTCAGCAAGGTGGAGACCGCGATGCCAAAGATCAAGGACACGGCCAGGCCGTTGAAGATGGGGTCGTCCAGGATGAAGAACGCCCCCATCATCGCGGCCAACGCGGTGAGTGCGATCGGCTGCGCGCGCACCGCCGCCGACTGCACCACCGCCTGCGCAAACGGCACGCCCTTGGCGGTCTCCAGCTCGATGAAATCGACCAACAGGATCGAGTTGCGCACGATGATGCCCGCCAGCGCGATCATGCCGATCATGCTGGTGGCGGTGAACTGTGCCCCCAGCAGTGCGTGCCCGGGCATGATGCCGATCAGGGTCAACGGGATCGGAGCCATGATGATGAGCGGGGTCAGGTAGCTCTTGAACTGGGCCACGACGAGCAGGTAGATCAGCACCAACCCGACGGCGTAGGCCGCCCCCATGTCCCGGAACGTTTCGTAGGTGATCTGCCACTCGCCGTCCCACTTGATGGCGTATTGCCGCCACGGGTCGGTGGGCTGGCGAATCCAGTATTCACCTAGCTCGCCCGCGTCGGGCAGGGCGGCCTGCGCCAGTTGCGGGCGAATGCCGAACAGCCCGTACAGCGGCGAGTCGGTGCGGCCTGCCATGTCGCCCAGCACGTACACCACCGGCAGCAGGTCCTTGCTGAAGCGCGGCGCGTCGATGACGCCGTGTTCGACGCGCACCAGCTCGGACAGGGGCACCATGCGCCCGTTGGCGGCGCGCAACGGCAGCGCCAGCACCGCATCCAAGCCCACCTGCGCCTCGCGCGGCAGCTGCAGCCGCACCGGCACGGCGAACTTGGCGTAGCCGTCGTGCAAATAGGCGGCGTCCGTGCCCGACAGGGCGGTGTAGACGGTTTGCGCGATCACCTGCGCGGGTATGCCCAGCGCCTCCGCGCGCGCGCGCTCGATGCGCAGGAAGGTGCGCGGCGCGTCTTCTTTGAGCGTGGTGTCGATGCCAACAATGTCCGGGGTGGCGGCAAACGCCTGGGCCACGCGGCGGGCCAGCTCGGCGCGACCGGCCTCATCCGGGCCGTAGACCTCGGCCACGATGGGCGCAAGCACCGGCGGGCCCGGGGGCACTTCCACCACCTTGATGCGGCCACCGTGCGCCTGCGCAATCGCTTCCAGGCCCGGGCGCAGGCGTTGCGCGATGGCGTGGCTCTTCTCATGCCGGTGGCGCGAATCGACCAGGTTGACCTGCAGGTCGCCTTGCTCCGGGTCGGCGCGCAGGTAGTACTGCCGCACCAGCCCGTTGAAGGTGATCGGGCTGGCCGTGCCCGCGTAGCCTTGCACGTGCGTGACTTCGGGCTGCTGGGCCAGAAAGGCCGTCATGTCCTGCAAGGCGGCCGCGGTGTCTTCCAGCGCGCTGCCGGCGGGCATTTCCAGCACGACCTGGAATTCGCTCTTGTTGTCGAACGGCAGCATCTTCAGGATCACCGCCTGCACCACCACCAGCCCGACCGACAGCACCAAGCCGGCGAGCACCCCGGCCGCGAGCAGCCAGCGGTGGCGCGCGCTGTGCAAAAATGGTGTCAGCGTGCGGGTAAAGAACGCTTGCAGCCCGCGCGTCAGGCGCGAGGGGGCGTGCGCGGCGTGCCCGTGCGAGCGCGTCAGGTGCAGCGCCAGCCAGGGCGTGACCGTGAAGGCGATCGCCAGCGAAATCGCCATACCCATGCTGGCGTTGATGGGGATGGGGCTCATGTACGGCCCCATCAGGCCGGTGACGAACGCCATTGGCAGCAAGGCGGCGATCACGGTCAGCGTGGCCAGGATGGTGGGTCCACCGACCTCGTCGACCGCGCGCGGGATGATCTCGCTCAGCGGGGCGTCGGGCGTGAGTTGCCGGTGGCGGTGGATATTTTCCACCACCACGATGGCGTCGTCCACCAGAATGCCGATGGAGAAGATGAGGGCAAAGAGCGAAACACGGTTGAGCGTGAAGCCCCACGCCCAAGAGGCAAACAGCGTGGCGGTCAACGTCAGGATGACCGCGGCGCCGACGATGACGGCCTCGCGCCGCCCCAAGGCCACGCCCACCAACACGATGACGCTGGCGGTGGCAAAGATGAGTTTTTGGATCAGCTTGTTGGCTTTGTCGGCCGCGGTGGCGCCGTAGTCGCGGCTGATGGTGACCTCGACGCCCTCGGGGATGAGGGTGTTGCGCAAGCGCTCGATCTGGGCGCGTGCCGCTTGCGCCACATCCACCGCGTTTTGGCCCGGTTTTTTGGTCACGATGACGGTGACGGCCGGGTACGACTGCCCGACCTGAGCCCCGGCGGGCAGCGCGTCACCCGGCCCTGGCGTGTGCCACACGTAGCGGCGGGGCAGCTGGGCCCCTTCCTCCACGCGGGCGACCTCGCGCAGATAGACCGGCTTGCCGTCGTGCACGCCCACTACGATGTCGCCCACCTCCTGCGCCGAGCGCAGGAATTCGCCCGTCTCCACCGTCAACAAGCCGGGTTGCCCCGGTTGGCCCGCTTGCGGGTTGGCCACCGTGCCCGCCGGCAGTGCCTGGTTGGCCGCCTGGATGGCCTGGTACAGTGCCTGCACTGGCACGCCGCGTGCGCGCAACTGGGCAGGGTCGAGCCAGACATGTACCGCCCGGCCCGGGCCACCGATGGTTTGTACTTCGCGCGTGCCCGGCACGCGCTTGAGTTCGGTTTCGATGGCATGTGCCACGCGTTCGATATCGAGCGCGCTGCGCCCGTCCGGGCTCCAGAGTGTGGCCGCCAGCACGGGCACGTCATCGATGCCTTTGGGCTTGACGATGGGTGGCAGCACCCCGAGCCCTTGCGGCAGCCAGTCCTGGTTGGCGTTGAGCACGTCGTACAAGCGCACCAGCGCCTCGGTGCGCGGCACGCCCACCTGAAACTGCACGGTCAGCACCGCCACCCCCGGGCGCGAGACGCTGTACGTGTGCTCGATACCGTGGATCTGCGACAGCACGTGCTCCGCGGGCTGCGCCACCATCTTTTCCACGTCCGCGGCCGACGCGCCGGGGAAGGGGATGATAACGTTGGCCATGGTCACGTTGATCTGCGGCTCTTCCTCGCGCGGGGTGACCAGCACGGCAAACAGCCCCAGCAGCAGCGCCACCAGCGCCAGCAGCGGGGTGATGGCGTTGGCCTGGAACAGGCGCGCCACCGCGCCGGAGAAGCCCAGGCGTTCGACGGAATCCGATTTGGGTGTCATGGTACGGCGCGTCCCTCGAGGTCAGCGTTGGGCCGGTTGGGCGCCCGCCAGACCGGCGCGCACGGGGTCCAGGGCCACGCGCTCGCCGGGCTGCACGCCGGACAGCACTTCGATGTCGTCGCCGTGATCGGTGCCCAGGCGTACCGCCCGCAGCACGAAGCCGCTGGCCGCCCCGGCGGGAGAGGCGACGTAGACGGCGGTCAACTCGCCGCGGCGCAGCACCGCGCGCGCCGGTACCACCAGGCGCTCCTCGGCGCTGGCCACGAAGCGTACCTTGACCGCCTGCCCGGGCACGTGCGAGGCCGTGTCCGCCGGGGCCAAATCCAGTCGCCACTCCACGGTTTGCGCCACCGGGTCGGCCGCGGGCAGCCGAGTCTGCGCCTGCGGCGCGACCCAGCGTCCATCCGGCAAGCGCACCTGCACCTGGCGCGCCGCCCCGGCAAGCGCTGCGCGCGAGGCCGGGACGTGTACGACCGCGCGCAGCGGCTGCGGCGCGTGCAGCGTCAGGATGGGTCGGCCTGGTGCCGCCAGGTCGCCTACTTCGGCATGGGTGGCCAACACATACCCGTCGTACGGTGCCGTCAGGCGCGTAAACCCTTGCGCCAGCGCCGACTGGGACTGCGCCGCGCGCGCTTGCGCGAGCGCCGCCCGCGCGGCGTCGGCCTGTGCCTGGGCGGTGTCCAGTGCTGCCTGTGACACGAACCCCTGCGCCCGCAGCTCGCGCGTGCGCTTCAGGTGGGCGTCGGCGTTGCGCGCCTCGGCCTCGGCCTGCTGTACCGCGGCCTGTGCGCGCTGCACGCCCGCACTGGTTTCGCGGTCGTCGATCACGGCCAGCACCTGCCCGGCGCGCACCCGGTCACCGGCCTTGACAGGCAGCTGGACGATGCGGCCGGCGGCCTGCGCCGCCAGCGTGCTTTGCTGCACCGCCTGCAGCGTGCCGTCCAGCACCAACCCCTGCGCCACGGGCTGACGGCTGACGGTTTGCACGTCGACCCGCGGGCCCTCGGCGGCCCAGGCGGCAGGCAGTGCGGCGGACAGTGCCACGGCGGCAGTGGCCAGCCAGTGGCGGCGCCCCAATGGTCGCGGGGCGGTGGTGTCGGCACGGAGGGGCGGACGCGGCATGGACATGGACGGACTCCTCATGCTAATCAGTATACCAACATACCCCAGGGAGTACAAGGGGCCATCAATCACCGTCCACGCGCACCGGCACACGCGCGGCCAGTGCACACAACAGTTCGTAGGCGATGGTACCCGCGGCGCGCGCTACCTCGTCGACGGCCAGCACGGGCCCGTGCACGCTGCGCCCCCACAGCACCACTTCGTCGCCCAGCTGGCACGGGCCGCCGGCGGCTTCGACCGGGGTGAGGTCAACCGCCAGCATGTCCATGCTGACGCGCCCCACCAGCCGCGTGCGCACGCCGCGCACCAGCACCGGGGCGCCGTGGTCTTGGCCCTGGCTGGCGTGGCGGGGATACCCATCCGCGTATCCGCAGGCCACGATCCCCACCCGCATGTCGCGGGGGGCCGTGTAGGTCGAGCCGTAGCCCACGGTTTCCCCGGCGCGCACGTCCTGGATGGCGATCAGGCGGCTGGTCAGCGTCAGGGTGGGCTGCAAATCCCAGTGGGCAGTGTCGTGATGGGGGTGGTCCGGTGCGCTGCCGTACAGGGCGATGCCCGCGCGTACCCAATCGGCAGCCAAGGCCAGGGTGTCGTTCGGCCCCAGCAGCCGCGCCGACTGCGCATGGCGCAGCAGCGCGGCGCTGTTGCACAGGCTGCGCTCGCCGGGCAGGTCGGCCGTGGCGCGCACGAACGCCTCGACCTGATGCGCGATCCCCTCGCGCCCCCAGCGCAGGCCATCGGCGTCGCTGAAGTGCGTCATGAGGCTCACCTCGTCGACCTGCGGCAGCGCTTGCAACCGCGCCCAAGCGGCGCGAAACGCCTCGGGCCGAAAGCCGAGCCGGTTCATCCCCGAGTTCATTTTCAAAAAGACACGGTGGGGTTGGTGGGTTTTGTGCGCCCCCAGCCACTCGATTTGTTCCTCGCAATGCACCACGTGCCACAGGTTCAGTCGCGAGCAGACCTCGAGGTCGCGCGGCTCGAAACACCCTTCCAACAGCAGGACGGGGCCCCGCCAGCCGAGCGCGCGCAGGCGTTCGGCTTCGGCCAGGTCGAGCAGTGCAAACCCGTCGGCCGCGCGCAGGGCATGGAAGACGCGCTCGATGCCGTGCCCGTAGGCGTTGGCCTTGACCACGGCCCACAGGCGAGCCGATCCCGCTGCGGCGCGGCAACGCTGCAGGTTGTGGCGCAGGGCATCGAGATGGACGGTGGCGTGGATGGGACGGGGCATGGCGAGACGGCGTGCTATAAACGCGCGCACTTTCGCACAAAATGCGCCGCTGGCGCAGCGCCTACGATCCTCTTTCACCGGCATGAAGCGCGGCTTCTACACCATCATGACGGCGCAGTTTTGCAGCTCGTTGGCCGACAACGCGCTGTTCGTGGTGGCGGTCGAGCTACTGCGCAGCCGCGGCGCGCCCGAGTGGCAGGCGGCGGCGTTGGTGCCGATGTTCGCGCTGTTCTACGTGGTGCTGGCGCCGTTCGTCGGCGCCTTTGCCGATGCCCGGCCCAAGGGCCAAGTCATGTTCATCAGCAACGCGATTAAGGTCGTGGGATGTTTGCTGATGCTGACGCCTGTGCACCCGCTGCTGGCCTACAGCTTGGTTGGGTTGGGTGCGGCGGCGTACTCTCCGGCCAAGTACGGCATCCTCACCGAGCTGCTGCCGCCGTCGCAACTCGTCAAGGCCAACGGCTGGATCGAGGGGCTGACCATCGCCTCCATCATCCTGGGCGTGGTGCTGGGGGGGCAGCTCGTGGGGCCCACCGTCTCAGGCTGGTTGCGTGCACTCGACATCCCGCTCATCGGGCACACCGCCTCAGCACCCGAGGCGGCCATCATCGGGCTGGTTTTCGTGTATGCGCTGGCGGCCGCGTTCAACCTGCGCATCCCGCGTACCACTGCGCCGTTGCGCCATCTGCCGGCCAACCCATTGGCGTTGCTGGGCGACTTCTGGCGCTGCAACCTGCGCCTGTGGCGCGACCACTTGGGCCAGATCTCGCTGGCCACGACCACGCTGTTCTGGGGCGTGAGTGGCAACCTGCGCTACATCGTGCTGGCCTGGGCGGCGGCGGCGCTGGGCTATGGCACGACGCAGGCGTCGTCGCTGGTGGGGGTGGTGGCCATCGGCACCGCGTTGGGGGCCGTGGTGGCATCGCTGCGCATGCGGCTGGAGCATGCCCCGCGCGTCATGCCGCTGGGCATCGCGATGATCGCCATGAACGCCATCGACAACGTCTGGGTGGCTGCGCCGTTTCTGATGCTGCTGGGGGCGCTAGGGGGCTTTTTGGTGGTGCCGATGAACGCGCTGCTGCAACACCGCGGCCATAACCTGATGGGCGCGGGGCGCTCCATCGCAGTGCAAAACTTCAACGAACAGGCGTGCATCCTGGGCCTGGGCTTTCTGTACACCGCCGCCACCGGGGTGGGGGTGTCGGCGTTCGGCGCCATCGCGGCCTTCGGCGCCTTGGTGGCGTTGGTGATGTGGGGGATTCAGCGATGGCACGCCGCCAACCTGCGCCGCTACCCGCATGAGTTGCAACGGCTGTTCGAGATTGCGCGGCGCGACGATTTGCACGGGTGAGCGGGGAGTCCGGCGCTTAGCCGGAGAGACGCGCCACATGCGCCCACCCGGTCTGGCGGCTTGGGTACAGCAAAGGCCGCCTAGACTGTTGGGCCATGTGGCGGTGCTGACGCCAGCGCGGCGTCCACCAGCTCGACCCAGTGGCGCACCGGGGTGTCGGTGCCGCTTTGCAGGTGGGTGATGCAGCCGATGTTGGCCGAGACGATCACCTGCGGCGACTCGGCCTGCAAGTGGGTCAGCTTGCGGTCGCGTAGCTGCTGGCTTAGCCCGGGCTGCAGCACGCTGTAGGTGCCCGCCGAGCCGCAGCACAGGTGCGACTCCTGGCGCGCCAGGGTCACCGTGAACCCCAGCTCACCCAGATAGCGCTCGACGCCGCCACGCAGCTTTTGCCCGTGCTGCAGCGTGCAGGGCGGGTGAAAGACGACCCGGCGCGCGATCCCGTCGGGCAGCGTGTCGCCCAGCCGGGCTTTCCAGGCCGGTACCAGATCGGGCAGCAGCTCGCTCAGGTCGCGCGTCAGCTCGCTCACCCGGCGCGCCTTGTCGGCGTAGTCGGGGTCATGACGCAGCGCGTGCGCGTAGTCTTTGACCATCACGCCGCAGCCAGAGGCGTTCATCACGATCGCCTCCACCCCAGGGCTGCCGTCGGTCGGTGCGATCCATGGCCACCACGCGTCGATATTGGCGCGCATGTCGGCCAGCGCGCCGACCTGGTCGTCGAGGTGAAAGCGCAGCGCCCCGCAGCAGCCCGCCTTCGGCGCGATGAGGGTCTGGATGCCGGCCGCGTCCAGCACCCGTGCCGTGGCAGCATTGATGTGGGGCAGCATCGCGGGCTGCACGCAACCGGCCAACAGCAGCACACGCCGCGGGTGCGTCGTCGTGGGCCAGGCGCCAGGGTCGCGCCGCTCGGGTACCTTGGCGCGCAGGGTCTCGGGCAGCAGGGCGCGCACACTTTGCCCTAACCGCATGGCGGGCGCAAACAGCGGCGACGTCAAGCCCTCGCGCAGCAGCCAGCGCACGGCGCGCTCACCCACGGGGCGCTCGACGCGCGTCTCCACCACCTTGCGGCCGATGTCGAGCAGGTGTCCGTATTCGACGCCGCTGGGGCAGGTGGTTTCGCAATTGCGGCAGGTCAGGCAGCGATCCAGGTGGCGCTGGGTGGCGCGCGTCGGTGGCGCACCTTCAAGCACCTGCTTGATCAGGTAGATGCGGCCACGCGGGCCGTCGAGCTCGTCGCCCAGCAGTTGGTAGGTGGGGCAGGTGGCGGTGCAAAAGCCGCAGTGCACGCAGCGGCGCAAGATCGCCTCGGCGGTCTGGCCATCGGGCGTGTCTCGAAATTCGGCAGCGAGTTGGGTCTGCATCCTCAGTATCCCCAGATGCCGGGCTGAAAAATCCGGTGCGGGTCGAACGCGGCGCGCACGCGCTGCTGCAGGGTGCGCAGCGTGGCCTCGGGCGGCGTGAAGCGCTCGTGCGCTTCGGGCTGCGCCGCGGGGGGGCGAAACAGCGTGGCGTGCCCACCGCCCTGGCGGGCCAGGGCGCGCAGCGCCTCGGCCGCCGACACCGGGGCCCAGACCCAGCGCTGGCCACCGAACCATTCGATCACGCTATCACCGGGCCAGGCCAGCATCGGTGTGGTGGGTGCGACGGACAGCCGCCACAGCCCGTGCTCGTCCGACGGCGGCTGGGCGAAGAAGTCCGACGTCTGTTCGCGCACGCTGTGCCACACAGTGGCTGCCGCGGCTGGCTCCAGGCGCTGGCCGCCGGTTTCGCGTAGCAGCCGCTCGCTGGCGGCCTCCACCGCCGCAGCGGCCCCGCGCAGCCGCAGCCACAGCGTGCCGCCGGCGTGGGGCGACCAGAGGCTGGCATTGAGCGGCAGGGGCTGGCTGCGCCAGTGCGCCAGGCGTTCCAGCGCGGCGTCGGCGGGCAGCGCCGCGCACAGGGTGGCCTCCCCCGCGGCCACCGGCAGCACCTTCAGCGACACCTCGGTGATGACGCCCAGCGTACCCAGGCTGCCGGCCAAGGCGCGGCTGACGTCGTAGCCCGCGACGTTCTTCATCACCTGACCGCCGAAGTGCAAGTCCTCGCCCCGGCCGTCGAGCAGGCGCACGCCCAGCACATAGTCGCGCACGGCGCCTACCGCGGCGCGTGCCGGGCCGGCCAGCCCCGCCGCCACCATGCCCCCCACGGTGGCGCTGGGTCCGAAGTGCGGGGGCTCGAACGGCAGGCACTGGCCGTGGCGGGCGAGCACGGCTTCCAGCTCGGCCAGAGGGGTGCCGCAGCGTGCGGTCACCACCAGCTCGGTCGGCTCATGGTTGACGATGCCGGCGTAGGCCTGGGTGTCGAGGACTTCGCATTCCGCGTCTAGGGGGTTGCCGTAAAACGCCTTGCTGCCACCGCCGCGGATGCGCAAGCGCGGTCCGCCGGCGGCCGCCGCGCGGATGCGCTCGGCCCATGCCTGCAGCAGGGCATCATCGCCGGCCGGCGTGTCGGCGCGTAAAAGGGGCTGGGATTCGACCATGGGGGCAATGGTAGCCCGCCCCGGCAGGCGCCGTGTGAAGAATTTGAATGATCGCTGTGAACGGCGACGGCGCGGCCCCTGCCGTTCAATCCCCGTACAGTGGGGCAGGCAGCCCGGGTGCGTCCAGCGGATGCGCGAGCACGGCACCGCTGTCGGGATACTGCGCCAACTCGTCCGCCGGGCGGTGCTGCCGGGCGGTGGTGACGAACAGCGTGCGCAGGCCGGGCCCGCCAAAGCACAAGCCGGTCGGGCACTGCGCGGGCAGTGGCCATTCGCTGGCGATCTGCCCCTCCGCCGTCAGGCACACCACGCGCGCACCACCCTCCAGGGCCAGCCAGTAGCGGCCGGCCCGGTCCACCGCCGCGCCCGCGGGATGCTCGCCGCCGCCGGGCGCAGGAGAGGCCAGGCGCCGCAGGGGCAATCGCACACCCAATTCCGGCGGCCACCGACCGGCGGTGTGCATCGGCTGGGTGTACACGATGCGCGCCACGCCATCTGCGCTGTACAGCAGCGTGCCGTCGGCTGACCAAGCCAGCCCGGCGCAGGCTGCCGCAGCCGGTCCGATCCGGGCGAGCTCGGCCCGGTGGCGCTCGCCCGTGCGCAGGCAATACAGCGTGGCTGCCGGGTCATCGCCGGTTTCGGCGCACGCGGCCAGCCACAGTCGTCCCCAGGGGTCGCAAACGCCATCGACGAAGCACACCCGCCGCGTGTCGTAGGGGGCATCGATCACGCGTTGCAGCGGCAGGTTCCAGTCGGGCAGGTGGAAGATGCCGTCGCGCAGCGCGATCAACCAGCCGCCGCGCCGGCACGGCACGAGCGCCGCGGGTGTTTGCGGCAGCTCCATGGCCTCGCTGCGCCCACTGGGGACATGCATGCGCCACAGGCGCTGCAGGCCCTGGTCGATCCAGTACAGCCGATCTTCCAGCCCGCGCCACACGGGTGCCGCCCCCCGGGCGCTGACCGGGGGCGTCACGGGCGCCCAGCCCCCTGCCGCAGGGGGCTCCGGCGGGCGCGATGGGGTCGCAGGCGCAGCCATGGCCCCATCTTATGCCATCCCCGCGGGTGTGGCATACACTGCGCGCATGCTGTGGGTCAAAACCTTTCACATCGTCTTCATCGCCAGTTGGTTCGCTGGGTTGTTTTACCTGCCGCGCATCTTCGTCAACCTGGCGATGGTCGATCCGGGCAGCGTCGCCGAGCGCGAGCGGTTGCTGCTGATGGCGCGCAAGCTGCTGCGCTTCATGACGCTGCTGGCCGTGCCCGCCTTGGGGCTGGGGCTGTGGTTGTGGCTGGGCTATGGCATCGGCCTGGGGCCGGGCAACGGCTGGATGCACGCCAAGTTGGCGGTCGTGCTCGTGCTCATCGGCTATCACGTGGCGTGCGCGCGTTTGCTGCGCGCGTTCGAGGCGGGGGCCAACCGCCGCAGCCACCACTGGTACCGCTGGTTCAACGAAGTGCCGGTGATCCTCATGGTCGTGGCGGTGGCGCTGGTGGTCATCAAGCCCTTCTAAAGGACGGCGAGTGGCGCGTACGCGGCAGGCGGTGGCCATGGGCGCGCAGCGGCACGGCTCGCTCGCGTGGCCGCTGTTGCTCAGTTACGCGGTCCTGGTCGTCTATGCCAGCCTGTTTCCCTTCGAGGGGTGGCGCTCGCAGGGCGTGGCGCCGTGGGCGTTTCTGCTGGCGCCGTGGCCGCGTTATTGGAGCGGTTTCGATATCCTGGCCAATCTGCTGGGCTACGCGCCGCTAGGCGCGTTGTTGACCGTCGCGCTGACGCGCACGGGCTGGCCCCGGCTGGCGCCTGTTTTGGGGGTCGCGGTCCCGACGCTGCTCTCGCTGACCATGGAGGCGCTGCAAACCTACTTGCCGCAGCGGGTGCCTTCACAGCTGGATGCGCTGCTCAATGCCGCGGGTGCGCTGCTCGGCACGGGGGTGGCGCTGCTGCTGTTGCGCTGGCGTTGGCTGGGGTCGTGGGGGCAGTTTCGCGCCGAGTGGCAGCAGCCCGGCGCCCAATGGGCATGGGGTGTGTTGCTGCTGTGGCCGTGGGCGGTGCTGTACCCGACCTCGGTGCCTTTCGCGACGGGGCAGTTCTGGCCCCGCCTAGAGGCGGCGTTGTGGCGGGCCGCCGAGGGCTCGCCCCTGCAAGCCTGGTTGCCGCAGAGCGCCCCGCTGTCGCCACCCAGCCCGTTGACCGAGGCGCTGCTGGTCGCGCTGAGCCTGTGGTTGCCCGTGCTGCTGGGCTACGCCAGCCTGCGCCGGGTCGGCCAGCGCGTGCTGTTCGCGCTGCTGTTTGGTGCGGCGGCGTGGGGCGTCGGCACCTTGTCGGCGGTGCTGACCTTCGGCCCCTCCCACGCCTGGGCGTGGTTGACCCCGCCCGCCCAGTTGGGCTTGGCCGCCGCCGCGGCCATGTCGCTGTTTGCGCTGCTACTGGGCGCGCGGGCGGCCGCGTTGCTGGTGGTGCTGATCGGGGGCCTGATGCTAGGGCTGGTCAACCGCGTTCCCGATCCCGCGTATCTGGATGTGGCGCTGCAGACCTGGGAGCAGGGGCGCTTCAGTCGCTTCCATGGCGTATCGCAGTGGCTGGGCTGGATCTGGCCCTGGGCGGCGCTGGTGGTGGCCGCCCGGCTCGCGTTGCGCCGCGACGGCCACGCGGGGCGCGGCCCATCCTACAATCGCCGCCTATGACCGACGCTGTCGCCAACGATCCCAACCCCACCGCGCCGTACTACCGCCGGCACATCTTTTTTTGCCTCAACCAGCGCGACAACGGCCAAGCCTGTTGTGCGCAGCACGCCGCACAGGCTGCCTTCGAGCACTGCAAGGCGCAAGTGCGCGCGCTCGGCCTGGCCGGACCCGGCCAGGTGCGGGTCAACAAGGCGGGCTGTTTGGACCGCTGCGCCGGCGGGCCGGTGGCGGTGGTGTATCCAGAGGGGGTCTGGTACACCTACGTCGATTTGGCCGATATCGACGAGATCGTCACCTCGCACCTGCGCGACGGCGTGGTCGTTGAGCGGCTGTGTCTGCCGCCCGACGTGGGCCGCTGAGGCGGCGCCGCTGTTGTCGGCGATGAACGCGCAAACCACCTTTATCACCATCCCGGGCCCCGCCGGCGCGCTGGAGCTGGCCATCGACCGGCCCGCGCTCGCGCGGCCCGGCGGCGGCGTGGCCGTGATCGCCCACCCGCACCCGCTGTTTGGCGGCACGCTGCACAACAAAGTCGTGCAGACGCTCGCGCGCGCCTGTGTGCAACAGGGCTGGGAGGCGGTGCGCTTTCACTTTCGCGGCGTCGGGGGCAGCGCTGGGGTGCACGACCATGGGGTGGGCGAGGTCGATGACCTGCTGGCCGTGGTGGCGGCGCGGGCCTCGGGGGTGCCGCTGGTGTTGGCGGGGTTTTCCTTCGGCGGCTATGTGGCCGCGGCTGCTGCGGCTCGCTTGTGGCCGCAGCAGCCGGCGCACGCCTTGTGCCTGATCGCGCCCGCGGCGAGTCGCTTCGAATTGCCCCCGTTGCCCGAGGAACTCCAGGCGCGCACGCTGGTCGTGCATGGCGAGGCGGACGACACCGTGCCACTGGCCGCGGTGCTCGACTGGGCGCGCCCCATGGGGTTGCCGGTGACCGTGGTGCCGGGGGGCGAGCATTTTTTTCATGGCCGCCTGCCGCTGCTGAAGTCCCTGACCCTGCGCCATTTGCGCGCGCTGGATTGACGGCCGCCCCGGCCTGGGTGGCTCGCAAGGAACGATCGACGTGTCTGTACTGCAACGAATCCGAATCCTGAGTCAAGCCTGTGCCCGCCGCACCGGGCGCCGAACGGGCGCGACCGCGTGGCTCGTGGCGCTGATGCTGGCGTGGATACCGATGGCGCATGCCCAGGCGCCGCAGCCGCCCGAGATCGCGGCGCGCGCCTGGCTGCTGCTGGATGCCACCAGCGGGCAGGTGCTGGCGGCCAAGGACCCGGATGAGCCGGTCGAACCTGCCTCGCTGACCAAGCTGATGACCGCCTATGTGGTGTTCGATGCGCTCAAGGCGGGCAAGCTCACGCTGGACCAAAAGCTCACCGTCAGTGAGCGCGCGTGGCGCATGCCCGGCTCGCGCATGTTCATCCAGCCCAATCAGCAAATCCCGGTAGAGGACCTGCTCAAGGGCATGATCGTGCAGTCCGGCAACGACGCGACTGTGGCGCTGGCCGAGGGTGTGGGGGGCACGGTCGAGCGCTTCGTGGAGCTGATGAACCAGCAGGCCAAGGCGCTGGGGTTGACGCGCACGCGTTACCAGAACCCCGAGGGGTTGCCCGCGCCGGGCCACACCACCACGGCGCGCGATTTGGCCACCCTGGCGCAGCGGCTGATACAGGATTTTCCGCAGTACGTGGGGTACTACGCCATCCAGCGCTACCGCTACCCTGGCACGCCGGCAGCCAACGACACCAACCGCAACCTGCTGCTGTTTCGGGATCCCACGGTCGATGGCCTCAAGACCGGCTACACCGCCGCCGCGGGCTACTGCCTGGTGGCCACGGCGCGCCGCCCCCAGCCCGGGTTGGGCGAGGGTCCGGCGGGGCAGCGCCGCCTGATCAGCGTCGTGCTGGGTGCGGCCAGCGAAAACGCGCGCGCGGCCGAGAGCCAGAAACTGCTCAACTGGGGTTTCAGCGCCTTCGAGGCCGTGCGCCTGACGGCCCCGGGCCAGCCCATCGCCACGCCGCCGGTGTGGAAGGGACGCACGAGCGACGTGCGGCTGGGCCGCCCGGAGGGCATCGTCGTGTCGGTGCCGGCTGGCACGGCCAAGGGCCTGCGCACCGAGGTCGTGCGCCCCGATCCACTGGTGGCGCCGCTGCTCAAAGGCCAGCCGCTGGGCACGCTGCGCGTGCTCTCGGCGGGCGGCGTGACCCTGGCCGAGGTGCCGCTGACGGTGCTGGAGCCGGTGGAAGAGGCGGGGCTGCTCGGCCGCCTGTGGGGCGCGTTGCGGTTGTGGATCCGGTGATTGCATCCCGGGACGTGTCGTGCTACAGTAGAGGGCTTTTCGGGTCTGCCCGAGGGCGGATCGTTCACTTTTGACGTTTAGGGACGTTATGCCAACCATCAACCAACTCGTGCGCCACGGGCGGACGGTCGAGAAGGACAAGTCCAAGAGCCCGGCGATGCAAAACTGCCCCCAGCGCCGGGGCGTGTGTACGCGTGTCTACACCACGACGCCCAAGAAGCCGAACTCGGCGCTGCGTAAGGTCGCCAAGGTGCGCCTGACCAACGGCTTCGAGGTCATCTCCTACATCGGCGGTGAAGGCCACAACCTGCAGGAGCACTCGGTGGTGCTCGTGCGCGGCGGCCGCGTCAAGGACCTGCCGGGTGTGCGCTACCACATCGTGCGCGGCTCGCTCGACCTGCAAGGGGTCAAGGACCGCAAGCAAGCGCGCTCCAAGTACGGCGCCAAGCGGCCCAAGAAGGCCTGAGCCGCGCCCGCGAAGCGCGTTTTCGCGTGGGCGGCCGTCATCGGCCTGTCACGCATCGGTGTCGAAATGCCTGGCTGGCGGGTGTTTCGGCAGTGTGGCCCCGGACGCCCTTGGTGCGCCGGTGGTCGAGTAAGTGGGGGTCCCCGTCGGCCCTCGCGGCACCCAGTGGTGCCAACTGAAGCAAAAAGGATACGAACATGCCACGTCGTCGCGAAGTCCCTAAACGTGAAATCCTGCCGGATCCCAAGTTCGGCAATGTCGAGCTCTCCAAATTCATGAACGTCATCATGGAGAGCGGCAAGAAAGCGGTGGCCGAGCGCATCGTCTACGGCGCGCTCGAGCACATCGAGAAGAAAACGGGCAAGGACCCGCTCGAGGTGTTCACCACAGCCATCAACAACGTCAAGCCGCTGGTGGAGGTCAAGTCTCGCCGCGTCGGTGGCGCCAACTACCAAGTGCCGGTCGAGGTGCGCCCCGTGCGTCGCCAAGCCTTGGCCATGCGCTGGGTCAAGCAAGCCGCGCGCAAGCGCAGCGAAAAATCCATGGCGCTGCGTCTGGCCAACGAGCTGATCGAGGCCACCGAAGGCCGCGGCGGCGCGATGAAGAAGCGTGATGAAGTGCACCGCATGGCCGAAGCCAACCGCGCGTTCAGCCACTTCCGTTTCTGACGCTGCGACTGCTCGTCCAGGCCGCGTCCCCCGTTCCCTCGAGCCCGCCACCCCCACACACGAGGTCGGCGGGCTTTGCCCATCCGAATCTGGAGTTTTTTCATGGCACGTACCACGCCCATCGAGCGTTACCGCAACATCGGCATTTCGGCGCACATCGATGCCGGCAAGACCACCACGACCGAGCGCATCCTGTACTACACCGGCGTCAACCACAAGATCGGTGAGGTGCACGACGGTGCCGCCACCATGGACTGGATGGAGCAGGAGCAAGAGCGCGGCATCACCATCACCTCGGCGGCCACCACCTGCTACTGGCGCGGGATGGACTTGAACTATCCCGAGCACCGCTTCAACATCATCGACACCCCGGGCCACGTGGACTTCACCATCGAGGTCGAGCGCTCGATGCGCGTGCTCGACGGCGCCTGCATGGTCTATTGTGCGGTCGGTGGCGTGCAGCCGCAGTCCGAGACCGTCTGGCGCCAGGCCAACAAGTACCGCGTGCCGCGGCTCGCGTTCGTCAACAAGATGGACCGCACCGGCGCCAACTTCTTCAAGGTCTATGAGCAGATCAAGACGCGCCTGAAGGGCAACCCGGTGCCCATCGTGATCCCGATCGGTGCCGAGGAAAACTTCCAGGGTGTGGTGGACCTCATCAAGATGAAAGCCATCATCTGGGACGAGGCGTCGCAAGGCATGAAGTTCGAGTATCGCGACATCCCGGCCGACTTGGTGGATCAGGCCAACGAATGGCGCGAGAAGATGGTCGAGGCCGCCGCCGAGGCCAGCGAAGAGCTGATGAACAAATACCTCGAGACCGGCGAGCTCAGCGAAGACGAGATCATCGCCGGCCTGCGCCAGCGCACGATTGCGGTCGAGATCCAGCCCATGCTGTGCGGCACCGCGTTCAAGAACAAGGGGGTGCAGCGCATGCTCGACGCGGTGATCCAGTTCCTGCCGTCGCCGGTGGACATCCCGCCCGTGCAGGGCACCGACGAAAACGAGCAGCCCGTCACGCGCAAGGCCAGCGATGACGAGAAGCTCTCGGCCCTGGCGTTCAAGCTCATGAGTGACCCGTTCGTGGGGCAGCTAACCTTCGTGCGCGTGTACTCGGGTGTGCTGCGCAAGGGCGACACCGTGCTCAACTCGGTCAAGGGCAAGAAAGAGCGCATCGGCCGCATCGTGCAGATGCACGCCAACAACCGCCAGGAGATCGAGGAAATCCGCGCGGGCGACATCGCCGCCTGCGTCGGCCTCAAAGAGGTCACCACCGGTGAGACGCTGTGCGATCCGGCGGCGCCGATCGTGCTCGAGCGCATGGTGTTCCCGGAGCCCGTGATCGCGCAGGCCGTCGAGCCCAAGGCCAAGGCCGACCAGGAAAAGATGGGCATCGCGCTGTCGCGCCTGGCGGCCGAAGACCCGTCGCTGCGCGTCTACACCGACGAAGAGTCGGGCCAGACCATCATTGCCGGCATGGGCGAGCTGCACCTGGAGATCATCGTCGACCGCATGAAGCGCGAATTCGGCGTCGAGGCCAACGTCGGCAAGCCGCAGGTGGCGTACCGCGAAACCATCCGCAGCACCGTCAACGAGGCCGAAGGCAAGTTTGTGCGCCAGTCGGGTGGTAAAGGCCAGTACGGTCACGTGGTGTTCAAGATCGAGCCCAACGAGCCGGGCAAGGGTTTCGAGTTCATCGACGCCATCAAGGGCGGTGTGGTGCCGCGCGAGTACATCCCCGCGGTGCAAAAGGGCGTCGAAGAGGCGCTGCAGACCGGCGTGCTGGCCGGCTATCCCGTGGTCGACGTCAAGGTCACGCTGCACTTCGGTTCGTACCACGAGGTCGACTCGTCCGAGCAGGCGTTCAAGATGGCGGCCATCTTCGGCTTCAAGGAAGGCTGCAAGAAGGCCAACCCGGTGATCCTCGAGCCGATGATGGCGGTCGAGGTGGAAACGCCCGAGGAATACGCGGGCAACGTCATGGGCGACCTGTCGTCCCGCCGCGGCATGGTGCAGGGCATGGACGATCTGCCGGGCGGCGGCAAAGTCATCAAGGCCGAGGTGCCGCTGTCGGAGATGTTCGGCTACTCCACCACGCTGCGCTCGATGTCGCAGGGCCGCGCCACGTATACGATGGAGTTCAAGCACTACGCCGAGGCGCCGCGCAACGTGCAAGAAGCCATCATCGCCGCGCGCGCCAAGTAAGCCGCGTCGCGCATCCCTCCGGTCTGAGGCGCCCTTCGGGGTGGGCCCGCTGCCCGTGGCGGGCCCGTGCCGCAGACGTAAAACCCACACGGGCATCGTTCTTTGATTGAAGGAATCCATCATGGCAAAAGAGAAATTCGAGCGGACCAAGCCGCACGTCAACGTGGGCACG
>Ga0308017_1000152_pt1 | contig 22769 bp, 20 predicted proteins | sample Neamet280_FD_203145 | JGI IMG/M metagenome (GOLD analysis project Ga0308017, IMG submission 203145) | Marine microbial communities from water near the shore, Antarctic Ocean - #280 | ecosystem: Environmental > Aquatic > Marine > Unclassified | place: Southern Ocean | collected 2014-10-01
GAATGAAGGGGAAGCCGCCGTAGTTGGCGAGGTTGTCGAAGCGCGCGGCGCAGGTGGGCATGCTGTGATCGCAGCCGGCCACGAGCTCGACCGGCGTCTGCGGCGCAAGCCCCACCGGATAGAGCAGTTCCACGCCCGCATATGATTCGCTGACGATCATGTGGCGCGCGCCTGCCGGCGTCTGCAACCAGCCGCCGGCGAGCATGCCGGCCACCTCGGGCGGGAGGCTCGCCAGTTCCACCTGGCGGCCTTCGGAGCGGATCACTTCGGCGGTGGCCAGAATCGGCGTCGCCCCGCACGCGGCGGAATACAACACGTGCGAGCAGGCACGGCTGTACAGGCGCCGCAGGCCGATGCGCTTCAAGCTCACCTGGGCGGACTCGCAGCGGATGCGCGCAGAGTCATCGGCCACCTCCACCCCGAGCACGCGGCCCATCCAGCGCGTGCCGGACAGCCACCAGGCATCGTCCCAGTCGGCGCGCTGCGCCACGCGCAGCCGCACCGCGGTCGCCTCGCCGGTGAGGGTCGCCTGCAGCAGATGCCGCACGAGCGCGTGGTCGGGCGGCAGCTTCAACTCCAGCGCTGACTTGGCCGCTTCGGCGCCGAGTGCCAGTGCGCTGCGCTCGAGGGGGCAGCGCTCGTAGCGCTGGCCGCCGATCTCCACGTCGAACTCGTGCGGGGTGAGCCGGAAGCTGCCGCTCGCGCCCTCGAAGGCGTAGAGCTCGACCTCGGACAAGGGCCCTTCGTTCATGCTCAGGACGGGGTGTAGGTGATCCAGAAGGCGCTGGACAACCTGGTGCAGGGCCGCACCACCATCGCCATCGCCCACCGGCTGTTCACCCTGCGCAAGGCCGACCGCCTCGTGGTGATGGACCGCGGCGAGATCGTCGAGGTGGGCCCGCACGAGGAGCTGATGGAGCGCCGCGGCGCCTACTGGCGCCTGTACGAGGCCCAGGCCCGCAACGTCGACAGCGAGGGCAGCCCGCCCGAGACCTGGCATGACCAGCCAGCCCGCAGCGCCTGAAGGGAGCCTGTGCCATGACCGAGTTCCAGCTTCACCGCAACCCGCACGGCCAGCTCGTCTGCACCGACGCTCAGGGGCAGGTGCATGTGGGCGTCGTGCCCGTGCGCGCCTTCCCCATCACCGCGCCCGACGAAGGCCTGTCGCTGGTGGCCCCCGAAGGCCACGAGGTCGTCTGGATCGACCGGCTGCAGGCCCTGGCACCGCCCACGCGCGCACTGATCGAGGAAGAACTCGCCCAGCGCGAGTTCATGCCCGAGATCACGCGGCTGGGGGCCGTCTCCAGCTTCGCCACCCCCAGCACCTGGCACATCGAGACCGATCGCGGCCCCACGCAGCTCGTGCTCAAGGGCGAGGAAGACATCCGGCGACTGCCGGGCGGCCGCCTGCTGATCGCCGACCGAGAAGGCGTGAGCTACCTGATCCGCGACCCGGCGGCGCTGGATCGCTCCAGCCGCCGCCTGCTGGATCGCTTTCTCTGATCAGGCGCGAGCCTCGGCGAGCGCCTCCTTCTTGCCGGCCAGCGGCGCATGCCGCCCCCACAGGCCGATCACGACCTGCCAGGCCACGGCCACCGCACCGACGATGAAGACCACGTCACCGAAGGTGCGCACCCAGCGCAGTGTCTCGAGGAAGGGCTGCTGCAGGAACTCCTCGCTGCGCGCATACCACAGGCCCTCGCTCACGCTGGCGTGGAACTGGAACAGGCCGATGGGCAGCAGGCTGGTGGCGATCATCAGCACCAGGCCGGCGTTGAGCCACCAGAAGCCGGTCTTCATCAGGCCCTCGCTGAACACCAGTTGCGGGCGTACATAGCGCAGCACCAGCAGCGTGAAGCCCAGCGCCAGGAAGCCATAGACCCCAAAGAGCGCGGCATGGGCATGCACCGGCGTGGTGTTCAGGCCCTGCACGTAGTACAGCGAGATCGGCGGGTTGATCATGAAGCCGAAGACGCCCGCGCCCAGCATGTTCCAGAAGGCCACGGCCACGAAGCACATCAGCGGCCACTTGAGGTTTTCCATCCAGGCCGCGCGGGCCTTCAGGCGCCAGTGCTCCCAGGCCTCGTAGCCCAGCACCACCAACGGCACCACTTCCAGCGCGCTGAAGGCCGCGCCCACGGCCATCACCGGCGTGGTGGTGCCGGCGAAGTAGAGGTGGTGGAAGGTGCCCGGCACGCCGCCCAGCATGAACAGCGACGCCGAGGCCAGGCTGGCCGTGGTGGCCATGCGCACCGACACCAGGCCGAGCGTCGAGAAGACGAAGGCCAGGGCCGTGGTCGCAAAGACCTCGAAGAAGCCCTCCACCCACAGGTGCACCACCCACCAGCGCCAGTACTCCATCACCGACAGGTGGGTGCGCTCGCCGTAGAAGAAGCCTGCCCCGTAGAAAAGGCCGATGGCCACCACCGACGCCGTCAGCAACGCCAGCAGGTTCTTGTCGCCAGGCCGGCGCAAGGCCGGCACGATGCCACGCAGCATCAGCACCAGCCACAAGGCCACGCCCACGAACTTGCCGATCTGCCACAGGCGCCCCAGGTCCACGAACTCATAGCCCTGGTGGCCCAGCCAGAAACTCCACTGCGGCGGCATGATCTGCGCGATCGCGAAGTAGTTGCCGGCGAAGGAGCCGACCACCACCACCACCAGCGCCCAGAACAGGACGTCCACCCCGAGCTTCTGGTACTTCGGGTCCTTGCCGCCGTGGATCAGCGGTGCCAGGAACAGGCCGGCCGCGAGGAAGCCGGTGGCGATCCAGAACAGCGCGCTCTGGATGTGCCAGGTGCGCACCAGGCTGTAGGGGAACCACTTCGAGACCTCGATGCCATAGAAGGCCTGGCCCTCCACGGTGTAGTGTGCGGTGAAGCCGCCCAGCAAGACCTGGAAGACGAAGAGCGCCACCACCAGGAAGAGGTACTTGCCCAGCGCCCGCTGCGAGGGCGTGAGTGCAAAACGCGCCAGCGGGTCCGCCTTCGGCACCTCGGGCTCGTCCTCGTCGTGCTGGCGCAGGAAGGCCCAAGCCCACACCAGGAAGCCCACGCCGGCGATCAGCAGCACCACGCTGACGACGGACCACACCAGGTTCTCGGCCGTCGGGCGGTTGTCGATCAGCGGCTCGTGCGGCCAGTTGTTGGTGTAGGTCGCGTCCGAGCCGGGGCGCTCGGTCGAGGCGACCCAGGCCGTCCAGAAGAAGAAGGCCGCCAGCTTGTCGCGCCGCTCGGCGCTGGGCAGGGTGTCCTCCTTCATCGCGTAGCTCTCGCGCGTGCCCTGCAGGCTCGGATGGTCACTGAACAGGCGGTCGTAGTAGGACGCGGTTTGCGCAATCGCCCGGGCGCGGCGCTCCGAGACCGTCACCGTCGCGCTCGCCTCGTCGAAGGTGTTGCGCCGGTACTCGGCCTTCAACGCGGCCTGCAGACCGGCCCGTGCAGTCGCATCGAGCCGCCCGTACGGCTGCCCGTGCAGCTCCTGCGCCGCCAGCTCCAGCCAGGCCAGCAGCTCGCGGTGCAGCCAGTCGGCGCTCCAGTCGGGCGCCTGGTAGGCCCCATGGCCCCAGATCGACCCGAGCTGCATGCCGCCCACCGATTGCCAGGCGGTCTGGCCGTCGAGGATGTCGTCCTTCGAATACAGGCGCTCACCGGAGTCGGTGACCACATACTGCGGGATCGGCGGCGCCGCGCGGTAGACCTCGGCCCCGTAGAAGCCCAGCAGCGAGAAGGTGATGGCCAGCACGCCGATCAGCGTGAACCACAAACGGCGGTATTCACGCATGGCTCGCCTCCGTTGCACGCACCGGGTTCAGGCCCTCGAAGAGGATGTTGTTCTCGAGGTGGATGTGCTCCATCAGCTCCTCGCGCAGCGTGGCCAGGCCCAGGTAGAGCGCACGCCAGGTGTTGCAGGCCCCGCGCGGCAACGTGATGCCACCGGTCAGTTCCTCCAGTCTGCGCAGCTCCTGCCCGTGCTGGTCGTGTTCGGCGCGCATCACCGCGATCGGGCCGCCGGCCATGCCGCTCATGCCGCGCAGCAGCATCGGGAAGAGCACCTGCTCTTCCTTGAGCATGTGGCTCTCCAGCTCCTGCTGCATGGCCTCCAGGTGGTCGGCCAGGCCGCGCGGGCATTCGGGGCGGTCGCCGTGCACCTGCTCCACGCGGCGCGCCAGGCGGATCAGCTCGGGCACCTGTTCGCGCAGGCGGGCGTGGTAACGGGTCAGGATGTGGTCGATCAGGACGTCCACCGGCACGCGTGTCCAGTCGCGCCCGTCCCCGGCCTCGATCCCTTTGAGCGCCTCCAGCCGTGCGGCGATGGTCTGCGCGTCCAGCCCCTTGCTGGCGGCCGCCTCGCGCAGGCTGTGCTTGCCGCCGCAGCAGAAGTCGAGCTGGAATTCGTGGAAGACCTGGGTGGCGCCCGGGAGGGTGCGGGCCAGCAGGCCCAGGGGTTGGTCGATCAGGGGGGTGGTGGTCATCGTGTCGCTCCGTGGGTGGGACTGCCCACCCTGGTGCAAACCCCGGACCCGCCCTTGGCCCTCGACGGATCAAGGACTTGGCGCCAATACGGGTCGTTTTTACCCTAAACTGCAAGGGTATTATTCACCATTAAAGGGTTTTTCTAACCATGATGGATGCTCTCTTGCTCGCCGATCTGGTGACCGAGCGGCCGGCTGCCGTGCGCCTGCAGCGGCTCGTGTCCACCTTGCGGGGACATTTCCGCTGCGGCGCCGTGGCCCTGCTGCGCCTGGAAGGCGATCACCTGCGCCCGGTGGCGGTGGACGGCCTGGTGCGCGAGGCCCTGGGCCGGCGCTTTGCGGTGAGCCAGCACCCGCGCCTGGCCACCATCCTGGCCCGGCGCGAGGTCACCAGCTTCGACCACGACAGCACCCTGCCCGACCCCTACGATGGCCTGGTGGACGGCCAGGTGGGCGAGCCGCTGCCGGTGCACGACTGCATGGGCCTGAGCCTGCACGTCGAGGGCCGCACCTGGGGCGTGCTCACGCTGGATGCACTGCAGACCGGCACCTTCGATGCCGCCGCGCGCGAGTCCCTGGCCCGCTACGGCCTGCTCGTGGAAGCCGCCGTGCGCATCACCCGGCTGGAGCAGGACAACCAGGCCCTGCGCCTGTCGCGCGCGCCCGGCCCCGCGTCCGACGACAGCGCGCCCGAGCGCGACGACACCGAGATCGTCGGCCAGAGCGCCGCCTTGCAATCGCTGCTGCACGAACTGCAGGTGGTGGCCGATTCCGAGCTGCCCGTGCTGCTGCTGGGCGAGACCGGTGTGGGCAAGGAGCTCTTCGCGCGCCGCCTGCATCGCCTGTCGCGCCGGCGCGAGAAGCCGCTGGTGCATGTGAACTGCGCCGCCCTGCCCGAATCGCTGGCCGAGAGCGAACTCTTCGGCCATGTGCGCGGTGCCTTCTCCGGCGCCACCACCGACCGCCCGGGCCGCTTCGAGGCCGCTGACGGCGGCACCCTCTTCCTCGACGAAGTGGGCGAGTTGCCCCTCACCGTACAGGCCAAGCTGCTGCGCGCCCTGCAAAACGGCGAGATCCAGCGCCTGGGCACCGACCGCCCGCGCCGCGTGGACGTGCGCATCATCGCCGCCACCAACCGCCAGTTGCGCGACCAGGTGCGCGACGGCCATTTCCGCGCCGACCTCTACCACCGCCTGTCCGTCTACCCGGTGCCCATCCCGCCGCTGCGCGAGCGCGAGCAGGACGTGCTGCTGCTCGCCGGCCGCTTCCTCGAACTCAACCGCGCCCGCCTGGGCCTGCGCAGCCTGCGCCTCACCCCCGCGGCCGAGGACGCCCTGCTGCGCTACCCCTGGCCCGGCAACGTGCGCGAACTCGAGCACGTGATCGGCCGCGCCGCGCTCAAGGCCGTGAGCCGCGGTGCTGCACGCCAGGACATCGTGAGCCTGCCCCCCGAACTGCTCGACCTCGACGGCCCCGAGGCGGCCTCGCCGGGCGCCCCGCCCTCGCCGGCGGCCCCGGCGCCTGCCGAGCCGCTGCGCCCTCTGCGGGAAGCGGTGGCGTGCTTCGAACGTGAACAGATCGCACGGGCCCTCCAGGCCCATGGCGGCCAGTGGGCCGCGGCCGCCCGCACCCTCGGTCTGGATGCCAGCAACCTGCACAAGCTCGCACGCCGCCTGGGGATGAAGTGAGCCCGCCCCGTCCGGGCTACCATCGGGCCCACCTCCGCCCGTGTGAGCGCTGCCGATGATCCGACACACCCGCCTCCTGCTCTGGCGCACGCTGGCCAGCGTGTCGCTGCTGCTGGGGCTGGTGGGCGTGGTGCTCCCGGTGCTGCCCACCGTGCCCTTCCTGCTGTTGGCCGCCTGGGCCGGCGGACGTGGGTGGCCCAGCCTGGAGGCCCGGCTGCTGGCCCACCCGCGGCACGGCCCCGTGATCCGTCAATGGCGCGAGCACGGCGCCGTGCCCCGCCGGGCCAAATGGCTGGCCACGGCCATGATGCTAGGCAGCGCCACCGTCCTCTGGTGGAGCCCCGTGGCGCCCTGGATACGCGGCGCGGTTTACCTCGTCCTGCTGGGCGTGGCCCTGTGGTTGTGGCGCCGCCCCGAGGCCTGACCGGGGCCTGCTTGATCCCCCTCTGGGCAGGCGAGGGCTTCTAGGGTAGAAACGACACACACCCACAACACCCGGGAGCGCATCATGAAAATCCTGCTGCCAGTGGACGGCTCTGAGCTCTCGCTGTGGGCCGTGCGCCATGCCATCGAACTGGCCCGCAGCGGCTTGCAGGCCCGCTTCGTGCTGGCCAATGTGCAGGAGCCGCCCACCCTGTACGAAGTGGTCACCGCGCATGACGCGCAGGTGCTCGAAGGCGTGGCCCAGGGCGCGGGCCGCCATGCCTTGGAGGGCGCCGAAGCGCTGCTGCGCGAGGCTGGGCTGCCCTTCGAAAGCGAGATCGCCAGCGGCGACCCGGCCCACACACTCATCGAGCTGGCCGAGACCCATGGCTGCCAGGCCATCGTGATGGGCGCTCGAGGCGTCGGTGCCCTGCGCGCGGGCCTCTTCGGCTCCGTCTCGCGCGCAGTGCTCGACGACGCCCCCGTGCCCGTCACCATCGTCAAACCCCCCGAACCCGACGCGGCCGCCGAGGCGCTGGACGAGCCAGGCGTGGATTGACGGGTCATCGCGGGCAGTGACGGCCCATTCAACGATGAGCAGACGCTCACAAGCGGCACCGTGGTCGATGCACCCCTGATTGCCGCACCGGCTCCACCAAGAACAATAGCGGCGAGCGTGCCCCCGAAATGCATGTCTGACCTGCCGCCCGAAATGTCCAGTTCTTCACGCCAAAGTCAACAGACCGCTTCGCTGCAAGAAAGGACCGGTGTCCGTTCATGACGCGCTTGCCAGCAGCGCGCGCAACTCGGCTTCGATCGCGCGCCATCGCTGTTTGTTCATCTTCACCAAGCCGAAGTGGCGCAGCATGAACGCGCCTTCGGCAGCCAAGAATGCGATCCAGGCGCGGCGCTGCTCGGCGCTCGTGTGATCGAGTCCGGTCAGCCGTTCCCGATACCACTGGCGCACGCCCTCCAGATCTCGCGGCGACTGCAGCAGCGCAGCCAACAAGCCGGCGGCCTTGGCGCTGGAGAGGTCGTCGGATCCGAAAGTAGCAGCCACGTGGGCACGCACCTTGCCGATGGTCGAGGCGTCGGTGCCCGTCATCTCGCGATAACAACGGTCATAGGCCTGCCCGAATCGCTCGAACAGCGCATCGATCAATGCCGCCTTTGTCCTGAAGCACGACTGGACCCCCCCTTTGCTGATGCCTGCTGCCTGGGCCACGGCATCGATGGTCAGTGCCGAGGCCCCGTGTCGCCGGACCAACATGTCTGCGGCGTCGAGCACCGCCTCTCGGTCAATGGAGCGGGGGCGGCCCATGCCATTGCCTCCTGTCGATATCAATACGGTCGTATGATAACGGCGACACCCCACTCTGAAGCCTCACCGATCGATCCCATGCAAACTGCCGCTCATCCCTCCTGGGGGCGTCGCACCTGGCCCGTGGCCCTCGTGGGCTGGGTGGGCGTGCTCGCCTTGCTGGGCCAGCCGCTGCCCGCCGTGCCCGCGGATCTGGCCGCACAGTGGGCCGCGCTGCCGCATTGGGCCCAGCGGGCGGTCTTGATCGGCCAGCCCGGGCTGCTGGTGCTGGCCGTCAGCGCGGTGGGGGCGGCCGTGGCCCATCGGGTGGGCTTGCGCAGCGCGCTGGCCGGCACCGGCGCCTGCCCGCGTGGCCAGACATGGGCGGGGGTCGCGCTGCTCGGCGCGTGCGTGGGCGGTCTCGTGCACGGGCTGGATCGGCTCTGGGCGCCGCACTTGGGCACGGCCTGGCTGGCCCTGGAGCACGCCCAGTCGGCCCAGCCCAGTCCCCCGTGGTGGATCGGCCCGCTTTATGGGGGGGCTGGCCGAGGAGGTGATCGCGCGCTGGGGCCTTCGGTATTGGTGGCGGGTAGTTTACCCAGCGGAAAAGCGGCTCCCGAGCTTACGAGCGAGGGAACGGGGCCACGGGGGCTCCCGAGGGGAGACAGGCCAGTCGATCGCACAACCAGCCAAACCCCACCCGCTCCTGCTCCAGACGCAGCCGGGGCTGGTGGCGATCGAATCGGAGGTCGTCATAGACCGCCGTCTCCTCGGCCGTGAGACGCGCCAGGTCGTGGCGCGCAGGGTCGGGCTCCTCGCCCCAGTGCAGGCGGTGGGCAAGGAGAGTCTCACGGTCCATGAGGAAGGACGCCGCGTGCGGAAAGTAACCACGCAGATGGTCGAGGATGGCGAAGCCGTGGGTGTCGATGTCGCCCCAGTAGTGCAACTCGCATCGATGCAGCCACGAGGCGCGCGCTAGCGGTTCCCAACCGTAGCCTGCACCAAAGACGACGATGGCACCCGCAGCCGGCGGGAAGGCGAGGAAGTTGGTCTCGTTCTCGGTGATGAAGACGCGCCGGGCCGGTAGCGTCAACGCCGCGAAGCTCGCGGCGTCCAGCGTGATGTCGGGCAGGCTCTGCGGTGAGGATAGGCAGCCCGGAAGGCTGGGCAGCGATGGGTCGAGCAGACGAAACCGAATCCGGACGGGCTTGTCGAGGAAGCCAAATCGGCGCGCGAACTGCGCGACGCCGGTCGCGTCAAGCTCGATGACTTCGGGTGGCAGAGCCAGGTCCAGCAACTCGGCCAAGACGCCTCGGTGGCCCTCGATGAACTTGCTGTCCACGCCGGGCACGTCAACCTGGCGCAGGTACACGCCCGGTCGAGGATGGGCCTGTAGCCATGCGACGACGGCCAGCAGACGCCCCCAGCGGTCGGCCAAGGCCAGCGCCTGCAGCGGCCGCCGAGACAACCAGGCCAGCAACACGGGCTGGGTGGCGGCCGTCTGCTGCCACACGGCCTCGAACCGCTGTGCCTGGCGTGCCTTGCCGATGAAGGCCAAGGCGTCCTGCAGGGTGTCGAGCCAGACGGCCACAGGAAGCCGCTGCGTCCCTTGGACGCGGTGGTTCCACTCGCGCCATTCGATTCGAACCTGAGGGGTATTGGCGATGGTGCACACCCACTCTCGCACGGCCTCGAAGCGGTCGGACAGGTCGGCAGACGACGGGATTTTAAGATTCAGGCGCAGCGGCCACAAAACGGTGTCCGTCACCGCCGCGCGCAGCAAGTCGCCCCGATCCCACAAACGTTGGACCTGGGCGCGCAGATCGGCAGGCGTGGTCCAGCTCATAGCGCCGCGCCGTCTCCGGCGGCTTGGGATTCGGCCATCCCGTCCACGGTATCTGCCGCTTTCTGCGCCCGGTACTCCTCGATCGACAGGCAGCGCAGCCGCGAGTCGCGCCCGCCCTCGTTGTGCACGAAACCCACGCTGGCCACGAAGGGCTCGATGATGTGGATCTTCTGCAGCGGCGTGACGATCAACAGCTGCAGGTTGAGCTGCTGAAACAGGCGCAGCCCGTACTGCGCCGACTCGTCCGAGCCGCGCCCGAAAGCTTCGTCAATGACGACGAAGCGGAAGGAGCGCGAGCGCACCGCGCCCCACTCCAGCCCGAACTGGTAGGCCAGGCTCGCGGCCAGCACGGTGTAGGCCAGCTTCTCCTTCTGGCCGCCCGACTTGCCTCCTGAGTCCGAGTAGTGCTCATGCTCGGCACCATCGGCGCGCCAGCGCTCGCTGGCCGAGAACAAGAACCAGTTGCGCACGTCGGTGACCTTGGCGGTCCAGCGCCGGTCGGCATCCGCCAGCCCTTCACGGCCCCGGAAGCGATCAATGATCGCCTTGACCTGCAGGAATTTGGCTTCCGAATACTGTTCGTCGGCCGAGCCCGTCATCGCGCCCTCGGTGCACGCGCGCAAGTCCTGCTGGAAGTCGCGGATCTCCGCATCCGGGCTGGGCAGCGCCACCAGCTTGATGTACCGGCCGGGGTTGTAGTCGATGGTTTGGAGCGACTGGTTGATGAAATCGACGCGCTCCTTGATCGTCTCGCGCTCGCGGGCGAGCTGGGCGTTGAAGTTGGCGATCTCGTTGATCGTGTTGACGTTAAGCAGCTCCTTGAAGCGCGCCTCGAAGCGCGGCAGGTCGTCGTTCTTCAAGCCGGTGAGCATCCGCTCGTACTCCGGCAGCGCCGCCAGGCTCACGTCCATCTCGACGGTCTCCGCCTTGAACGCCTCCTTGAAGCCGCGCATGGCATTGACGATGCGCTCGGTCAGACGGGCCAGGCGCTTGTCCTCCGCGTCGATGCGATCCTGCAGCCACTTGCGCACATCCTGTTCGCGGTTGTCGCAGGACTCGACCGACAGCTGATGCTCGCCCAGCGCCTTCGAACGATATCCATCCAGGTGCTCGATCTGCTCCTCCGTCAGCGGCGAGTCGTTCCAAATGTGGACCGTCTGATTCCGCAGTTCCTGCGCCGTCGCATGCTTGGTTGCGACCTCAGCGCGTTTGTCTCGGGCCTCGTCGCGCTTGCGTTCCGTTTCCGCGAGCCGGCCTTGCGCCGCTTTGAGCTGGTGCCCCAGCTCTTGCAGCGTGTTGGATGCGGCTTCAAGCCGCACGCGCTCCTCGGCGAGCAGCGCGATCTGGCGCGCCGGGCTCATCCAGTCTATTTCGGCAAAGCGCGTGAACTCTTCCAGCTTGCTCAGTGCCTCCAGCCGCCCCCGCAGCTCGTTGCGCGCTTGCTGGATCTCGCCCAGGCGCTGCCCAAGTGTGGCGAGCCTTGCCTCCAGACGCTCCCGCTGGTCACGCAAGGCCCGCAGCTTGTCGGCGTTGCTCCAGCCGAGCACGTAGCGGCTGCGGTCGTCGATCCGGCTGCGGTCGTCCTTCTCGTGGCGACCGCTCGGGTCCTTGATTTGCCCTGCGCGCGTGATGGCGCGGCCCTCGCGGCGGAACTGCTCGCCGGTGTCGCAGCAGGCGAAGTCAAAGCGGTTTTTGAGTTCCTGCTCCAGCCACTCGTAGAGCGGCGAGTCCGGCTTGATTTGGAGCTTTCTCACCAGCGACTGCGGATGCAGCATCCCGCCTTGCGCCCCCTTCCTTTGCCGTACATGGAAGTACACCAGTCGGGCGCCGAGATGTTGGCGGTCCACCCAGTCCGCCACGGCCTGGTAGTGCGCATCCGGCACCAGCAGAGCAAGACCAAAGCCGCGCAGCAGCCGCTCGGCGGCGCCTTCCCAATCGCGCTGGTCGTCACGCACCTGGATAAGTTCGCCCGCGAAAGGCAGCTCGTCCTCGCCGATGCCCAACGCCGCGCACAACGCCTCGCGAATGCGAGCTTGGGCGGCGTCGATGTTGCTCTTGCGACGCTGGAGACTGTCGATCTCGTCGGACAAGGCCGCGTGCTCTTCGCGGCCCTTGCGAAACGCGAAGTCCTCCTCGCGCTCGCGGTTGTCCAAGTCGGCGATGCGCTCGCGCAAGTCTTCGGCACGCTGGGCAATGCTTTGCTGTTGAGCGAGGAAGCCGGCTTCATCCCCCAGCGCCGTCTCGTCGATGCGCGCCAGCAAGTCGCGATAGCGGTCGGCGCGTTGCTTGCGTTGCGCCTTGTCCTGCTCAAGACGGCGAATCTCTGCTGCCAGTTCCTCCAGGCGATCGCCGCCGTTGTCGCGCAGGGCGCGTTCCAGACGGCCGACCTCGATGCGCTCGGCTTCGCGCTGGGCGTCGAGACGCTCGATCTGCGCATCCAGCCTGGTTGCATCCTGCGCCAGCAGGTCAAGGCGGCGGTCCAGCAGCTCGCCCTTGAGCTTGGCGAAATACGGTCGCAGCTGATCGCGCGCCTCCCGCAAGCCCTGAATCTCGGCGGCCAGCGACTGATGACGATGGCCATCCTCGATCAAGGGCGTGAGCATCTCCACCTGCCGCTTGGCCTTGAGCACCGCCTGATGCGCCCGGTCCAGATCGTCGAAATGGCGGATCAGCGCCTCGATGCGTTGCCCCGAGTCGAAGGGCTCCAGCATGTGGCTGCGCACGAAGTCGGTGAGATTGCCCACCGACTTCATCGAGACGGTCTGGTGGAACAGTTCAAGGGCCTGTTCATGCTCGATGCCGAAGCGTCGGCGGAACCAGGCGCCATAGGGCGGGAAGCTGTCGAACAGCTCGCAGCCGGCGCCGCGCAGCTTCTTGCGCAGGGCGCCGATGTCGCTGCCGAAGCCGCTGAAGTCCTCGGCGATGGCCAGCGCCCGCTCGGCGGTCACGAACAGGCGCGCCGGCTGGCCCTGCGGGTCCTTCAGCCAGAACACCTGGGCCAGCGTCACGGCCTGATCGTAGCCCTCATTGCGGAAGACGCTGAGGATGACCGAGTAGCTCGACGCATCGCGCAGCGCCACAGGCTTGGCCGTGCCGGTCACCTCGTTGCGCTCGCTCTTGTAGTGGCCGAGCACGTAAGAGCGCAAGGAGCGCTCGCGCGCATCCGCCCCGGCGGCCTTGTTGTAGGCCACGCGATGTGCTGGCACGAGCAGGGTGGTGATGGCATCCACCAGCGTAGACTTGCCCGAGCCAATGTCGCCGGTCAGCAGGCCATTGCGTCCGGCCAGCGCCAGCCGCCAGACGCGCTGGTCGAAGGTGCCCCAGTTGAGCACCTCCAGCCGGTCGAGCCGAAAGCCCACCCGGCTGTCGTCGGCGACGAAGTCCAGCCCGAGCGTCGGTGCCTCAAGCATCGGCCTTCTCCTGACGGGCACCAAGACCCGCGCCGCCCGACAGCGCCGTGCGGTAAACCTCCAGCCGCGCATCGAAGTCGGCCAGCCACTGCGCATCCACAAAAGCCTTGAGAATGCGCCGCACTTCATAGCGGCCCGGGTCTTGCGCGCTGCCTGCCGCGGGCTTGAGCCGGCGCAGGAAGCCCAGATCCACCACTTTGGTGATCGTCGCGTCCACCTGGTCCATCAGCCGGGCCTCGTTGGGGCCCTCGGGCAGGAACACCCGCATCATCTCGGCGATGTCCTCGCGCGCGAGCACCAGGCGCGTGTCACCGCCACCCGCATCGAACTCGGCCAGGCGCTTGCGCAGCAAGGCCAGCATCAGGCTCACCGAGTAAGACAGCGGCCGGCGTGCCACCAGCCGCGGCAGGCGTGGCGCGCCCTCCGCTTCGTCGGCGTCCGGGCGGCTCTTCAAAAAGGCATAGCCCTCGGCCTCGTCCAGCACCAGATCGAGCAGCAGCACCGCGGCCTGTTCGCGCACCCGCGCCTGCAGGCGCAGCAGGCTGGCCCACAAGCGCTCGTCATCTTCGCGATACAGCACGCCCTTGAGCAACTGCACCATGAGCTGCGACAGCTCGGGCACCGCGGCTGGCACGCCGGGCGGCGTGTCCATCGGGCCGTCGTCATCGAGCGCTTCGTTCATGTTCCTCATTCCCTGCGGCGGACATCAGCGCGTGAAGATCACGCGCGGCAGGCGTGCCGCGCGCATCACGGCGTGGCCCGCAGCATCGGTGCTCTGCCAGCGAATCGTCTCGGGATGGCTATCGTCCACCACGACTCGCCAACCGTTCGCTGTCTCACTGCCATCGGTGGCATGGGCCAGCTCCAGGTAGGCCACCAGCTCGGCCAGGCCCTGGCGCAGCGGCTCGGCCTCCACCAGTTCGCGCAGGGTCACCTGCGGGCGATGGCGCAGCGCGGCTTGCACCGTGGCGCGCAGGCGGGCCTTGTCCACGACGATCTGATCGAACAGGCGTGCGGTGTCAACATCGTCATCACCGGCCAGCACGGCGAGATCGGCCAGACGCGGCTTCAGGCTCGGAGTGAACAAGGGCCGCTCCAGCGGCAGTTCGATGTCGGCCCCCATCGCGTCGATATGCATCACCGTACCGACGGGGGCGGCATCGCGCAGGACCAGCGCCTGGGTCTCGATGCTGCGCAACAGATCCAGGATGCGGCGGTTCTCCAGAAAGGCCCGGTCGTCGAGGAAGCGGCGCAACTGCTGCGAGAGCATCGCCACCGTGCGCTGCGTGTGCTCGCCGGCCTCCAGCCAATCGTGGTGCACGCGGCGGGTGCGCGGATCGGGTTTCAGTTCTGCCACGGCGGGAAGCCGCAGCACCTGGTCGAGCCGCTCGGAAAGCTCCTCCTGCCGACGGCTGGACATCAAAAAGTCCCAGAAGGCGCGGAAGCTGCGGCCCTGGTCGGAATCGCCGATGGCATCACGCTCGCCCATGATTTCATCGAGCAGCGCGCCCTTGCTGCCCTCCCACAACGCGATCTTCTCGCGCACTTTGCGGTCGAGCTGGCGGAAGTTGTGCTCCACCTCGCGGAAGTCGGCCAAGAGCTCGCGCGCCAGTTGCTGGAACTGCAAGAAGCGGTCTTTGACCGCCGTGTCGTCCAAGAGCGGCATGTCACCGGCCAGCACGCGGGCGATTTCGGCGTCCAGTTCGTCGCGCTTGGCGCGCAGGTCGGCCACGCGCTTGATCGGGTCGGCCTCGGTGCCGGCGCTGATCTGCTCCAAGAGCGCGAACAGCGTCAGCAGGCGCGATTCGGTGCCGACGAAGGGCCGCTCGGTGAGCGACACCAGCCAGGCGATGGCCTTCTCGGTGGCCGGCGTCAGATCGAACTGCGCCTCGTCCGTGCCCGGCTTGTAGAACTTGCGCAACCAGCCCTTGTCCGGCGCGGCCCAGTCGTTGAGATACTCCCGCGCCGCTTTTGGGTAGGCTTCTGTCCCCAGTTGCTCGCGTAAAGAGTAAAGCTCGTCCTCCAGCGCTTCGGCCAGATCGGCCTCGCTCATCACGCGCACGTTGGGCGCCACGAACACCCGGTGCAGGAAGCTCGCCACCAGCGGCGCGTGCGGCGAAGCCAGAAGCCGCCAGGCGGGGTGGCGGTCGCGTAAGGCGGCGAGCGTGGCGTGGTCCATGACCTGGGGCTCAAGCGGCCGCCTCGGGCGGGTTGGCGGCGGCCAGATACGCCAGTGCCGCGGCTTCCGAGTCCTCGATGGCGATTTCCACCGCGCGCTTGGCGGCATCGAGGAGGCGGGTGGCGCGTTGGCGATGCGTCACCATGTGGCGCACCGCCGTCTCGTAGGTGACTTGATCGGTTATCAGTGCCCGCGGAACCGGCAGATTCAACAACTCGCGTTCGTCGAAGCGCGGGTGGTTCGAGCCGTCCTGGGACCACTTGAAAACGATTTGCGGCAAGCGCGAGCGGAGAAAGATCAACAGCGCTTCGGCGGTTAGCGTCGCCCCTTTCTTCGGTCTGAGAACGATGAACTCGGTCGAGGCAACTGCCGTGATTCCATCATCGCTCGGCAGCACGACAGCGATTTCTCGCAGGTACGAGCGCAGACGGGACACGACCAAGTCGCCGGCGGCAATCTGCTTCTTGGTGCTGGCGATCTCCTCCGGTGATGTCGTCGTCTTTGACGGATCAAGGAAAGGATCGAGCGCGTCGGTCAAGTCGTAGTTCCGAACTGGCAATCCTGCTGCCTCCGTTGGTTGCCAAAGATCGCGGATCGATTCAAAGAGATCTCCGACACAGACGTCCGACAAAGCACGCAAGTCCACCAGCGCCTGGGCCTTCGCCGGGTGGAAATACTCTGCATCGAAGCGTCCCGCCGCGAAGGCCTCGCGGCAGGAACGCACATAGCTCAGCGCCTCGGGCGGGGTCCAGGTATCCAGGCCCAGCGCTTGCAGGAGGGTTTGGTCGGCTAGCTGCAGCAAGCGGCGTCCGCTTTCCAACGAGGCAAAGGCGGCATCGACGGCGGACTTGATGGCGTCTTCAAAGCGACCGGAGAATCTGGCGACAGGAATCTGATCCATGTCCTCCAGCAGCAGCCCCGTCTGCACGGCGCCGCGCTTCCACCGCTCCGTCAGCGACTTGCCCACCGATGAGGACAGGTAGGCGGCCAAATACTCGGGGGAGATGGCTTGCGGGCGCAGGATGGCCAGCTTGCAACTGCACGTGGCTTCGCGCGCGGTCTTGACCAAGCTGGTCTCACCCACTGTGCCGATGATGGACAGCAACACGTCCCCTTGTTGAAGGTGCGAGCGCTTCATGAAGGGCTGCTCGAACGCCTCGCGCGTGATGGCGTTGGCCGCAGCCTGTTCGATGAAGAAGTGCCCGGCGACGTCTTGGCCACGGTAGTAGGGGATGCCTTCCTCGACGAAGGATTCGCTGATGGAAAAGTGATTGCCGTCCGAGACCGCCGCTACCTGCGCAACCGACTCCAGCCGATACTGCTGAAGTTGCTCGGCCAGTCGCAAATGCCGACGTTGAAAGAACTCTGCGTCGATGCGCCAGGTTCTTTCCAGCTCTGACAGCTGCTTCTCCGTCACCTCCAGCCCCTCCAACAAGCGCTCATAGCGCGCCTTGCCGAAGGGGCTCATCGAAAAAAACTCAAGCCCTCTTTTTTGGCGAATTCGGCAAAGGCTTCGGCGATGCCGTCGCCGGTCAGACCGTCGTGGTTGAACAGGTCGTGCTTGACGATCAGGTGGCCGTGGCTGTCGAGCATGGGGGCATCGAGATCGATCCTGGCTTTCTCGACCTCATCGGCGCTCGACGCACGCAGGGCCGCGATCTCGTCAAGACGTTTGCGCTCCTCCTCCGCAAGCTTGCCTTTGCGTTCCTGGCTGCGAAGAGATTGCTCCTCCTCATCCAGCGCCCGCCATTTGGCTTGCAAACGTTCAATCTCGGCCACCTCCTCCGGTGACAGGCTGTGGCGTACCGCCCGGTAAATCTTGTCGCCCGAGTTGTCCTTGCTTGGCTCGCGCATGGTGGCGAAGAAGATGGGGTAGTCGTCCTTCTTCGGGCACAGCGGCCCTTTGGCTGGATCGTCGTTCCACTTCTGCACGAAGAGCACGCTCGTCTTGGTGCCGGTATGGGGCTTGAACACATTGCCGTGCAGGCCCACCACGGCTAGGATGCGGCAATGTTCGGCGATGTATTCGCGCAGCGCCTTGTCCGAGGCATTGTTGAAACGCCCCTGCGGCAGCACCACGGCCATGCGGCCGCCGGGCTTGAGGAACTGCAGGTTGCGCTCGATGAACAGGATGTCGCGCCCCACGTTGGTCTGGTGCTTGATCTTGACCTTGCGGTAGGTGCCGTCGGCCATCTTGTAGATGACCTCGTGGCTCGCGTGTAGCGCTTCCGGGAAGGTGGGCGCGCGGCCCGTGGCATCGACGATGTGCTTGTCGGCCGGGTCCACCTTGTTGGCCTTGTCGAAGCTGACCGTGCGGGCTAGGTCGTACTTGGCGAGGATGCGCGTTTCCTTGATGTCGCCGGCGAAAGGCGGGTTGGCCATCAGGATGTCGAAGCGGAAATCGCGGTTCTCGTCCTTGGCCGCGCGCAGCTTGCGCAGGCGCTTCCAGCCTTCGCCGTACACATCGAGCCAGGCTTGGTCCTTGGTCTTCTCGTCCCAGCGCTCGTAGTCCAGCGTGTTGAGGTGCAGCACATTGGTCTGCCCGTCGCCGGCGATGAGGTTGAGCGTGCGGCCCACGCGCACGGTTTTCTCATCGAAGTCGATGGCAAAGACCTTCTCGCGCACGTAGTCCTCGCAGCGCGCGGGCTTTTTCTCGGTGGTGAAGAGGTGGCTCTTGTCCAGGCCCTCCTCTTTCATGATCTGTTCCCACACGTGGAAGATGGCATGCACCGGAAAGCCGCAACTGCCCGCTGCGGTGTCGATGAGCGTTTCGTGCTCCTGCGGGTTGAGCATCTTCACGCACATGTCGATGACATAGCGCGGCGTGAAGTACTGGCCCTTTTCACCCTTGCTGGACTTGTTGATGAGGTACTCGAAGGCGTCATCGACGACTTCGAGGTTGGAGTTGAAGAGCTTGACCTTCTCCAGCGAAGCCACGCACACGGCCAAATGGCTGTGAGTGAGCTCGATGCGGGAACCCTCCGGGAACACGCCTTCCCACTTCTGCTGCGCCTTCTCGAACAAATCCTGAATCTTGGCTTTGAGCTCGGTTTCGGTGTCTCCGTAGTTCTTGAACACCAAGTGCCTCTTGCGGTCGCGGCCGCTTTCCAGTTCGTCGTAGAGCTTGGTGAAGATGAGCTTGAACAGCTCCTCGAACACGTCCACACCGGCGTTGGCCAGGACTTCGTCCTCCATTTCGAGGATCAGGTCTTTGAGGGACTTGCGCTCGTTGACCAGCTTGTCGTGCTGGATCAGGTCGTCGATGGTCCAGCGCTCGGAGAGGATGTCCGAGAGTTTTTCCAGGGCACTGGGGATGCGCGGGATGTCCTCGAAGTAGTTCGGGTCCTTGCGGTGGTAGTAGGAGATCTGCTGCCCGTTGGTCCACACACCCATCGGGGCGCCAGTGGCGTTGCAGTAGCTCTTGAGCTGCTCCTTGCCGTCCTTGAGCTTGGGCTTCTTCAGTTCGACCAGGATGTAGGGCGTGGTGGTCTTGTCCTTGTCGAAGATGCAGATGTCGGCGCGCTTCTTCTCGCGGCCAAAGGTGACTTCGTACTCCACCGTCATGCGGCTGACGGGGTAGCCAAGATCGACATGCAGCACGCGCAGGTAGAGCTGGCGCACCGCCTCCTCGGGCGTGAGCTTGATCGGCTTGCCGCGCACCAGGCAGGTGACGTAGGGCGCGGCGGCTTTGCCGGACTCTTTGAGCGTGATGCCCGCCTCCAGCGCGGCGATGTGCTCAGGCTTGAACTGGTCGAGCCGATAGGCGCTGTCTTTCAGCAGGTCTGCAAGGGTGACGGTCATGTCGGTTTTCCTGAACGCTCGTTGTTCTCTTCGTCCGCGCCCCCGGCGCGCACCCACTCATCCACCTCGGACAGCTTGAACTTCCACAGACGCCCGACGCGGTGCGCCGGCAGCCCGCGGTGTTCCCGCCAGCGGTACACGGTGTCCTTGGCCACGCCCAGGTGTTGCGCGACCTGCTCGACGGAAACCCACGGTTCTGTGGTCATGGTGTCCGCGCTTGCCAACTGGAAGCGCCTCAAGTGGATTAAACCGGATGAAAGTCTATCAGCTGGGAAATGCGCTCCCAAGCTTGGCTTCGGGGCGGAGCTGCGCGTGAATCGGGGCGTAGCGATCACTCCGGAGGCCCCCATGGACACGACCCCCAAGCTCACCCCGACTCAAGCCCTGCTGCTACGCACTGCCGCCCACCGCGCCGATGGACAAGTGATTCCGCCTGAGACGCTGCGCGGTGGCGCACGGGTCAAGGTGCTGACTGCGCTGCTCGATCGTGGCTGGATCGAGCCCGCCGACGGCGACCACGTGCTGACCGACGCGGGCTACGCGGCCATCGGCCAACAGCGGCCTGTGCCGCCGGATGGCGTCGCGAAGTGCGACACCACCGACGACCTCCAACTTCTGGAGGGCATCCCGGTGCGCCCTGGCACCAAACTCGCCGCGCTGGTGGTAGCGCTGCGCCGCCCGCAGGGGGCAACCAGTCTGCAACTGATGCTGGCCACCGGCTGGCAGCCGCATTCCGTGCGCGGCGCGATCTCGGGCCTGCTGCGCAAGCGCCTGGGCCTGAACGTGGTACTGACGCGCAACGCAGCCGGAGAGCGGGTGACCGCATCGGCTGACGGTCAGCCGCGCCGCAAGGGGTCGGAGTTCAGGTCCGGCCCTTGGGGTACGCACAACATGCGTACCCTGGCCGTCCTTCCGGTCGCTGGCCGTGGCGGCAGCGCTGGCCTGCAAACCGCAAACCCTGCAAACCTCGGTTTGCACCCTGACGCTATCGAAGCGCCGCGCTCGCGCCCCCCGCATGGCTGGGTCGCCAGGAAGGACCCGTGAATGGCCGGGCGGCTTCCTCGACCGTCACCGCTGTCCAGAAGTTAGCCGAGATACTACCCCTGATCGGCCTGCTTTGTTGCACCCCTGAACGACCCCGGATTTGCATCCAGTCCGAAACTGTCTGTCAGCGCGCCCTGCGTTCATCAACGTTGCGCATGGGTTTGGAAGAGCTACCCCATCAGAGCACCGCCTCCAGCCCCTTGCGTTCGATGAGGTCGAGCAGCTTCTGCGAGGGACCGCTGGGCTTCTTGTCGCCCACTTCCCACTTGCGCACGGTCGAGACGCTGGTGTTGAGGACCGATGCCAGCACGGCCTGACTCAAGTGCAGGCGTTCGCGCAAGGCGCGCACTTTCTCAGCGTCGTATTCATGCACCGGCTCCAGGCACAGCGCGTCGTACTTGCGCATCTTGCGCTTGTCGATGAAGCCCAGGCGATGCAGGTCGCGCGCCGTTTCGTGAACGGCTTCGAGCAGGCGGCTCTTGGACTTAGGCTCGTTTGTCATGGCAAATCTCCTGCAATGTTCCGTCGGCAACGGATTCATCCAACTGGCGCGCGGGACGGGCCAGCAGATCGGCGGCCAGATCCTGCAGCGCTTCCAGTTCCTCGTCATCGATGTTGGCCCGCTCGTTTTTCTCGAAGCCGTAGACGAAGAACCAGCGATCGCCCTTGTTGGTGGCGATCAAGGTGCGCGCGCCACCACGCTTGCCGCGGCCAGCCAAGCCCACGCGCTTTTTCACCACGCCACCGCCCAGGTCGGCATCGATGAGGCCCGCGGCCATCTCCTCGACCGCTTGACACAACCCGGCGTCTGTCAGTTCGGTCTTGCGCATCCAACGAGCGAAGTGGCGCGTCTTGAAGACTCTTCTCATTAGCGAAGTATGCCACTTAGTGGCACCATGTGTCGAGAAGTTCCTTGCTCTCCGTTCAGACGGTCGGCCACGATCGAGAGCGCCCGCTGCCACCGCCGCCAGGCGGTGGTCCGGTCGCAGCCGAAGCGGGCGCAGATCTCGCGCCAGCGGTGGCGCTCGGCGCGCATCCATACCAGGTGGCGTTCCTCTTCCCCCAGCCACAAGACCCAGCGCATGGTCTCGAGCATGCGCTCGATGGCCTCGGGGCTGGGCGGGAAGCGCCGGATCGTCGGCTCGGCCCCCAGCGTCTCCCAGGGCATGCGGCGGATCGCGGGCCAGGTGTTGAAGTAGCCCTGCACCCGCACGGGCGGCAGGCGGTGGGCGGTGATGGCCGCCTCCCGTGCCCCGTAGAGCCGCTCGCCGATTCGGCGGATCAGCTCGCGCTCCGTCCAATCGAGCCGGTCATCGTCGAGGCAGACGACGAGCAGGCGTTGCTCGCGCCAGCCGCGGCGCTCGATGGCCTCCACGTCCATCGGCTCGGGCTGCAGGCGCCCCAGCGGGCAGCGGTAGCGAGGGGTCGGAACAATCATCTCAGTCCTCCTGCGCCGCGTCGTGCTGCTGGATGGCCCAGTGCAACAGCGCCAGGGCGTCGGCTTCGTTGTCATCGGCGGGCAGGTAGCCGCGAGCACGCATGGCCGCCATCATCTCGTCCTTGCTCGCATTGCCCTTACCGGTGACGTGCTTCTTGATCGTGCCCACCGGCACGCCCTGGTAGGGGACGCCGTGGTGCTCGCACCAGGCCGTGAGCGTGGCGAGGAACCCGCCGTAGGCGTGCGCGGCATCGGTGGAGGCGTGGCGGCGCACTTCCTCGAAGTACAAAAACTGAAGTTCAGAAACCGATGTCTGAATTTCAGAAATCCAACGGCCAAAGCGCAGGTAGCGCATGCCGCCGCCTTCGAAGCGCTGCGGCTTGAAGGATTGGCTGCCGCTGGTGATTCGGCCCGTGCGGTCGCGCAGCGCCCAGCCGGTGGTGGTGCCCAGGTCGAGGGCCAGAATCGTTGCTGTCATCGTTGCAGTCCTTCGTTCGTGTTCTCATGCCGGTGACCGAAGGTGACCACCGTGGGGAATATCCCTTCCGCCCGCGCGCGCGTACGCGCGTAAAGAGACTCAATCCTTGGACGGGTCACCTTCGGTCACCGTGGGTGGTCAGTCGTCGCGGTACGGCAGTCGGGTGCCGTAGTCCTTGGGCTTGAGGGCCAGGCCCGCCAGGGCCTTGACGCCGCCGTGGATGCGCGTGCGCTCGAAGCCGCGGTTGGCCAGTTGCTGCGCGAGCCAGCGGCTTGTGCCCACGTACTCGCCGCGCCGGCCGGCCCAGTCCTGCCAGCGCTGGAACACGTCGGCCACGGCCACGCGGGCCTGCGGGTGGCGCTGCGCCTCTTCGTCCAGGAAGTCGCCGACGGCGTCCTCCTCGTCGAAGTACTCGGCGGTGGCCGACACCACGCTGGCCGGGGGCCGGAGCCCCTCGCGCTGCCAGGCCAGACAGCCCTGCACCGCCCAGGCGAGAATGCCGTCGCGCTCGGCCAGGAGCTTGTCGGTGAGCCCGGCGTCGCGCCGCTCGGGCGGGATGGTCACGGTGAAGGGGATGAGGTGCAGCCGGCGCTTCATCGCCTCGTCCACGTTGCGGATCGCGGGCTTGTGGTTGCCGGCGATGACCAGCTTGAACTGGGGCGTGTACTCGAAGAAGTCCTGGCGC
>Ga0308017_1000153_pt1 | contig 22708 bp, 21 predicted proteins | sample Neamet280_FD_203145 | JGI IMG/M metagenome (GOLD analysis project Ga0308017, IMG submission 203145) | Marine microbial communities from water near the shore, Antarctic Ocean - #280 | ecosystem: Environmental > Aquatic > Marine > Unclassified | place: Southern Ocean | collected 2014-10-01
GCTGTTCATCGCATCAATCCAGCTCTTCACACGCCGTATCGCAAGAGCATGAAATTACACGAGATAGTTTTGAATCAGACTCTATAGGAAATTACGGGTACGCCGCTTGGTTGAAAGGCGTAATCTGGGTAGTACCAGCCTGCGTCACCTTCATAGCCCGCGAGAATCGCAGAGATCGAAGGCATCTGTCCGCCCTCGAAATCCGTTGACGTACGAAATCGTACTGAAAGGCTGTACGGTAAGGCGAAGCCGATCATATTGGCGACTTGCGCGTGCGTCCGGAATCTTTGCAGCGGCAAAATCGGCGCTACTTCGCGAAAACCAATATTGACCCCAGGGGCACCTCCCAACCAGACGATATCGCCGTGTTTTTGAAGAGTTTCCTCAAACTTTTTGTCTGAAGCAGGACTTTCGGGGTCGGCGTGTGCTCCATCCCACACGATTCGATCCACACCAGCCGCTACGAGCTTTTCGATAAGCAAACTGTCCTGGAAACGATTGGGCTTTGCGCTCCCCAGTTTATTAAGCGTCGCATCATCGATCGCAATCAGAACGATATCCTGCGGCGGGGTGGCGGCACGCACCTGTGCGCGCAAGCTGCGATAGGTGCCTTCCAGCGGCAGCGGCAGTTCGATTGCGGCGGACACCAGCCCGATCAGGCCGGCAATCACCGCAATCTTGATACGCTTGCGTTTGATCAGATTGGCGCTGGAGGCCGCTTCGAACAGCGGCGGCGCGCTATCGCGCCGGGTCAGGCGCCCGGACAGCCGCTGGATCGCAGATCGCACGGCTTGGCCGAGCGAGGGGAGAACTAAAGGCATCAAGACGGCTCCAGCAACACGCCATCTTGTCTAGTGCGGTTTGGTTAATTCTCCGTAAGTGTTCGGCAGGCGAAAGCGCGGCACCGCATGGGTGCCGCGCCTTGCCAGCCAGCCATTCGCTGGCTCAGTTGGTTTTCACACCCATTTCGGCGAGCAGGGCATCGGCCCCGTCGACCTTTTCCATGGTCCACAGCATGAAGCGGCTGTCGACATGGATCGTGCGGTTGATCTTGGGATCATACATCCAGTCGCTGACCACGCCCTCGATCGTGCCGTCGAAGGCCAGACCCACGAACTCGCCGCGCGCGTTGAGCGTCGAGGAGCCGGAATTGCCGTTGGTGATGTCCACGGTGGAGAGGAAATCGACCGGCAGCGTGCCCAGTTCCGGCGCCACGTAACGCCCGTAATCCTTGGCCTTGATCAATTCGATCATCTTGTCGGGCGCATCGAATTCACCGCGGCCGGTGTGCTTGGCCACAATGCCTTCGGCGGTGGTGAAGGGCGTCCAGACCTGCCCGTCAACCGCCTTGCCGGTCACCTTGCCATAGGTGAAGCGGAGCGAGCCATTGGCGTCGGGATACATCTGCTTGCCCTGCGAGGCGGCATAGGCAAGGCGGGCTTCCATGACCTTGGAGCGGGCTTTCTGCACTGTGCCCGAGCGGGCCTTTTCCTTCGCTTCGTTGGCCATCGCCTCGTCATAGGTGGCGACCGCGAGCTGGATGAAGGGATCGCTGCTAGCCTTGAAGTCGGCGACCGACTTGCCCATCCACTCCATCCGCTTGGCAGTGTTGCCGAGCTCGGTCGCGGCATAGAAGGATGCCAGATCGCGCCCTTCCATGAAGGCGTCGAAAGCGGCGCTGCGCTTGTCGGCGGGCAGGGTACGGTATTCGGCGATGCCGTCAGCCCACAGCGCCTTGTCGATCTCGGCGACATAACGCCGCTCGATCCGCTGCATCCCTTGCGTCATGAAGGCGCGGTCACGCTCCTGATAGCCAGGCTCGCGATCCTTGTCGGGCTTGGCCTGCTCGTTCGCCCAGCGATAGAGCTGACGGGCGGCACCATAGAGCTGACCGCGCCCGAGCATCCCACGCTTGGCATCGGCGAGCGCTTCGGCGTTGCTTTCGGCGATCAGCCGGTCGAGTTCGGCGAGCGCGGCGCCGTATTGCGCCTCGCGCTTGGGATCAGCCTTGATCCACGCGCGGAAGCCGGCTTCTTCGGCCTGCTTCTTTTCAACCAGCGAGATGGCATCGGCCCCGGCCATCTGGCCGGCGATCTTCTTCTCGTAGTTCTCGACGCCTTGCAGCGTGGCGGCATAGGCGATGGCCGCCGCCTGGTTGCCTGCGGTCAGCTCGTCGATACGGTCGCCGTATTCCGCCAGCATCCGCTGCTGATAGGGGTAGAGCTCCTCGTAGTAGAAGCGCGCTTCCTCGGCGGTGCGCAGACGCTCGGTGGTGCCGGGGAAGCCGGCGACCATGATGAAATCGCCGTCCTTCACGCCATCCTTGGCGATCGGCAGCCAGGCCTTGGGCTTGAACGGCACATTGTCCTTGCTGAACGCTGCCGAGGAGCCATCGGGGGCCACGTAAGCGCGGTAGAACGAGAAGTCGCCGGTGTGGCGCGGCCACATCCAGTTGTCCTTCTCGCCGCCGAAATTGCCGACGCCCGCTGCCGGGGCATAGACGAGGCGCACGTCCTTGATCTCAAGCTGCTGCTGGAGCCAGTATTGCTGCCCGCCGAAATAGGCGCGCACATCGCAGCGGCGGTTGGCCTGCTTCTCGCATGCCTCGATCAGCGCGGTGCGGTTGGCTTGCAGCCGGTCATAGCGCGCGCGGCCGTCAAGCTTGTCGGCGCCTTTGAGCATGGCCGCGGTCACATTTCGCAGATCTTCGATCACATAGACGCGGCTGCCGGGGGCGGCGGGCAGTTCGTCGCCCAGCGTCTTCGCGAGGAAGCCGTTGGTGAGGTAGTCGTTCTCGGGCGAGGAATTGTACTGGAGCGATCCGGCGACGCAGTGGTGGTTGGTCGCCACCAGCCCTTGCGGCGAAAGGAACGCCGCCGAGCAGCCGCCCAGCGAGGCAATCGCTGTCAGCGGCGGACGGTTGAGATCGCCGAGCGTCGCCGGATCGAGTTCAAGCCCGGCGGCCTTGAGATCGGCAGCAAGCGACCCGGTCTGGCTCGGCAGCCACATGCCTTCTTCGGCCATGAGCATGGCCGGCGAGCAGGCGAGAAGAGCAGAAGCCCCGGCGAGCAGCGATTTTTTCATGATGAACAGCCCCTTGAAAATTTTGGGAATTGTGTCGCCTCGCTCGGCGACGGAATCATTGCTGGGCGTGGGATAGATCAAGCGCGCCCGCAAGGAAATGGTGGCTTTCGCCGCTGTCCTCAATGACTGTGCGCGCTCACGGGGTTGAGCACCAGCAAAAGGCGTGTTTCGCCGCTTTGGCTGATCGGTGGCGAACGGTGGATCGCGGGGTAAGAGGTTGCCAGCTTGCCCTTGAATAGGCCGACATCACCTGACGCCATGCGGTTGATTTGGGAGGGCTCTTCACCGCGCGCCACGGCCTCGGCATCGCGGGTATCAAGCCAGTCCGTCCCCGGCCCGACATAGGTGGTGATGAGCCGCGCCGAGACATAATCGGCATGGAACTTGCGGCAGGAATCGGTCGTCACCACTTCGAGCCGGATTTCAAGCCGCGCGAGGCCGAGCGCGGCACAGAAATGCTGTGCCAGCGTGCCGACATCGCTGGCCAGCGCGTCATGCAGGTGGCTTGCGGCAAAGCCATGCGCGGCGAGTTGGCCGACAAGGACTTCAGGCACTTCATCGCGCGCGGCCTCGCAGCGGATATCCTGCGGCGTGCCGTGCAGCATGGGCGCAAAGTCCACCGCCAGAGCCCGTTGCCAGATCGCCAGATTGCAATCCTCGCGGCGGATATCTTGCAGGATTGCAGGGTCGGTCGCGGCAAGGGCCGCGGGAATGGACAGCACGGACATCAGAAGGTGAGCTCCACAAAGGTATGAGATAACGTCTCAATAAGAATGGCGGGACGTGCTGGCAAGCGCCGCCTGAAAAGTCCACTTGCGAGCCATTATCAATTCCGCCATGAGGGCGCTCGGAATCTTCGACCACACAATCTTCGACAACAAAGGTTTTCCCATGCGCAGCACTTTCAAAGTCTGGACCCAGCTTGGCCTTGGCACTGCCGTTGCCGGAGGCCTGCTTGCAGCCTGCGGCGGGGAAGCCGGAGGTGGCGAGGCTGGCCAGGACAGCAGCGAGGCTGCGACACAAGCCCCTGCCAGCCAGAGCGGTGAAGGTGGCGAAGGCGGTGAGGGCGGCGAAGGTGGCGAAGGTGGCGAGGGCGGCGAAGCGGGCATCGACACGGCTGCCGCAGGCCGCGATCCTGTCGCCTATCGCAGCGCGCTCGGGGTGGTTGAAGCGCATGTGATGGCCGCCCGCGATGCCTATGTCGCGGGTCGCAAGGCCGAGGCGGCGGAAATGTTCGCTCACCCTGTCAGCGAAGTGCTGGTTGGCATGGCTGCCGTCTTCACCGCGCAGGGCGTCAGCGATTTCAGCGGCCTTTTGACCAATGCTTCGGCAGCGGTGCTGGATGGTGAAAGCCCGCAGCAAATCAATGCCCGCTATGATGCGATTATCGCGGCGCTGCGCGGCGCGGCGGCCAAGGCCCCCAAAAGCACCGCCAGCGAAGCCGCTGTATCGTCCAAGGTGGTGGCGGACTTGATCGAGCGCGCCGTGGCGATGCACCGCGAGGCGGCCAGCAATGCCGCTTATGAACCCTATCTCGACGGCTATGGCTTTGCCCGCGCCGCGCAAAGCCAGTTCAAGGCTTCGGAAAGCGCGATCAAGGCTGCCGATCCGGAGTTGCATGGGCGCATGGTCGAAGCGCTCGGTCTGCTTGGCAAAGCCTATCCGACTGCCACCCGGCCGGCCCAGCTTGCCGTCGAACAGGGTGCGCTTGCAGGCGCTTCATCCAAGGTCATGCTCGCCATTGGCAGTTGAGCCGAACGCGCTGTCAGATTGCCGAGCTGAACCGCTGGTGTGAGCCGGCGCGGTAGGCGTCAAACAGGCTGGCGATCACGCGGGCATAGGGCAGGCCTTCGGCGGTTATGGCAAGCTCATGGCCCGACAGGCGCGCCAGATCGCGCGTGAGGAACGGCGCCAGGGCAGCGCGCACCTCGCCAAGCAGGCAGGGCGCGATCGCGGTATGGCCTTGGCATAGCAGCTGTTCGATCACCGCGCCGCGCAATTGGTCGTCGCCATGGCGCACTATGCCATGCACGGCAGAAAGACGCCCTTGTGATGACAGCATGCGGTAGCGGCCATTGTTCTTCTCGTTCTGCGCGATCAGACCGGGAAAGCTGCTGATAGCGCTCGAGCCCAAGCCGATCAGCACATCGGACGGATCATCGGTAAAGCCCTGAAAATTGCGCTTGAGCCTTCTCGTGCGCGCGGCTTCGGCCATGGGATCGTGGGGCAGGGCAAAATGATCGAACCCGATCGGGCGATAGCCATGGCCAGTAAGCGCGGCGAAGCCTTGCTCGGCCATGGCAAAGCGCTCGATCGCGCCGGGCAGGGCCTCTTCCGGGATCATCTTCTGGCGCGGCACCATGTGCGGAACATGGGCATAGCCGAACAGCGCGATGCGATCGGCCCCCATCAGCCGGGTGTTTTCCAGACTGTCGGCCAGATCAGCGGTGCTCTGGTGCGGCAGGCCGTACATCAGATCGAAATTGAGCGAAGTCACCCCCGCTGCGCGCAGCCATTCCACGCTGCGGCTGATCAGATGGGGGCTTTGCTCACGCCCGATGGCTTTCTGGCAATGGGGAGCAAAGGTCTGCACACCCATGCTGGCGCGGGTCATGCCGACTTCGCCGATGGCACCGCCCCAGGCCGGGTTCATGCTGCGCGGATCAAGCTCGATCGACCATGTGGGCGCATAAAGCGGGAAATGCGCGTGCAGGGCATCGACCAGCGCGAGAAACTCAGCCGGGAGAATCGCATTGGGGCTGCCCCCGCCAAAGGCAATGCGGCGCACCCGTGCGGATGCGGGAAGCAGGCTTGCCACGGTCGCAATTTCCTGATGGAGCGCGGCGAGGTAGCTTTCGACCCTGGCGCGCTTGCCCGCTACGCCGGTGTTGCACCCGCAATAGTAGCAGATCATCTCGCAGAACGGGATGTGGAGGTAGAGCGAGACATCGCCACTTGCCTCGCCCATCGCGCGTTCGATTGCGCCGCTGTCGAGCGGACCGAAATCAGCCGCTGTCGGGTAGCTGGTGTAGCGCGGCACCGCGCGGGCGAGCAATTCGGGATGATAGGTCCACATTCTTGTCCGGCGCTCCTTCGTCGCGGCAGACCACCCACCCCGCCTCCCCGCCCGGCCACCAATGATCCCATCATGCTATGGTGGCCGGGCGGGGAGGCGGGGTGGGTGGTCTGCGGTTCACCTTAGCGAACCCCGTGCCATGGCGTCTTTGCGCGAGATCAAATCCCGCGTTTTGCGCGTTCTCGGCAAGTGCCCGCGTGGCAGCCCTTGGGATGGCAACCGGGCTTGTCATCGCTTGGCTTGCCAAGCGGGATGGTGATCTCTCCGCCGCCGCACATCTGCGCGGTGAGCGACACACTGTCGGCCGGTCGCGGCCCGATCAGCACCGGAACCAGCGCGGCAAGAGCAAAGGCCGGGGCAAGGCTCATGCCTCGTCCTCCCCGAACCCGTCATCATCGATCAGGATGCGGTTGGCCGCCCCGTCCATATCCTCATACTGCCCGGCCTTCATCGACCACAGAAATGCCGCCAGCCCCAAGGCGCCCATGCCGAGCGCAATCGGGATGAGGAAGGCAAGGCCTGTCATGCGCGCGGTTCCTTGGCGCTGCTTGCCAGCCGCAGCGAATTGGCGACGACCACCAGCGAGCTCAGCGACATGGCGATGGCGGCGATCAGCGGGGTGACATAGCCGAACAGCGCGAGCGGCACGGCCAGCAGGTTGTAAAGGATCGAGAAGGCGAAATTCTCGCGCACGATCTGCATGGTGCGCTGCGCGACGCGAATGGCAAGCGCAACCGGCATCAGCTTTTCGCCAATGAACACGGCATCAGCGGCTTGCTGGCTCGCGTCCGATGCGGTGCCGGGCGCGATCGAGGCATGGGCAGCAGCGAGCGCAGGCCCATCATTGAGACCATCGCCCACCATCAGCGGGCGATGGCCCGCCGCCTTGAGCGCTTCGAGCGCCGCAAGCTTCGCCTGCGGGCTGGCCTCTGCCTCGGCCGCAAGGCCAAGCTGCGCAGCGACTTCGGCGACCGGCGCGGCGCGATCACCCGACAGGATGCTGGCGCTGATCTGCCACTGCCCGAGCGCGCGCAAGGTTTCCGCTGCATCGGCCCGGAGCGGATCGGTGAAGGTGATAAGCTGGCTCTCGTCACCGATGGTCAGCCGCGTCGCGAGCGCGGTGGTGGCGCTGTCCGGCCGTTCGAGCGCGACGCGCAGTCCGCGCCATGTGCCGGTGAGCCCTTCGCCGCTGACTTCGCGGATATTGGTGACAGCGGCCGGTTCGACCCCTGCGCGCAGCAGGCTGGCGGCAAGGCCTTTGCTCAAGGGGTGGCGGCTTGTCTGCGCCAGCCCGAGCCCCACGCTCCGCGCGTCGCGATCGAGGCTGGCAATATCCGGGCGCGGCTCTCCCAGTGTCAGCGTGCCGGTCTTGTCGAACAGTGCGATGTCGCATTCGGCTAGGCGTTCGAGCGCGCTGCCATCCTTCACCAACAGCCCGCGTTTCAGCAGCGCCCCGCTCGCCACGACTTGTGCGGATGGCACCGCAAGGCCCATCGCGCAGGGGCAGGTGATGATCAGCACGGCAATCGCAATCACCAAGGACTGGTGCCAGCCTGCGCCCGCGATCATCCAGCCGATAAATGCCAGCGCAGCGAGCGTGTGCACCACCGGCGCATAGAGCCGCGAGGCGCGATCCGCGATGCGGACATAGGTGCTGCGCGATTGCCCCGCCTCGTCCATCAGCCGGGCGATTTCAGCGAGCGCGGTGTCTTCGGCCACGTGGCTCAGCCGCACGTGCAGCGGCGCGCCAAGATTGATCGCACCGGCATGGACGAGGCTGCCCACCGATACCGCCTCGGGCATGCTTTCGCCTGTCAGCATGGCATTATCGAGCGTGCTGGCGCCATGCTCGACCACGCCATCGGCGGCAAGCGCTTCGCCTGCGGCGACCAGCACCAGCATGCCCGGTTCGAGCGCTTCGGCCAGCACGCGGCGGGTGGTGCCGTCAGCGCCGATCACGCTTGCGCTTTTGCCCATCCGGCTCAGCAGCGCGCCAATCCCGGCGCGGGTGCGAGTGCGCATCTCGGCATCGAGCGCGCGCCCTGCCAGCAGGAAGAACAGCAGCATCACCGCGCTTTCGAAATAGGCATGATCGCCGCCGGTCAGCGTTTCGTAGATGCTGAGACTGGTGGCGAGGATCACCCCGATGGAAATCGGCACGTCCATATTGGTGCGTCGGTGCCTCAGCGCCATCCACGCGCTGGCAAAGAACGGACGGCCCGCATAGGCGATCACCGGGAGCGCGATCAGCGCGGAAAGCCAGTGAAACAGCTGCTTGGTTGCCCCGTCCGCCCCCGACCAGATGCTGACCGACAGCAGCATCACGTTCATCATGCCGAAGCCTGCGACGCCGAGCGCACGGGTCAGTTGCTTGCGCTCCTTGGCATCAGAGCCGAGCGGATTATCGACCACGCGCTGTGCTTCGAAGCCGAGCGTCTGCAAGGCCTGTTCGAGCACTGCCTCGTCAACTCCCGGATCGTGAGTGATGGCCACCCGCTTGGCCGAGAAATTGGCGCGCGCAGCGTGGACACCGGGGGTTTTGGGCAATTCCCGTTCGATCTTGGCGATGCAGCCGGCGCAGCGCATTCCGGGCACGGTAAAGCGGCTCGTGGTGAGCGCGTGATCGCCGGGCGCGTGAAGAACCGCAGGCGCGTTCATCTACAATTCGCTTTCCTCGGCCCAAGTGATGCCCTCGGCCTGCGCTGACAGCCGGATCAGCCAACGGCCCGCGGCGACCGGCTGATAGGAACGCCATGTTCCGTCCGCAACCGGGCGGAAGGTGAGATCGGCGAAGGCTTTCTCGCCAAGCGGGCGGCGCAAGGCGCCGACAAAGCGGGTGCCTGCGGGCACGCCTGCGGTGGTCAGCGTGACAAAGCCATCCTCATCCCTTGCGGGCGTGACCTGCCAGCCGAGCGCGCGGGCCTTTTCCGCTTGCCCGAGCCATCCGTTGAATTGCTGGCTCGCGACATAGGAATTTTCCACGACCACGCCGTGAAACTCGCCAATCGCAACGGCGGCCATGGTAAGATTGACGGCGATCACAATCCCGAAGCCCGCCACCATGATGATCGCCATGTGCCGCCCGGTGAATTTGCCCCTGCCTGACTTGCTGCGCATCATGGTTCTCCCGGCGTGGTGAAGGTGGTGGCTGCGAGATCGGTTTCGCGATCTTCGGCGAGCGATATGAGACGGAAGCTGAAGCTGTCCGCGCGGCTGCCAGCCGGGATGGTGACATAGGCCCGGACAATGCGGGTCTCGTTGGCGGGGACGGCCACCACCTGCGCCGGGGCTGCTGCGTCCATATTGACGTTCTCGGTCCACATCACCGCGCCTTGTGGCAGGCCAACCAGCGCCACTTCCATGTCGCGCGGGCGCGCCTGCATGTTGCGCAGCCGCAGCGTATAGGCGTTGCGCACCGCGCCATCCTTCATCAGCATGAACGGCGGGTTGCGATCGGGCGATACGGTCAACTCGGTGCGCGTGCGGGTGCCAAGTGCGAACAGCAGGCCCGCACCAATTGCGCTCCACACGCCGAGATAGAGGAGCGTGCGGAACCGCAGCAGCGCTTTCCATGCAGGCGTCGGCGCGGCGCCGGCGGCTTCGGCCTCGCATTGTTCGAGCGTGGCATAATCGATCAGCCCGCGTGGGCGGCCGACCTCCTTCATCACGCGGTCGCAGGCGTCGATGCACAGCCCACAGGTGATGCAGCCGATCTGCTGGCCTTCGCGAATGTCGATACCCGTCGGACAAACCGCAACGCACATGTTGCAATCGACACAGTCGCCGAACTTGTCGGGGGCTCTCTCGGCTTTCTTGAGGCTGCCACGCGGTTCGCCGCGCCAATCCTTGTAGGTGACGATCAGCGATTTTTCATCGAGCATCGCAGCCTGAATGCGCGGCCACGGGCACATGTAGATGCAGACCTGTTCGCGCATGAAGCCGCCGAGCCAGAAGGTCGTGAAGGTGAGCACGCCGACCGTGGCATAGGCAACGAACGCCGCCTCGCCGGTAAAGAATTCCCGGAACAGGGTGGGGGCATCGGCGAAATAGAGGATCCATGCGCCGCCGGTCGCCATGCTGATGGCGAGATAGATCGTCCATTTCACGCTGCGCCGCGCGATCTTGGAGGCCGTCCACGGCGCCTTGTCGAGCCGCATCCGCGCATTGCGATCACCATCGATGAAACGATCGACATGCTGGAACAGATCGGTCCACACGGTTTGCGGGCAGGCATAGCCGCACCACGCGCGGCCGACCGCGCTCGTCACCAGAAACAGGCCAATCCCGGCCATGATCAACAGCCCGGCCACGAAGTAGAATTCGTGCGGCCAGATCTCGATATCGAACATGTAGAAACGGCGATGTTCGATATCGATCAGCACGGCCTGATCGGGGGCATAAGGCCCACGATCCCAGCGCAGCCACGGGGTGATGTAGTAGATCGCCAGCGTGACGATCATCACCAGCCATTTGAAGCGCCGGAACGGACCGTCGATGCGCTTGTTGTGGACGGCCTTGCGCGCTTCGTAGAGCTGCGGGCGCGGTGCCGGGCCGCCCGCCCCGGCGGGTTGGGGAACCGGGGATGATCCCAGCGCCGAAGCCCAGTCGCGTTGCGGTGGAGCCGGATCAGGATTGGCCGGATCAGCCATCATTCTCCGCCTTCGCCGCGCTGGCCACGGCTGGTTCGGCGTCGGCAGCTGGCGCAGGGGCAGGCGCAGCAGGCGCTTCGCCGCCACCACGCGAATGGACATAGGCGGCCAGCATCTTGATCGTCACCGGATCAAGCCGCGCTTGCCATGCCGGCATTACCCCGTGACGCGGTGCAATGATCTGGCTGCGCACTTGCGCTTCCGAACCACCGAAAAGCCAGATCGCATCATTGAGCGCAGGCGCGCCTTGCGCCGGATCACCGGCACCCGCCGGGCCATGGCAGGCCGCGCAGTTTTCGGCATAAAGCGTCGCGCCGCGTGCGTTCGGCTTGGCTTTCCCCGAAAGCGACAGCACATGCTTGGTCAGCGCGTTCACTTCGGGTTTGCTCAGGATCTCGCCAAAGGCAGGCATGTAATTCACGCGCGTTTCGGCTGCCTCGGTCCAACGGATGCCGTGGGTGATCGAATAGCTGATCTCGGTCAGCGTGCCGCCCCACAGCCAATCATTGTCGTTGAGGTTGGGATAGCCTTCCGAACCCGCTGCGCCTGCGCCGTGACATTGCACGCAATTGACCTTGAATGCCGCGGAGCCACCCGCGATCGCGGCCTTCCACAGCTCTTCATCCTTGGGCAGGTCTTCGATGTCCATCGCGGCGATGCGATCAAATTGCACCTGACGGCGCGCTTCGGCGGCGCGCATGTCCTTGGCCAGTTCGCCCCGGCTGGTCCACCCCAACGTGCCGGCTGTCGCGTCCTTGAGCAGCGGCCAGGCGGGATAGAGCACCACGTATACCGCGGCTATCGCAATGGTCGCATAGAAGGTCCACAGCCACCAGCGTGGCAGCGGGGTGTTGAGTTCCTCGATGCCATCCCACTCGTGGCCGACAAATTCGGTGCCGGTGGGTTCATCAATCCGCTTGTTATCAGGGCTGGACATGATCGTCCTCCGTGAAGATCGAGTGTTTGGCGGCGTCAACGTGACGCTTGGCCGAGGGGCGGAAATGCCACAGGCACAACACCAGATAGAGGCCGAAGATCACCGCCAGCCAATAGGAATCCGCGAAGTGGCGCAGGGTTTCGTAGAAGCTCATCGCCCGGCCTCCTGAGCCAATTGTTCCTGTGCCGCCGCGCTGTTCACATCGACCAGCGTGCCGAGCATCTGGAGATAGGCCACCAACGCATCCATTTCGGTGACGCGCTTGGGATCGCCGTCGTAATCGCGAATCTGCGCCTTGGGATAGCGGGTGGTCAGATCGCCGGCATCAAGATCGGGATTGGCCTGCGCCATCAGATCCTTGCCTGCCATGGCGATGTCGATGTCGCTGTAGGGCACGCCCACCCGGCGCAGCGCGGTGAGCGTTGCCGAGGGGTCGGGCACTTTCAGCGGTGTTTCCGCCAGGAAGCTGTAACTTGGCATGATGCTTTCGGGCACCACACTGCGCGGCGCCTTGAGGTGCTGGACGTGCCATTCATCCGAATAGCGCCCGCCCACCCGCGCGAGATCAGGCCCGGTGCGCTTGCTGCCCCACTGGAAGGGGTGATCATACATGCTCTCGGCGGCGAGGCTGTAATGGCCGTAACGTTCGACCTCGTCCCGGAAAGGGCGGATCATCTGGCTATGGCAGGTGTAGCAGCCTTCGCGGATGTAGATATCGCGGCCCGCCTGTTCGAGCGGGGTGTAGGGACGCATCCCTTCCACCTTCTCGATAGTGTTATCGAGCCAGAACAGCGGTGCGATCTCGACGATCCCGCCAATCGCCACAACCGCAAGGGTGCCAGCGGCCAGCAGGGTGACGTTCTTCTCCAGCTTCTTGTGGCTGTCGAACACGTCGCTTGGGGGTGCAGAATTGCTCATGAGAAAAGTCCTTCTCGCGCGGCGCTCATTCGGCGGGTTGGGCTTGCGGGGCGGCGACAAGCGGGCGGTCGGCGGCTTCATCGTAAGGCGTATCGCCCATCGGGGCTTCGTCGCGCAGATGGCCGGCAACCGTCATCCAGACGTTGTAGGCCATGATCACCGCGCCCGAGAGGTAGAGCAGCCCGCCAAAGGCGCGCAGCGCATACATCTTGTTGAGCGCGACCACGGTGTCGATGAAGCTGTTCACCAGATAGCCGTCCGAGCCGTATTCACGCCACATCAGGCCCTGGGTGATCCCGGCAACCCACATGCTCGCGGCGTAGAAAACGATCCCGGCGGTCGCGAGCCAGAAGTGCCAGTTGATCATCCGCAAGCTGTACATCCGCTCGCGCTGCCACAGGCGGGGCACGAGGAAGTAGACGCAGGCAAAGGTGATCATCCCATTCCAGCCCAGCGCCCCGGAATGGACATGGCCGATCGTCCAGTCGGTGTAGTGCGACAGGCTGTTCACCGCCTTGATCGACAGCATCGGCCCTTCAAAGGTGCTCATCCCGTAGAAGGCGAGCGCCAGCACCATCATGCGGATGATCGGATCGGTGCGGATCTTGTCCCACGCGCCGTTCAAGGTCATCAGCCCGTTGATCATACCGCCCCACGAAGGCATCCACAGCATGATCGAGAACACCATGCCGAGCGTCTGCGCCCAATCGGGCAGGGCGGTGTAATGGAGGTGGTGCGGCCCGGCCCAAATGTAGAGGAAGATCAGCGACCAGAAGTGGATGATCGAGAGGCGATAGGAATAGACCGGGCGGTTCGCCTGCTTCGGCACGAAGTAATACATCATCGCGAGGAAGCCGGCGGTGAGGAAGAAGCCCACCGCATTGTGGCCATACCACCACTGGGTCATCGCATCCTGCACCCCGGCAAAGGCGCTGTAGCTGCGCGCGCCGAAGGGGCTGACCGGGACGGCCAGATTGTTCACCACATGCAGCATCGCCACGGTGATGATGAAGGCGAGGTAGAACCAGTTCGCCACATAGATGTGCGGTTCATGGCGGCGCAGGATCGTGCCGACAAAGACCGCGAGATAGGCGAGCCACACGATCGTCAGCCACAGGTCGACATACCATTCCGGCTCGGCATATTCCTTCGACTGGGTCACGCCGAGGAGATAGCCGGTCGCGGCCAGCACGATGAAGAGCTGGTAGCCCCAGAACACGAAGCGGGCCATGCCAGGAAAGGCGAGTGTCGTTCGGCAGGTGCGCTGCACCACATAGAAGCTCGTGGCGATCAGGGCATTGCCACCGAAGGCAAAGATCACCGCGCTGGTGTGGAGCGGCCGCACTCGGCCGAAATTGAACCATGGCTCGAAATTGAGCTGCGGGAACACCAACTGGGTGGCGATGATCACTCCGACCAGCAACCCGGCAAGGCCCCAGAACATCGTTGCGATCACGCCCCAGCGGATCACATCATCATCATAGCGCGATGGCCCGGGCGGCATGCGGAAAATGCTCTGCGCTTTTGCGAGCGGATCGAAGCGCACCATTGTCAGCACCGCGAGCAAGGCCGCGACAACCGCAATCAGACCCATGTGCACCGCAAAGGCGGTGTCCTGTGCCAAGGCAAGCGCGATAATGGCGAGAAGCAGGATACTGCCCCAGATTCCCAGCCGCCGGACCACTGATTCCATGTTGCTATGTCCCTTTCGTCAACCCGCGCTTAGCGAGCCCCCGAGTGGCTAGAATTGATCTAAATCAAGATTGTGTCAAATGTGTTGGACGCTGCCTAAATGGCAAGTCTGACCAGCCACTTGTGCCAGAGCAGGCACATCAAGCAGCCTAACATGCGAACGGCCGCGGGTTTCGATCAATCCGGCATCGCGCAGTTCGGTGAATTGGCGGCTGACGGTCTCGATGGTGAGGCCCAGACTCTCGCCGATGTCACGGCGGCTCATCGGCAGGATGATGCGGCAGGTTCGGCTGCGGGCATCGCTCATACGCTCCGCCATCGAGACGAGGAAATCGGCGATCCGCTGGCGCGCGGACTTGTGCCCCAATTGCATCATCCGGTGGCGGCTGCGGTGCAGCGCTTGCAGACTGCTGGTGAGCACCCAGCGCAGTATGGCGGGATCGCCTTCGGCAATGTCGAGAAAGCCATCTGTCGGGAATGCGACCACCTGGCAATCGGTGAGCGCGATCAGCCGGAAATGGCCATCACCCTGCCGCAGCACCGGGATCATGTCGCCGGGGAAATGGAAGGCAAGCACCTGACCTGTGCCGCCGCTCTCGCCGCTGGGACAGGGCGGCGCGACCAATTTGGCCGCACCCGACAGGATGTAGACGAGCCGGTGCTGCGCGGGATCGCCGACGAGCGCCTCCCCCTTGGCGAGATGCGCATAGTTCCCGATGGCGAGCAGGGCGCTTGCAACGGCACTGTGCCGCAAGCTCTCGGGCAGCACGGCACAGTGGGCCGTCCTGCCAGTGTCTCCGGAAAAGAGCATGCGGGTCGCCATAATGTGCGCTGGAATGGCGCAGCTTGCCGCCGCTGTCTTTGATCGGGATCAATGAGGATGGATTGACCCTGCGGCTATCGGCACGCCCATGGGCAGCAATCATCCTGGGCCACAGCGCGTGGCCACTGCTGCCCCAAGGGTAGGGAATAATGTTGAGAACCATGACTTTGGCCAGTGTGGCAGCAGTGCTCATGGCAAGCCCTGCGCTGGCGCAGGATCGCGCCGGGCAAGTGCAGTTGAAGCTCCTCGGGACGGCGGTGCTACCCGATGGCAAGATCGATACTGTCAATGCCGATGCAGTCGGTCTGCCAGCCACCTTGCAGACCCGCGCGAGCGACAATTACGTGCCGACGATTGCTGTTGAATACTTTTTCACCAACAATTTCTCGGTCGAGACCATTGCCGGGATGACCCAGCATGATGTCGATGCGACCGCAGGCTTGCCGGTTGCTGCCGAGTTGGTGGCTGATGGCAAGCTGATCCCTGCGACGATCACGGCCAAGTACCATTTTGATCTGGGCGGGATCAAACCATATGTCGGGGCCGGGCCGAGCTATTTCCTGTGGGTCTCGCAAAAGCCGGGAGCAGCGGTCGTGCCGCTCGGTGTGACCAGCACCAAGCTGTCCAACGAGCTGGGCCTCGCCTTGCAGGCGGGGGTCGATGTGCCGCTCGGCGCCAAAGGGCTCGCGCTCACGCTGGATGCCAAGCGCTATTTCGTCGGCACCACGGCAAGCTGGTTTGTCGGGAACACCAAGGTGATCGAGACCGAGCACAAGCTTGATCCATCGGTCCTGAGCGCGGGCCTCGCCTACCGGTTCTGATCCGGGTCCCGACTGTTGGAAGGGCTGCGCCGGCAGTGTCAGCGCGGCCCTGTCCTTTGCACGCATGGCGCGCGGGGCGTCTAACCCCTTTGTCTCGCACCGCCCAATGTGTAGCCTGCCGCGCAATGACAGCGATAACATCAGGGAGACTCGCGCCATGAGCCACATCGTTCGGCGCCCGCAGGCCAACGCCCCCACGCATTGCGGGCCGGAAGATTATGCGCGGATGTATCAACGCTCGATCACCGCGCCCGATGCCTTCTGGCTTGAACAGGCGCAGCGGCTCGATTGGTTTGAAAGCCCCACCATCGGCGGGGATTGGTCTTATGATCCGGTGGCGATCAAGTGGTTCGAGGACGGCACCCTGAACCTGTACCACAACGCGGTTGATCGCCATTTGGCCGCGCATCGCGATCGGACAGCGCTGATCTTCGAGCCGGATGATCCCGCCGCTGCAAGCCGCAGCCTCACCTATGGCGAACTCCACCGCGAAGTCATCCGCATGGCCAATGCGCTGAAGGCGCTTGGCGTTGCCAAGGGTGACCGGGTGACGATTTACATGCCGATGATCCTCGAAGGCGTGGTCGCCATGCTCGCCTGTGCACGGCTGGGCGCGGTGCATTCGGTGGTGTTCGGCGGCTTCTCGCCTGAGGCGCTGGCGGGCCGGATCGAGGATTGCGGCAGCCGCTTCGTCATCACCGCCGATGAAGGCCTACGCGGCGGCAAACGCGTGCCCTTGAAGGCTAATGTCGATGCCGCGCTGGCGCACCCCGGCGTCGCAGTTGCTGGCGTGCTGGTGATCCCGCACACCGGCGGGGACATTGCGATGGTGGAGGGCCGCGACCACTGGCTCGCCGACCTTGCCAGCGATGAAGATTGCCCCTGCGCGGTGATGGGCGCGGAAGATCCGCTGTTCATCCTCTACACCTCGGGCTCGACCGGCAAGCCCAAAGGCGTGCTCCACACCACCGGCGGCTACGGCGTGTGGACCGCGACGACCTTCCACTACATCTTCGATTATCAGCCCGGCGAGGTGTTCTGGTGCACTGCCGATATCGGCTGGGTGACGGGGCACTCCTACGTCGTTTACGGCCCGCTGATGAACGCCGCGACCGCCGTGGTGTTCGAAGGCGTGCCCAATTACCCCGATCACGGGCGCTTCTGGGATGTGGTCGACAAGCACGGCGTCAACATCCTCTACACCGCGCCGACCGCGATCCGCGCGCTGATGCGCGAGGGCGATCACCATGTGACGAGCCGCTCGCGCGCCTCGCTGCGCCTGCTCGGCTCGGTCGGTGAACCGATCAATCCCGAGGCATGGCGCTGGTATTTCGACGTGGTGGGCGAAGGCCGCTGCCCGGTGATCGACACCTGGTGGCAGACGGAGACCGGCGGCTGCATGATCACCACGCTCCCCGGCGCGCATGACATGAAGCCGGGGAGCGCGGGCCTGCCGTTCTTTGGCATCCGCCCGGAATTGGTCGATAATGAGGGCCATGTGCTAGGCGGCGCAGCCGAGGGCAATCTGTGCATCACGCATAGCTGGCCCGGGCAGGCGCGCACCGTCTACGGCGATCATGATCGCTTCGTGCAGACCTATTTCAGCACCTATGCCGGCAAGTATTTCACCGGCGACGGGTGCAAGCGCGACGCAGATGGCTATTACTGGATCACCGGACGAGTCGATGATGTGATCAATGTCTCGGGCCACCGGATGGGCACGGCGGAAGTCGAAAGCGCGCTGGTGCTTCACGCCAAGGTCGCCGAAGCGGCGGTGGTCGGATACCCGCACGACATTAAGGGGCAGGGCATCTATTGCTACGTCACGCTGAATGTTGGCGAGGAAGGCACCGACGCGTTGCTGGCCGAGCTCAAGGCGCAGGTGCGCCGGGAAATCGGCCCGGTGGCGACGCCTGATGTGATCCACTTCACTGATGGCCTGCCCAAGACCCGTTCGGGTAAAATCATGCGCCGTATCCTGCGCAAGATCGCCGAGAACGAGTTCGGATCGCTGGGGGATACCTCGACGCTCGCCGACCCTTCGCTGGTCGAGCGGCTGATCGCCGGCCGCCAGAACCGCTGAACCGGCCTATTCGAGACCGAGCGCGGGCAGGTTGATCGTCGCGGCGTTGTAACTTGTGGCCGCGATCCGGCCTGAAAGCTGCGCGCGGATCGCACGGATACGGGCATCGGCGGCGGCCTCTTCCCGCAGGTTCACGAGGAAGAAATCGCCTGCGCCGAGGCGGAACCGGTTGCGTTCCGCCTGCACCATCGTGTTGGCCTGCTTCACTTCGTCGCTCGCCAGCGAAGTCAGGCGGTTCGCGGCGTTGAGGGTCGCAAGGATATTGTCGATCTCGACTTCGATCTGATCGGCAATGCGGCGCTCGCGCAGTTCGAGTTCGCGCAGCTCGGCCTCGGCGCGTGCCAGCCGTCCGCGCGCCTCACGCCGTTGCAACGGCACCGAGAAGGTCAGCCCTACCACCGTATCGGTCGAGTCGAAGGACGGCCCGCCAGCGCCGATCTGGCCGAAGTCGCGCGAGATCTCGACCTTGCCATCAAGCGAGGGTTGCAGATCATTGCGCCGCAATTCGATGCGGTTGGCCGCGCGCTCGGTCGCGATCCGGAGCGTGCGCAGTTCGGGGCGCTTTTCGAGGATCTCGTTGCGCTCTGCCGCAACCAGTTCTTCGGTGGCGGGCAGGGCGCCCAACTGCGCCAGCGTCGGCAATTGTTCGCGCCGCGGTATCACCATCTGGCCCGATGAATCGCGCAGGAAAAAACTCAGCGAATTGGCCGCGGTCGTGAAATTGCGGCGCGCCTCTTCCAACAGGGTGCGGCGGCGCAGCAAATTCTGCTCGTTCTCGGTCAAGGCAATCGCCGCGCGGGCGCCTTCCTGCACCCCGCGCCGCAGGCCGACCTGCCGCGCTTCGGCGATTTCGAGCAATTCCTCGAATACCCTGATTTCCTCACCCGCGGCCACCCAGCGCCAATAGGCCTTGAGCGCTTCTTGCTGGACGTTCAGCTGCACCAGCAGCACATCGATGCTGGCCTGCCCCGCGGCGAGGCGCGTGTCCTCGATTGCAAAACGGCGCTGATCGATCCGCCGATCGCGCAGCAGCGAGAACATCGCGCCGATCTTGATTTCGCCCAACGCGTTGGTGAAATTGATGTTCTCGTAAACCGGGAAAGTGCCATCCGACACGCGGTAGCTGGCAAAGACATCCGCGCCGAAGGGACGCAGGCCCTGCCGCGCTTCGCCTTTGACAAAGCCGCCGTTGTAGAAGCCGGTGACGCGGTCATAGACCTCGCCCTTCAGCATCAGATCAAAGGCCCCGTCCGCGCCGAGTTGATCGCCGCGCGCCGCCGCTTCCCGCTCGAAAGCCTCGAGGATCGAAGGAAAGGTGAGCGCAGAGGATCGCAGCACGGCCTCGGGCTGCAAGGTGCCCTGCCGCAGGGCCGCATCAATCGGCGCGCCCACTGGTGCAATGTCCTGCGCCTGCACCGGCACACCGGGCAGCGCAAGCGCAGCCGGGGCAACCAGAGCCAGCAGCAGGACACGGGCCGAAGAGGGGATCATGGATCGTCTCAGGTTCCCGACGGCGCGCTGGTTGAAGACGGGTTGGGAAGTTCGGGCGGGAAGCTGTTGAGCTGGCGCCAGAGTTCATAGCCCACCGGCACGGTTTCAAGCAGCACCCAGGCCTGTGCCTTCGCGCCAAACCGCACGAAGCGTTCTTCCGGCCAGCGGTGCCCGTCGCTCGCGTCCTCACGGATCAATACACGGAAGCGGCCATCGGGCTGCGAGGCCTGATCGACCGAGATCACCTCGCCGCCGAAGGTGCCGACCGCCCCGGCGGGCCAGCCGCTGAACTGCACGGCAGGCCAGCCTTCGAACATCACCCGCGCCTTGGCGCCTTTCTGCACCAGCGCGACATCGCGCCCGACGATGAAGACTTCGATCACCCGCTGCGAGGTTTCCGGCACGAACATGGCAGCATATCGCCTGCGCGCACATAGGTCGCCGCATCGCCCGCTTGCACCCGCTGGATAAAGCCATCGCGCGGCGCGGTGACAATCTGCACCGCCTGCCGCGACAGATTGGTGCGGGCGCGGGCCAGGGCTGCCTCATCGCTCGCGATCTTGCCGCGCATGTCCTGAATGCGGATCATCGCCTGTTCGTATTCGCGTCGCGGGGCGAGCCCGGCCTCGAACAGCTCGCGCATCCGGCGCTCGTCGATCTGGGCGGTGGCCATCGCGCTGCGCGAGGCTTCAAGCTGCAGTTCGACCTGCCGGACTTCGGCCTCAAGCCGCGTGATCAGCTGCGGATCAATATCGACGATGCGGACAATCGGATCGCCTTTGGCGACCTTTGCGCCATCACCGACATACCATTCCTCGATCCGCCCGGTGACAAGCGCATTGATCGTCTGTTCGCGCTCATTGGGGCTGAGCGTGGTCACAATCCCGCGTCCGGTCGTGGTTTGCACCCAGGGCACGTAGATCAGGAAAGCAAGCGACAGGACGAAGCCGATCAGCAACATCAGGAACACCGTGCGCATCACGCGCGGGATCCTCACGGATTCCAGCGCGGTGAAGCGGTGGGGGACTTTCTCAAGCGTCGCCATTACTGTTCTCCGCCTGAAGGTTCGCCTGCGATGAGCTGGCTGGCATCGGGGCCGCTTGAGCGCTGTGTGCGGCTGGCACGGCGGAAGGCAGCAAAATCATCATAGAAGGTCTGCTCGGTCGCCTGGATATGCAGATAGCTGTCGCAGCCCAACTCGCAGTCGCGTTCGGAGAAATAGATCACCGTGGTGTTCGAGTCCGCTTTCAGCGCTGCGAAAGTGCGTCGCAGATCTTCGGCGTCGACAAGGTCAAACAAGCGGGTCAGCACAAGGATGCGCGGCTTGGCCAGCAGCGCGCTCGCCAGTTTGAGCGCCAGCAGTTCGGCGGTGGACAGCGGATAGCCGGTCGCCGCGATCTTGGTATCGAGCCCTTTCTCGAAACTGGCAATCGTGCCGGCCAGCCCCACGGTTTCCAGCGCCTCGATGATGCGCCAGCTATCCCCCTTGTCGCAGGCGAGCCCGAGATAATCGCGCACCGTCATCGGCACGAAGCTGGGGCGATCGAGCACATAGACCGAGCGGCGCAGATGGTGGGTCTCGATCTCCTTGATATCCGCGCCGCCCAGCGTGGTGTAGCCGCTCGCGGGAATCTCGTAGAGTTTGAGGATATTGGTGAACATCCGCTGCAAGCCATGCTGGCTGGTCGCCGCCATCACGATGGCGCCGGTCGGAATCGAGAAATTGAACCGCGCATTCTCGAACCGCGCGCGCCCGCCTGCATCCTTGAAGGTGAGCGTGTGATCCTCGCCGATGATCGGATCATCGCCGCGCGGGTCTTCCTGCTCGACATCGAAGAACTGCGAGATTTCCTCCACGGCGGCGCACAGATCATAGAAATAGGTGAGGTAGCTGCCGAGCATCGCCACGCCAAAGAAGGCGGCGGACAGCACCAGCTCGGCCGCCACGAGTTGGCCCAGCGTCAGCTCGAAGTTGATCACCAGCCAGCCGCCAAGGCCCAGCAGCACCGCGCTGGCGGCCGCGTAGAGGAACAGGAACGAGAGCGTCTGCGAGAAATGCAGGCGGAAATAGCGCTTGCGCGCATCGAGATAGCCGTGGGTGTAGCGATCGGTTTGCTCGATCGCATAATCGACCCGGCGCTGCGATTTGAAGAACCCGTTGGATTCGCCGATCTGTTCGAGCCAAGCCGCCGTGCCGTGCTTGGCATGGCTGACATCAATCGCGGCGCGCACCGCGCGCGGCCCCCAGATGAACCACACCAGCGCAATCAGGCCGACCAGCACCAGCGTGAAAATCAGGAACAGGGGGTGGTAAAGCGAGACCAGCACGAAGCCGACGCCGATGCTCAGCAAAATCGAATAGCCGTCCAGGATCAGGATCGGCATCCGCGACATCACCACCATCACATCGAAATAGCGGTTGAACAGCGCGCTGCGGGTGTTGTCGGTGAAAAAGGGGTTCTGCGCGTAAATCGCGATCAGCGAGATTTCGCTAACAAGCCGCGCATAGAACCGCCGCGCGAACAGTTCCATCAGGTGGATGCGCAGGGCGTAGAGCAGCGAGGACAGCAGCAGCAGCCCAAACAGGGTGAGCGAGAGCATCACCAGCGGCGCCGGCATTGCAGTATTCGCAATCGTGCTGATCAGCAATTGCACCGAAATCGGGGTCGCCAGCGCAAGCAGGCTGATGCCCACGCTATAAACAATCGCGATCCAGTAGAAATTGGCTTCGGGTTTGAGGATTTCAAAGAAAATACGGAAGAATTTTGAAAGGGATATGCTTTCGCCATAAGTTGGCTTCTTAACCGGCATGAGCGTTTTCCCGTTCGATCCGCGCGTACGGCGCGGTGCCGCTTGGCGGTGCGTCCATTTGTCCCATCCCTGATTTCGGGCGGATGGCCGCCTGCCTCGTTTCACCTAAAATGAGAAACTTGCAAGACAGTTCCAAGGCTTGTCCCTTTCGTGTTCCACATTTTCAACAGACCAACGGGCCGCTCACCATTGGCGCTGAAGCGTCCCGGGTTTTCCGGAGGCGGTTTCATTTGAGTCATGCGACCATATCGAGGGTCTCTCTGGCTGCATAGTAGTTCGCCTCAGCCTCGGCGGGCGGGATATGCCCGATGGGTCCGAACAGG
>Ga0308017_1000154_pt1 | contig 22592 bp, 14 predicted proteins | sample Neamet280_FD_203145 | JGI IMG/M metagenome (GOLD analysis project Ga0308017, IMG submission 203145) | Marine microbial communities from water near the shore, Antarctic Ocean - #280 | ecosystem: Environmental > Aquatic > Marine > Unclassified | place: Southern Ocean | collected 2014-10-01
CGGGGGGATCGTTACAAATATATCCAGTATCATGGCATCTGGGACACCGAGGAGCTTTACGATCTCAAGGCCGATCCGCGCGAGATGCGCAATCTGATCGCTGATCCCAAGCTGCGGCCGGTGATCAGGAAGATGCGCGGCGATCTGTTCGCAAGCCTCGATCCCGAACAGGGCCGTTCGAGCGTGACCTTCACCCAGCGGCTTGATGAAGGCTCGGTGCTGCGCAACCGGAACGGCGCGGGGCCCGGCAATTTCCCGCAGCGCTGGCTGCGCGACGGGACCGAGGATGATCTCGGCAACGGCCAGAAAGCCGAAGGCGGCCACCCCGGCGGGCATTGATCGGGTCAGGGCCAAGAATGTTTCGGCCACCGCTCGCGCCGAAATTGCACTCAACCCGCCGCAGCATTAGTGTGGCGCGGATTTCAGGATGGAGATGGGTTTCCGATGACGACAACTGAACGCAAGCCGTCAGCTGTCGGTATCGCGCCCGAAGAGCGGGTCAATCTGCTCAGCAACGGCCTGTCGGGCACCAACCTCGAACGGGGAAGTTCGCACAACCTGCGCGTCACGCTTCAGGCCATCCGGCTCAACGCGCCGGTGACAAAGGTGGAGCTGGCCGAGATCACCGGCCTCACACCCCCCTCGATAACCAATATCGCGCGCAAGCTGTTTGCGGATGGGCTCATCATCGAGGCCGGGCGCCGTCGCGGAGAGCGCGGGCAGCCGGCATTGAAGCTAGCAATCAATCCCGACGGGGCTTTCTCGATCGGCGTCAATGTTGACCGCGATCACATGACGATGGTGGCGCTCGATTTCCTCGGTGAATTGCGGATGCGGTTTGTCGAGAACATCCAGTTTCCGATGCCCGAACAGGTGCGCGATTTCGTCAGTCGCAATCTCGCTGCCATGCGGGCCGCGGGAACTATTGATATGGGCCGGATCGCGGGGATCGGGCTGGCCATTCCCGACGATTTCGGCGGTGTTGATCTGCCCAGCCGCCCCCCCGAATTCGGCATTTGGGAAACTGTCGATCCCAAGCATCTGTTGGGCCAGCACGGCCTCGAGGTCATCACCGAGAATGACGCAACCGCCGCTGCCATTGGCGAGCTGCAATTCGGCCATGGTCGGGTTGCGCAGACATTCTTCTACCTGCTGGTCAATGCCGGTCTCGGGGGTGGGCTGGTGATAGACGGGCACTCGGTCACGGGCGCATCGGGGCGAAGCGGCGAGATCGGTTTCCTGCCGATTGGCCGCACACGGCGCAATCCGGTGGTGTTGCAGGACGTGGTTTCGCTCTCGGGCCTCTACAGCCATCTCGCCGAGGCCGGCTTCCCCGATCCCGCTGCGCTTGACCGCGGCGACGCTGGCGCAAGCGAGGCCGCCGCACAGTGGATCGAGAAGGCGGCAGATTTGCTCACCGATCCGCTCATGGTCATCAACGCCGTGATCGATCCCGATGCGATCTTCATCGGCGGTCGGCTGTCAGCCGAGCTGGTCGATCAGCTTTGTGATCGTCTGGCGCTCAATTTCCGTCACCGCGGCGCCTCGCTCCCGACCCGGGCGCCGATCCGCCGTGCCGAACTGGCCGACGATGCCGCTGCTATCGGTGCGGCTATCCTGCCGTTCTCGAGCCGGTTCCTGCCCAACCGCACGGCGCTGATGAAGATCGACTCGTAAGGGCTCAGACGACGGGATCAGGCTGGTGCGCCATTTGCGGGGCCAGCGACGCTGCCAGCGCAATCGGGCCCAGCGGCCCCGCGAGCGTGCCGAGGCCGGGTGACACAATGTAATCGTCGATCCGGTCAAGCTCGGGCGAGCTGACATAACCGGCAAGGCTCGTCTGCAATTCGCGCCGGATGATCGGGAACAGCTGCGGCTGTGCCGTGATCACCCCTCCCCCAAGGAAGATGCGCCGCGGTGTCGCCGCCAGCACAATATTGTGCAGCATTTGCGCAATGGCATGGCCGACGAGCTGCCAGATCGGATCGTCGCTTGCGATCAGGTTGGCGTCCTTGCCCGACCGCGCGACGATTGCCGGGCCTGCCGCCAACCCTTCGACGCAATCGCCGTGATAGGGGCAAGAGCCCTGCCACGTATCACCGGGCACCCGGGCAATGCGCATGTGGCCCAGTTCGGCATGGCCGAAGCCGCAGATCGGCTTGCCGCCGACAACCAGACCGACCCCGACCCCGGTGCCGATCGTCACATAGGCATAGTCCGATAATCCCGCCGCCGCGCCCCAGCGCATCTCCGCCAAGGCCGCGCCGTTGACATCGGTATCGAGCGCAACCGGCACGTCCAGCCCGTGCGAGAGGGCTGTGACGATATCGACACCGGTCCAGCCGGGTTTGGGCGTTTGCCCGATCCGGCCCCAGCCGGGCGAGGATGGGGCGACATCGATCGGGCCGAAGGACGCAAGGCCGAGCGCCTCAATGGGATGGGCCGCGAACCATTGGCGAAGAATGGCGCGGATGCGCGGCAGCGTCACCTCGGGTGCCTCGGTGTGGATCCGCTCCTGTGCAATGATTTCACCCGAAGGCGCGGCGAGCACGCAGACGCATTTGGTCCCGCCCAGTTCGACCCCTGCCAGCATCGTTTCCGCCATCACCAACCCCACCCTTGGCCGCCCGTCACGGCATCACCTTCGTTTCGCCCGCAGTCACGTTCCACCCGCGCACACCGATGCTTTCCGGCATTGCTGCCGAAAGCGGGGCGCGGATGGTCACCACCCGTGTCTCACCGGGCAAGAGCGAGACGTAATTGTCGCTCCAATAGGCAGGCAGCACCCGCGCACCCGCAGCATCCCGCACGGTCAGCTTGGTCAGCAGCGCCGGCGTGTTGTTCGCATTGGTGAGGGTTGCCTCGATCACCTGTTCCTCGGCGCTTGCCACCCGCCGCGCGGTGACTTTGACGGCAACGGCATCCATCGCCGCCATCGCGTGGTAATGCGCCGGCTCGCGCGCCAGCCAGTAAAGGTTCTCGCTGATCAGTGAGCCGTCGCCATCGGTCAGCTCCAGCTTGGTGATCACCACCGGGGCGCGGGCGAAGACAGCGTCAGGCACAGCCTCGCCGGCAGAGGTGACGCCATAGGCGGCCGCGGTGAGCGGGATTGTCCGTTCATCCAGCAGCGTGCCGTCGAGCCCGAAATTGCGCACCCGCAGCCTCGCGGCGGTGATCGGCGTGCCGAGGCTGTTGACCACCGCCAGCGTGCGATCGGGCAGGTTGACCTGCACATGCAACGGCTCCGACCCCTTCTTGGCGCCGAAGAACGACGCGTGGGTGTCGTAATCGTGGCTGTAGATCTGCCATGTCGTGCTGGGCCAGGCGGGATGTGTCATCCACAGCAGGCGGCCCGAATGGCGGGTGAACAGCCCGGCATTCATCCCTTCGAAGATGGCCCGGTGGGATTCGTAGTTGAGCAACTGCGCCTTGTTCTCGAAATCGGCGAGATCGCCGGGCGCGCCCAGCCGGTTCTGCATCGCCTTCATGAAGCTGGCCACATCACCGGCCTTGCCCTGATGCCAGTCGTGATAGGCCCAGGCATCGCTGATCGGCCACTGGTCTTCGGGCGGCATCATCGCTGTGAAGGTTTCGAGCGTCGGGAAGGAAGGCGTGCCGACCTCGGTGGAAAAGCCGCGCCCGACACGGGTGAAATAGGCCTCGGGCGGCTGGTAGTTCCACGGGCCGCTGTTCGCCATGTTCACATCGCGCGAATTGGGCAGGTAGGCGCGCGTGCCATCAATGGTGCGGACCAGCCTTTCCAGCCCGGCGTTGACCACCGGCGGCGGCACGCCTTCATTGCGCCCGATCCACAGCACGATCGAAGGGTGATGCTGGAACCGGCTGACGGTGTCGGCCGCATTGGCGAGAAACAGCGCGCTATCGCCCGGTTCCCCATTGTGATCCTGCGTCGAGAGCCAGAAATCATTGAGCACCAGCAGCCCGTATTCGTCGGCCAGTTCGTAGAACACGCTTTCGGTGCTCTGGCCCATCCAGTTGCGGATGGTGTTGACGTTGGCTTCGCGGTGGAGGCGGAAATAGGGTTCCATCCGCGCGCGCGTGACGCGCTTCATCCAGTCATCCATCCCCCAGTTGCCACCGCGCACGGCAATCGGCACGCCATTGACGCGGAGCAGGAGATGCGGGGCCAGCGCGGCATCTTTGACCGGGGCGAGTGCTGGCGAGGCCGCCATGTCGCGCGCAAGGCTGACGGCCCAGCCACCCTCGACCTTGCGGATCGCCTTGTGCGTCACGTCGAGCAGTTGTTCGCCGCTGCTGCGTGCCGGCGAGACGGCGACGCGCTGCAAGGCTTCGTCGCTGTCCACCAGTGAGAGTTCGTAACTGACTTCGCGGATACCAAAGCGGATCTGGCGGCTGTCGCTTACAGTGCCATCGCTGCGGACTGTCAGCGCGAGATCGTACAGTTTCGGCGCACCATAGCCGTTGGGCCACCACAGTTCGGGATTGCGGATGCGCAACTGGGCAAAGGCCTCGGGCGCGAAGCGGATCGTCGCTGTCGAGCGCGGCGGAACCTGTGCGTTCTGGCGCAGGGTGACATCACCGAAGCGGGCCTCCACCTCCACACTGCGTTCGCCTGCACTGTCATTGATGACCGGCACGGCAAAGGTCAGTTCGGCGAGCGAATTGTCGGCGAGCGGGAGCACGGTGTTCACATGCGGATCGCCAAGCCGGACATCGCCCGCCGCTTCGAGCACGACATCCTGCCACACCCCGGTGTTGCGATCGCGCACGGTGGGAATCCAGTCCCATCCCTCGCTGGCGCTGAAGGTTGGACCATCAATCGTCATCGCCCCACCGTTCTGGCCTGGCCCTGCGGTGAGCGATTCTTCGTGGGGAAGCCCCGGATGGGGTGGCGGCGAGACCCGCACGGCCACCGCGATCCGCTCGCCCGTGCCGAAGCGCGCTGGCAGAACAAAGCGCCCGCGGGTGAAGGCCCCTTCGGTGGTGCCGAGCTTTTCGCCGTTGACCCAGATTTCGGCGGCATAATTGATGCCGTGGAACACAATGGCCTGAAGCCCGCGTGCGCCGCTGTCGGGCCGGACGAATTCGGTGCGCAGCCAATAGTCCTGCCGGCTCAGGCTCTCGGGGATCAGCAGATTGTTGAGGCCATGGGCGGGATCGGGATAGATGCCATTGGCAACATAGGTGGCAAGGATCGTCCCCGGCACCGTGGCGGGCAGCCAGCGGCTGGCGTCAAAGCCCGGCCGGGCGATTGCTGCGGGGCCAGCAGTAACCTCAGCCGCCGGGGCAAGGCGCCAGCCGCCGACCACCCAGCGATGATCACCCGCCGCCGTCAGCGGAGGCGTCACGAGCACAGGCTTGGCCGCAGCGGTCTCAACTCTTGCGGGCGCGCGGCTCACCGGCAGGGTCGCTTGGTCCTGCGGCCCCGTCATCCCCATCTGCTGTTTGACCTGCAAGGGCCAAGTGGGGCTCGCGCTTTCGAACTGGACAAGGCGGGCATCAGGCTTGGTCCAGACCATGCGCGACGCCTGTTCGGGCATCCCCTGCCACAGCGCGAGGCTGGCGACCGCACCGCCAAACGGCGCGCGCCCCGCGCTCCGGGGGGCGAGGACGAGGGCGACAGCCGAGGACGAGGGCGCGGCGCCGACCTGAACCGGTTTCGCGTCGCCGACAGCGAGGGCAAGCTTGCCTGCGCGCGAGGCAAGCGTCACCAATTGCCATTCGCCGACCTTGCCCTTTGCCGCCGCGGCAACCGGCGCACTGCCGACCATCGCGACAATCCGCGCTCTGGCGACGCCGATGGCGACAAGCTCGGTTCCCTGCTGATCGACGAGAACGGCAATCGTGCGTGGCCCGTCCGGCCCGTCATCAAGCTTGATCCAGCTCTTGAGCGTCCACTCGCCTTGGCTGGCCAAAGGCGCGGCCAGGTCCTTGCGGATCGCGGTGCCGGCACGGGGGAAGATGGCATTGACAGGGCCGACCAGCACGCTGTCTGCGGGGGCCTGCTGGGCCTGAGGCGCGGCCGGGAGCCCGGCCACCACAAAGATACACAGGGCGGCAATCGCCTTCCGCAGCCAGACCATCACTTGTCTCTCCCGGCGAGTCAGCCCGCCTCTAATTACAAAAACCATTTTATTAATAAGGAAGGCAATCGGTCAAGCTGGAATGCGTTCGCGTCTCTGGATCCCGCCCATCCAAGTCTCGTCACACTGGGGAGCGAAGAGATTCGCGGCAATCTTGCGCAACACCGCAGCGCACAAATGAGCCAATCCCCTCCAATTTAAATGAAACAATTTTCTTTACTAATGCAATTTGGCGGGTGTAGGTTCAAGGCCGAGGGTGAGGAGAACAGGGGTGACGACCGCGCCGATCATGCGATCCGCAGCGGGCAGCGGTCCCACCAAGGCTCGGTAACCTTCAACAGACAACACAAGCCTAAATTGCCGCGTAAGCCGGCTTGGGGGGAGGAAAACATGAAGCAGCATCTCGTCGCGTCGAGTTCGCGATTGGCCGTGATCGCAGGCGCTCTGGCTGTCGTCTATCCAGCAGCCGCGCAGGACAGCGCCCCTGCGACTGTCAACGATCCGGCCACTGCCGAGGCAGATAACGCGATCGTCGTCTCCGGGGTGCGCCAGTCGATCGAATCAGCCATCGAAGACAAACGCAACGCGACCGAGATCAAGGACGTGATCAACGCCGAGGACATCGGCCAGCTCGCCAATGACAATATCGCCGAAGCGCTCCAGCGGATCACCGGTGTGCAGGTCAATCGCGGCAATGACGGCGAAGGCCGGCAAGTGCAGGTACGCGGCCTGTCGGAGAACAACGTCACCATCAATGGTGCGATTGCTTCGGGCACCGGCGATGTCGATCTGAGCCAGGGCAATGATCGTAGCGTCAATTTTCAGGACTTGCCTGCTGAGCTTTTCGCCGGGGTCGAGATCCTCAAGGCTCTGTCCGCTGACCAGATCGAAGGTTCGCTGGGCGGGACGATCAACCTCCAGACCCGCGCGCCACTCAAGGGCAAGCGCGATCTGATCTTCAACATCACCGGCACCGCCAAATATGCCGAAGTCGGTGATCTCAGCCGTCAGGACGCCAACCTCTTCGTGCAGAAGAAATTCCTCAATACGCCGCTGGGCGATTTCGGGGTGATCGTGAATGTCGGCTACAAGGAGATCGCGAGCTACGCCTACGTCTATGGCGGCAACGAGGTGATCGACGCACCCGGTATCTGGACGCGCAAGATCGGCAGTATCGATCCGCCTGCCAGCCAAGGCGCCAACCAGACGGCAGTCAATTACAACTTTTTCCAGCTCGCCAATATTCCCAACGCCACGGGCGGCGGCTCGCGGCCCAACCCCTATCGCTACGCCTTCGATGATCCCAACGGCGATGGTCTCAGCGATGCCAACGACGTCTATTACATCCCTGGTGCCTTCGGAGTGTCCGAGCGCGTGCGCGACGATACCCGCAAGTCGTTCAACGGCACACTCCAGTGGAAGCCCGCGTCCAATCTCGACATTCGCTTTGATGCGGTGCTGACGGATCTCAATGAGAGCCTGACCGGGGCGAACATGAACATCGTCTCGAACATCCCGCGTTCGGGCATTCTGGTTGGCGGCCCGCCTGCAACCTTTGAAAAACTGGGAACGTCGGCCGGGTTTGGCGATGTCTATGTCCTGACCGGCGGACGGCTGGCGTCCTTCACCACCCGCGTCGGTGCCGCGCCCTCAATCAACGAGGTGTCGCGCGAATCACAGCAATTCTCGGCTGAGGCCACGTGGGATGTGAAGTCCAATCTCCGGCTTTACGCCAAGGGCACCACGTCGCGCGGGAAGGCCACCACGCTCGACTTCGGGCAGCTCAGCGCCAGCATCGAGCAGCAAGGCGGGGTCAATCCGCGCTTCAACGCGCAAGATTTCTACAACATCGTCGACTTCCAGCTCGGCAACAACAAGATCCCCAACGTCACCTTTTACGAAAACCCCTTTCCGTCAGCGGCCTTCGGGGTGAATTCGGTGGTGCCGGAGAGCCAGCTGGTGGTGCTCAACCCCGGCGATCTCAGCTACAACCGCTACCGTTACCGGCAATTCCAGCGCAACGCGGCCGACACCGAGAACACCGACGATTCCTTCCGCTTCGATGCGACCTGGGAGACCGACACCAGCTTTTTCCAGTCATTCCAGGCGGGGTTCCGTTGGGCCGAGCGCAGCTTTGAACGGGCGCGCTATGAAAACCCGAACGAGGGCGGCGGAGTCGCGGCCATCGCCGGGCAAGACGTGCGCGATCCGGTGCAATCGATCAACATCTGGGCTGTCCCGCTCAACCCGGCCAACACCACCGATCCGGGCGCGGCAGCGACCGCAACGTTCCTCAGTTCGTGCCTGACCACGGCAGGCAATCCGGATATCCTCAAGCGCTTCGGCGGCAACCTGCCGATGACCTTTGGCTCAACCGCTGGATGCAATGTCGCGGGCGTTGCGCAATACTTCAACCTGTTCGACATTCGCGCCGTCAACCCGGCGTCAGGCTCCGGCTTCTACGAGGTGGAAGACGAACGCTTCCGCGTGACGGAGGCAACGCTGGCGGGTTATCTGCGCGCCAACTTCAGGACTGAACTCGGCGCGGTACCGGTGTTCGGCAATGTCGGCCTGCGCTATGTCGAGACCAAGACGACCTCTTCGGGCTATCTGATCAATCCGGGCACCCCGGTAAGCTACAGCATTGTCACCTTCGAAAACACCTATGACGACTGGCTCCCGACAGCGAACGTCAATTTCGGCCTGTCGAAGAATATCATCGCCCGCTTTGCCTATTCCCGCACCATCGGGCGGCCTGCCCTGACCCAGATTTCGCCGGGGCTGGAACTGACGCGCTCGGATGTCGATCCCAACTTCGCGGGCTTCGGGGTGGCGGGCAATCCGTTCCTTGACCCGGTGCGCTCGGACAATTTCGATGCCTCGTTCGAATGGTATTATGGCAAGGGCAGCTTCTTCTCGGTCGCGGCCTTCATGAAGAACATTGACACCACGATTTTCCGCGATCCCGTCCCCACAGCGCGTGACATCAATGACGAGGTGTTCTCGGTCACCACTTTCGGCAATTTCGGCGGCACCAAGCTGAAGGGCGTCGAACTGGGCGCGGCCCATGCCTTCACCTATCTGCCGGGTCTGTTGCGCCATCTCGGGGTAACCGGCAACTTCACCTACATCGACGAGAAGAGCGACCTGCGCGATCAGGAAGGCGATCCGATCGGACGCCGGGGGCTGTCGGAATACACCTGGAACGCCAGCGCCTATTACGACGACAAGAAGTTCAATCTGCGTCTGGCCTATAACTGGCGCTCGGACTTTACCCGGCGTGAGGTTGTGCAGCTTGGCTTTGGCCGGCCCGAGGCGCTGCCCGAGATCGAAGCGGCCCGCGGACAGCTCGATCTGGCGGCGCGCTTTATCATCAACCGCAATCTGCGCATCACTGCCGATGCGACAAACCTCACCAACACCGGCACATTCCGTTATCTGAAATACGAGCAACTGGTGAACTACGTCTCGCTGGCCGGACGCCGCTTCAACCTCGGCGTACAAGTGAGCTTCTGATGACGGCTCCACGTCGGTTGGCAGCCGCATGGCGATGGGGCGCGGGAGCGATGCTCGCGCTGGCGCTGGCCGCCCCTGCCGCTGCGCAATCCGGGGCGAGCTGTGCCGCCGACCCGGAAGGCGCAACGCGCCGGTACAACTACATTCTCGGCACGCAGGCGATCGGCGGCCCTTACCAGCATGGGAAGGGCAACCGGCTGATCGAGCAGGCCGAGAATGTGCGCGGTATGGGCTCCAACCTGCTCAAGATCTCGCTCGCACAAGGCGCCGCGCCGAATTACGGTTCGGTCGAAGCCGCGCGCAAGGCCAAGACCACACTCGATTATGTGCAGGCATCGCCCGCGATCCAGCAGGCGCTCGACATGGACTTCACCTTCTATCAGGCGTGGGTCCATTCCTTCACGGGAGCCACCTGGCGCGACGGGGTCGATATGACCGAGGCGCGGGCCTATTACGACGAGATGTATGCCCTGACCGCGTGGCTGCTCGAACGCTATTCCGGCACTGGCAAAGTCTTCATGCTCGGCAACTGGGAAGGTGATTGGCTGCTGCTGGGCCGCCAGAAGCTCGAAGAAGATCCTTCCCCCGCTGCGGTGGAGGGCATGATTGCGTGGATGAAAATCCGCCAGCTTGCGGTCGACAATGCGCGGGCGGCGGTCGCGCACAAGGATGTCGAGGTCTACCACTATATCGAAGTCAACCTCGTCAAGAAGGCGATGGCAGGCCGTGCCAGCATTGCCCAGTCGGTGCTGCCCGAGGCCAATCCCGATCTGGTCTCCTATTCGGCCTATGAGGCGATCAAGCAGTCGCCGACGCCCGATCTGATGGCGATCCGCCAGCCGCTGGAGCAGATCCTCGGCTATCTCGAAGGACAGCTGCCGCCCAAGCAAGGCCTGCGCTTCAAGCGCCGCGTTTTCATCGGTGAATATGGCTACCATGCCGACAAGTCCAAGCCGCTGACCGTGAAGCAGCAATATATGAAGAGCCGCTTTGTCATGCAGAGCGCCATCGCACTCGATCTGCCCTTCGCGCTGATCTGGCAGATGTACAACAACGAATACGCCGAGAACGGCACCTCGAAGGAGATGTCGCTGATCGACGAGAGCGGGCGCAAACGCGCGCTCTATGCGCTGCACCAGACCTACCTTGCCGACATGCAGGCCTTGGTCGCGCAATCCTGCCGCGACACCGGCGAGTTGCCAAGCCGCGAGAGCTTCCGGGCGCGGGCGCTGGAACGGCTCAAGACATCGGGCTTCGAAAAGATGGAGGCGCTGGCCAAGGCGGCAGGCAAGGCGTCGTGAAATGGCTCGGCAGTCTTGCGGTCTTGCTCGCGACCCTGTTGGGAAGCGCGCTGGCCCTTGCTGACGAACCGGCGGCCCCGCGGCCCAACATCCTGCTGGTCACAGTGGATGACATGAACTGGAACTCGGTCGGTGCCTTCGGTGCACCGATCAAGGATATCACCCCGCATATCGATGCGCTGGCCCGGGACGGACGCCGTTACGAGCGGGCCTATGTGGCCGCGTCCAATTGTTCGCCGTCGCGTGTGGCGCTCCAGACCGGGCTGACGCCGCACCAGTCCGGTGCAACGGGGTTTTTCTACATTGACGATACCGATACGCCGACCATCGCGACCGTCCTGCGCCGGGCCGGTTATCTCACAGGCGTGATCGGCAAGCCGGCTGATAGCAATCCCGCGCCGGGCGGGCGCAGATACTGGGATGTTCAGGCAAATTTCGGCGCTGCCCGGAAATACGCCGTAGCCGCGATCAGCGAGGCCGCCGGGCGCTTTTTCGACACGGCAAAGCGCGGCGGAAAGCCGTTCTACCTCGTCGTCAACATCGCCGATCCGCACAAGCCCAACTTCAATGATCCCGAGGCTGCTGCCTCAGGTGCGGACGCCTTCGCGCCCAGCCGGATCATCGCTGAAGACGAGGTGACCGTGCCCGGCTTTCTCCCTGACCTGCCCGGTATCCGCGCCGATGTGCGCAATTACCAGAACTCGGTGAAGCGCGCCGACGATACCTTTGGCGCGATCATGGCTGCCCTGCGCGCGAGCGGGCTGGAGGAGGAGACGCTGGTCATCTTCCTCTCCGATCACGGGATGCCATTCCCTTTCGCAAAATCGTCGGTTTACGATAACGGGCTGCGCACGCCGCTGGTGATGCGCTGGCCGGGCCGCATGGCACCCGGCGGCGTCGAAGGCAGCCTTATCTCGGCCGTCGATCTGATGCCGACGATTCTTGATGCCGCGGGGATCGCGATGCCGAAGGGCCGGGATTACACCGGCCGATCCTTGCTGCGCGCGGATATGCCGCCGCGTGCTTATGTGTTCGGCAGTTTCGACGAGAACGCCCGCGGCTATCCGGTGCCGATGCGCGGCACCACCGGGCGCGACTGGGCCTATGTCTTCAACGCCTGGTCCGACGGAGAGCACGCGCTCAAAAACGATGACATGAACCACGCCGCGTTCAAGCAGATGGTGCGGCACGCGCCGACCAACCCGGCGGTCAAGGCGCGGCTTGATTACTACCTTGCACCGCCGGTGGAGGAATTGTGCCATCTGGCGGTTGACCCCGATTGCCGCGTCAATCTTGCGGGCGATCCCGCCTATGCCGCCGTGCTCGAGGAATTGCGCGCTGCCACCCGCGCACAGATGGTGCGAAGCGGAGATTACCTGCTGGAAGCCTTCGACATGAAAGCAGATCGCGCCGCGCTGCGGGGGTTCATGCGGCGCCAGCGCGAGATGGCGCAGGCGCGCGCGGCCCGGCTCCAGTGGAAGCGCCCCGAGAACATCGCCGGGGCAACCCGCGGCAACCGCGAACTGTTCAGGAATGCTGATTAGCGCGCGATCGGGGCTTTGGCAGATTGCCGCAGCAGCAGGTTCGCGCCGCAGGGAGCGGGGCGAGACGGTCATGCCCGATGTTTCGGAGTTAGCAAGTAACATCCTAAGTAAACATACGCAGGCATTAGTCGCGATTTTGTGATCCGCACGGATTACTTGGGCAGGCGCGGCCCCTTGCTGGCATCAGGAAGCTGAAACAGCGCCAGAATCGCATCCCCGAAATTGGCAAATCCCTCTTCATTTGCGCTGGATCAAATCTGGCCGACTTTTCCTGTCATTTCATAATTCTAATACAAAGATTTTCTCGGAAAAACTGTAGCTGATTTGCGCCGCCCGCAACGCAGTCTGATGGAGGCAAGTGAAGAGTGCAGATTTGCTGTCGATTGCGCTTGATCCGGCTAGGGGAAAGACTAATCGGGCCGCTCGCAGTGGAGATAACCAATGGCTGACGCGCCTTACGCAAGAATGCTGGACGCGATTAGTGAAGGGGTCGTCGTTTTCGGCAAAGACCGAAAGATAACTTACTGCAATCAGTCATTTATGAACATGACAGGCTATGATCGCTCCGACATGGCTGGTGTGCTGTGTTCGATCATGCAAGGCCCCGATACCGATCCGGCAACGATCACGGCGATTGACGATGCCTTGCAGGCGGGCAAGGTCTTCTCGGGCGAGATCCTGAATTATCGCAAATCCGGCGAGCCGTTCTGGAACCACCTAACCTTCACGCCCGAATTTGCCGAAGACGGCACGGTGCTGCACTACATCGGTGTCTCGCGCGACATCACCAAGCGCAAGAACGCCGAAAGCCAGGTGACGCGGCTGGAACGCGACTATCGCTTTATCTTCGAGAATGTCCTGTCCGGCGTGGTGCTACACGGTGCCAACACCGAAATCCGTTTCGTCAACCCGCGCGCCGCGGAACTGCTGGGTCTCAGCAATGATGCGCTGCTGGGGGTTGCGACCGATCATCCGCAATGGGATCTGATCCATCCCGATGGATCGCCCGTGGCAGTCTCGGAATATCCCGTGAACCGGGCAATTGCGGACAAGGCCCCGGTCAAGGGCATCGTGCAGGGCTATCGCCGTCCGTCCGATAACAAGCTGATCTGCCTCGTCTGCAATGCCTTCCCTGTCCTCGACGATGACGAGGAAGTGACCGATGTGCTGGTCAGCTTCACCGATATTACCCGCCTCATCGACAGCGAGAACGAGGCCAAGGCGTTCCGCGAACGCTTCGAGCTTGCCGCCCGCGCTCCGCAGGATGTGATTTTCGAGTGGAACGTCGAGACCGGCGAATACTGGGCGAATGACTCATTCAAGACGGTCTATGGGTTCGATCCCCCGAGCCACATTTCGCTGGATGCCTTGGGCGGAATCAGCGCCGTCGAGACCGATCATGATCTGGTGCGCAGCGTGACGCTCGATGCGATCCAATCGGGCAAGGAACGCTACACCGTCGACTACGGCTTCATCCGCCCCGATGGCTCGATCGGCCATGCCGCCGTGCGCGCCTTCGTCCAGCGCGGTCCTGACGGGAAAGCGCTCCGGATCATCGGCACGGGAACCGATGTCGGCCGCCTGACTGAAGCGATGACGGCGCTCGAACAGTCCGAAATGCGGTTTCGGTTGATTGCCGACACCGCAAGCGATGTCCTGTGGGACTATGATATCGAGCAGGACAAGGTGTGGGTTTCGCCCGATTGGCCCGCCAAGCTCGGCATCGAAGTCCCGGACTTTGCTGCCGATGCCTATAACTGGATGGAATTTGTCGATCCCGCCGACAAGGCGCGCGTGCTGGAATCCTGCCAAAGCGCTTTGAAATCGCAGGCCAGCCAATGGGAGATCGATTACAAGATGGCCTCGGTCCAGGGCGAAACCATTGATGTAGCCGCCCGCGCGACGATCCTGCGACATCCCGATGGCAAGGCCTACCGGATGCTGGGCAATATCCGCAACATCACCAAGGAACGGCGCTATCAGGAAGGCTATACCCGCGCCCGCGCGCTCGAGGCGGTCGGCCAGCTGACAGGCGGCGTCGCCCATGATTTCAACAACCTGCTGATGATCATCCAGGGCAATGCCGAATTGCTCGAGATGGGCAATCTCAGCAAGGATGATGAAGAAGCGGTGGCAATGATCAACAAGGCAGCCGAAAGCGCTTCAACCTTGATCCGGCGCCTGCTGACGTTTTCCGGGCAGGAAAAGATCTACACGACCTGCGTCGATCTCAGGCGGGCGATCCCCGACACGATTGGCCTGCTGCGCGCTGGCCTACCCGAATCGATCGACCTGCGCTGCGAGATCAGCCCCGACGTGTGGGAACCCGAGGTTGATGCCAACGGGCTGGAACAAGCGCTGGTCAACCTAGCAATGAATGCGATGGATGCGATGCCGGGCGGCGGGAGCATTCTTGTCACCTGCCAGAACCAAGAGGTTAACGCCAAGACAGCACCGCGCGATGCGGATCTGGAACCGGGGCGCTATGTCGCGATTGCGGTGACCGATACAGGCGAAGGCATGTCGGATGCCGTGCTGCTGCGCGCCTTCGAACCCTTTTTCACCACCAAGGATGTCGGCAAGGGCACCGGCCTTGGCCTGAGCACGGTTTATGGTTTTGCCAAGCAATCCGGCGGCGGTGTCACCATCGCAAGCAAGCCGGGCCGCGGCACCACGGTCACCCTCTATCTGCGCAAGCATGAGGGCGGCGGCGATAGCATCGAGCGCGGCGGCGGGCTCTCAGTGCCCGAGGATGCCGATGCGCGGCGGCGGATTCTGGTGGTCGAAGACCAGCCCGAAGTGCTCTCCTATGTGCAGAAGACGCTCGCCCGGTTCGGGTACAAGGTTGAGGCGGTGGCCGAGAGCGCGAGCGCGCTGGCGAAGCTACAGGCGGGCGAGAAGTTCGATCTGCTTTTCACCGACATCATCATGCCCGGCGGTATGAACGGGCAGGAACTGGCCGAAGCCGCGGTCAAGCGTGATCCGCTGCTCAAGGTGCTCTACACCTCGGGCTACTCGGCCGATGCCTTCGAGCATCTCGGCATTGACGAGCAGGCGCAGTTCCACCTTTTGCGCAAGCCCTACAAGGCGGCCGAGCTGAAAGATGTCGTGCTGAAAGTCTTGCAGGACTGATCCGATTGGCCGCGGGCGGCTGAACCGGCCAGGGTCAGGTAGCGCTAGCCGTAAGGCATGCTATCGCGGGCAATGCCGGAGAACGTGATTGCCCTGCCGTGCTGGACGCCCCCTCATCGGGAGGCGCGCGAGGGCACCGCGCGACGCGCCGCTGCGGCAATTCCGCTGCCGACCAGCAAGACGCCAAGGACATGGAACCAGCGGATCGGCTCCGAGAGCAACAGGGCAGCCAGCCCGGCCCCGATCACCGGCATGATGTTGAGATACATCGCAGCGGCAGCCGAGCCGAGCAATTCCACCCCGCGATTGAAAAAGAGATAGGCAATCAGCGACGGGAACAGGCCAACATAGGCAATCGCCAGCCAGCTTTCCGGCTGGTGCGCCATCACTCTGCCGCGGGCGATTTCGGCGAGGTAGAAGGGCGCGATCACCATCATCCCGATGAGGAAGGTCGCGGCGAGAAAACTCAGCGGATGGACCGCCGGGCGCTTACGCAGCAGTATCGAATAGAAGGACCAGACCACCACTGCGGTGCAGATCACGAGATCACCGGGGTTGAACTGCCACTTGGCCAGAGCCGCCAGATCGCCGCCGCGCACAATCAGCAAAGCGCCCATCATCGCAAGCGCGATCCCGATGATCTGCGGCCCGCGAACGGCCTCGCGGAACACCCATGCGCCGAGCAAGGTGATCAGCGCCGGTTGCAAGGATTGGAGCAGCAGACCATTCACCGCCGTGGTGGTTTGCAGGCCGGTGTAAAGCAGCGTGTTGAAGCCGCCGATGCCGAGCGTTCCCAGCGCGAGCAGCCATTTCCATTCCTGTTTAAGAACGCCGAAATCCCGGCGCAGATAGGGCCAGGCGAAGGGGAGCAGGATCACGAGCGCCAAGGTCCAACGCCAGAACGCCAAGGCCACGGGCGGCATGACATCGCGCGCGGCCCGTCCGACCAGCGAATTGCCCGCCCAGAACAGCGCGGTGAAGGTCAAAAGCAGGTACGGGCGTGACCAGAACCAGCTGCGCAGGCGTGATCCGGGGGAAGGCATGGCGACGTGGTCCTGCGTTTCTGATCGGGCGCGCCGCAGCGGCACCCGTCGCTATCCGGCGACCTGTTCGAGCGCTGCCCGCGCGCAGTGATCATCGCTGGCAGAGCCACCCGATCCTGCCACCCCGATGCCGCCGATGGTTTCTTCACCATGGCGGATCGGCAGCCCGCCGCCCAGCAACAGCAGCTCGGCAACCGAAGTCAGATTGCGTGATCCGGGATCGGAGGCTGCGCGCTCGGCAAGGCTTGCCGTGCTGGTTTTGGTCGACAAGGCGGTAAAGGCCTTGCGTTCGGCAGCACGCGTATTGTGCGGCCCGACCTGATCGCCGCGTTGCAACACGACGAGATTGCCGCCGCGATCCACAATGGCCACCACCGCATCCCGGTCGATCGCGCGGCAAGAGGCAAGCGCCGCATCGGCGAGAGCCTTGGCCATAGCGAGCGAGACCGTCCGCTGTTCCAGCGGGGCGTACGGGGCGGCGGCAAATGCCAGCCCCAGCATGATGGCAGCCTGCATGGTCATCATCAGTTGCCGCGATAGGTGGAATAGCCAAACGGGCTGACCACCACCGGGACATGGTAATGGCCAGCCTGATCGGTAACCCGGAAGGTGACGGTGATTTCCGGGAAGAACGGCTGCGCCGCGGCATCGGGATAGGCCGTCATGTCGAATTGCAGGCGGTAGATGCCCGGTGCGAAATCCGCGCCTTCCTCGAACCGGCGCACCCGGCCGTTCGCGTCAGTGCGGGCCTTGCCCACCTCGACCCAGACGCCGCGCGCATCGCGCTGCGACAGGGTGACAGGGACATCGGCACCCCCGACCCCTCCGGCGAGATCAAGCACGTGAGTCGAAATCTCTGCCGCCGTCGCGGGGACGGCAACCAGACTGAGCGCAAGGGGAGCAAGCAGGCGGGTGATGGTCATCGGTGTGATCCTGAGATGGGGCAAAGCGGCCTTTGGGGGGTGGAGGTTGCAATAGGCTCGCGACATTTCATTTGCGAATTAAATGATTGGATATTTATCATTCGCATTTGTAATGATTTGGGCGTGTTTGATCACAAGCTCCTCCTGACCTTCGTGACCGTGGCTGACACCGGCAGCTTTACTGCCGCGTCCGAGCGACTGCATTCGACCCAATCGACGGTCAGCCAACAGATCAGCCGCCTTGAAGAACGGGTGCGCGCGGTGCTGCTCGATCGCAGCGCGCGGCCGGTCAGCCTGACTCCGACGGGCGAGCGCCTGATCGGCTATGCGCGCCGTATTCTCGCGCTGCAACGGGAGGCCGAGCTGCTGCTCACCGATCCCGCGGGCACGCGCACCATCAAGCTTGGCGTGCCCGATGATCTGGTGACGGCCCGCATGAGCGCCGAGTTCGCGCGCTTCATCGCGGCGTTCCCCGAAGTGCGCCTCGACGTGACCACCGGGCTCAGCCGGGAGCTGGCGCAGCGTTTCCGCGAAGGCGCATGCGATGTGGTGATTGTCAAGGAACCGCAGGCGCAGGCCGATGCCCGCGCCAGCTTTCCCGAACCGCTCGTCTGGGTGGAAGCCGCCAGCCGCGCCGCGCCGTGGCCCGATCCGCTGCCGCTGGTGGCCTTCCCGCCGGGAGGCCTGTATCGTGATCAGATGATCGACCTGATCGAGGCGGCGGGGCGGCGCTGGTATCTGGCCTTTACCGGCAACAGCCTGATGAGCGTCCTGCGCGCGGTGGAAGCCGGACTGGGTCTGGCGATCCTGCCGCGCGGCACAATCGGCGGCTATGCCGTCCGGGAATGCACTGCGCTGGCGCCGCCTGCCCCAATGACCCTATCGGTCTATGCGTGGGAACAGGATGCGGTGACCCGGGCGTTGCTATCAGGCGTGATCGCGCAGGTCACACGGGATCGCACCGGCGAGGCCGGGTGATCCAACAAGGTGGGATGAGAAATCACCATGACGAACAACCTGCGGCGGATGCTGCGCATGATCGGACCCGCCATGCCGCGCCCGCGCGCGCCCGAGGCCTTGCGCGCTGCCTGTGGTGCTGGGCTGGCCTTGGCCCTGTGCGGGGGATTGCTGGGGATCCTCCATGGCTGGCGCGGCGACATGGCCAGTTTCCTGCTGATCGCGCCGCTTGGGGCGACCGCGTTCCTGCTTTTTGCCGTCCCCAATTCGCCGTTGGCCCAGCCGTTCTCGGCGGTGGTCGGCAACACCGGGTCCGCACTGGTGGCGATCGCGGTGCTCCAACTGGGGTTGCCCGCCGAAATCAGTGTCGGGCTTGCCGTAGGCGGCGCGATTATCGCGATGGCGGCGATGCGCGCCATGCACCCGCCGGGCGGCGCGGTGGCACTGGCGACGGTGTTGCTTGCGCAGGAAGGGACACCCGTCGGGCTGGCCTTTGCCATCTCTCCCGTGCTGCTCGATACCGCGCTGCTGGTGCTGCTGGCGATTGCCTATAACCGCCTGACAGGGCGCCACTACCCCTTCCGCCAGCCGGATGCGCCGGGAGTGCATGCCACCGCCGATGCCGGGCCTGAGAGAAGGCTCGGCCTCTCCGCCAGCGCGCTCGAACAGGTGCTGGCCCAGTTCAATCTCGGCGCGAATATCGGGGCCGAGGATTTCGGGCGCATCCTTGCCGCGGCCGAAGCCGAGGCGGCCCGCCGCCATTTCGCAAGCCTGACATGCGGGGAGATCATGTCGCACGATGTCGTATCGGTCGGGCCGGAAACCGGGCTGGCCACCATCGCGCGGTTGTTCCGCCAGCATCACTTCAAGACTCTCCCGGTTGTCGCTGCCGACAAGCGGTTGCTCGGGATCATCTCGCAAAATGATCTGATCCAGCGCGCGCAAGGACTGCCCTTTTCGGGAGCAGGCGGGTTTAGCCAAGCCCTGCGCCGCCTGTTCGCACCTGCGCTTGGCCAACAGACCGCGCGCGACATCATGACCCAACGCTTGCAAACCGTCAGCCCGGCCGATGGCATCGGGGTGCTGGTGCAGATGCTGGCCGATGGCGGGGTGCAGGCAGCACCGGTTATCGCGCAAGAGCGACTGGTCGGCATCGTGACACGATCCGATCTGCTGGCGGTACTGGCTCGCCAGACCGTGCTGGCCGGAGCAGGCGCGGCGACGGCCTAGCGCCGCGCTGCCACGCACGGCACAGCGTCAGGTCACCGCCGCGCGCTGGCGGAAGGCCGGGTTCTGCCATTCGCCCGCGGTCACCACTTCGGCGAGGTGACGGGCAGCCTCGGCCACATCGGCAAAGCGCAGATAGGCCGGGGCAAAGCCCAGCCGCAGCACATCAGGCGCGCGGAAGTCGCCGATCACCCCGCGGGCAATCAAGGCCTGACAGATCGCGTAGGCATCGGGATGGCGGAACGAGAGCTGGCTGCCGCGCTGCGCGCTCGCCGCCGGGCTGACAAGCGAAAGCGCCACATCCAGATCCGCAAGGCAGGCAAGGAAGAACTCCGACAGCGCGCGCGATTTGGCATAAAGCGGGGCGACCCCGATCTCGGCAATCAGATCAACCCCCACTTCGAGCGCGGCCAGCCCCAGCACCGGCGGGGTGCCGCATTGCAACTGGCCGATGCCGGACGCGGGCTCGTAATCATCGCTGAAGGCAAATGGCGCGGCATGGCCGAACCAGCCGGTCAGCGGCTGGGCGAAGCGGCCATGGTGCCGCTCGGCGACGAAGGCAAAGGCGGGCGCGCCCGGCCCACCGCAGAGATATTTGTACCCGCAGCCCACCGCAAAATCCGCATCCACGCCGCGCAGATCAACCGGCAATGCCCCCGTCGAATGCGACAGATCCCACAGCACCAGCGCCCCCGCTTCGTGCGCAGCGCGGGTCAGGGCCGCCATGTCATGCAGTGCCCCGGTCTTGTAATGGACATGGGTGAGCATCAGCAGCGCGACATCCTCGTCGAGCGCGTCCGCTAGCCGTTCGCGCGGTGCCAGTCGCCGCTGGGCCAACCCTTGCGCCTCGAGCCCGGCAATCATGTAGAGGTCGGTCGGGAAATTGCCGGGCTCCGACAGGATCACGCTGCGCCCCGGACGCATCTGCAAGGCCGCTGCGATCAGCTTGAACAGGTTCACACTGGTCGAATCGCAGGCGATCACTTCGTGCGGGGCAGCGCCGACCAGCGGGGCAATCTTGCCGCCGATCCGTGCGGCCATGTCAAACCAGCCCGCGCTGTTCCACGATCGGATCAGACCTTCACCCCATTCCTGCGTCACCACGCGGGCGAGCACATCGACGGTTTTCACCGGGAGCGCGCCCAGCGAATTGCCGTCGAGATAGATCACGCCCTTCGGCACGGTGAACGCCGCGCGATAGGCGGCCAGCCCGTCAGCAGCATCAAGCGCGCGGGCGCGTTCGGCAATGCGGTCGCGAGGCGTCATGCGCGGCGAAGACCTCTCAGTTTTCCGGTTGCGAGAGCGGGAACAGCGGATGCAGGCCCCATTGGTTGGCCTGATAGCCACGCACCGTGCTGCGCACCAGCGACCAGCGCACCGGCGCACCCAACGGGATAAACACCTCGGCCTTCACCAACGCTGCGTGCGCTTCGGCGAGCAGACGTTCCTTGGCACCGGCATCACGCTGCACCAGCGATTGGCGCACCAGTTCATCGGCTTCATCCGAACACAGCCCGGCTTTGAGCGCGCAATGAAACTGGTTGAGGAACCAGCGCGGCGAGGCATAGCGCGCCAGCGTGTCGCGCAGTTCGAGATCGGCAGGCTCGCCCGGCCGGACGCGCACGGTTTCCACGCCGATATCGGTCCAGGCCGTGGCCAGCTGATCGAACAGCAGATCGCTGCCCGGCCCCGGGGGCAAGGCAAGCCGGACGCGCGCCTCGCCGCCTGTTTGCGCCTCCCACGCGCTGATTCGCGAACGGGCAAGCCCGCGCCGCTGATCGAGCGACAGGCTCTCCCAGCGCGAGGCAGGATAAGGCGGTGTCGCAAACAGCTCGGGTGGCACTATCCAGCTGCTCGGTTGCCAGCCGCCAAGCCCGAAAGGCTGGATCAGCGCCGCGCGCTCAATCGCCATTGAGAGCGCCTCGCGCCGCGCCGGATCGGCCAGCACGCCGCTGTCTGTTACGATGACAAGGCCAAGCAGGCCGATCGCCGGATCAACCTGAATGCTCCCGCGCGATAGCGGCCCCACACGGGCGAGCGGGAAATCAATGATCCGGCCGTTGAGCACCAGATCAACCTCGCCATTGGCAAACGCCTTGACGGCTTGCTCGGCTGGCAGCGCGCGTACGTCCAGCGGGCGAGACAATTCCTGCCAGTTCTCGCGCGGGGGCAAGCCACGCGTCTCGGGCGGGAGCGCGCTGAGCCGGGCAACCGGCGCGGTATCATCGCGCGACGGCACCATCGGGCCTGCCCCGCTGCCGCTTTTGACAAAGCCCATTTCCGGCTGGGCGAGCAGGCGCAGGAAATCCGGCATCGGGCCCGTCAGACGAATTTCGATCACCCGCGCGGTCATCGCGCGCACCTCGGCAACCTTGGCGAAATCGAGCCCGAGCGACGTGCCTCTGAGACGCGCCATCGCCTCACGCAGTTGCACCCGCACATCGCTCGCCGTGATCGGTTCGCCATCGGGCCATGTGCTGTCGCGCAGGCGGAAGATGTAGCTCAGACCGTCATCGGTCACGATCCAGCGTTCGGACAAGGCCGGCACCACCTGCCCGGCAGGATCGAGCGCAACCAGCCCTTCGTAGCTTGCCGCTCGCATCGCTTGCGCCGCCGGGGCAAGACGGACGCCTTGCTGGAACAGGCTTTGCGGCTCGCCAATGATCGCCACACCAAGCGGCCCACTGCCCGAAGGGCCGCAGGCACCAAGCACAAGAATGGCCGCAAAGATCCCGATCATGCGCCGCATGCCAAGCCTCTAGCAGCTTGGAGCGCGCTGGTCAGGCCTGCATGACGGGAAAATGCAGCAGTTTTTGCGGATATGGCCGCGCGGCTGCATGACGCAGCCGTTCTATGCTGCAGCGTCGCTTTCGCTGGTCTGGCT
>Ga0308017_1000155_pt1 | contig 22465 bp, 17 predicted proteins | sample Neamet280_FD_203145 | JGI IMG/M metagenome (GOLD analysis project Ga0308017, IMG submission 203145) | Marine microbial communities from water near the shore, Antarctic Ocean - #280 | ecosystem: Environmental > Aquatic > Marine > Unclassified | place: Southern Ocean | collected 2014-10-01
TGCAGGGCTTTTTTGTTTTACTGCGTCACAAGTCCACTTGTGTAAGCAAAGCCAAAACAACAAAAGCCCGCACGAGCGACAGCTCGAAGGCTTCTTGCTTTTCGTTTCCCAACTTAGTAAGGTGAGCCCCCAGCGGGCCCAGCGAGTTGCTGTTCACAGTAACTCGGTAGCATCCCCGAAAATTTCACCCTACCTTCAATTCATGTTACAAGTAATTCTGCACTACTCCTTACATTTAATAGCCCCGCTATTCATCGCCCTAATTTTTTTTAGAGAAAACTGGAAGAAAACCTACCTAATATTACTTACGACCATGCTCGTTGATCTAGATCATCTAATAGCAACACCGATGTTCGATCCAACCCGTTGCAGCATTAATTTTCACTTCCTACATACATACTACGCTATGGGGGTTTACGCTTTAATGCTCATCCCATCTAAAACTAGAGTCGTAGCTATAGGACTTCTTTTTCACATGCTCACCGATTACATGGACTGCTCGTTTATGTAATCCCACCCTCTACCACCTCCCCTACTACATACACGCTTCCGCAAACGACCACGCGCACACCGTCCTCGCCATGAGTAAAGCGCCTGGCTGCAACGAGTGCAGAATTAACTGAGTCATAGGCTTCTCCCGTCAGACCTACCCGCTCACCTATACCATTCAATACTTCCACCTCCATAGACCTAGGTACGTCCGCCTTGCACCAGTACATAACAGAGTTAGACGGAATAAGATCTAAAACCGAACTAGGATCTTTATCGCTTACTGTTCCATAAACGATATGTAACACAACATCACACTTTCCTAAGTACCCCATCAACCCTTTCATTCCGTCAACATTGTGAGCACAATCCAAAAGCGCAGATGAGAGATCTGAACTTTCAGGAAGGAATGTAAACCTGCCTTTTTGGCCTGAAAGCTCCTTAAAATTATTAAAAGAACCCTCAATTATATCTTTTGGAATAACCCATCCATCGGACTTTAATACTTCAAGGGTCGCATAAGCCGTAGCTGCATTTTCTTTAAAAAAAGGCCCGTCAACCTCATCACCACCCTCCGCAAATGCATACGTCCTCCCATAATGAGTCTCACAACTCTGACGTAACGCTTGAGCCATAATAACCGACTGGGATTCTGGCCTCATCCTCCCTAACACTACAGGCACACCATCCTTAATAATTCCTGCTTTTTCACTTGAAATCTCTCTGATAGTATCACCCAGAAAATTTTGATGATCTAATCCTATATTTGTAATTACGCACACTTCAGCAGTGGGGATAATGTTCGTGCTATCAAGCCTTCCTCCCATACCCGTTTCTAGAATTACAACATCGACTTCTGAATCAGCGAAATACTTAAGAGCCATTCCAAAGGTAAGTTCGAAAAACGAAGGTGTATCCCAACTCCCGGAAAACTCCTCAACGAAATCAACAACCACACCCTCACCTATCATTTCACCATTCACTCTTATGCGTTCGCGAAAACCGAATAAGTGTGGAGATGTAAAGAGTCCAACTTTATATCCGGACTCTTGAAGGGCTGCGGATATCATATGACAGACCGTGCCCTTACCATTAGTTCCAGCAACATGAATGAACTTTAATCCATTCTCAGGATTACCTAACAACTCACATACAGCGCGGGTTCCATCTAGATCATCTTTGTAAGCAGCTGGACCGCTACGTTGAAACATAGGAAGTTTCGTGAAGAGGACATTAACTGCCTCTTGATAACGCATCACTCTAATTCAAACTTAAAAGTAATAAACCCGAGTCTTCTCGGTGTAGTAGCATCTGACTCAAACACTGTCGTCATGGCCGCTTTACGCGCTAATTCTGTGAGCTTAGTGTCAACCCTTAAAGAGTTAATTGCCTCGAATTTAGCTGAGATAACCTTTCCACTAGCATCAACAACGATGTTAATCCTGACAGTACCAGACTTCATAGGTTTCTCACTTAGTTGTGGCGCACTTAACATACTAGCACCATTCAATGAAAATGATCCGAAATCCCCGAACACCACTCCAGCACCATCGATTTTACCATCCTCATCTCCTTGATTGCCCACTCCTTCACTATCGCCCTGAGAACCTCCTCCTCCAGACGATGCATTATTTGCAATTAAATTAGCCCCGGCTGATTCTCTAGGAGTTTCTTCCACAGGCTCCTCCACTACTTCTTCGACAACCTCCTCCGGAACTACAATCTCAGAAGTTTCCTGAGTAACGACTTGCTCCTCAACTACTGGTTCAGCCACTACCTCTTCCGTTACAGCCTCCTCCACTACCTCTTCTACGACTTCAGATGGAACTTCTGTTTCCGTATCACCTTCGCCTTCATCGGTAGAACCTAAATCAGCAAATCCTACAGCAATAAACTGCTCTCCTGGTGGCGGGTCTTGAATCGTAAATGCCGTTAAGAAAACACACAAGGCTACAACCAAAGAAAAGAACACAAGGGTTAGAGCGCTAGCGCGCCTTCTGTGTTTTCTCGAGTTCGTCTCATGTAATTCGTTAATCATCATTTTACTCTGGATTAGAGCCTAGCATAATTTTCCACGAGTGAGCTTTTGCTATACCTATTACCTCTACGGTCTGCCCTGTAGGAACGCTCTTATCAACTTGCAGGTAAACTACTTTCTCTGTCTGATCGCTCATCATAGCTGTTAAGCGACTCTCTAATTCTGAATGATCGAAAGCCCCTCCGCCATTGAAGTGATACGTGCCTTCAGTAGTAATACTAAGGGTTAGAGACGGGGAAGCAGATGTGGTACCCTGTGAAGATGGCAGATCTACATTCAAGCCATTGCTAACCAGAGTCGAGATGATAATGAAGAAAATAAGCAGTAGAAAGACTAAATCCGTCATAGTGCTCGTCCCCGCAGTTACGTCAATTTTATTTCTGGGAGTGAGATTCATTATCGAGCTGGTTCTTCTAGAATATCTATAAACTCAAGAGATGTAGACTCCATCTTATGAACCACCTTAGACACTTTACTTACGAGGTGGTTGTAAGACATATACGCGAAAATTCCGACCACAAGTCCGACAATAGTCGTAACCATAGCCTGCATAGTACCTCCAGAAATAGTCGAGATATTTACTGTCCCACCTTGTTCCATTTTCACGAAGACATCTACCATACCTATCACCGTTCCAAGCATACCTATCATTGGAGCGGCTCCAGCTACCGTTGCTATAATACTAAGGTTTTTCTCTAGTTTGTAAATCTCTAGTTTACCTACATTTTCTATAGAAGCAGAAATATCCTGTAGTGGCTTTCCGATTCTAGAGATACCCTTTTCTAACATCCTCGCCATAGGATTATCATTATCCGCACATAAGTTCTTCGCACTAGCTAACTGCCCCTCGGAAATATGATCCTTTAATCTCTTCATGAAATCAGGAGATGTAGATTCAGCTTTGCGAATAGCCATGTAGCGCTCAAAGTAAACGTAGATGGTAAACAAGCTCATAAGAGCTAGCGGCAACATTATGTACCAACCACCTTGGGCTAGAAGCTCCAGCACGCTTTGATGCTCTAGATTAGTTGTTGCTTCTGTTGTCTCTTCAACAACTTCAGAGCTTTGTATAGCTAGTAATAAGAGGGAATTGTACATGTGTATTATCTATCGTTTAACTGAACGTCTAAGTTCATAGATATCGTACACGCAATGTGAAGTCTTTAATTGTGTTTTACAATCTCCAACGTTCAAAAACTCGACCCGTATTTTTTTCTAGTTGTTACGAGAACATCAACACATAAACACCTGCTCCAGCTAAATATCCTGCTATTGCAAGGAGGCTGATTTTCTTTAAATACCAAACAAAGTCAATCTTCTCCAATCCCATTACAGCCACACCTGCTGCTGAACCGATAATAAGAGCCGATCCACCAGTACCAGCACAGTAAGCTAGAAACTGCCAGAACTTCCCGTCTTGCTTAAACGCTATATCCCAAGCTCCAGTAACATCATCGGGTTGAATGTCGTACATACCCATAGAAGCGGCTACGAGAGGAACGTTGTCAACTATTGCAGATAGAAATCCAATCGCGATATTAATTAAATAAATATCATTCAACTGTGTACGCAAAAAGTCAGCCGTTAAAATCAGATGCCCTGCCTCTTGTAGAGCTGCAACTGCTAATAAAATTCCTAAGAAAAACAGTACCGATGCAGAATCTATTTTCCTTAAAACCCAAATAACAGATAGGTTAGATTTCTCCTCGTGATTTTTTGTGCGATGCAGAATCTCTGTTAAAATCCACATTAGACCTAAGGACATCATCATACCCATAAAAGGAGGGAGATGTGTAACCGTCTTAAAAACAGGGACGAATAGCAATCCAAGTACACCGGCTGAAAAGATTAAGTTCCTCTCAAAAGTTGTGGTGGCTTCCCCTCCATCGGAAAGAGATATGTTAGGACGAGACACATTGCCTTTCAATCTAAATGTCAGGATTAAAAGAGGCACTAATACAGCCACAACTGATGGAAGTATCAGGTTTACAATTATAGTTGGAGTAGTCAGCTGACCTCCTATCCATAACATAGTTGTAGTTACATCACCTATAGGCGACCATGCGCCTCCAGCATTCGCTGCGACTACTACCATACCAGCAAACAGCCATCTAGTTTCCTTATCGTCAATGAGTTTTCTCAATAGAGAAATCATAACAATAGAAGTCGTGAGGTTATCTAAAGCAGCTGAGAAGAAGAATGTCAGGACGCAAATAATCCACATCAACTTCACCTTATTTGTAGTCTTTATTCTATCCGTAATAACTCTGAAGCCTTCGTGAGCATCAATCAGCTCAACTATAGTCATTGCTCCTAAAAGGAAAAACAGAATACTAGATATCTCTTGCATGTGATGCAAAAGCCTATGCTCGTAAAAGACACTTAATAATCCGTTACGATCGTGGAGCTTAAAAGCCTCGAAACCTTCAGTTAGGTGTTCTGGAATAACATCATAACCGAGCACGAAAATCGCCCAACACACAGTACCCGTAACAAGTGCTGTCGCGGCCTTATCAATATTTATCTTATGCTCAAGAGCGATTGCTAGGTACCCTATAACGAATACTGCTATTAAAACGTAAAACATCATTTTATTAGTTGCTTAGGGTTTTCAAAGCTTTCTCGAAAGCTGTTGCTGACAGCAACGTCTTTTCTGAACGAAGCTTATATGTAGACAACAGAGCCTTGCGAATAATTTCTGAAGTGTCGTTAAAAATAGCCTCATCGGACATATTTACTTCTCCGTCACTCATAAGGTAAGCAAACACTCTAGCCATGCCACAATTAGCAATAAAGTCTGGTATAACGGCGATTCGCTTATCAACTGACTCAGCGATGGGACCGTAAAAAATTTCCTTATCTGCAAAAGGAACATTCGCTCCTGAACTGATAACACTCACACCAGCTGCTAGAAGTCTATCGACCTGGTCTTGGTTGACTAATCTCGATCCTGCACAAGGGAGGAACACATCAGCATTCACATCCCAAATCTTAGCATTCACTTCATCGAAAGACATCATATCCTCAGACTCCAGAGAGTTACCTGTTTTAGCAAAGAATAAATCTTTCACCTCGCTTACACCCAGACCCTCAACACTTATAACACCACCTACTCTGTCTATAATACCGACAACTTTTGCGCCCGACTGAGTTAGATATAAAGCCGCTGCGGCACCTACGTTCCCCCATCCTTGAATGATTACGCGCTTGCCCTCAAGAGTTCCGCCATAAATAGAATAGAAATGTCGGACTGATTCAGAAACTCCGTAGCCGGTAATGAGGTCGGCAACACGGTATTTCCTGAAAATATCTGGTGAGATGCTTGAGTCTTCAATTATCTGAGAAACACCTTGACGAAGGTTACCGATTCGACGAACCTTCTGTGCTTCGTTAGGTTTAAAGTGGCCCGTGAAGACCCCCTCTTGTGGATGCCAAACACCATTCTCTTCAGTTATGGGAATGACTTCGTGGATCTCATCTACGTTCATATCTCCGCCAGTTCCGTAGTAGGTCTTTAGGAGTGGAGTGACAGCTGCGTACCAACGCTCTAGAACGCCACGCTTCCTTGAATCCTGTGGGTCGAATCTAATTCCCGATTTAGCACCGCCAAGTTGGGGTCCGGAAACAGTGAATTTAACCTCCATTGTTTTTGCGAGAGACTCAACTTCTCTTTGGTCTACATTAGGGTGCATACGAGTACCGCCACCTGCTGCGCCTCCGCGAAGAGAATTTATCACCACCCAACCCTCAGCTTCAGTTTCAGTGTCGTTCCAACTGAATACTATTTCGGGTTTTTTATTCTCGTAAGCTTTTAATAAATCTCTCATCAAAAAAATAGATTGAATTTCGAGCCGCAAAGATAGTACATCACGGGAGCCAAACCGCCCCACCCGAAGAAGGCTTTTTGGAGCCTGTAACTTCTTGAAATACATTGCTTTCACCCAGCCATCTCAGTAAACCTAAAAATGCAAATCCATAGGCTTCTTTCCCGTTGACCATATCGGGTTCAGTAATAATAAATTCTGAGGACTGTTCGGTTGCTATGTTTCTTATTCTATCCATTAAAAAAGTATTCCACACACCTCCCCCGGTAACTAACACACGACCCTTGGGGCTATCATTAACGATAATATGCGCGATGTACTCGACGGAGGTTCTGAGCTTATCTCCTATTGAAATGTCGTTATACTTTTTTAAAACCGCAGCAAGCTCACTGTCCACCCATTCCATACCGAGGCATTTCGGAGTTAGTAGACGGTGATATTTCAAATCACATAAATCTCTGAAAAGATCTGAGTGCAATTCGCCTTTAGAAGCGAGTAAACCATCTTTATCGTATTGAAAACCCACTACTCTAGAGAGCTGATTGAGTAAATTATTACACGGCCCTATATCCCACGCTAAGACTCCACCACTCGCATTTAAATGTGAGATATTTGAAAAGCCCCCGAGGTTTAAACATCCATCGAATTCGGAAAACAACAGCTTATCTACCAGTGGAATTAATGGAGCCCCAGTGCCTCCGTATGCCACGTCTAAACTTCTTAAATCACACACAACAGGTAAGCCGGTTTTAGCGGCTAGGATAGCGCCAGAACCTATTTGTGTAGTAAAACCCTCATCAGGTTTATGGAAAACCGTGTGGCCATGAGAAGAAATCAACTCTGGTTTACAAACGCAATTAGACATCATATCATTTACGCACTCAGCTGCGAATAACGCCCAGTCTCTATCCAGCTCACACAACTCCAAGGCAGTCATTTGCATGGACTTATGCAACCTTGCCACGAGAGTGTCAGGGAAATCAAAACACTTAATTACCTCTAACTCCCCAGACCAAAACCCGTTTTTATCACGCGAGAAATTTGCAAGCCCGACGTCAAGTCCATCTAAAGATGTACCGCTCATAATTCCCACTACATTCCAACTCTTTTTAAGGGAATGTGTTATTGTATCTTTGCAATCCATTACGAGTGAAAGATAGAGATGAATTTCGAACTTACAGAAGAACAAATCGCAGTACGCGATGCCGCAAGAGATTTCGCACAGAACGTGCTTAAACCAGGTGTAATTGCACGAGATACCGAGCAGATATTCCCCACGGAAGAAGTAAAGCAACTAGCTGAGCTAGGCTTTATGGGTGTCATGGTGGATACGAAATATGGAGGTTCTGGCATGGATGCGATAAGCTACACTCTTGCAATGGAGGAGTTGAGCAAGGTGGATTCTTCGACTAGTGTCTGCATGAGTGTAAATAATTCACTCGTATGTTATGGCTTAGAGGCCTTCGGTAATGAAGAACAAAAACAGAAATTCCTGGTTCCTCTTGCTAGTGGGCAGAAAATCGGAGCGTTTTGTTTATCCGAGCCAGAAGCTGGTTCTGATGCTACTTCTCAGAGGACTACCGCTATAGATATGGGTGACCACTATTTAGTTAATGGAACTAAGAACTGGATCACTAATGGAAGCACAGCTTCGATATACATTGTAATCGTACAGACAGATATAGAGAAAGGACATAAGGGGATTAATGCCCTAGTCATGGAAAGGGGAATGGAGGGTTTCGTTGTGGGAGCTAAAGAGGATAAGCTAGGAATCAGAGGCTCAGACACGCACACGCTGATGTTCACAGACGTAAAGGTTCCGAAAGAGAATAGATTAGGTGAAGATGGGTTTGGGTTCAAATTCGCAATGAAAACTCTTGCCGGTGGAAGAATAGGAATTGCAGCACAAGCACTGGGTATAGCAGCTGGAGCTTATGAGCTAGCACTTGCATATTCAAAAGAGAGAAAGACATTCGGGCAAGAGATCTACAAGCACCAAGCGATAGCTTTCAAACTTGCTGACATGGCCACTCAGATCGAGTGCTCTAGAATGTTAGTTCACAAAGCAGCAGCTCTAAAAGATGCCGGCGAAAACTACGACCTTGCTTCTAGCATGGCGAAACTTCACGCATCGGAAACGGCTATGAATGCTACTATTGAAGCTGTACAAATCCACGGCGGTTATGGTTTCGTAAAAGAATACCACGTTGAAAGATTGATGAGGGATGCAAAAATCACTCAGATTTACGAAGGGACATCTGAAGTCCAAAGAATCGTAATCAGCAGAAGTATCCTAAAGGACTAGTTTTTCGTTTCTAGAATTCCAAACAGTACGTACTCCGTTCAGGATAACTACGACTTCTTTTTTTCCATCTCCATCTACGTCTTCTACACTCACCGCGTCAGCACGAGTTATCCCAGACATTCCAACTGACGAAGCTCCTCCGAAGGTTAATTCTTGTAACCATCCATCATCGTCTATAAATAGTACAGTCGATTTATTAATGCTACTCCCCAGCCTGAACGAAGGATAATGTGTAGCTGACACCACCACCTTTGTCTCCACCCGCTTCTTCCCAGAACGGAATAATAGCAATACACTTCCATCGTTACAACCGACATAGACGTAGTCATTTCGCCCTATTCTTAAATGGGACATATGCCTAACGAAATTGCCATTTGTAAGCTTAGAGAAATTCCACCCTGGGGTATTTTTCTTAGAGTCTCTTAAATTTCTGATTTTACCGTCAGCCGTCGCCACTAAGAATCTATACTTCTCATTCCTATCGTAATCTACCACCGAAAACCCAGTGATTACACTCGATGGTTTATAAGGATATCCGGCGACATCTATACCGTTAATGTCTAAGAGAAACACAGCGTCGGGGGTTGAAAACGCTGTTTGGTATTTATTATTTGAATAAAGATCCACTTCGAAAGATTTCTCAAATGGAGCCGATTTTAATTCTTTAGACCAAACCACCCTACCACCAGTTTCCACCGCTTCTATAACCATCCTCTCCTCGTCCCACAGGATATCCATATCCTTTTCAGACCTGTGGTTACGACTAGTTCCAAGTAGCGTTTCAGACATATCGCAACTTATTTCAGCCACACTTTCTTCCGCAGAAATATCGACAATCTCAAAGCTCGCAATTGTGTTCCCGTAGCGCATCCATATAGTTCTATCCGAGAAATTAGAAGCTACCATTATAGCATCTGAGGAATCGGAATTAAGATAAATACCCTGAAGTTGCGTTTCTTCTTCTATTGAAGAGATCTGCTGCATGAGAGTGGTATCGTTTGAGAATAGAACTCCGAAATGATAGAACTGAAAATCTAATTGCGAGGTGGCTAATAATGAAACTAGCTGCCTAATCTTTAACGAGTCCGATGAGAACTTTTCCTCATTAAGAATTTCTGAATCAAGAACGCCTAAGCAGAACGCAAAAGATTCTCCACGTTTTAATTCACAAGTATTTCCGTCCCAATTACTGCCTAAGACAGAAACAACTGAGTCTATAAGCAATTCTGTTTCGTTTGACATTATCCCGTCAACTTTACCCCATCTCCTGCCCATGAAAAGCTTATCGGCTCCCAAGCGCTCAAACCTTCCCCAAAACTTAGAAAGAGGAACCGAAATCGTACCGGCATCTCTAGCCCAAACCACAACGCTACCATCGGGCTTCGTTAATTTCCAACCTGCATTAGTGGTTATAAGAAGAGCTTCGCCATCTGAATCAGGCTTCCACCTTGACGCCATGTCACCGGGTTTTTCCTCCCACATTTCAAGACTCTCCACTGTCCCTATTAGTACACCACCTCTCCAAGGTTGTTTCACCCACCCTTCTTTCAAAGGAGCATTCACATCTTCGTGAAATACGACTTCATAATCAGCTCCGCCTGTACTATTAGGGCTATAGAAGACCACCTTTAAACTCCCGTCTTCACCTCTAACACTCTCCCAGTTAGTGAAGACATCCGATGCATAATGCGTCGGATTATCAGAAGCATTATCCTCTTCTACAGAAATAGAAACATACCACCACACAGAAAAGCCCGCGAAGATTACTGCTAGTATAGGAGTTAGAAACTGACGCGAGTTTATCATGCAACTAATATCATGAAATACGGCTCCAATTAGGACGCCCTTCTAAAATGATATCCAAATTCTTTTTTAATAGTTGATGCTCTTCGCTCTTCATCTCCGGATCGACATCTAGAACCCTAGAGGCAATATATCTAGCTGTTACCATCAGCTCTCTATCTCTAAGTATATCCGCCATTTTTAAATCTGGCATTCCACTTTGCTGGGTTCCCATGACATCTCCTGGCCCCCTTATTTGCATGTCCACTTCCGCAATTTCAAATCCGTCGTTAGTACGACACATCGTTTCTAGCCTACGTCTAGCTTCACTTCCTAGTTCGTCTTTAGTCATCAATATGCAATAACTCTGATCTCCTCCGCGACCCACGCGCCCCCTCAACTGATGAAGTTGACTGAGCCCAAACCTCTCCGCACTCTCAATAATCATCAGTGTAGCATTAGGCACGTTAACCCCCACCTCAATCACCGTTGTAGCGACTAATATCTGAGATACACCTTTAGCGAATCGTTTCATCTCGATATCCTTATCCTCTGACTTCATCCGCCCGTGAACTACTCCGATGCTAAATTTGGGTAATGGAAATCTCCTCGAGAGGCTTTCGTAACCGTCCATTAAATCCTTGTGATCTAGCGTCGCACTTTCTTCAATTAGTGGATATACGACGTAAACTTGTCTGCCCTCGGAGATTTGTTCTTCAATAAAACCATTCACTTTCAATCTGCCCTTATCGGTTCTATGCGCGGTCATGATAGCCTTCCTGCCCGGAGGTAATTCGTCGAGAACACTCACATCTAAATCTCCATATGCCGTCATGGCTAGAGTTCTGGGTATGGGTGTAGCGGTCATAACTAGGACATGGGGAGGGACTTTGGATTTGGACCAAAGCCTAGATCTTTGAGCCACCCCGAATCTATGCTGCTCATCAATTACGGCTAACCCTAAGTTCTTAAACTCCACAGATTTCTCTATCAGCGCATGAGTTCCTATTATCAAATCCACTTCGCCATTTGCTAACCCCTCTAACATGGGCACTCTATCGGCCTTACTAACCGACCCCGTTAAAAGTTCCACCCTCACACTCAGCTCACCCTTCATCCCTTCGAGAAGCTCCCTGATCCCCACTGCATGTTGCTGTGCTAGTATTTCCGTGGGAGCCATAATGCAGGCTTGGTAACCATTATCTATTGCCAGTAGTGATGTCATCAATGCCACTATCGTCTTACCACTTCCGACATCTCCCTGCAGCAGCCTGTTCATATGCCACCCCGTATTTAAATCCACGCGTATCTCCTTCAAGACACGCTTCTGCGCCCCAGTGAGTTCGAAAGGCAGATGTTCGTTATAAAACGCGAGGAACTTCTTCCCCACCTTCTCAAATCTCACCCCCTCAAGCTCCACAGTTTGCTTGCGTTTCTGTTTCAGCAACACTAATTGCAGATAAAGAAGTTCCTCAAACCTCAGCCTCTTCAATGCCCTGTCGGCTTCGTGCGGAGTGCTCGGCGCGTGCACCACCTGAAAAGCCTCTGCCCTACCCGGCATCTTCAACTCCCCTAATAACTTCTCCGGCATCGTCTCTCCGATGTCTCGCCTCACCTCCGCAATCGCCACCCTGATCAGCTTCGCCAGCCCAGCACTATGAAGCCCCATAGATGTCAATTTCTCCGTTGACGAGTACACCGGATGGAGTCCGCCCCCTCCCCTCTGAGTGAAGCTATCCTCCAATTCAACTTCGGGATGAGGAATATTCCACTTGCCGTTAAAATTTTGGGGTTTTCCATAGATTACGACTGGAGTATTCAAGGGTAGGGATTTTGAAATCCATTTCGCCCCCTTAAACCAAACCAACTCCAACTTACTTTCTCCATCATCAAATATGGCGACCAGTCTGCTCTGCCTATTCCCGCCTATCAGCTTATTCGTGAGGATTTTCCCGCGAAACTGCAGCGCAGTAGACTCCGCATTAATGTCTGAGATTTTATGGAACTTCGACCTGTCCTCGTATCTAAAAGGAAGGTATTGGATTAAATCGAAGTATGAAAACACACCTAACTCCACCTGCAACATTTCAGCACGCTTAGGCCCCACCCCCTTGAGGTAGGCAACAGAAGTAGATAATGAATTAGTTTCTGAGTTAGACATAGCGGCTATTGCAAATTACCGCATCTAACCTTCTTAAACGAGCATTAAAACAGGATTCTCTAACAGGCTTTTGAAATCCTGTAAGAACGCAGCTCCCATAGCTCCGTCGACTACCCTGTGATCACAACTCAAAGTTACTTTCATTACGTGACCTGGAACGACAGATCCACCTCTCACTACCGGAACTTCGCTTATCCCCCCTACTGCTAGAATACAAGCATCGGGTGGATTAATGATAGCCGTAAAGCTCTCGATTCCGAACATCCCTAAGTTAGAAATAGTGAAGGTATTTCCCTCCCAATCACTAGGCTGAAGCTTCTTATCCTTAGCCTTAGCTGCGAAATCTCTTACCTCCTCTCCTATGCCTGCAAATGACTTCGAGTCAGCAAACCTAACTACTGGAACTAACAGTCCATCTTCAACGGCCACAGCCACCCCAATGTGAACGTGCTCGTTAAATCTGATCCTATCCTCTAACCAACTGCTATTTACAGCAGGGTTCTTTCTGAGTGCCATGGCTGTTGCCTTAACGACCATGTCGTTGAAGGAAACGCGGTAAAGACCTTGATCGTTTATCGCCTTGCGAGCCTGCATAGCATTCGTCATGTCTATGCTCAGGTTTAAATAAAAATGTGGCGCTGAAAATTTACTCTCAGCTAATCTAGCGGCAATGGTTTTACGCATTTGGCTTACCCCCACCTCTGTAAATCTCTCAGTCGTCATAACTGGCATGCCTGTGGCTCCAGCCATTTTAAAATTCTCCACGTCTCTCTTCACAATTCTTCCACCTTCTCCAGAACCGGGGATTCTATCCAGTTGCAATCCGAGCTTATCGGCTAACTTCTTCGCTAATGGAGAAGCGACAACTCTATCGCTACCGCTTACGGGTGCTGGTGCAGTCTGTCTAGATGCAGGGGCCTGCGCGTCTGGCGCGGCGGCGGCTGAGGCTTGGGTTGCAGGAGTAGGTGCGGCAGCAGGTACTTCTGATTTCTCTTCAACTGCTGAAGCTGATTTTGCTTCCTCAGCTAACACTTTTTTATAATCCTCTCCCTTCTCTCCCAGAATACACAATATGCTATCGACAGGAGCGGTGGCTCCAGTTTCTACGCCTATGAATAGTAGAAATCCATCCTGAAAGGACTCGAATTCCATCGTGGCTTTGTCTGTTTCGATTTCCGCTAAAAGCTCTCCACTTTCAACTTCGTCACCAACTTTTTTATGCCAAGCTGCAACGACACCTTCGGTCATCGTATCACTCAATTTAGGCATTCTGACAATTTCGGCCATGATCTTCTAGTTTTATATTATCAGTCCTTAACGAACGGGTAATCTTCTTGGGTATAAACGTCTTCGTACAGTTCGTGTGGTTCTGGCTTAGGACTTTCATCAGCAAAAACGACAGCTTCTTCTACTGTAGCCTTAACTGCTTTTTCCACTGCTTTAAGTTCCTCTTCAGTCATCCACTTCTGCTCTACAAGTATTTTGCGAACATGTTGGATAGGGTCTTGATCCTGATAAGATGCAACCTCTGCCTTAGTTCTATACTTCTGCGGGTCTGACATAGAATGACCTTTATATCTGTACGTCTCAATGTTCAATAGTGTAGGACCTTCGCCTTTTCTTCCTCTCGCTGCTGCTCTTTTTATAGCTGCACAAACATCCTCTGGACTCATACCATCTACAGTCTCAGAGGGCATGTCATAGCTAAGTGCCATTTTCGACATGTCGTGAACGTTAGTTGTACGTTTCACGCTAGTTCCCATTGCATACTGGTTATTCTCAATAATGTAAATCACAGGTAATTTCCATAGCATAGCCATGTTGAACGCTTCGTGGAGAATTCCCTGTCTCGCTGCTCCGTCACCCATGAAACAGACAGTCACGTGGTCTTCATTTCGGTATTTATCCGCAAATGCGATACCGGCTCCAAGTCCGATTTGGCCTCCCACAATACCATGCCCACCGAAAAGATTTTTTTCCTTATCGAACATGTGCATAGAACCACCTTTTCCCTTAGAACTTCCAGTCACTTTTCCATATAGCTCAGCCATAACCACCTTAGGGTCAGTCCCTAAAGCTAGCGGATGCGCGTGATCTCTGTAGGCGGTAATAACTCTATCCGTAGGCTTGATAGCCTCTACCATTCCAGATAGAACAGCCTCCTGCCCTATATATAAATGACAAAACCCTCCAAATTTCTGTTGGATATATAATTGACCGCATTTCTCCTCGAATTTGCGCATCAAGTACATCTCTTTAAACCACTTGCGGTACACAGCTTCACTGTGCGGAAGTTTATTAGTCTTTTTCTTAGCCATAGATTAAGATTCTGATGAGCGCAAAGATAACATGTCAGCACAATAAACCTGCTTGTTTTTGTATCTTTACGAAACCAACAAGAAACACACGTTTTGGACCTTAAAAAGAGCTTTTCTACATACGCGCCTATTTCGCTTTCCGGCCTCGATGAGGTCGCTCTGATGGATAGACGTGAAGAAAAGTTCGTGATTCCAGATTTCTGGTGTGCAGATATCGCTACTCAACTCGATTCTTCCTATAAAATTTTAGAGATTGAAGGCAGAAGAAGCTTCAGGTACGACAACCTTTATTTTGACACCCCAGATAACATCACACTTGAGGATCATATACGAGGACGCAAGTGCAGATATAAGGTTCGCATCCGTTCCTATGTAAGTTCTAACCTCACTTTTCTTGAAGTTAAAAAGAGAAGTGTCCACGGACGTTCAGTAAAACGCCGAATAAAGCGCTCTAATGAAATGAAATGGGACGCACCCCTGACTACCGAAGAGAGGGAGTTCATACAGAAGCATGTCCCTTTTGGTAACGATTTTCAACCTACATTATACAGTAGATACTCAAGGTTTACCCTAGCTAGCATAGAACGAAGAGAGCGCATTACTTTTGACACTTCACTAGAGTTTACTACCATTGACGGGACTCCAGTCAGCCCCCTAACTGGATTGAACATAGTAGAGTTGAAACAAAGCGAAACCGATAGAAGATCACCACTTCACAAAGCATTCAAGTCAAGGGAAGACAGAATCAATCCGCTGGGGCGTGGAATAAGCGTAAGTAAATACGTAATTGGAAGACTTCATTCAGATGAAAGTATATCCTCTCGTACCTACCTTGCGAATCTAAAAAAATTGAAACGAGCTGCTGACATCGCAATTGCACAAGTAGCACATAAATAGCAAACTAGAAGCAAGCTAGTAGCAAAACAGTAAAAAATGGAACCACAAGTAATTGTAGATATCGCAACTGAAGTCTCTAAGGGACCTTTCACGATTTACGATTTAGGCCTAGGCTTTATCATTAATCTAATTTCTAGCTTAATCGTCGTGAGGGTTATATACAACCTTGCATCTCAGCGTCGTGACTTTGTTTTCACGTTCATGCTCGTCTCAACTTCAGTGTTTTTCCTCTGCTCAGTACTTAGCAATATCGATATAGAACTAGGGTTCGCACTAGGGCTGTTTGCTATCTTCAGCATCATCAGGTATAGAACTGATGCCATCCCTATTAGGGAAATGTCCTACCTCTTCATCGTTATAGCGCTCGCTGTAATAAACGCATTAGGACCACAGGCTGCGGACTTCAGTTGGTTAGTAATTGCATCAGCTAACGTGGGTATATGGGGACTTGCATTCGTGCTTGAGCGACTTTGGTTCGTTAAGCACCTCACCACGAAAATGGTGGTTTACGATCGCGTCGACCTCATCAAGGCTGGTCGTCGAGATGAATTAAAGGCTGACCTAGAAGAAAGAACTGGAGTCATCATCTCGACCATCGAGATAGGCAAAGTAGATCTACTTCGAGACACAGCTATGATTAGAGTTCACTTCTACGAAGACGAGCAACCAGGCCACTTCGAGTCCGGACAAGGCGAGGGATAATCCCGTGGGCAAGGCACCTGGACTAAGGAGCTACTTATTTAACATCACCACTGCGTGGGCGCTAACTCCAGCCTCTGTCCCTACGAACCCTAGCTTTTCTGTCGTCGTAGCTTTAACGCTTACCGCATCTATGTGAGTACCTAGAATTTCAGCTATGCACGTTCGCATACTTTCGATGTGCGGTGCTAGCTTAGGCTGCTGAAGACAAATTGTAGTATCAAGATTTCCTAGCGTCCATCCCCTTTCTTGTACTAAACTCCAAGTTCTCGCTAGAAGCTTCTTGCTATCTATCCCCTTATAAGCCGGGTCTGTATCTGGGAAGTGTTTTCCAATATCGCCCAGGGCTAAAGCTCCTAAAAGCGCATCGCAGATAGCGTGCAACAGCACATCTGCGTCACTATGACCCACAGATCCTTTAGAGTGTGGAACTAGAATTCCGCCTATCCAAAACTCCTCACCCACTTCAAGACGATGAACGTCATATCCATAACCGATGCGGAGATTCATGTGGAGGTTTTATAAATAAATATTAATCCGAAAAACCTGTAACCAGATCCGAGAATTGCATTCTAAGCGTAAAGCGAAGAGTATTAGCAAGGGGATTCTGCTGAGTAGTGCTAACTAAATAGCTGAGGTCAATAGTGAATACTGTGTATTTGATACCCGCACCCATTGTAATAAACTGTCTGTTACCTTTAGAGTAATGCTCGTAAAAATATCCAGTACGGAATGTGAATACGTCAGCAAAATTATATTCAATTCCTCCACCTAGGTTTATCTCCCTCATTTCTTCCCTGAATATACTTCCTTGATCGACTTGGAAAGTTCCATCGTCGTTAAAGGTCACAATTCCCGGAGCATCGTAGAATGACTGAATAATACCAGTACCCACACCTACATCGGTACTGTAACCACTTACAATATCAGTTGAGTTCTGAGCATATACTGGAGCTGTAGGAACTAGAAGCTTGTTCGCGTCAAGAGTGAATGTGATCTCGTTGTACTCATCCACCTTCATCGTGTAAGCCGAACCTATTCGCAAATTAGCTGGAATGAAATCTCTTGCTGCTGTTTCTGTGTAGCTCATCTTCGCACCTATATTCGAGACATTCATCCCGAAGTTAAATGTGCCTTTCTTACTTCCCCAATCCGCATGAGGATTAGTGTAGAATATGCTCACATCGGCAGCTACGGAGATGCCAGGCTTAGACTCTGCGCCCATAACGCTAGTTCCGCCAGTGAGGTTGGAGTGAACGAACCGTCCAGCAAACCCACCACTGAACTTATCTGTAAATTTCTGGGAGAATCCGGCATCTAGGCTGAGCTCAGCTGGCTGGAAATCTCTAATAGTGGTTCCCACAGCGTCGGTAAAGGTGATATTACCGAGGCTGAAATGCCTTAGGGCGAGTCCGTAAGACTGCCTTTTATTAATCTTCTTTACCGCTGTGAGGTAAGCTAGATTCATATCGTCTACTAATGCCCTTAACCAAGGAGCGTAACTTAAGCTAACCTCAAGTTCATTCTCGGAGAATGCCATTTTCGCAGGGTTCCAATGAAGACTATTCCCGTCTGGAGAAAGGGCTACACCTGCATCGCCTAAAGCTCCCGATCTAGAATCTGGTGCTATCATTAAGAATGGCACAGCTGTAGTAATTGTATTCAACTGAACTAATGCTGCAGCATCGCCTGGAACTAGTTGAGCATGTGAAATACTCGAAAACATGCACAGCATTATCACTGTTAAACTTAAAGCGAGAGATCTGAAATTATTTTTCATAGGTCGGGCAAAGGTAATCACACGATTACGGCTTGACAACGACAAGTTTGCTTCCATATTGCATAGAAGCGCCACTTATCGTAGTTAATTGTACTTTAAATATGTAAATGCCAGCAGGAACTGCACTTCCGTTATCATTAGTTAAGTCCCACTCTAGTAAATCTGTTCTACTTCCCTGGGCGTGGAGGTCGGATTTAAACACTCTTACCTGCCTTCCTTCGCTATCGAAAACCGCGACTACTGCCTCTACTGCGTTGCATTCTTGGTTGTGGGAGAAACGGAAAGTTGTGGACGAAGAGGCGGGATTAGGGTAGGCGAGGATTTGGTCTAAAGCAACTTCAAGAGAATTTACCACTAAGAATTCAGTGGTTGCTAAAGCACTGTTGTTTCTTACGTCCCAAACCTTAATCTCAAGACTATGCGCCCCCACCTCCATGTCTCTAAAAGGGAACAGCACCGTACCACTTTTGTAGGTATCTAGGTCCGCCTCGAAATATCCATTCAGTATAAAAGGACTTTCATAAGCCCCGTCGAGAACAGCCTTCAAATCATGGCCTATACCATTGCCCACAGTGTTAATCCCGCTCTCGTCGTACACCCGAGCGTAAAGCCAAGGATCCTCACCCGTTATTCCACCACTCACGAAAAGACTATCGTTCATATAAAGCTCTATGGTAGGCCCAACATTATCCACCTCTACATCTTCGGAAGTGCCACCTATAATAAAATCCTCGGTAGCACCATGCGCGTCTACATCTCCGCTTAACGCGTAGCAGCTAATTCTACCGGCACCATATGTGTAGTCAATATCTCGCGGGACTACGAACTGAAAAGTAAACTCACCATTTTCTACACTCGCAAGGCCCTTATGGATAACGCTCCTGAACATGCTGTATGAAAACGCTCCAGCAACTTCGTCATTATCGAGAGTATAAAGCTGCAATCTTTTATCGAAAACCTTAGGGTAAATAAAACCATTGAAATCCGTCAAAGTATCTCCAGATGAATTTCCTACGTATCCATTTATTGTAACCAAATCTAAAGACTTAACCGTATCCGGAAGTTCCGTTATGTAAATCGTTTCCTCAGGATATGCTAATCTCATCGCCGGATCTCCAAGCAGAGAGAAATTCCTCATATTAGTCACACTTGTTACTAGGGGGCTGTTTTTCGTGTCCTTACATATATCACCCAGGCACCTCATTAACCCTGTACCCTCATCTTCATCGAGTACTGTCTGGAAGAAGGCTGTGTTTAATTCCTGGTTCCCTCCACTGAATACCGTTCTAGTCGTAGTGAGCATTCCCACAGCACCTCCGTTGGGATTAAAAATAAGCATCTCGCCTGCCGATTCCACTTCTGGATCGTCATATCTAGATAATTCACATGTAGCAGTCATAAAGACTGGCAACCTATTCTTATTCGTCCACTCCCTAATAGTTGTAGTGTTCAGAATTCTTTCGTGCGCCCAGCCCCTAGCACCCCCGTGACCTATATAGTCCACAATTAAAGCTCCCTCTTCTACCTTCCTTGAGATTTCTGCCTCTGCCTCATCATATCTCTCTCCACCAGGAGTGGCTTCTTGAACATAAGAATCGGGGTATATTTTAATTACATCGTACTCGTTATGATCTTCAATTACTCTAGCTGAATGAATTTCACTGTCAGACATATGGCGCCAGCCATCGTTGTTGTTTCCGTCTTGGTCATCAGTCACAAATAGAATCTTATTCCGCCAGTCTCCGAATGTTAAAGATTCTCCATCATCATGACAATCCAACACGGCAGTCGAATCTATGTTCGCACCTAAATAGGTCTCGACTTTCGACACGAAGGCCAGAGCATCGGAAAGCGAAGGAGCAGGAATCCTACCTACACCTATAGCAAGCTTATCACCAGGAGCCTCTCCATATCCATCTTCTATAAGCCCAAAATAATCGTCAGTCACATAACTACTTACTGTGCTTTCTGAATTCGCACTCTGGAACGTTAAGAGGTTAACCCCGTCTGGATCAAGGTTCCTATTAAAGTAAGTCCCATCGCCCATAAGTTGAAGGTATTTAGGTTCATCGGCTTGAGTTTCTGCTCTATCTCTGAGCATCATCATAAACATCTTCAACGCTGTAGGATCTGGCGAACCAGAAGAAAAGGCATTGAAGATTTCTCGCTGATTGACAACAGCCACTCTCATCCCTTCGTTAGCGTGCAGAGTAGCTAATCTGTATGCTGCTGAATCTAAAAACGGAGTAGTTAAAATCACTAAATCGATATCGCGAATGGAGTGAACATCTAGATTATCAACTGAACCTAATGGCAAAACCGATCTAGAAGCAGAATGTCTAAAGGCAACGAACTTTCTGGTTGTATCTCGTGATGCCTCCCATCTTATCACATCCCCTCCTATTGTCTCCGTAATGCATAGCCTCGGCAATAATGGGTCCGTCACATCCCAAACCGACTCGACACTTCCTGCATTTGACAGGGTATATCCTGCTGACTGTGATGCTGAAATGTTTTCTGACCCGTTAACATGAAACTGTCCGCTTTCGAAGACTAGACTTTGGCGAGCCTGCACCCTAACGTAATCAATCCATCCCTGAGCTTCTGTATTACCTGGGGTAAAACTCATTTCAACAGAAATACCATCACCGGACATACTAGTAGCGAGTGTGAGATTTCGTTTTTGGGCGATAAGCAGGCTATTCTCCGACAGAGAAATATCAGAAGTTGACGCCGTCTCTCCGTTACATAAAAGCCCATAATCACTAGTTGCTCCCAAAGTCCTACCAGCAATTCTAGCATCCACATATCCCATATCTCCAACCAGATTAGGTATATTGAAATACATTCCGAATACCTGAGACCCTAAATATGTAAAGTGTTCTCCGTAAAACTCCCGACCGGACTGCGCAATATTCACAAGTTCTACTTCGTGAAACATCTTCGCCCAATGCGAGTCCCATTCTTCAGTTGCCTCCTCCGTGACCTCTTCCGCCACACTTATTCTACTACCCTCTATATCACTGGGCCCATCAAGTCTTAAGAAATAAAAGGCAGAATCCGACCAAGCGTGAAGTTCGTGCACCCACCTCTGTGAAGCGTCATTATACGACCACGAATCCACACCGGAGGCATGAAAGTATATCGCATCTGTTGCGTCGAAACTACCATCACTTTCCCCTACCGTTTCTATCGATATTAATGGTAAATCTAACGGCCTATCCGTGTCGTTTTCAAATGGCAGTTGCCTACCTCCACTACCATAAAGTTGTAGTCGTGAGAAATCCAAAGTATCCGGATCGATACCCGAAGCAACAAGGTCTGAATAATCAATCTTATGAATCCCATTTTCAGTTGTGCCAAACCTTAACCAACTCCCCTCAGAAAGCACCGAATGCTCAGGCCAGTTACGCTCCACCCTTGAATGACCCGCAGGGGAAGCCGCTATTACAGCAGTCATCGCGACAAGGCGCTGAGTGATGCCGTTTTCAATGCGGAAAGCTGGAATTCTGGTTTGGGCTAGAAAACTATTAGAGTGAATGCCCCTGACCACGAACCAAGAAGGGCGGGAGTCAATAATAATTTCATCTTCAGCACTACAATCCTGCCACTCTAAATGTTGATCCAGAACCTCAATTCCGCTCCATTTTGACGAGATTTCGAATTCTGCAATAAAATCACCTTCAATTTGAGAAAAATTTTCCGTCTCAAAATGAATTTCTATGACCTCGGACGAGACTTGTGAGCGAGTAGTATTCACTGGGGAAACAGTCATCAAAACGCACACTAACATAGTCAGCAACACACGATTAGATGTGCATATCATTTTTATATGATGGTTATTTATCATGAATTATTCTACAAATTTCGGGACTAATCGAGGAACTAACGCTGTGAAGTTAGGCTTATTGTACAACAATTGCTGTAAAATAATCTATTACTGTATAGCTCAAATTTCGTATTATTGTAGGTTCAAGGGAACCTTTATGTTGAAAACACCACTCACACACATATTCCGAATCGCACTCTTAGTGTGCGTATTCTCTGCTGGAATAAATAATGAAGCTCGGGCGCAAGACCCTGAGTTCACGCAATACTATGCGAATCCGCTATTCTTAAACCCCGCATTTGCTGGGTCAGACAGATGCCCGCGCATGACCAGTGCCTATAGA
>Ga0308017_1000157_pt1 | contig 22371 bp, 41 predicted proteins | sample Neamet280_FD_203145 | JGI IMG/M metagenome (GOLD analysis project Ga0308017, IMG submission 203145) | Marine microbial communities from water near the shore, Antarctic Ocean - #280 | ecosystem: Environmental > Aquatic > Marine > Unclassified | place: Southern Ocean | collected 2014-10-01
CACCAATAGTTGTAGTTAGGTCTCACTAAATGCTCTGAAACCACCAGCTCTGGACCTTCTGAGCTTCTAACTCGGGTTTTAGCCAAATAAATGTAGTCAAATTCCTTTATCTCATTTTCTATGTTTTGACACCCTGCTACGAAGTCGTGTTTAAGTATGACGTCGTCCTCTAGTAGTAAAGCCGTTTTTGTGCCGTCTAATATGATTTTCTCCCACGCTTTCATATGACTTAGGGCGCATGCGATATCCCCTTTCGTGAAAGTCCTCTGCCCCCAAGGCTCTCTCCATAGTGGGCTAGGAATCACACCTTTCTCGCTAAGCCATTCTTCGGTTAAGTCCTCCCTATCTATAGCCTGAACCCTCTCTATCTCCACGTTGCCTAAGTTTTCTAGCGACAAGGCTGTTTTCAGTCTTTTTTCAACACGATGAAACTTATGAATATTCCTATCTACATTAATAACATATACCTTATCGAAAACCATTACCTTATTATAAGGGCGTTTTAGTGTATTATAATAATAAACTTATGGAGAAGAAAGCTATTGAACTTCTGAGTAATCCAGATGCCACCACTATTGTCGAGCAGCTGATAGGGAGCTGGGGGTGGATTGTGATATTGGCTATGTCGGGCTTTTTCTTTAGGGAAGCCATACATAATTGCGTTGAAGGCCTTATGATCTGGATTGGCCACGATTTCGACAACGATGACATTTTATACATTTCTGGTCGCCAAGCTCGCATAGTCCGGGTTGGAATTTTTAAAACAGTTTTTTACATGACAGACCGTGGATCAAAGATGCTCGTCCCTAACGACAGATTAAAATATCTTACAGTAGAGAAGAAGTTGACTAAAAATGGATCATTACCCTATCTCTTTAAGGGGTCGGAAGGAGAATTCATAGAACAATTCTTAGAAGAAAAAGGTCTCGAAATAAAAGCTATAGACGACATAAAGAAGCGGCGAGAGGGAAAAGGCAACGAATAGGACTTGAATGGATAATGTACGATTATCGTTCCTCCTTAATGCAGAAGGCTAACCCGCATTATATTCAACCAGATTTCTTCTCTTTGTTAATGTTTGTGGAAAAGGCTCTCAAAGTTAAAAATAAGAAATGCAAAATATGCAAGGAAGTCAAGCCTCTTGAGGATTTCAACAAGCATATAGGGCATAAAGATAATTTAGACACTCGGTGCAGAAGCTGCGTAAAGAAGCAGGCAGCTGTAAGAAAAAGAATCTTTGCCGGCGCTCCCCCAAAGTCTAAAGTATGCGATTGTTGCGGCAAGCCCTCTTATTGGGGTCATGGTGCTCCCAAATCTCTAGTTTTGGATCACAACCATAAAACAGAAAAATTTAGAGGCTGGCTATGCGATCACTGTAATGTCGGAATAGGCTTGCTTGGAGACGACATAGAAGGCCTCCGGATGGCGATGTCATATTTACAAGACAAGAATTAAGTGTAAAAGCTTATATGAAGAAGGGCTTCACATTAATAGAACTGCTTGTAGTGATAGCAATTATCGCAATTCTTGCAGCCCTACTTTTGCCAGCCTTATCGTCAGCTAAACAAACTGGGTGGCAAGCAGCTTGTCTCAATAATCAAAGACAACTCAACTTAGCGATTACAGAATTTGCAGGAGATCACGAAGATCGATTTCCGTATGCCTCTGCGTGGGCAGGCGAACCCACTGGGATGTGGGCGTGGGTTGCCGACAGCATGAGCGGGAACGGAACTTGGGGCCAGACAGATAAGCCCCTATTTCTTTCCCCTCTGAAACCATACGCTGGAATGGGCATATACCATTGTCCTGGCGACAGGTCTACGGTCACGATTCGAAATAAGACCTTTCCTCGGCCTCGGTCTTACAGCATGAACCTTTTTGTTGGCGGATGGTCGGGCTGGCCGTGGCTTCAAGACAATCAATATAAAATTCATCACACGTATGCTAACGTATCTCGCCCTAGTCAGCTGTTTACTTTTATAGAAATGCCTCCCCAGTCCATTAACGCTGGCAACTTCAGGATAGCGCCTAATCTCAAAGGTGGTGAGAGTTTCTTCTCTCAAGACTGGCCCGGAGTTTACCACAACAACGGGTCTGTCGTTTCATTTGTTGATGCTCATGTAGAATTTAAAAGGTGGCTGGAACAGGACACTATAAACATATCATCCGACGTCCAAGCCCCCACCACTAATCAAGACAAAGTAGTGAGCCCAAATAATCGTGACCTAGCGTGGATTCGGCCTAGGGCTATTGTACCTGACCCTAATAGCTACAAATGGTATGGTATTGCGGGAGGCATTGGTCGATACAGCAGAGAATGGAATCACAGGAATGTCGGTGGTAATATATATGATTCGTGGGGTTGGTATTGGAATGATTCATGGGGGAGCCACCCAACCTGGAACCCTTATTAATAAAAAATGAAAGATTTGGCCCCAGATATTTTTAGAAAAAGGATGATAGTGGAAGGAACGCTTAAGCGGCCTTTTAATCCTCTGGAAATGATTAGTTATTGTAGGGAAGTTACAGACGTATTAAAGATGACGAGGATATCCTCTCCTTTTTGCAGCCACGATTCTAAATATGGCTGGTGTGCGTACATGCATTGGAAAGAGTCTGGAATACATATTTATTCTTGGGGGACTAGGACTCCTCCCTTCTTTTCAATAGATATATATACATGCAAAGATTTCGAAGAAAATCACGTTATAGACTTTACTAAAGGTTTTTTTGGCGATAATTTAATTGAGCTGTCATGCGGAAACTAAGGTCTTTTGGGAGGGGTTTTACCCTAGTAGAATTGTTGGTAGTCATCGCTATTATTACGCTTTTGGTCGCGCTCCTTCTCCCCGCTATTAATAAGGCTAAATCTATCAGCCAACGAGTAGTTTGTATCAATAACCAAAAACAACTACAAATGGCTCACATGTCTTTCAGTGACGACCATGGCGATAAAATATTATATTCGAGTTCTTGGAAATATGAAAAATGTTCGAAGTATACATGGGCTCCTGGCAGCTTGAACGTCTCCAAATATCTAAATCAATCACGATGGCTGGAGGACACCCCCCTTTTTTCTTACATGGGCAGGTCTGTTGACGTATTCAAATGCCCAGCGGACAAAGGCATGGTCAAAATAACGAACAAGGACGGCGAGTTAAGAAAAATCTTTCCACGTCATAGGAGTTATAGCGTTAATATCCACGTAGGAGGATGGGCGGGCTGGCCGGTAGAAGATGATAAAGAATGGACGGTATACCGAAAGCAACAAGACATCGAAGATCCATCTAATATTTTTACTTTTATAGAGATGCCATTTGAGTTTATAAATGCTGGTTGTTTTAGGGTGGTGATGAACGAAGGTACGTCTAGTTATAAGATATACGATATGGATGTTCCAGGAAACTACCACATCGATGGAACCGCATTAGCTTTCGCTGATGGCCATGTTGAGACTAAAAGGTGGCTAGATCAACGAACAAAAAACGCGCAAGTTGAATATTACATCGACGGTTCTAATTTTAAGTACGGAATAAGACAAGCATACGGTAGTGTAGATATAAAATGGTTAAAAGACAGATCCACCACTAAAATAAAAAACTTCGAGGATCAGAAATATGCATGGTTCTCGTGGATTCATGGATTGTCAAGACAAATGCGCAAATGGAATGAGGGACCAGAAGGGGCGCGAGACTCTTACATCCGTTACGGCAGAAGAGACTCGTGGGGATGGTATTGGAACCACGAGTGGTAAAAGTAATATAATATAAGATAATCTGTGAATAAATCTCCATTTAACTTAATATGTAAATAATGTACGAATACAAAGCAAAACTGATTAGGGTAGTTGATGGAGACACTGTAGACGCAATGATCGATTGCGGATTTAGCATGTTTAGGAAGGATCGCATTCGCCTCTTAGGTATTGACGCACCAGAAAGCAGAACGAGGGACCTAGAGGAGAAAAAATTAGGCCTGGCAGCAAAAGCTAGACTAAAAGAGTTAATTAAAGAAGGCGAGAACGAATTCTTGATTAAAACGAGTGTGGATAAGAAAGGCAAGTACGGAAGACTGCTTGGCGAGCTATTTCCCTTGATTGAAGAGTCTCGCGCCTCTTCCAAATCAAAAACTTCGGGAAAGAGCTACAATCAAATATTATTGGACGAAGGCCACGCTACTAAATACAACGGTGGAAAAAAGTAAAGATATAGTGTATAAGTGATTTGAGAGATTATGGAAGTTCAACATGTTTTAGACGCCTCACTGGCTTTGGTAGTAATGTTCTTGGGGTGGACCGTAATGCGGATATTTCATAGCATAGATGAATTATGGAAGAAACATGACGAACAAAATCAAAGATTAACTGATATAGCCATAGACCTCCCAAAGCAATACGTCACAAAAGACGACCTTTCTAAAGCTTTTGACATAGTCCATGATAGGTTTGATAAACTTGATGCGAAACTGGATTCTCTTCATAGTCGCAAGTCTTAACTAAAATAGTTAGAATAAAATCTACTCATTGACGGTCTATTAAGAGGGAAACATTTATATGCAAGTGGTACTTGCATTCTTTTTTCCCGAAATATTTTTTAACAAAAAATGAAAAAAAAAGGAAAGACTGACCCTTCCATATACCTAGCCCAAGCCGCAACCGCATTTGCATGTTTCTACGTAAACATACAGGGAGCTAAAACGAAAGAGAAGAAAAATGAGGTCCTAGTAGAATCAATGAAAGCTATCAAAGAATTTGAGCGGAAGTTGAAAAGTTGCGATGTCTTATAATTTTTTTGTTAACACGATCCCATCCAGACTAAAAGAATCCAATTGCCTACGCAATGCTGTAAATAGCTTACTGTCACAAACTATGCCCCCGCAAAAGGTTTATATTTGCATTCCTCGATATTATAAAAGATTTGACGTTGTAGTGGACGAATCTCTTTTCCCAGAGTGGATAGCTGAAAATCCCAGAGTCGAGATCATATCGGGCCAGGACTATGGCCCAGCTACCATGTATGTCTACTCCTGTAAGATCGGGGGCTACATGTCCGCCGCTAACGACGACTCCATATACGATCCCTCCGCTTTCGAAACCTTGACTTACTTCAAACAGCGAAACGACTTAGATGTTGTGGGTGGTTGGTCTTTTCTCTGGTGGAAGGATAAGAGCGGCGTTCAAATAGATTACGATTCTCATGCAACCACGTATAACAGCGATAGCGTAGACTTTGACATAACCTATCTTCAGTCGGTAGATATGGTTCTTTCAAATAGTTCTTTTTATGAGGGGTTTGAAGCTTTCCTGAACACTTGCCACTCGGAATGCCCTGAGTCCTTCCTAAATGACGATATAACACATTCGTATTACCTACAGTATAATAAAAAGAAAATAGATTCATTATATAAGGGAGAAAATAGCAACGCCAACTATAAGCAACAAGAAACCTCCTATACGGACAGTCTATCGCTAAATGACGTCAATATGAAAAAATATCACAATAACTACAAAATAGTTAATTACCTAAAGAAGAGATTTCCCATAGTTAAATGATGAAGACATTTCTAGAAATAGGGTCATGCGATTTTGATACATTAAATTACTTATCAGACGAGGGCTGGCAGGGGGCGATTGTCGAGCCTATGGAGAAATACTTAAACAACATCCCGAGAAAACCTAATGTTCACTATTTGAACTATGCTGTCGACGAAAAAGAGGGAACTAGAATACTTTACCACGCAAACGATGATGTAGTAAATTACGATAGAGATTACGCCGGGATGTCAACTTTTACGCAACAGGAGCCAATCGGATTTTTAACTGAAGAGGCTATAGTTAATACTATTACATTCGAAAGAGTATTAGAGCTTACAAAGTTTACAGAAATTGATTATTTAAAAATCGACGTTGAGGGGTATGATCTTATACTGCTGCGGATGTTCCCATTCGGCATAGTAAAGCCAAAGTCTATTAAAATCGAATATCACCACATCGGCTTAGAGTTGATTTGCGAACCTCTACGACAACAAGGATATCATTGCGAGAATGACGGTACAGACGTATATGCGACGCTAACGGCGCTGAGAGGCGCTTCCTCGCCGCTTTACAATGACTTGCCCCAATCACCTTGAAGCCAAGTTGTTACTATGTATTTATCATTTGAGATTGGGATTGATCCCGAATGAACCCAAGGCCAAGGAGGGGGCCAGCATAGGAATGTTCCAGCTTTGGGGCTAACCTTCAGTCCCGAATACAAAAAATTAGTCTCCCCGCCGATCTCCACGTCATTTAAGTAAAACATACTAGTCATCACTCTATAGTGACTTCCGGTGCCTACTTCTTCCGCCGCTGTGGACTCGCAATGCCAGCCCTTGTAATGGCCTACATTTTTTTTGTATTTTTGTATATTCCAGAGGGGGTAATAAGTTCCTATGCCGAAGAGGTTGTTGCTGTTGAATTGTGGATTGTTTTTGTCGTTTTCCCAGCTCCAGATGTATTTTTCAATATTTTCATTAGATACTTTTGCAAGCTCTTTAGTAAAGTCGTTAAACTGCGGATATGACATGAGGTCCATATCTAATGTACTTTTAACATTATCGTTTGCTCCTCCTAGGGTGGATCCTACTACAGCGTGTTTTATGCAGTCTGGGCGTTCAAAAAGATCAATCAACTCCTTACAGAACTCTTTGGACAGCGCGTTGGGGAATATTCCTATTGTTTCGTTGAAATTGTTTAGTTTCATGATTTATTAGTTATGTGTTATTATAGTGGTTTTGGTATATATTATAAATAGATAATTTGGAAAAAAGCCCCGGCGGATTTTTCGGCTCTACTTATTTCTAATCTGGCAATTTTGGGGGAGATTTAAAAACACCCCCCCTGGGCCTATATTGAGCGAACAAATCTTTCATCTTTTCAAAAAGGGGGTAGGGTCGGGGCGAAAAAAGTGAAATAAAGCTGTTTAATCTGTTGACATTGTTAATGGGATGAGGTATACTGCTTGGCAGTTATGAGAGACATCGACCTGAAACTAATCGAGCAGATTGTGATAGACTACAACGGCAGCCCATACAAGGACGACGCTTACGTCCTGTCGGCAAGCTGGACAGATACAGGTAAGCCACTGAACGACAGTGAGTTAGATGCCTTGAGCGACGAATACATCGACGAATGCCTCGAAAGGAGTAGGTAAGCGAAAAAAACTTTAAAATAAATGAAAATAATGCTTGCTTATGCTTACTTTGTATGATATACTTTACCCAGTGAGTGAGAGAAAGAACAACAACGAAATGACACAAAACGAAATACAACGACACTTCGCCCAACGCCGCCGCCGCGAGGCACAACGCGCAGAGGCAAGGGCATTAGACTTAAAAGAGGGTGAAAAAAGATTAAGAACAGTCACTTTAATGCTTGAGGTTTCACGATAATCTGATACAATAATCCCAGTTATGAGAGATACAATGAAAGAAGAAAAAATTAGATTCCTGAACGTGACGTTCAACATCAAGCGCAATCCCGCTTACAAGGGTAGCCACGAGCTTGCACAAAACAATCGCATGGGCGGCTGCACGTATCCGCTAGGGACAACCAAAGCGGAAATGATCGCCGAGTTTCACGCGGAGTTTGTCGGCAAAGACATTAACGGCAAGAGCTACACGAAGGGTGACATAATCCAAGTAGAGAGCGTTGACAAATGCTTTGAAGATAGTTGCCCGAAGGGAAGATTCCACAAAGACAATTACTGATCATGAAAAATCACCCAATGAAAAAGGTAGAGATACGAGACACTCCCCAAGGATACTTTCTTACGGTATCCAGAGGCGGCAAGGTGCTAGAGAGTAGAGGCCCATCCGTCAGTATGCGGTATGTGATGAGCCACGCGCTAGACCATTGCGGCTTTAACGATGAGCCAAAGATGCCAACGATAATCGACAGGTGGGAGGTGGTAGCATGATCACATGGGATGACGTACCCGAAAAGCTCATTGCCCTAGGCGATACTGTCTGTGTGGGGTTAAGCGACAGGCACTTCATGACTGAAGATACAGCTAAATGCTATTCATGTAATGGCTGGTTCCCTATGTCTAGCTGCGTGCTGAATACAGAGGATGACGGCTCAGCCGTACCGGTATGCGAGAGGTGTGCATCAGGGAGGGTAGCATGATATGAAAAATAAAATAAAGTGGTTAGTTAATGATCTAGGATTAAATGAATTGAATGCTTACTTGTTTATAACAGGTGGCGCAATACTAACGGCTACGGCCCTAGTGTTACTGTCAGGTGATGCTTCCGAAGTGTGGAGGTACTGGAGGGTATTCTTTCTAAAGCTCTATTGAGACACCGCCTTGCTAACTCCTTGCTTGTCATGGGGTTAGAAATGCGGCAGCCGCGATTCTAAGCTACTGATTACCAGTGACTTAGGCGGTAGCTACCCACATGAGTTTCCATGCCAAGTGTGTTAAATAAGTAAAGAAAATTAAAATAAATAAATGTGATTTAGTTGTTGACTTTGTATGACTGTTATGCTATACTATTTCCAGTGAGTGAGAGAAATACAATGAAAAACGAAATGACAATGACAGAGATTCGCCGACACACGGCAGCCAAACGTGAACGCCAAGCCAAGCGGGACACGTTCACATTGAATGGCAACACCTACGAGGTAAGCAATGACCCAGCACACAAGCGCGATATGCTCGCTGGCTACTGTGGCAACAATCCGAAATAAGTGTTGACTTTCCCGTCAATCCTGTTATACTTTTGCAAGTGAGAGACACAATGAAAAACAAAAGGAGTTTAAAGCCTTTGAAATATGGACGGGCAAGATTCCTCCAGACGAAAACTTTGAAAAACGAAATGAAAACACAAGAACACGACATTCGAGAATTAGAGGCTCGACTACTCCAACAGCGCATCGTGGCGCATGGCGCTTACATAACCCTTGGTAGCCTTGAAGATCAAGTCCGCGCCGCCAAGGCAAGGAGATTGGAGCTATCCCGCAAGGCATGAAACTCACAATCAAATCAGCGGTGGCAATCGTCGGGTCACTATCCAAGCCATCCAAGATGCCCGGCTTCGGCTACAGCACACCTGCCGATAAATGCATTAAAGGGTCGATAATGAGAAAAGTTGTTAATTCAATTTGTTTCTTTTGTTATGCACATAAAGGCCGTTATGTTTTCCCTAATGTTATAGCGGCAATGACAAAACGATTCAACTCACTAAAGCGGATTGACTGGGTCGATATCATGACATTCATGATCAACAAGCGCGAGAAGACTGGCTTCTTTCGCTGGCATGATTCCGGCGATGTTCAAGGCGTTTGGCATCTTGAGAAGATAGCAGAGATTGCAAGGCGGTTACCACACATCCAATTTTGGCTGCCCACTAGAGAATATTCCTTTGTGCGCGAATGGATGGAATTAAATCGTAAGCCTGATAATCTTGTGATTCGCTTGTCAGCACTAATGATGGACGGTGCGCCGCCAATTGCCTTGGCTAAAAAATTAGGCTTGACCACTAGTGGTGCGCGAAGCGATAAAAGCTATTCCTGCCCAGCCTCTGCGCAAGGCAATGAATGCAAGGATTGCCGCGCTTGCTGGGATGATACAGTTGAAAATATAGACTATAAAAAGCATTGACCCGTAGGGCGGGTAGCTCAATCGGTAGAGCAGTAGCCTTTTAAGCTATTGGTTGTGGGTTCAAGTCCCACCCCGCCCACCACTTTGAGCTTGCCAATGGGTTGCAAAGGCGGCAGCCGCGATTCTAAGCCATTGATTACCAGTGACTTAGGATGGACCGGTGCGAAGGTTTCGTATCAAAAAAAACAAAAATAAAGCTTGCTATTTCGCTCAACTCTGTTATACTGTCCCCAGTTATGAGAGGTATGACAGACAATCAATTCCGACAGATCGCAATCTTCCGCAAGACTCAATTAAAAGAGTGGAAGGCAATCCCTGAAAACAAACGCCCCACATGGGAACAATTCAAACGCGGATTAAAAGTGAAAACGAGACAAAAATAATTGTTGCTTTTTCTGTTCATTCTGTTATACTCTTTGAAGTTATGAAAGACCATTACGCCCAATTAAACGAGTCCGATATTCAGGAATTGAAAACGGTATGCGACGACCTGCAAAGGGAAGCTATTTCAGCCCAGGAAATAGATAATGAAATCGCTAGGGAGACTGCCAAGTACATGGCGACCACGACCCCAGAAGAACGCGCCGAGGATGATCTGCACATACAGCGCGGATACGATGAAGATAAAACGAGATAGTGCTTGCCTTTTTCGCCAATCCTGTCATACTTAAGGAAGTGAGAGACTCACTAAAACGAAAAAAATGAAAAACGTGAAAAAATACAACATAGTTCGATTCCACTTTAACAAGTCTGACGTTGGCCATCCTTACATGGGCGGCATATCTGGAGGTAAGTTTATAAAAAAAGGCTTAACATTAGCAGAGGCAAAAGCACATTGCAACGACCCTCAAACCAGCTCGGAAACCTGCACTAGTTCAAACGGTACGCGCCGAACATTCGAAGATCGACGGCACGCGGATGCCCCGTGGTTTGACGGTTACAAGGAGGCTAGCGCAGGCTCCATCGGAGACAGGAAATAGGGGTTGACTTTTTCGCCAATCCTGTCATACTTAAGGAAGTGAGAGACTCACTAAAGCAAAAAAAATGAAAAATGAAAATGAGACAGAAAGGGTTTTCGCGATTGCTGAAAAGATTCTGCATCCGCTTGCCGTGGCTGTAAGGCTGCAGATGGCTTTGATTCGCAAAGTGCTGTATGCGGCTTTCGTGCTGGATCTTCAGATTGCGAGATGGAAAAAGAAAAGGAAAGATTACCGGCTCGCTTTAGACTGGAAAAAAGAAGCTTGGTTGCCACGGTTAAAATATCAAATTAGGGGTTGACTTTCACCAAGAAATCAGTTATACTTTTGGAAGTTATGAGGGATATGAAAACATACAATGAAGTCTACGCGCCACGTTACGATGTCTTTTACCGTGACGCTGACAATGAAATAGAGATGAAAACTTTTCCGATGGAGAAGGGCGATCCTGACCACAAAGCGTTCAATGATGCCATAGCCTTCGCTGAGGTTATCTCTGGCGGGGGAAATGAGGACTGCACGATTGAGTCGCGCCGCTACGACAAGGACAAAAGACGCTGGGACATTGAAAGGGTTTGGCCTAATTCAGTTGACACCACCGCCCTTGTCTGATATACTTTTTGCAGTTATGGGAAGCACAATGAACGAGATCAGGAGGCACTTCGAGCAACGCCGCAAACGGGTAGCAAAAATGAAAGCAGAGGCAGAGAAAAGAGCCGAGGCTCTCAAAGGAAAGGTAAAAGCATGAAATACGGAAACCAAAATCATTTTGTTGAAAAAGTTTTAATTGTGTTGTTTGTCCTTTGGGGTATTGCAACAATCTTTAAAGTAGCTTATGGGCACACACACAACAACGCCACACTTACCAATGAAACGAAAATCGTTGCCATCACTATACTTGCCGAGGCTAGGGGCGAAGGGGAAAAAGGAATGTATGCTGTCGGTGCTGTCATTGCTCAACGAGCATTTGAAAGAAAACGAACACCAACGGAGGTCTGCCTCAAGCGGTGGCAGTTTAGTTGCTGGAATGGTAAAAAGCTAAAAGACTTGGAGCATCTGCTAAAACTTCCCGAAGCTAAATATGCTTTGCTTGTTGCTAGAAGTGTGAAACAATTAAGTCGTGACTTCGTTGGCTATGCTAACCACTACCACGCGACATGGATGAAAAAATTACCCTACTGGGCCAAAGGTCAGAAGCCGGTCAAGGTTATCGGACAACACGCTTTTTATAAACTATAAAGGGTCGAATTCGACCCCTTTAAAAATTATGTCAAACGAAAACAGAAAGACACACGACACAAACGGTGGCCAAAAAGGTATGCGCTTGCGCGAAATGACAGAAGGCAAAGTGCTGGTCAATAAACCGTTTTCCAACAAGACAAACGCAACCAATAGGCAGAAACCAAGAAAAAGATGAAAAGCGAAAAACGACATATGGGCGACATCGGGCATATGCCCCTAGCGGGACAAGAGTCCTACCAAGAAATGTTTTATTCCGGCAAGGACTGCGGCCTCGCAACTGGCAAATCATTTATGTCAAATGGTCGCCAAGATGGAACTCGCAACAATGTCCATACGGTTATCGAAAGGCCGGGAGGCAAAGGGAAACACTCAAAGGGCAAAGTGTCATCTTCACACAAGCCGAGAAACAGAAAGAAATGATAATTTTGTTGTTACCTCATAACTGACAACGCTAGCGTCCTCGTCGTGGTTTTTTTAGGGTTTCATCATTGTCCCTTTCTTTCCCCACGGCGGGGGCGTAACTCTTTGACTGTCAATGGGTTACGATGCCGGCTGCCGCAATTCTAAGCCATGACCTAAGTCATTGGGTGTCAACAACTTACAATATTGTATATTTATCTCTATTTGGCTTCCTATTTGTTGTTATTGTAAAGTATATTAAAAAACTTTGAGATATTTGTTGACTTTGTGTTTAGCTGTGGTATAATTAACGGCGTTATGACAAGGTTTATAGACACAGGCTGTAGTTACTCCGAGACTTACGAGCCGGAACACATCTACATATTCACGGGCCGTTGCGTCGTGATGGATACCCCTTACAGCGTAAAGGTTAAAGGGGCAGAACTCTTTCAAATGAGGCAGACGGACAGCATAATGATGCTGAAGTCGTTGAACGCTGACGACAGGGAGTTTCTTATGTCGGGAGTCAGTCCGTTAGGATGGGAAAAGCGGTACGGTCATCCAGATCGGTCATGGGGATCTTGCGGTCAATTCGACACTAAATAGTTGTTGACTCTGCGTTAAATTGTGCTATAATATTTTTTCTGTTATGAATGAAATCCCAAAAAACTGGTTGAGGCCGCATACTAAAGCGGGAACTGAAGAGGTTCGTAGGCTGAACAAGCGCAACGATGAGGCTATTCGCGAACTGCAATTGATAGTCTCCGCGTTGGAGTTTACTGAAAAGGTTGAAGACCTAAGCCTTCTTCAGTTAAAGCTTACTATAGCTAAACAAGGCGTTATGCTACGTCACACATTGAAAGATATAAAGGAGACCCAAACGAAGCTAAAGAGCTTTGACGAAACATGAGTTACGACCTACGCAATACCTATACCTTCACAACTAACCGCAACGACAAGATAGAAGTACGCGCATGGTTTGAGGAGGAGGCGATTATCAAGTTCCAAAAGAACCATCAACGGATCGGCCCGAAGTATTATCACCCCGTAGTCTTTACTGCGGTGGAGCGCGTAAGTCATTGATCATCAATGGCTTGCGCCTGCGCCTGCGCGCCTAGTAAACCCTTGTATTGTTATCTTGAATTATTCTGAAATTGCTTGGCGTATCTTTTTCATCTTACCTTTTAAGAAAGATATTGCTTCACAGTTTTTAGCGTTGGTTTGGATGATATGCCCTAGGCTATATTCTATCTTGCGCGTAAAGTCTCGGCGCAACTCATCCAACTTGTCTGCATCTGCTCGCTTGATTGCGCGAGTCTTCTTGGCTGCTTTCTTTTTGTCAGCCTTCTGCTTTAAATGTTTAGTTTTCACTTTCTTTTCTCTGAATGCCTCTAGTAACTTATCGTGGGTCAACTTTGACTCAAGCAGTATCTCCGAATTACTTACCTTCATATTAAAAAAAATGGTGGCGGGGCTATTTGTGTACCCGCACCTTTTCGGTACCCAAGAAACAAATGTTTCAGATCTACCTACTTCGGACTCACCCGCGATTTTCCTTAAGCACTAGCTCGTCGTACTTCTCGCAGTCGCTGCATTATCCCCGTGGGAGGGATTATTCTGCCACACCGACCTCTCTCCGTCGAGAGAGGAAATTAATTTGAATGGCGGTCAATGTCCACGCAAGCGAAAAATAACAAAGAACTTGCGCTTGGCGTTGCTTCTTAATAGCAGTCTGCACCATTCAAAAAATTGAGTCGCTGCCGCACCACCAGCAGTAAAACGGGCATATGTCTCGAAGGTCTAGCACGCAAGAAAGACGCGCCAGAACAGACACACAGGGGTATTTAACTCCGTCGACTCAAAATTCAAAGAACAAAAGTGTCAGGGGATGACCAGCAATGCGTTCCCGCCCTAGTCTTTAACGTCAGCCCTGCCTGACTGTCCATAACCCAAACCATGAACAATAACACCCATTCATCTTACCAGATGGGGATGAGTTGTCAACCCTTTCTTTTAGCCTTTGGCGGCTAAAGAAATTATCCTGTCAGCCCTAAAGCTCCTGACCTGTAAGTCTCGGTTGTAAACCCTAGCCTTAAAGCCTACTTCCTTGCTGTCCTTGTACAATGGACTCCAGCCTTTCCTAGTACCCTTGAGGTAATAGACTTTCGTCGCGTGCTTCTCTGGGGAGTAAACCATAACGTAATCCGTTACCTTCTCCTTAATGTCGAGCCAAGCCCGAACCTTGCTTTTTAGTTTGTTTGTCAATCTGCGCATAACTTCAATAATAATACCATACAAAGGCTTACCTGTCAAACCTTTTTCACCTGTTTTTCTGCTGTTTCTTAAAATAACGGCTAACACCGTCTTCGTAAAATATGTTATAGTGTGGCCCGATAGCTGTCTTGTCTCTGATAATCACCCTGCTTGACTCATGGATCGGCGTTTTCTCCATGTCATCCACAAAAGTCTCATGCTTATAGGGATTGTAATAACCATGACGGAATTGATCACCAGACTCCGGCACACACTTCTCGCAATAATCGTAAGGTCTATTGCCGCAGTCACAAATCTCATACTTTTCCACTTTATTGTTCCTTAAATAGAAACGCTCTTTCGGTGCCTCGCCGATATCATGACAGTCACCAACAATGTAGGCGTGGACGTTCTTCCGCTTCTCCCGAAGGACTCTGGCTCGACCCGCTGGCTGAACTCGAAACTTTGCATTATGCAACTCAACCCGATGGGCATGACAATATAACAATCCAGTCTCCGCATCGATCACCGACAGGCAATCCTTCTGAAGATTGAAATAAACTTTCACACGATCCGGCGCAACCGCGATTCCGTCAACGACCTTGCGTGGCCCAGCGTCCTCCCAACTAATGAATCCTTTCTTTTCCCTCATAACTTCAAATATGATACCATACGAGATGATTAGAGTCAACTACTTTTCTTACTTTTTTTACGATTGTATGACCCTTTACCTTTTTCGGGTGGATGTATACGCTGGCCCGTGTTCCAATCAACCTTGGCTCGCGGTTTAGTTGTCACTTTCTTTTTCATGGCTGTATTATAGCATACACCAACCGCCATTGCAACAAAAAAAACACATCGTCGCAAGTCATTGACAATCAATGGGTTAGCTCCCCGGCTGGCGCGCTCCTAAACCACTGAGTACCAAGGCTTTACGTCACAAAAAAGCCCCTGCGATTACAGGGGCTAATTGGTGGGCCTAACTGGACTTGAACCAGTAACCTTGTTCTTATGAGGAACCCGCTCTAACCGATTGAGCTATAGGCCCAAATTATGATACTTTAGACTTTAGCTCGTCATGCTTATTAAACAGTTTATTTATCATATTTACCATTCTCTTTTTTAACGTTGAGACGTCTCTCCCTTCTAGGTAGTTTTCAACCTCTTCTTTATTTGCCTTCCTGAGCGTTTTGGTGTTGTAGCTTTGTTCCTCTGTCTTGTGCCAATATGTTAACACTCTAACGGGGGACACCTTGCCTATCACTCTTTCGACTCTGCTTGTTATATTATTATAATATAAAGCCCCATTTCTAATTTGATTCATTTTCATTTATTAACTCTGTGTATAAAATACGCTAAAAACCATATGACGAGCAATGCTATTATTAACATCACTTTTTATTCGAGTATCCTGTCCAGCCTAATCTTTTCAAAAGCTGTAATGCTTTTGACGCTAGGCTTCCTTTTGGTTGTACGCCGTGAATCTTGAGCGCGAAATCTTCCGTCCCAAACAACGCTTTGTGGTCGTCATGGTCAATCTCTGCGTTTAGCGCGTCAGCCTCTTCCTTACTAAAAACCACGGAAGCCTTTTTGATCCCAGTCCCAGCAATTAAGCTGTCATACTTTCCGCCATCCGAACAAGTAAAAACATAATTTTCGGGCAACTCCTTGGTTTCCAAATGCTTCGCCAAAAAGTGGACGCTCTTTGTATAGCTGTAAAATTTGATAGAAGGGAACAACGCCGCCGCCTTCATCCATGCGTTGAAGTAGGTTTGACTAAAAAAGTCTCCTCCTATGTGAACGCGCAGATAACCTCCCATGCTCCGCAATCCTTTCGGGATACTATTCCGAATCAACTCTGTCATATCCTCTTCTGTTCTAGCCTTTTTTAATAGGTCAAAATTTCTTTTGCGAGATTCTCTTACTTTCGGAAACCTGTTTTCCATTCCCGCCGCATAACAGCGATAAGTTCGACCCTTCTCGTCTGGCTTCTGAAGGTCTTTAATTTCGCCAGTTGTCATATCCGCTTTGGTAAGGCAACTTGATGCCCCCGGACACGTCCATCCGCTTGGCAATGAAAAATGCCAAATACCTTTCAGCTTGGCGTTTTGAAAAAATATAGCGAGCTTGTTTGTTTGTTGTTCTGCTGTAACTGTCATAACGTCGGTAATTGTAGTAGTTTGGGCGGTTATAGTCAAGTAAAAAAGCCGCCCCCTTTGTGGGGGCGACTAGTGTTCCCCTTACAGCCCTAAGACGTCTGAGGAAGCCTCTGCCAACGCTTCGGTGGCTTTGGCTAGGTGATCCCTTACAACCTGCAAGACCTTTTGTTTCTCTAAACATCGGGCCACGATGGTCGCTGTTGGTATTCCTGACTTCTCACTTACGATCTTAAGCGTGTTGAGTGTCTCCTTGGGCAACCGATAGGCTGCCATACCCTTTTCAATTTTGGGGGATAGTTTCCCAGTCTCTTTTTCCATATTATGTTTTGTCTTTGTTTTTCTTACCGTAAGAAAAATTTGATGCTTCTTTCTTCTTTAGCTTTGGATTAACCAAGGCGGCTTTGGATCGTGATCCCCCTCTGCCTGGGCCTTCTGGTTCTAGGTTGTTCTTCGCAAGCCATTTTCTGTAGCCTACGTCCACTTCTTTGGCTAGGCCGTTTATGTCGCCGTAACCCCAATCTCCTTGTTGTAGTATTTGTCTATCGCTCATGGTTTATATATGCTGCTTCCATCTTCTGATACTTTAAAATCTTGTTCTACTTCATCGTCGGAATCTGGTCTTTCCGCCGAGATTCTACCTATAACAAACACGCTTGTAAAGGTCTTTCTCATTTTAATGTCATGGGAAAAAGTTAACCCGACCATCTTTTCAACCGCTACCTCCCTCGCTATTGTTAGCCAACCGCCGACAACCCCCTTGTATTGTTTGCCTGTCACAGACAACTTCCAAAAAGTAGAGTTGACAAAATACTCAAACAGTTTACCCTCGCTTGTCACGAATACAAATTCGGTATCCGTTCTCCAATCTGGTTCGGGAACATTTGTTGCCCCGTGGTTATAAAAGGAATAACTTTGCAATATCGCATCATTAGCCCCTTCTGCTCTATACCTCGCATACCACTTGTCGCGTCCATCTTTTTGAATTTCGAGTCTGTTCATAACCTAACGCCTGAAAACATTCTACCACGCGGGGCAGCGATGTCAACACGAATTCGCAAACTTTATAGAAGAAAGTTTCTTTTGTAATAGCCCGTTTAACCTTGACAGCTAAGTCACTGATTGTCAGTAGGTTGCAATCGCGGCTGCGGCGCAGCGTAAACCACTGATAGTCAACGACTTACGTGTCAAGCTTTTTAATCGTGAAATTTTTTTAACAATAACTGAGAAGAAGGGTTGACTCCTATGCCCCCATGTGGCATAATAGGTTCTCCCGATTGAGAGGGACACAAACACTAAAAAAACTATGCCGAAAGATAGCAAACCAACAACAGAGAAATTCGACTTCACCGTCGAGCAGCGCAAAACGTACATCCCACACGACAGCACCTATCGCTGGACGGGGAAATGGAGCAATGTCCGCACCGACACGGGTGAGTCATTGGGCGATGGAATTTCAGAGCAGTACGGTCTGCTTCAGAATTCCGTATTGGTGGAAACCCTCGAAGAGGCGTTCCAAGAGTATGACGAATTGAAAAGCTGGGGTCAACACACCAGTTTTCGTAAAGAAAACGAGTTGGGCCAGTTCATCAATGTCAACGGCTTCACTAAAGGTAAGCGGGAAATTTGTGTCGCAGAGAATGGTTCGCGCTTTTTTGGCCGCTACGAGTTCGATAATCCTCGGACACTTGGCGGTGGGTCGAAGGTCGGCGACACTGTTGGGATGGCCTTCATTCTCCGCAACTCTTTTGACCGCTCCTGCAAAGCTGGTCTTGAAGGAGCGTCAAAACGTCTGGCGTGTCTGAATGGCATGACCTCGAATGTCTCCTTGACTAGCCTTACGGCGCGTCATAGCACCAAGATCTCCGTCTCCGTCTTTAAGGAAGGGATCGAGGAAGCCGTTCAGCAATGGCATAGGACTATCGACTCGTTTCAAGAGTTTGCCAATCGCCCATTAAGGGTTAACCCCGACAAGGGCATCGACGAGGGCGTTTTCATCCTGAACCGCTTGGCCCAGAAAAAGGTTCTGTCCGAATCCATGAAAGATTCGATTGAGTTCGTTTGGAACCAGCAATCTGTCGGCCTTGGTCTCGGCGGCGAGTTTGACCGTGACAGGAACCTCTGGAACTTGTACAACGCCACCACGCAGCACCTCACGCATACGGTGCAGCCGAAGAGCTTTGAGTATGCGCGGGCAACCGAGATTAAAGTTCTCGGAGAGTTCTCTCGGGCCTTGGCTAAAAAGGATGCTTGGGAAACCCTCATCTCTCCTTGTAAGGCTCCAAAGGCCATCAAGCTGGAGAAGAAGCTGGCCAAGAAAAAGGCCGAGATGGAAGCCGAAACAATCATAGCCTAACCCGCTACTTTCATCAGGCCGCTCCCTTCGGGGGGCGGCTTTTTTTTGTTGTCGCTCTTAAAAACAAAGAGTTGACACGGATTTCAATCGCGGCTGCGGCCCTCGTAACCCTTTGACAGTCAATGACTTATGACTCTTAAATCTCGGCGGCGGGGCAATTTATACTTTCACAATCAACTAATAATTACATCTATATTATCTATGTATATTTATCATCTCGTTACCTTATTTACATAACCTTATTTGTTGTTTATTTATTTCGGGTTCATTATTTAGTCATTCTGTGATTTGTGGGGATTTGTCGCTGGCATCGACACGTCGAGGGGATGCGTCGAGGTTTTAGTTATTTATCATTATATACTTATTATTTAGTCTTATTTATTGTTATTTAGTCTTATTTGCTTAAACCGGCATTTATTTATTTTCGTTTTTTTAATTCCCTTTCTGCTTCGTCCTTTACCTCTTGCTTACCAAGTTTCTTTAGATAAGTAATCCCTTGCATTGATATAGCTCGGCCATGCGGAGTGACCTCCATCAGATTATGCTTCTGCAAATAAAGTTCATGGTCGCGCTGGATGCAAGCCTTGCTCAAGCCGAGTTTGGCAGACAGGTTTGTTAACCTTGTATACTTCTGTTCTGATAATGTGCGAAGCAATTTAATTTCAGCACTTGTTAATCCTAATGGGTATATGCCCATGATATAAGACAAGTCCTTCCAATTATCCTTGGTGAAAATTCCTTTTCGGGCAATTTTATTTGATAGTGCTAATCTTACTTTGTCTGCCATTTGTTGCGCCTTGCGAGCATTGCCGCGCAATGTGGTAGCGATCTTGTGGAGGACATCCCCTTCCCATTGTTGCTTATCATTGATAAGTCGCATGATTTCGGCTAATTCGTCGTGACTGTAGTCCTCTAAATCTATCCTTTCGCACCTATCCATCAGGGCGTGGAATACATCCTGCGCCTCGGTTGTAGCAAAAATAAAACTTAATCTTTTAAAATCACAATGAAATGTATAATCTTCATAAGTAAATTCTGTTCTTCTTTCCTTGTTGGGATTGAGTATAGTCAATAGTGCCATTGTTACATCCTTGGGCAACTCACTACACTCATCGAGAAATAAAGTAACGTCTCTATCAACCAATGCAGGGATAATTAATTCATTAAAAAATTGTTTTAAATTCTTTATGGTAGAACAGTTAATCTCTATCATGGCTTTTGCTTTGGTGCTGCCTCGTTGTATCAGGCTTGAACCCAAGGCATGGGCGAAGGCTGTCTTGCCTGTCCCTTTCGGGGCAACAAACATAATGTGCGGCAAATCTCCCTCGTTCATGTAAGACTTAATGAAGAAAGATATTTTACGCTTGGCACTATCTTGGCCGACGAGTCCTCTGAAGTAATCTTTTGTAGTAGTTTTCATAGAATTGTTTTTGTGTTAATGTAAATTTATTGATGAACAAGCGTCAGGGTCTTTGCGGCACTTTTCTTTGATCTCGGCTGGGTACGGATACATCATCGCGCATTCAACGTGTGCCTGATAACCTTCTTTGACTACCTCGACCTCGACAGGCTCGCTACAATATATGCAATTTATTTTTTTATCCATTGTTGTTTTATTATTATTGATTATTATTCATCGAAGCTGATAGTCTTTATCGAGATTGGGGCTGGCGCGGCTTCTGGTGCATCGGCCCCTTCCTTTATCAGTTTGGCCAAAGTCTCTTTGCTTGCCTTGAATGGTTGGCATTGAAGGTTGAGTCCCTCTACATAGCGGCGATTCACGGGAACCGTAGCGTTCTCTTTTAGTGTCCTGTTTAGCTCCCGTAAGGAGACTCTCACAAATGAAGTTGATCCAATAGTCCTCGCCATTCATTAAGAATAACAGATGGGGAAATTAAATCAAGCCTTTTTTGCATTAAAATCCTTTTTTATTCTTAACCATCACAATTAAATGATGATGACTGTTGGTTGGTCTTGGTTCTTTTACGCTTTTCTTATCACTTAATAATAACTTTGACTATTTAATTATTATTCTTGGTTTGTTTTGTATTCTCTCTATGGGGCAGTACCATATTTGGCCAAATCTCGCTCCTAAATTAACTATATTTAGGCCCGTCTCGAAAAACTTGACTATATTTAGCTCTATCTCAAAAAATGGGCGGCAAGATAATGATAGTTAAATGATTTTTAAATAATAATTAAATTAAATAATTAGTTTGGTTCGGAAGTTGGTTTGGTTTGGTTTTTGATAGATGATTATCATAGTTATATTTGATAAAAATAAATTTGCGGCACAACCATCTCAATTTTCCAATAGTAATTTTAAGTATGCTTATCTATCTATATTCTTCTATGTACTCTCTTATGTATTTATGTATACTAGAGTCAATGTTTACGGGGGGTTCGTGAGTTAACCGTCACCCTCGGCGCACTTGACAAACATGACCCAAATGAACCAAGTTATCACCAATCCTATGAATAGTTCTCCCATAACAACAATAACGTGTTAAATAACTATCAAATATATTACAAATAACATTTATCATATATTACAAATGCAATTAGCGGCGATCCTTTTTAGGTATCTCCATTCCCATTGCTTTACATATATCATCTATGTTATCCGAGGGCGATATTGTCCCGTTGTCCTGCTTGGCTTTCTCCAGCCATTTAGGATTGTACCTCACGATGGTCTGGCTACCCTTCTTAACGGTAAACGATACCCCATCTACTCTCTTGTCCTTTCTCACGCGAAAGTCGTTTAGGAAGTGTTTTGGCGTATGCCCTCTGCTTCCTTGTACGAAATAATGTGAGGCGCAAATCTTAATCAAGTTTTCCATCCTCCCGTCTAGCTCATCAATTTTTCCCATATTTTATTCTAAATTGTCTAATCCATCTACCCAATCTTCACTCTCTGCTAATGTAGCCACTTCTCTTGCTAACTCATTAGTGATTCTATCATCCATTGACTTCTTTACTACTTTCCTCTTCCACATGGGAAGTTTGTCGAGCATGGTAATGTAAATGAGTTTGTATCTATCCGCTAGACTGAAATCTTCTAGGTCGAAAACGCCACTTTCCTTTTCTTCGGGGAATGGCATCTCTTCGACCTGTTTGGCCCTTTGCTTGAAGTCCTCCGCTTCTATTTTATCCATAATCTTCTCAATTATGTCCAAATAGGGGTTATTGAGGGTTTGTTTATCTTCTTTAATTACCATAGTTAAATTTACCTTTCTGTTTCTGCTTAACTCATTAACCTGTAAGCCGCCCAAATAGCGGAGATTAAGACCGCCGTGCAAATAACAAATGAAACGACATACTCCCAATTTAATCTAGCCTTTATCATT
>Ga0308017_1000160_pt1 | contig 22229 bp, 21 predicted proteins | sample Neamet280_FD_203145 | JGI IMG/M metagenome (GOLD analysis project Ga0308017, IMG submission 203145) | Marine microbial communities from water near the shore, Antarctic Ocean - #280 | ecosystem: Environmental > Aquatic > Marine > Unclassified | place: Southern Ocean | collected 2014-10-01
TTTTTACTAATGGCATTATTAACAAACGCCAATTAAAGAATTTAATGTACTGTACTTTTCATAATTATGGAGTTGTTAAATCATCTATTATTGCAGATAGAGTCAAAAATTTAACATTCCATTACGCAACAAAATCTGGAATTTCGCTAAGTATAGAAGATTTACGAGTACCGCAAAAGAAACGCTCCTTAATTGGTCTAACGAACAACGAAGTAGAAGCAACGGAACAAAATTATGAGGTTGGAAATATAACTAACATTGAACGATTTCAAAAAGTTATTGATATCTGGAATAATGCAAGTAATTTTTTAAAAGAAGAAGTCGTAACATATTTTCGTGAAAGTGATCCATTTAATTCACTTTATATTATGGCGTTTTCTGGTGCAAGAGGAAATATATCACAGGTGAGACAATTGGTTGGTATGCGAGGATTAATGGCAGATCCCCAAGGCCAAATTATTGACCTTCCAATTAAAAGTAACTTTCGTGAGGGGTTAACAGTTACAGAATACATTATTTCATCTTATGGAGCTAGAAAAGGCTTAGTTGATACAGCATTAAGAACCGCCGATTCAGGTTACTTAACACGACGCTTAGTAGATGTAGCACAAGATATTATTGTTAGAGAAGAGGATTGCTATACTCAAGACGGGCTGTTAAAAAATGAATTAGTTAATGAGACAAGCCCGAATTTATCAGTTAAAGATCGTATGGTTGGAAGACTTTTAGCTCAACCATTAACCCAAAACAATAATAATGTAGTCTTACCGATCAACACTCAGCTAACATCAAATTTATTAGATGATTTACATGAGTTGGATATCGAACAACTGAAAGTTAGATCTCCACTGACGTGTAATTCAATCCGTTCAATTTGTCGAAATTGTTATGGATGGCATTTAGCTTATTCTAAATTGGTTGATTTAGGAGAAGCAATAGGTATAATAGCCGCACAATCAATCGGTGAACCTGGAACTCAATTAACAATGCGAACATTCCATACGGGGGGAGTGTTCTCTGGTGATTTAACACAACAAATACGAGCTCCTTTTCAAGGTACACTGTCATATAAAACAGCTGAGGCTGCTAATCTAGTTCGAACACTTCATGGCACAAGAAGTTTTTTAATAAAAGAAAATGTAACGCTATATATCAAAAACTTAAAGGGAGCATGTAGCAAGATAAAACTTCCTGAGGGAGCAACATTATTATCAAATACAGGACAAAAAGTCTACACAAATCAAATCATTGCAGAAATAAAAAAAGATGCGAATCTTGTTTTAGAAGAAGACAGTAAAACTGTTTACACAAACATTTCAGGTGAAGTATTCTTTCAAAATATCGATATTGAAACAATACTTGATAAGCAAGGGAACTCCGTGCAAAAGAATAGAAATCCTGGTCTGATTTGGGTGTTACACGGTAAACGTTACTCTTTACCTCGTTCGTCAGAATTAGTGGCGAAATTAGGACAAATAAACACAAGCGGATCTATTATTGCAAAAAAACAGATATTAAATAACTATTCTGGTATAGTAAAATTTGACGAAGCCTCAACAACGAACGAAATTAAAATTCTAAACTTCTCACTAATTTTACAAAACGCAAATGTTTTGCTTAATAGTAATACCATCGAGGGAGAAAAAAATATATTAGAGTTTGACAATGGCAAAAAATTTCAAATAGAAGTTCAGCATAACAACACAATACAGCACGGTGAAACAATTGCCACACTAGCTAATAATTCATACAAAACAGAAACAGGTGGTACTGTTACATATAATCTCGAAAAAAAGTTTGCTACAAAAAAACGAAAAGGGCCAGGTAAACTTTTTTCAGGGACTTTGTATTGGATACCAGAAGAAACATACAGGGTTGAAAGTTCAACACTACTTGAAAAATTACAAACTAAAGATAGTACCTTTATTGCAAAAGGGAAGGAAATAATACCTAAAACTTTTACAAAAAGTAGCGGAATACTACAAGTAGATGTTGCGGGAAAGGAGATAAGCATTAAGCCAGGTGAATTATTCAAAGTTAACCCAGCAGCATATAATTCAATAGAACGTATTAATGGGTTTGTCGAGCCCGGCAAACAAATAATAAATAATATTATCGCTCAAAAATTAATTTATATAGAGTTTGTTGAAGTTAATAAGATTGAATACGTATTGATACGACCTGTCCAAAAATATAAGGTTGCACGCGAAAAAGAATTTTTCTTAAATCAAAATTTCTTTCCCCACGCACAAGAACAAAACTTTAAAATCAAAACAGTTAAAAAGATTTTCTTAAAGAATTGGGAACATATTAAGTCAAGCGAACCAGTTGAACTCTTAAACACATTCCTTACTCTAGACGTAAGAAATAATTCATCAAAACTACAATCAAGATTCGAAATTTTACAAAAAAACAAAGATATTTACCAATTACAAGTCTCACAATACGAAATACTAAAAATCGATGACTTAATAACGAACTATAGTACTGTACACAATATTAAAATAGCAACCAGATTTTTAGTAAATAAAAATCAGTACGTAACAAGTTCAAGTACTTTAGCACAGCTGGAAATATTCTTTCCAATTAAAGGAACACTAGGTGCAATTAAGAATAATACTGCGAATGTAAATGAAATTCTAATCTTACAAGATAAGGATATTCGACCTGTTCCCCATTTTTCAAAACCAAGTGAACTAAAAGTTAAAGTTGGAGAATTAGTTCGGACTGGAACCCAACTTTCAACAAGTACTAAATCAGAATACTCAGGACAAGTATATAGTGTTGACAAAACGAATGTCTATATACGACTGGGGCGACCGTATTTAATTTCGCAAGGAGCAATATTAGAAGTTGAGTCTGGATCATTAGTTCAGCGTTTAGACAAATTAGCTACGCTAATTTACGAAAAATTAAAGACTGTTGATATTGTTCAAGGATTACCAAAAGTGGAAGAAATTCTTGAGGCGCGTAAAATTAAAAACCCATGTATTCTAGCTCCCCATGAAGGATACGCCAATGTACGAAATTCTAAAATTGAAGTAACTAATGATAAGGGATATATTACAGCAATTAATTTTACCCAACGAGATAAAATTCGTTTTTCAAATGGTAGCTATGTAAAACTTATTGAACCATTAACAGATGGTCCAATTAGCCCGCACGAAAAACTTGAGACCCTTTTCAATTATTATTATTATTTCGAAAAACTGGCGATTAATGAAGCCTGCCGACAAAGTTTTCGGGAACTACAACTTTTCTTAGTTAATGAAGTACAACGAACATATTTGTCACAAGGTGTTCAGATTGCTGATAAGCATATCGAGATAATCGTTAAACAAATGACATCAAAAGTTCGAATCGAAGATAGTGGTGACACAATTCTATTACCAGGCGAGCTGCTAAATCTTTACCAAGTCGAAATAATAACCAAATCTAGCTTAGCTGTTAATGAACAAGCACCCTTCTACACTCCTTTGCTACTAGGTATAACAAAAGCTTCATTAAACAGTGATAGTTTTATTTCAGCTGCAAGTTTCCAAGAAACAACACGTGTCTTAACAGAAGCAGCGATCGAGGGAAAAAAAGATTGGTTACACGGGCTAAAGGAGAATGTCATTATTGGTCGCTTAATTCCTGCTGGAACTGGATTTAAATATTACAAGGACTTAGAGTTACAAACAAATAAACCAAACACTGTTATCCAGACACAAACTGCAAATATAAAAGATACTGTTTTGCGTTCACGATTTAACCAACTCTTAGAAAAACAAAAGAATATGTTGGATTTTTAGGATTTATTATAGTAAATTAGTAACAGTTTTAAATATATTTAAATTAAATTAATAAAAGTAGGAATTAATATGGCTCGTTATACTGGGGCAAAACTTCGAATAACACGAAGATTAGGTGATTTACCAGGACTTACAAGTAAAAAAGGAAATTCAAGTACAAGACCTGGGCAGCATGGCGCTAACCAAAAAAAACTTACACAATATGCAATTCGATTAGAAGAAAAGCAAAAGATTCGTTTTAACTACGGTCTAAGCGAAAAGCAGCTAATGAATTATATTAAACAAGCTAAAAAAATCAAAGGGACAACAGGTACGATTCTTTTACAACTGTTAGAAATGAGATTAGACAATCTTGTTTTTCGACTTGGATTAGCCCCAACAATTGCTGCTGCACGTCAGCTTGTCAGTCACGGGCACATTACAGTAAATCAACTTCCTGTATCAATACCAAGTTACCAATGTCAACCTGGTGATAAATTATCAATCAAAGATAATGTAACTTCAAAACGACTAGTTAATAAATATTTGGAATCACCTGCCCTTTCTAATATTCCACAACATTTAGAATTTGATAAGAAAAATTTAAGCGCGAAGATATTAGGTATAATTGACCGAGAGTGGGTAGCATTAAAATTAAATGAACTTTTTGTAATTGAATTTTATTCACGAAAAATTTAATTTTTGTTTAGAACTTTGTTCTTTTGCGTAACAGAAAAAGGTAGTTATTTAGTAATAATAAAACATATGACAGCAGTAACACTAAGCGAATTATTAGATGCCGGCGTACATTTTGGTCACCAGGCAAGTAGATGGAACCCCAAAATGTTCCCATATATATATGCCGAGCAAAATGGAATACATGTAATTGATCTAATACAAACATCACGACTGTTGACATACGCACATAAGTACGTGCAAAAAAATGCCCGAGATAATAAAACCTTTCTATTTATTGGGACAAAGCGTCAAGCAGCAAATATTATCGCTGAAGAAGCAAAAAAATGTGGTGCTTTTTACGTGAATAATAGATGGTTAGGAGGAATGCTTACAAATTGGACAACTGTTCAAACACGTGTAGCATACCTTAAAGAACTAGACGCAAAAGAAGAGAGTGGTGCACTCGACTTGTTACCAAAGAAAGAAGCAGCTTTATTAAGACGTGAGCACGAAAAATTACGTCAAAACCTAGAAGGTCTAAAAGAAATGACGCAAATACCAGATATTGTTGTTATAATCGACCCAAAACGTGAAAATACTGCTGTACTTGAATGTCGAAAATTAGGAATCCCAATTATTGCAATCCTGGATACAAATTGTGACCCAAATCTTGTGGATATCCCAATCCCGGCAAACGATGACGCAGTAAAATCGATTAAACTAATTTTGTCGAAAATTGCTGACGGAATCACAGTGGGAAAGAATAGTATCAAGTAAATTAGAATAAAAAACTATACAAAATAAAATTTTGTATAGTTTTTATTTGGACTATTTACTAGGCTCTAGGTATAATTAATATTAAGCAATAAGAAAAAATTTGCACCACTCAAGTCGAGTTATATATATTTATGTTTTTCTCGTTAGCTGCTGTCGAAGTAGGTACTCATTTATATTGGACATTCGCTGGTTTTACAGTGCATGGACAGGTATTGCTAGTAACATGGCTAGTAATAGCTACTATATTAGCCATCGCTATTGCGGGTACTCTAAAACTTGAACAAATCCCAAAAGGATTACAAAATTTTGTTGAATCTGTCTTTGAATACGTAGCAGGAATTGCTAAAGATCAGATTGGTGAATATGAATATAGACCATGGATTCCATATATCGGAACTCTTTTCTTATTCATTTTTGTCGCGAATTGGTATGGTGCACTAGTACCTTGGAAATTAATTGAACTTCCAGAAGGTGAATTAGCAGCCCCTACGAATGATATTAATACTACGGTAGCATTATCATTATTAACTTCAATCAGTTATTTTTATGCTGGATTAAGTAAAAAAGGGTTAGGGTTCTTTGCTAGATACATCTCTCCGACTCCAATTTTCCTACCAATTAATATACTAGAGGATTTTACAAAGCCTCTTTCACTTAGTTTCCGTCTATTCGGTAACATCTTAGCAGATGAAATTGTTGTATCAGTTTTATGTTTACTTGTACCGCTATTTGTACCACTTCCAGTTATGGTTTTAGGTCTTTTCGCAAGTTCAGTGCAAGCATTAGTTTTTTCAACACTTTCAGCTGCCTACATTGGTGAATCATTAGAATAATAAATTATTTTAGTTTAGTAGATTACGAGCAATTTTAAACAAATCAAGATTTGTTAATTTTGTATAAATAAAAATTATTTCAAAATAAAACTATTATGAATCCTATTATTTCAGCCGCTTCAGTTATCGCTGCAGGATTAGCTATTGGTTTAGCTGCTATCGGTCCTGGTATTGGTCAAGGTTCTGCAGCAGCACAAGCTGTTGAAGGTTTAGCTCGTCAGCCAGAAGCAGAAGGTAAAATTCGTGGTACTCTTCTTCTATCTTTAGCATTCATGGAGTCTTTAACAATTTATGGACTTGTAGTTGCACTTTGTTTATTATTCGCAAACCCATTCACTGGTTAATCCAGCTAGAGCGCTTAGTTTTATACTAAGCGCTATTTTAAGCAAATTTAATTTTTTAAATTAGGTTAGCTTAGTTACAATTTTTTATAACATAGCGGATTAATATGAACAGTTTTCTAATGCCATTAGCGCAAATGTTAGCTATGTCTGAAGGAGCCGGTGGGTTATTTGACTTTAATGCAACACTGCCATTAATGGCCCTACAATTTATTGCATTAACAGTTGTTTTAACTTTTGTTTACTACAAACCAGTAGGTACACTTTTAGAAGAACGTGAAACGTTAATTAGTAGTAATTTAACAAACGCTTCGGAACGTTTATTAAAAGCTGATGAATTATATCAGCAATATGATGAACAATTAAAAGACGCCAGAAAGAATGCTCAAGGAGTTATTCTAATAGCTGAAACAGAAGCAAAAGCAATTGTAGCCTCAGAAATCGCCCAAGCTCGTAAAGATGCTGCATCTTTAATCGATAAAACAAATCGAGACCTTGAAGCACAAAAAAACCTAGCCTTAGAGAAGCTTGAAACACAAGTTGACGAGTTAAGTGATCTAATAAAAGAAAAGTTATTAGGGAAAGAGGTAATACTTTAAGTATTTTTAATAAAAACTTCGCAAAAACAGATGGATTTATCTAATCAAGCATTAAACGGTTTTTCCGCACATCTAGCTGTTTCGTTTAATCCTGATATCTTTGAATCGAATATTATTAATATTTCTCTATTACTAGGGGGTATTCTTTATCTAGGTAGCAGTGCATTATCTGAAAGCTTATCAGAGCGACAAGAAAAAATTATAGGTGCAATACAAGAAGCTGAGGAACGCTTACAACAAGCGGATACTCGACTTGCCGAGGGTGAAAAGCAATTAGAGCAAGCACAATTGGTTATTGAATCTATTAAAACAGATGCGGAAACTACAGCCCGTAAAGTTAAAAGTGAGATTCTAACGGATGGAAAAGCTGAGATTGAGCGATTAACGTCTTCTGCGAAAGCACAGATTGGTACAATTGAAGCTAGAGTCCGCAAACAAATTTCAGAGTATGTTGTTACTCTAGCTCTTAAACGCGTTACATTACAGTTAGAGGGGAAGTTAGATTCAAACCTACAACAACAAATTCTTGATAGAAATATTTCTAACCTAGGAGAATAAATTATGTCAATTGTTGTAAGTAAAGTTGCAGAACCATATGCTGAAGCACTTCTAAGTTTAGCTAAAGCGAATGACACTCTGAAGGAAACTACTAATGATATGAACATTGTTTCACAATTTTTAGCTAATTCAAGTGATCTAAAAAAATTCTTAGCTAATCCAGTAATCACTAGGGAAGCAAAGAAAAATATCGTTAAAGATGTTCTAGGGGAACAAATCGCTACGAATACATTAAAATTTTTAATGCTATTAATCGATCGTAATCGTATCGCATTACTCGATGGTGTAGCACAACGATACCTAGAATTATCTTATAAGCAAGAATCAATTGAAGTTGCGAAAGTTATATCTTCAGTTCAATTATCAGCACAACAACAGCAAAACCTTGCGGAAAAACTGAAAACAATCACGGGTGCTAAGCAGATAAAACTTGCACTTAAAGTAGATCCAAATTTAATTGGTGGATTTACGGTTGAAATCGGATCGCAATATATCGATACAAGTATTCGTGGTCAATTGAGAAAGATAAGTAATCTTCTTGGTGCTGCAAACTAGTATTTTGGATTCAAAAGAATCAAATATATATGTTTTAATTTTTTCATTTTTAGTTTCAAAACTAAAAAATTATATTCAACAAAAAAAAATTAAATAAATTAGGCTGAAATATGATTAACATTAGACCTGACGAGATTAGTAATATTATTCGTCAACAAATTGAGAGCTACGACCAAGACGTTAAAATTGACAATATTGGAACGGTTCTTCAAATTGGAGATGGTATTGCGCGTGTTTATGGACTAGAGCAAGTTATGGCAGGTGAACTGTTAGAATTTGAAGATAGTACTATTGGAATCGCCTTAAACCTTGAAAATGATAATGTAGGTGCCGTTCTAATGGGTAATGGTATCGGTATTCTTGAGGGCAGTACAGTTCGATCTACAGGTAAAATTGCACAGGTACCTGTTGGTGATGCGTTCTTAGGGCGTGTAGTTGATTCATTAGCTCGATCAATTGATGGTAAAGGTGATATCGTTGCATCAGATTCTCGTTTAGTTGAATCAATGGCTCCTGGTATTATTACACGTAAATCAGTTTGTGAACCAGTACAAACTGGTATTACAGCGATTGATGCAATGATTCCAATTGGTCGTGGTCAACGTGAATTAATCATTGGAGATCGTCAAACAGGTAAGTCTTCAGTTGCTATTGATACAATTATTAATCAGAAATCTGAAGATGTTATCTGTGTTTATGTTGCGATCGGTCAAAAAGCGTCTTCTGTAGCAGCTGTTGTTAATACACTAGAAGAAAGAGGTGCTCTAGGATATACGATTATTGTTGCAGCAAATGCTGATGATCCAGCAACTCTACAATATATTGCTCCATATACAGGTGCTGCCTTAGCCGAGTATTTCATGTACAAGGGAAAAGCAACGCTATGTATCTACGATGATTTAACAAAGCAAGCATCAGCATACCGACAAATGTCACTTCTTTTAAGACGTCCACCAGGACGTGAGGCATATCCAGGTGACGTATTTTACTTACACTCGCGCTTATTAGAAAGAGCAGCGAAATTAAGTGATGAACTTGGTGGTGGAAGTATGACTGCTCTACCGATTATTGAAACACAAGCTGGTGACGTATCAGCTTATATTCCAACAAATGTAATTTCCATTACAGACGGTCAGATTTTCCTTTCGGGTGATCTATTTAACGCTGGTATTCGACCAGCTATTAACGTTGGTATTTCGGTATCCCGAGTTGGTTCTGCGGCGCAAATTAAGGCAATGAAGCAAGTAGCAGGTAAACTAAAACTTGAGCTTGCACAATTTGCAGAATTAGAGGCTTTCTCTCAATTTGCATCAGATCTTGATCAAGCAACACAAAATCAACTTGCACAAGGTGTTCGTTTACGTGAAATGTTAAAACAGGCGCAAAACTCTCCAATTCCAGTTGAAGAGCAAGTTGCAATTATCTATGCCGGTATTAACGGTTATCTAGATGACATTGAAGTAGCAAACGTATTACCGTTTATCGCTAAACTACGACCTTATCTTCGTAACTCTGTACCAGATTTCATTTCAAACGTTAAAAATACAAAGAAAATGGATGAAGGTTCTGAGGAGTTATTAAAGAAAGCAATCGCTGAAGTGAAAGCTAGTATGTAATCTATATTAAATCTATTCACAAAGATCATAACTACAATGATCTTTGTGATTTTTTATTTTAGTATAAAAAATTATATGAGTCCGCTGAAAAATAGTTTATTCTCGACTATTCATGATTATTCTTATATTACTAGTAAATAAATAAGGTAGTATATAAAGCAGAAATAATCGATTGAATCGTTGTTGGTGGGAGCTAAACGATTTGCTATACAACCCAAATAAAAATATTTCAAATTTCTATTACTTGACAGCCAAAATATAAACTACTAATATTAGAGTGTATAAAATTAGTGCTATTTTTTCGTAATAATTATGGGGTGTCGCCAAGTGGTAAGGCAGCGGACTTTGACTCCGCGATGCGTAGGTTCGAACCCTACCACCCCAATCCAAATTACAAGTCCTTATACAGCGTTAATTTTTTGACGCGAATACGCGTAATCCATCTTCTTTGCTAATTATATTAATTTTAGAACTCTACGATCTATGTCATGCACCGAGAGTTCTATATAGAGAACTACCAGTGGCTGTTAATAGTATTGTTGTGGCTGCTAACGACAGGTCTCACTATAAATAATACACCAGCACTAACAGCAGCCACTGTAGCGTCGATTGGCGATGATGCTTCTCTACCTTAATAGGGTAGATAGGAATAGAAGCGGTTAGCGGCGCTTTAGATCAAAAAGATAATGAGATAAACGTGAATACAAAAAATTTCTAGACAAATGACGGATGACTTAATAAATAGAAATGCCGTACAAAAAGGAAAACTCAAAATAACCTATGAAATTGAGTATAATTCTAAGTCGAGAGGAATAGTGTTTGTCGATCTAGTGGGTGTTATTGATATTAACTCACAATTATATAGATTTACTGCATGACCTACAAATAGAAGCAATTAAATCCACCTTAAATCAAAAACATTATTTTGTAATATATAGTACGATATGTACTTGTAATGTGTACGTATTACAAGTATATAAATTTTGATCGGAGAAGGTGGGATTCGAACCCACGGAAGCTTGCACTTCATCTGATTTCAAATCAGACGCAATCGACCAACTCTGCCACCTCTCCAAATATTATACTCTATTCTAGCGTGCTTTATTTCTTTTTGTCAAGGGTCCACTAGGTATATTTAAATTGTTTTATTGTAAGGAGTAAATCTATAGTTACAATTGGGCAAGAAGGGATTCGAACCCCTGACACCGTGGTTCGTAGCCACGTGCTCTAGTCCACTGAGCTACAAGCCCTACTTGTATTTCTCCAAATATAATTTACCACCCTTCAGTCTTAAAGTCAAACTTTCGGTGAACTGCTCTACTATTCGGATCATTTGATCGGCTATAATATTGCGCTAATATTCTTCTTTTTTCGGGCCCTATTGATAATTGAATAGTTATTACATTCTATCCGATTAAATAGCATAAACCATAACGCAGCTTGAGTCTGCGTTGGAAGTTTAAAAACACTTCTTTGTTGATTTGCTTCTTTTATTAGCATTTATGATTTTTCAAGCTGTATAGATTTAATATTAATACAATTATATTAATGTGATGATGATGCAGCGTCTCAAAATAAGACAACTCTATCGCTGTTCTATATCATTACAGACGGCAACAAGCGATTACGATTACCGTAATAGAGTTGTAGGACCTAAATAAATAAATTTAGGTCCTACAACTCTATCAAATTAATACGTTAATACTAAATACTCTTATTTAAAAGAATTAATCTAGAGGACGCATTGATAATACAGGCTCATTTTCACGGTTAATACCTTTTTCAAAACCAGCTGCTGCTGCTCTTGCACGACCAGCGTGCCAAAGGTGACCGACCCATAGGAAGAATCCTAGGAAGAAATGAGAACAAGTTAACCACGAACGAGGTGATACATAGTTAACCGAGTTAATCTCAGTTGCTACACCACCTACTGAGTTTAACGCACCTAAAGGAGCGTGTGTCATGTACTCAGCTGCTCGACGCTCTTGCCATGGCTGAATATCATTACGGATTTTGTTTAAATCTAGTCCGTTAGGACCACGTAATGGCTCCACCCAAGGAGCTCGCATATCCCAGAAACGCATTGTTTCTCCACCAAAAATAATCTCACCACTTGGAGATCGCATTAGATATTTACCTAAACCAGTTGGACCTTGCGCTGAAGCTACATTAGCACCTAAACGTTGGTCACGTACTAAGAAAGTAAATGCCTGTGATTGAGAAGCCTCTGGACCTGTTGGACCATAGAACTCACTAGGATAAGCCGTATTGTTGTACCAAACAAAAACTGCAGCCGTAAGGCCCATTCCTGAAAGTGCAGCAAGACTATATGATAAGTAAGCTTCACCTGACCAAACAAATGTACGACGAGCCCAAGCAAATGGCTTAGTTAAAATATGCCAGATACCACCTACGATACAAAGGAAGCCTAACCAAATATGACCACCTACAATATCTTCAAGGTTATTTACACTAATTACCCATCCGTCACCACCAAAAGGTGATTTAAGAACGTAACCAAAAATGATTAACGGGTTTAATGTTGGTGCAGTTACAACACGAACATCGCCTCCACCTGGAGCCCATGTATCGTAAAGTCCACCAACAAAACAAGCTTTTGCTACTAATAAGAAGCAACCAATACCTAATAAAACTAAGTGAATACCAAGGATTGTAGTCATTTTGTTCTTATCACGCCAGTCATAACCAAAGAATGGGAATGACTCCTCTAATGTATCTGGACCAATTAGTGAGTGATATACTCCACCAAAACCTAATACAGCAGATGAAATTAGGTGTAAAACCCCAACAACAAAGAACGGATATGTGTCAACAACTTCACCACCTGGGCCAACACCCCAACCTAGAGTTGTTAAGTGAGGAATAAGGATACAACCTTGCTCATAAAGTGGCTTCTCTGGGATGTAATGAGCTACTTCAAATAATGTCATAGCACCACACCAAAAGACCATTAAACCAGCGTGTGCAACGTGTGCACCTAAAAGCTTTCCTGAAACGTTAATTAGACGAGCATTACCAGACCACCAAGCGAATCCTGTAGATTCGATATCACGGCCTGCGATAACAGTATTAAAGGGCGTTTCCACGTGGTAGAACCTCCTCAGGGAAGATAAAGTTTTCATGAGGTTGATCTTGAGCTGCCATCCAAGCTCGAATACCTTCATTTAGAAGGTTATTCTTAGTGTAGAAAGTCTCAAATTCTGGATCTTCAGCAGCACGAAGCTCTTGAGATACGAAATCATATGCACGTAGGTTAAGCGCTAAACCAACAATACCAATTGCACTTGTCCACATACCTGCTACAGGAACAAATAGCATGAAGAAGTGTAACCAACGCTTGTTAGAGAATGCAACACCAAAAATCTGTGACCAGAATCGGTTTGCTGTTACCATTGAATATGTTTCTTCTGACTGTGTTGGAGTGAACGCTCGGAAAGTGTTCGCAGCATCACCATCTTCAAATAACGTGTTTTCAACAGTTGCACCGTGAATTGCACATAAAAGAGCTCCACCAAGGATACCAGCTACACCCATCATGTGGAATGGGTTAAGAGTCCAGTTATGGAAACCTTGTAAGAAAAGAAGGAAACGGAAAATAGCAGCAACACCAAAACTTGGAGCAAAGAACCAACTTGCTTGACCTAAAGGGTATACTAAGAATACTGTAACAAATACAGCAATAGGGCCTGAGAATGCAATTGCATTGTAAGGACGAATACCTACTAAACGAGCAATCTCAAATTGACGTAGACAGAAACCAATTACACCAAATGATCCGTGTAAAGCAACAAATGTCCAAAGACCACCAATTTGGAACCAACGAGTAATATCACCTTGTGCTTCAGGACCCCATAATAGTAGTAATGAGTGACCCATACTGTTTGCTGGAGTAGATACTGCAGCTGTTAAGAAGTTACATCCTTCAAGGAATGAACTTGCTAAACCGTGTGTGTACCATGAAGTTACAAATGTAATTCCTGTTAACCAACCACCTACAGCTAGATAAGCACAAGGGAAAAGAAGTAAGCCTGACCAACCAACGAAAACGAATCTGTCACGCTTTAGCCAGTCATCAATAAGATCGAATACACTACGATCTTGCTTTTGTCCGATTGCAATAGTCATATTTATTATTTTTAAAAAATTAGTAAAAGTAAACTTGCATCAATTTTATATTTATTAGCAATAATTAAATAAACGCTAAGATTAAAAAAAATTAAGTTTTACATATCATTACAGTCTATACATATTATAGTATCAATATTAAAGATTTTTTTATAAAATTAACTCAAATTATCCGTTAATTTTCCAGTTATATTTAACCAATTTTGGGCTTCAATATAGTTATTTGGAGCTAACCTGATTGCATTTTTCCAATAATCGCCAGCTTTATCAAACATATCTTTTGCTATTTCAAATTCTTTTTTTTCAGACGCCTTGGTACCTTGGTAATGATAAATAACTGCAATATTATTTAATGCTTGTGGCATTTTTGAGTTTAAATCTAATGCCTGATGATAATATTCAAGTGCTTTTGAATAATCTCCATTATTACCGTAAATTAAACCAATATTGTAAAGTATATAACTTCGATCGTAAGGATCTTCTTCTAACTTTAAAGCTTCATAATAATTTTCTAATGCCTCAGCATAATCACCATTGGATTGAGCTGACATACCATAGCGATAATAAGAAAAAGCTTTCTTCTCATCTTTTGTTGCCGGTAATACCTTAATTAATACGTCCGCTAATACCGTAAATGTTTTATCAATAAAATTATCGTTTTTTTGGTTCATGAACTAGGTTTTTATTTAAATTCAAAGAGTGCACGTTTTCAAGAACTATTTTTGAACCCGAAAAATTAACAAAATATAAGAGCTTAATTTTTTGACTAATAAACAGCAATGCAATAAAATTAGAAAAGGAGTCTACTTTTAGTCTACCAAGACTAAACTACCCGGGCGTTTAACAAATGTTAAACATATTATATGTTACAAGTATCATAAGGTATTATAAATAAAAATGGCTAAACAAAGTATGATTCAGCGCGAAATAAAGCGTGAAAATCTAATAGCAAAGTACGAAACTAAACGTGAAGTTTTAAAACAACAACTTAATAGTGATGATGGATACAAAGTAAAACTTCAGATTTATAAGAAATTCGAAAAAATACCTCGAAATTCATCAGCCGTACGACACCGTAACCGTTGTTGGGTTACAGGTCGAAGTCGTGGGTTTTACCGAGACTTCGGGTTATCGCGCCACGTAGTAAGAGAAATGGCACATGAAGGTATAATCCCGGGCCTTAAAAAATCAAGCTGGTAACCTAAATATATATTAATTTTATCTATTACTAACAAATGACCCAACGAACACTGCATGGAACTAGATTAAAAAAAGTTCGAGTTTCTGGATTTCGCGCTCGTATGAAATCAAAAACAGGGCGTCGCGTTATTAACGCAAGACGCAAAAAAGGACGCTTAAGATTAACAGCCTAATAATAAAATTGTTAATTGTTTAAACACAAGTATTTAATTTATGATAAAGATTCGACTTAAACGATACGGACGAAAGCAAAGACCATCTTACAGAATTGTAGCAATGGACAGCAGAGTTAAAAGAGATGGTAGAGCCATTGAAGAATTAGGATTTTATAATCCACTAACAGATGAAACACATTTAAAGTTTGAACCAATAATAAAAAGATTAAAGCAAGGTGCACAGCCAACAGATACAGTTCACAATATTTTTGTTAAAGCAAAAATTTTTGAACAAATGTAATTAATGAACAACAATGGCACCAAGATTTAAATTAAATATACTTTGGTTAGAAAATGAATTAGGAATTGCAATAGACCAAATTCAATCAGGAGAACAAATTCCATTAACGGACTACTTTTTTTGGCCAAAAAGTGACACGTGGGACCAAATTAGAAGAGAATTAGAAACTAAACCGTGGATTCTAACCAAAGAAAAAGCTCAACTTTTAAATGCAACTGCAACAATTATGAACCAGTGGCAAAATTCTATGAACAAAACAGTGAAATAGGATAAAAAGTAGATTATGAAATTCCGCTAATACCGAAAACTTATAGGCTTATAGCTCAGTGGATAGAGCACCAGATTCCGGTTCTGGGAGGGGAGGGTTCGAGTCCCTCTAAGCCTTGTTGTTAACAAACTGTTAGAAAGTAACGAGTGTAACTAAAATTGCATCTGGCTGGGTTCGAACCAGCGATGTCTCTATGAGAAGCAGATTATGAGTCTGATGCCTTCGACCACTTGGCTACAGATGCTTATAAATCAAATTAATGGAGTTGGTGGGATTTGAACCCACGTCCATTTAACTAGCGATGTTAACTTGTCTTCAACAGAAAATAACAATGTATAAATAATAACGTTAAAACTCTACAAGATTTTTGAATTTAACTTGCGCTTTATTATTAAAATTTCATAAAACTTACAAAGATTTTATGACTAATTCTAAAAAATTATGCTAGTGCTAATTTTGAATTAAAGTTACAAATATTGTTTGCATTTATTATAAAAAATTACGACTTTATAAGTCATAGTTAAATTAACACGATAACAAAAATGTCGAATCCAAAACAACCCCAAACTTGATACATACAAAATTAAAATAGAAAATATAATTTGTCAATTAGAAGAACTATTTTTAATTTAAATTTGGGTAACATTATTATAAGCAAGCTTAACAAATTAAATTCAATTAATTATGTAGTTGTTCAAAAATTTTTACTTTCACGAACATGTTGTAGAGAATAAAATTTCGTTATTATCAAAAATCTTATTGTTATATTCTATAGCCTCGTAAAACAAGACCTAAATAGTTAGTTTGGAACCAAAATAACTTATCAAGTTTACGTCTTCCCCAAACTTTAATTGATTTACCTAATGAATCTTTTGGCCTATTATAATATTGCTCTAGAGTTTTAGCTGACCGCTTCGAAGGAATAAAATAAATTGGCTGACCAATCTTAATAAAAGATGTAGGATTATTCGTATTTAATATAAGTGATTCTTCCCACGATTCGAGAAAATCTTCAAGATTATCCGTATAAATTGCTGGATAAGTTGTTGAAGCTAGACGGTTAGGATACTTTTCGCAAAACTCAAGAGCTTGTTCTCTATCAAAGAAAATATAATTAGCTAAACTATTAGTTTTAGACTTCTTAAAGTTTTCAGCATCATCCAGAGTTTCTATTAAACTTTCTTTATCTTTTACATAATTCCCCTCTAAGCGCGATGGTCGGATGATAGTATCAGATCCAGAGATACCGTCGTCATTAACACCATCTAGGAAACCACTAATATTAACAACCACAGTCGATACAAGGTTTCGTGGTTTATCCTTTACCGGTACAACATAAATTGGTACACCTTTAAAACTAGGATCACCTTGGTCTCCTAGTGTCGATAAAACCTTTTGTGACAAAGTTTGTTCTAATTGTTGCTCATTAGCAGATAGTTCGTTACTAATATCTCCTTGGCTACCAAATTTTAATAATGCCTTAACTTCAGTAAGACTTGGGACAAAGCGGAAATCTACATTAGAGGCTCGAGATAACAAACTATGAGCAGTGTCCATACCAATACAATGTATTGATAAACCAACTTTATCAACACCATTATCGCGTTTATTATGCCCTCCCCTTTCCGAACGTTCTATCATTGTATCCAAGTATAATTTCGCCTCAGTGGGGTCAAGAAACATAAAACCAAATTTTTTCGATTTAGTCGAAAGTGCTTTTTCAGCGATACGTTTGTAACCTTTACGCTTAGAAAAAGATTTTTGTGCAACGTCAGTTTCATGAACATCACCCTTTTCTAGATTAAAATCCGAAATTAGATCATCATGATAATGGAATTTTCCAGATTTCGCGGATGCTAGAACTAACTCATTTCTTCCATTCACAATCACATACACTGGAACATTTTCTAACGCTTGCTTCAAAAGCTTAATTTTTTTCTTGTAAAAATCAAAAGAGATTACTTTATCCGCATAATTACGAACCCCGAATAAAGACTTGCGGGGCGGATTATGAATAATTTTATTTGATAATAATTTATCAGATCCTCCTACTAAATCTAATTGATTCCATTGAATTTTAATTTTCGGAGGATAAGTGTACAAATCCTCCAAGAAGTAAACAACATCTGATTTCTTAGCTCCGCTACCAGGTATAACTTTACTAACATCTAATAATTGATTTGTTGGAAAATGCTGATTTAAATTTGGTTCCATAGTCTATTTAAAGTGAATTAATTAACCCCTAAAGTTTAAGATTCTATTGTTAATAATGCTACAGTACTAATTCACAGTAATAAATACGGCAGCAAAATCAGTAGTAAGATAAGATTAAATTTAAAGAAGTATTTGCTAAATATACACATTACATATATGATATATCTTATAAGGGCGGTTAGCTCAGTGGTAGAGCGCCTGCCTTACAAGCAGGTGGTCATAGGTTCAAATCCTATACCGCCCATTACAACCGATATAGATAGATTAGCTAGTCCATCGGGCCCATCGTCTAAGGGATTAGGACAGGGACCTTCTAAGTCTCTAATGTAGGTTCGAATCCTACTGGGCCCATTTTTATTTCAATACTATCTAAAAACTTCCTCAAATACGCTTTGAACTTTATCGCCCGAATCAATTGATTCTAATGGATCCTTTCTTAATCTATGTCTAAGACATAACGTGATAACATTTTCAATATCTTCCACTGTTACCGTAGTACGTTCATTGTAGGCTGCAAACGCTTTTGCCGCACGATTTGTTACAATGTCTCCACGAAGACCATCTACGTCAAGTGTTCCACAGACCTGTGAAATCTTAACACGTAACTCCAGAGATAATTCGACACCAGGTAAACGGTCTTGCGCCTCCAGAATCTTTGTTTTTAAAGCATCCTGAGCAGCACGAGTATCATTTAACGCTGTCTCGGGGTCACTATCGAAGTTACTCCGTTGTTCAACAATTTGTACACGAGTTTCTGGATCACGCACTGTTCTAATCTCAGCGTGCATACCGAAACGATCTAAAAGTTGGGGACGTAATTCACCCTCTTCAGGATTACCAGAACCTACCAGAACAAATCGAGCAGGGTGACGAATCGAAATTCCCTCACGCTCAACAGTATTCCATCCGGAAGCAGCCGAGTCTAATAAAATATCAACTAGGTGATCGTCTAGTAAATTTACCTCATCAACATATAAAATACCACGGTTCGCTTTAGCTAAAAGACCTGGTTCGAAAGCTTTTATTCCCTCTGTAAGAGCTTTTTCAATATCAATTGTTCCACACACACGATCTTCTGTGGCACCTAATGGTAAATCAATCATTGGAACCTTTTTAGAAGCAGCCTCTAGTTTACCATTACTTACCACAACTGACTTAACATCTTCACTCATTAATTCAAAATCAGTTAGTGACGAATTAAAGGCATCTCCGGCAACAACTTGAATTTCAGGAAGTAAATCTGCAACTGCACGAATAGTAGTCGATTTTCCAGTCCCTCGATCACCCATAATCATTACACCACCAATTCGAGGATCAATTACATTCAAAATCAATGCAAGCTTCATTTCTTCTTGACCAATGATCGCTGTGAAAGGAAAGACAGGTCGTTCTACGTTTGTTTTAACAATATTTTCTGTGGAAACCATTTTAATCACTTTTAAAACGAATAATTAAATTTTTCTTAGCTATTTGACGAGAATAAGAATAATCGTCAAAAAATAATTGGTAACATTAGTTCTTAATTAGAAAAGTAAAATGTTAAACTTAACTTAGCACATTATTAATTCAAAAACTTAACTACTAATTAGTATAAACGAAATTAAATTTAAAAACTAATTTATCCAAATTACAATTTAATTAAAACTACAAAAAGATAATAATTCATCTAATGATATAATCTATCTAATATTAAATCTTTTAATTATTAATTAATAGCTGAAAAACAATAATTATTATGGCTCGTGTTATAGTTATTACTTCGGGAAAAGGGGGTGTAGGTAAAACAACCACAACGTCCAACTTGGGAATGGCCTTAGCACGTTTAGGGCATAAAACACTGTTAGTTGATGCTGATGTAGGACTACGTAATCTGGATCTATTATTAGGTCTAGAAAATCGCGTAATTTATACTGGACAGGATGTATTAAATAAAACGTGTCGATTAGAACAAGCTCTAATACAAGACAAAAGACAACCTCAATTAACATTTTTTCCATTATGTTCAAGTCAGTCCAAAAGCCCATTTACAAAATTACAAATACAAGAGCTGATTAATTTAGTCAGTGATAAATATGACTTTGTTTTAATTGATAGTCCAGCTGGAATTGATCAAGGCTTTCAAACTGCCATAGAGCCTGCAAAAGAAGCTCTAATTGTTGTTACACCAGAGGTACCTTCAATTAGAGACGCTGATAAAGTCATTGGACTCTTAATTGCTCAAGGTATTAAAAATAATAAACTAATCATTAATCGTATTCGACCAAAAATGATTAAAAGCGATGAGATGATGTCGATAACAGATGTTCAAAATATTTTAGGTATTCCAATCTTAGGCACAATACCAGACAGCGAACAAGTAATTATTGCCTCGAATCGAGGTGAACCACTTGTGCTAGAAGATAAATTATCGTTCCCTGGTATGGCTTTTGAAAATACTGCACGCCGTTTAGAAGGACAAGAAGTTGATTTAATAGATTTAAATAAAAATTCAACAAACCCCGTAAAGACAATATTGGGCAGTTTTCTAAACCGTAAAAATAAAAAAGGTACGCAATAGGAATGAAAGTTTGAAAGTTTGTAAAGAAACTAAATTTTTAGTTTCTCTACAAACAATATTTTTAAATTAAGCCATTCGCTTTAATTGCTGCAGAGCTAAACGACCAATGTTAAATAACGCCCATGAAACTGCTGCTAAAAACGGAAGTGCAACGATTGCAACTCTTGTATCCATGTAAACTAAAACCTCAATTAAATAATAAATCTATTTAATATTATACAACGTTTATCGTACTATCGAAAACAGTCACTTTTATACTTCTCACTTTTTTAATACGTAATTAGTCGATTACTATTATAAATGAAGCACTTACAAAAAATATTCCTCAATTTTTAAGAATTATTAATGTCAAATTTACCATTTACACTTGATCAATTAAAAATTTTACAGACAATCACAATTGAGGGAAGTTTTAAAAAAGCCGCAACGAAATTGTATATTTCACAGCCGGCTGTTAGCCTTCAAATTCAAAATCTTGAACGTCAATTAAATACACCGATTTTCTACCGAGATAAGAGACAAGCACGATTAACTGAAGCTGGGCAACTACTATTAAAGTACAGTGACAGAATACTTAATTTGTGTGAAGAAACGTGCCGGGGTTTAGAAGAAATACAAACATTACAATCGGGTATATTAATTATTGGCGCCAGCCAGACAACAGGAACGTATCTTATGCCTCGATTAATTGGTATTTTTCGTCATAAATATCCTCAAATTGCAATTGAATTACAAGTTCACTCAACCCGCCGCATAGCCTGGGGCGTAGCAAAAGGACAAATTGATTTAGCCATAGTTGGAGGTGAAATTCCAAAAAATCTTCAGTCAACACTTGATATCACTTCATACGCCGAAGATGAGCTTGCGCTTATCCTACCAACTTCACACCCTTTTGCCTCGTTAGAATATATCCAAAAAGAAGATCTATACCGTTTAAAATTTATTGCTTTGAATACGCAGTCAACGATCCGAAATGTGATTGAAAATACTTTAATCGAAAACGGGATTGATAGCCGCCAGTTTAAAATTGAAATGGAGTTGAATTCAATTGAAGCAATCAAAAATGCTGTCCAATCTGGTTTAGGAGCAGCATTTGTATCAGTTTCAGCCATTTCTAAAGAGCTAGAACTTAATATAATTCATTGGGCTAAAATTAAAGATATAACTATTAGCCGAACATTATCAATCATCGTTAACCCCAAACGATATTATGCTAGTTCGATAAAAATTTTTAAGCGCGAGATTTTAGACATGTTTCTAGTTTCTTCATCTTTTGATAATAAGCTAAACCTATTATGGCCAGAAGAGGAAAGTAATTAAGTTTTTTAATTATAAATACTATTACTTTATAAGAAGTGGGTATTGACAAGTAACCAGACTACATATTATATTATTATAGACAAAAGGTTAAGGTAAAAAAGAATTTATAATGAAAGTTTCATTGTATTTTTTGTCTTATTTAAATAGAAATGCCCCCATCGTCTAGAGGCCTAGGACATCTCCCTTTCACGGAGGTAACGGGGATTCGAATTCCCCTGGGGGTAATATAAAATCAAAGTATTAAAATTGAATAAAACAAAAAAAAAGAATACACATGAAATATTTCTAGTGCATTCTTTTTTATAAGAACTAATATTTTTACAACAATTGTAGTTTAC
>Ga0308017_1000161_pt1 | contig 22159 bp, 14 predicted proteins | sample Neamet280_FD_203145 | JGI IMG/M metagenome (GOLD analysis project Ga0308017, IMG submission 203145) | Marine microbial communities from water near the shore, Antarctic Ocean - #280 | ecosystem: Environmental > Aquatic > Marine > Unclassified | place: Southern Ocean | collected 2014-10-01
GTAAGGAAGGGAATCCTGTTACCTAGCCGCTACCTGATGAATTTAGCGAAAAACGGACGTGATGCACCCCCGTCAGAAGCAATCGTGACTAGGTATAACCCTTGAGGTAAACTCGGCAAAGTAAACTGGCCACCTACAAAGTTGTGATCATAGACCACCTGGCCGCTTATTGAGGTTATTAATGCCCTGTACTTATCTGACTGTTTTATTTTCAAGGTGCTTGAGTCCATCCACTCCCAACCTTCGACAAGTGCTTGATTAACGCTGTTAACTTCTATCTCCGTAGAGCAAGAGAGAATACAACCGGAGCTACTCAACACTTCTATCGTGTATGTACCAGATACAGTAGCATTGTATGAGTTAGAGTTGGCACCTACGATGAGCTGACCAGCTGAATCATACCATTGGAATTCAGAATCTGCATACGTTTCATATACAAGTGTATTACCATCGGTGACTAGGACGCAATCATTGGAGCCTGCCAGGTTCAGGTCCGCGTAATCGCCTAGAGTGATAAAGGCTGACTGTTGGAGGTAGGTTGCATCATTGATGTTGAGTGATCCTGAGAATGTGTTTCCTACAGGTGATTCATCCCAAATCAGACCATGGAAAACCGCCGCCGCAAGGTAGCTCCCACTATAATTAGGGTGAGAGCCGTCGCCAGAATGAAGAACTAGGTTAGATGTGGAGTACGTGAGGGCTTCGTCCCAAGCTTTCCCCACAGGAGCCACCATCGCTCCTACCATCTCCCCTATCTCAGTATATGCGCTTGCAAGGGTATCTGTCATATGAGAGAAATCCTCGAAATCTACACTACAGTAAACCCCTCCTGAGGAGCACTGCATCCCACCGTTTTGACGGCCCCAAGTCATAAACATTACTGTTTTTGCACAGGGGTTTTGCTCTGAGATAATTTCCTTAAGGTTCTCTACTGCCGGATACATAAAGTTGTAGCGGAAGTAGTCTATGGTTGGAACTTGGCTTTGGTCTTGAAGAATAACATAATCCCAATTCCCCTGAGCGATTTGTGACAAAGAAGTAGCATTCGTATAGTGCTGATCCAATGTATAACCGCCCGGAGTATTCATCTCAGTTATGACTACATCGCCATTCGCCTCAGCGAATTGACTCACTATGGAAGGTAGATTGTTAGCCCCTGTGTAGCTGTTTCCAAGGAATAATACACGGAGCGTGTCCTGTGCTGACACATGCGATTGCATGCATGTACAAAAGAGCGTAAAACATAAAAAGGTGGAGAGTTTTTTCATAATTTTGAAGATAATACAAAGACAACTGAATGACTAAAGATCTCGACATAGTATTATACGGATCGACTGGATTTACTGGACAGTTGTGTGTGAAGTATTTCGCGGAAAATGCTGGGGCAAACATACGCTGGGCAATAGCGGGCCGGAATGAGGTGAAGCTTCGGGGAATCATTAAAGCCTTAAAGCTTGAAGTGGAGGTGATCGTAGCTGATGGCAATGATGCAGAAGCGCTGGATAATCTGACGCAAAGGACTAAAGTCGTGCTTTCAACAGCCGGGCCTTTTCACAGGTACGGCTCGAAACTTGTGGCCTCCTGTGTGAAGAACTCGACACATTATACGGATATAACTGGGGAGAATTTTTGGGTTAGAGAAATGATAGACAAGCACCATGAGGAGGCCGCGGCGAAGGGGATAAGGATTGTGCCGTCTTGTGGCTATGATTCGCTACCCTCCGACTTGGTGACGTTGTTTGCTGTTGAGAAGATGGGCAAGGCGGTTAAGCGTATCGATTGCTTTCACACGGCTAAAGGTGGGGCTTCCGGAGGGACGATTGAGACCGCATTTGCAATTGCGGACTTGAAATTGGGCAAGAAGATCCGCGATCCATTTTTACTTAACCCTGAGGGCTCTTTTTCTTTAGACCAAACCTACCAGAGCCTCGATACCATGGCCGTCAAGAAAAACACCATGCTCGACCGATGGACAGGACCTTTCATCATGGCCTTTGCAAATACTCGTGTGGTCCGTCGCAGTGCAGCCCTCATGGAAGAACGTGGCTCGGCCTACGGCGAAGAATTTACATATCACGAGGGTTCCTATTTCAAAAGCTTCTTCAAAGCCTTTACGGCAGCAGCATTCACCGGCCTTGTGGTTTTAATCATCTCCTCCTCTTTACGTCGTGTAGTAAGACGCTTTCTCCCGAAACCCGGCGAAGGCCCCAGCGAAACTACAATGATAAACGGCCACTTCAAATGCTTAGTCGTTGCTGAAGCTGAAGATGGCGAAAAGAGAACGTTTTCTATGTTCGCCAATGGCGATCCAGGCTATAGGCTCACCACTCGTTTTATTTGTGAAAGCGCCATGCTTTTAGCTGGTGACGTTGGAAGTCTTACAGGTGGTAAATCATACGGCGGCGTACTTACTCCAGCTACAGCATTAGGCCGTCCCATGATAGAACTGCTCCTAAAGCGGGATGTCCATTTTGAATGAACTGGAAAATTCTTTCTACTCCCCTGAAATTCACTACTTTTGCACCCGCTAAAAAGCTATTCAGATGAAAAGAATTAACGAGTACAAAAGGTTATTTGAAGTTGAAGGAGTAATTGCGTTAGCTCCGCTAAAGAAAAAATACCGTTCGTTAGTTAAAGAATGGCATCCGGACAAGTTCCCTGAAGGAGGCGAAAAGTCAATAGAGGCGGAGGAAATGAGTCGTAGAGTAATAGATGGATATCATTTCTTAGTGAGTATCTCGCCTGCTACAAAGGAGGCGAATTTGGAAGAATTTACCACCACGACTACTACATCTATGATTGATGATTTCAAGCACAAAGGTCTACGACTTGAGATCACATTTACAGACGGAAACACTTACGAGTTCTTCGGAGTAAACAAGCAACTCTTTACTAAGCTTGTGAATTCTGACAAGCAATTAAGGTTCGCGAAGAGAAAGATTTTCAGCACTTGTGTTTACCGCAAGTCAATGGGCGGAGTTAAGGGAGCGTAGAGTGCGTATGTAAAAGTAATTTAATACAGAGTGGTTACTCCTTTTGCATTATCCTAAAGGCGAGATAAATAGAAATGGGTATGGATGTCCATCCAAAAAACACTAGGCTGAAAAACGTGAGGCCGACAGCTCCTAGCAATCCACTTAGCGGCCCAAATGGCTCGAAACTCGGGTCATAACCGAAGAATTCCCATTTAATGTACGAGACAACTATCAGCAGATACCAGGAGAACCAATGACTCAGCAATGCTATCAATGTCCCCACTACTACTCTCCTAGTGTTACTAGCGCTATCGTTCTTTTCAAGTAGAAAATACGACAATGTGAAGGCTACCATGGTCGAGCCCAAACCGATATATATCCAAAGATATTTCCAATCCTCCTTCATTGCTAAAGAATACATTAAAAGAGCAGCAATAGCAGAAATCAAACCGAATATCAATGCGTAAATTTGGGAGTAACTGAGTTTCATTTTGAAGAAGAAAGGTGAGGAACAAATAGAATAAGTTGTCTACAAACTTACACTAGAACAACTATTATTTGCCGATTGCCTTGCATCTACACTTCATCAGTAAAGTATTATTAGTGAATTGCACTCTATTGAAGGTTTTTATGAGAACTTTGCGTAATGCATACTTTCCAGGATTTCAAAATCAAAAAGCAACTTCAAAATGCTCTTTCCGATTTAGGACACGAAAATCCCACCCCCATACAAAAAGAGGCTTTCTCCCCTATTATGGGTGGATTCGACTTCGTGGGCATTGCACAGACGGGAACTGGAAAGACTTTCGCATATCTACTTCCCATCATACAGGACTTGAAGTTTACGGAACAGCAAAGTCCCACGGTGCTAATCTTAGTTCCGACAAGAGAACTTGTAATTCAGATCGTAGCCCAAATCGAAAAACTCTCCCCATACATCAGCTTAAGAGTCGTGGGTGTCTATGGTGGAAGTAATAATATGGGTCCTCAGAAGACTGCCGTTAATGCTGGTGTCGACATCATTGTCGGGACTCCACGACGGTTATACGATCTAACTCTAACTAGTGTCCTACGACTTAAATCAATAAAGAAGCTTGTTATTGACGAAGTGGACATCATGCTTGATTTTGGTTATAAAACACAGTTGAAAAACATCTTTAACTATCTACCCATAAAGCGTCAGAACATCCTCTTTTCTGCCACTATGACAAACTACATAGATGAATTAACTGATGAATTCCTGGTGAATCCGGTTAAGAAAACCATTTCTATTAGTGGAACGCCCTTGGAGAATATCACCCAGGAATCCTACGCTGTACCTAACTTCTACACTAAGGTTAACCTGCTGAACCATATACTACAAGACAATGAAGAGTTCAATAAGGTATTAATATTTGTAGGGACGAAAACGAACGCCATTAGGCTCTTCGAGATATTAGATTTTCAATCTGAAATTTCAGTTATCCACGCTGGTAAAGAACAAAACTACCGAACTAAATCCATAGAAGACTTCACGGACGGGAACAGCAGAATTCTAATAGCAACAGACGTGATCTCCCGCGGAATAGACATTGAAGACATTACAACTGTGATAAATTTCGATGCTCCTCTATACCCCGAAAACTATATGCACCGTATCGGACGTACTGGAAGGGCTGAGAAAAAAGGAAGATCCCTACTTTTATATACAGAGAAGGAGGCTGTTTTAAGGGACGCTATAGAGAGCTTGATGAATTACTCTATCCCGAGTAATGATTTCCCTGAAGAGGTAGAAATAACTCGTCAGCTCACCCCTGAGGAAAAGGAAAAGCCTGTAGAGATCGCGATGCAGTCTGAAAACCGGTCGGGGAACAAAACTGGCGAAGCTTTTCATGAAAAATCCACGAAGAATAGCAAAGAGGTAATCTATACAAAAAGCTATAATGACAGGATTAAGAAATTGCATAAAAAGCCTGTAAGACGTGGAGATAAGATCCAAAACCTGAAGAAGAAAAGGAAAAAGAAATAGATGACTAATAATGATATTATAAGACGCCTACGCTACACGTTTAATTATAACGATAGCAAAATGATTGAGCTATTTAAATTAGCAGATTATGTAGTCCAAACCGCAGATATTCACGGTTGGCTCAGAAAAATGGAAGACCCCTTATTAATCCCCATTTCCGACAGAGAGCTTGCCATGTTCCTCAACGGTTTAATAATTGACAAACGCGGAAAAAGAGACGGCCCTCAACCAGAACCAGAGACGCAGTTAACCAACAACATGATCCTCCGTAAACTGAAAATCGCGATGGATATACAAAGTGATGGGATGTTAGAGATGTGTGCATCTATAGACAAACCCCTCGGCAAACACGAGTTAAGCGCTTTTTTCCGCAACGCTAGCCACCGTTCCTACCGTCCCTGCCTAGATCAGTACCTACGAAACTTCCTCAACGCGCTACAGGCAAAACATAAGTAAGTTGGTTTGTTAGTTTGGAATATTCAATTCTTGAAACTGATAAACGGAAACCCTCGTAGTATCTTCATTAATAACACCTTATCTTTAGTCAAACCCTTTTTGTATGATGTCATACCGTGTTCTACCTATTGTCATTGTTGCTGCATTTATCAACTTTAGTGCAGTAAGTCAGAATACAATAACATACAATTATACTGGCGATGTAGAAACCTATGTCGTGCCCTCTTGCGTCTCACAATTAAACGTAGTTATCGAAGGAGGACAAGGAGGTGGTGCCGAAGGTGGAGCTGGAGCTACCGTTTCAGGATTAATAGATGTTGTAGAGGGGCAAGTGATTGAGATACGGGTGGGTAACTCGGGAGGCTGCCCCAATGGTGGCTATAATGGAGGGGCCAATGGAGGGTCTGCAAATTCTACTGCTAATGGTGGTTGCGGTGGCGGAGGAGCCTCAGATATAAGGATAGCTCCATACGGCATATCGGACCGAATCGTCGTGGCAGGAGGAGGTGGTGGAATGGGAGGAGGAAACACCCAAGCTATTGGGGGGAATGGAGCTTGTGTAAATGGAGGAGCTGGGGTGAGTCCTTTTGGGTTTGGTGGGGGTGGAGGCTCTGCCTTTGCTGGCGGAAACGGAGGTCCACCCTGGATCGGCTCTGGAAACTACGGGGGGAGCGGCTCTCTAGCTCAAGGTGGAAATGGCGCTATCGACCCATGCTACAACGTGGGTCCTGGTGGCGGTGGCGGTGGCGGTAACTATGGCGGTGGTGGTGGTGGAAGCGATTGCTTTGCCTCTGGGATACTAGGTGGAGGCGGTGGAGGCGGAGGGTCGAGTTTAACTCCTGCTGGATTCACATGCGTTGAAGGAAACGTATACGGCTCTGGTTCCATCACGATAACCCCTTCGGGAGGATTGTCTATGCAAGTAACTCCAGCTGACCTCTCGTACTGTGAAGGGGATTCGTTGTATTTGACTATAACTGGAGCAGACACTTATGAATGGATCACTTTAGATGGTTTCAATGGCTCTGAAATGTGGTTGTCTCCAGACACCACAACCGTGTACAGCGTTCTAGGATTTACAGAAGAATGTTCTGACACAATGGACATAGAGGTTACGGTTATCCCCTACCCAGTCTTGTCTTTGACGGCTTCATCTTCAGCTTCCTGCAATGATGACCCCGTTACTTTAAGTGTAACAGGAGCGTATCAATATGTTTGGTCCCCAGAAGAGTCACTTAGCAATAGTACAGGTGCTTTCACTACGGCAACTCCATTTGAGACTACTACCTATACTGTAACAGGAACATTAAATGGCTGCAGTGCTGACACATCCATCACTATATATTATCAAATCACCGCCGAGTCCACTGAGTATTTCTGTGAAAACGAGACGTACTTAATGCCGGATGGTAGTGAGGTAAATGAGGAGGGGTTGTACGTAGCTCAGTATGTATCAATTGCTGGGTGCGATAGCATAGTTGAACTTAATTTACTAGAGCAAGCAACATACGATTTTCAGACACCTATAACTCTTTGTGTAGGCGAAACTTTCACTTTACCAGACGGCACCGAAGTCAATTCTCCAGGAACGTATCCAGTGTTTATGCAAACCGTAAACGCTCAATGCGACAGCTCCGTCACTACAGTCATCAGCATCTTGCAACCCTCCACCGTAGAAATAGCATTGGGGATTTGCGAGGGAGAATCTGTGACTCTTGCTGATGGAAGCATAACCGACGAAGAAGGAGTCTACACCGTTATACTAGAATCTTTAGTGAACGGTTGCGACAGCACCATCATAACAGACGTGAGCATAGCCCCTAGCTACGATCTGAATTTAGACCTCGATGCGTGCAATGACGGATCGTATTTATTCCCTGACGGCAGCCTTCCATCATCATCCGGTACATTTGACTTTTTTCTTCAGACGGAACTAGGATGCGATAGTAACATAACCGTCAACTTAGAATTAAACACGGGATATAATCTCGTATATGCTGTTGAAATATGCGATGGAGAAACTTTCTCTATGCCAGACGGAACAGACATGGGCACAGAAGGAGATTACTTGTTTTTATTGCAAACGAATGCAGGATGCGATAGCGCCATCACGGTACAGCTGGTGGTTCAGGCGCTTCCGTACATTGATATGGATGCAAACGGTAGCTATTGCATGTATGATGGCAATATCACATTAAGTCCTGAACCTATGGGCGGCACCTTAACGGGCGACCTGTTAAATGGAAATGTGTTGGAGCACGAAGGAGTCTTACCAGGAAGTTACGAAGTGAGCTATAGCTTCACGGATGGCAATGGGTGCACTAGCATCGAAGTCCAAGAGTACATTATAGCTGAGCCCATTGAACCCTCATTTGACTTTTATATTACCTGTAATGAATTGCACCTAGAGAGCACTACTTATGACCTTGATAATGACCACGAATACGTCTGGACCATAGATAATGAAGCCATTGCCATTTACGCTGAACCCTCCTATATCTTTTATCAAACGGGCAACTTCGAGTTGGAGTTGTTCGTAACGGATATCTATAGCTGCACTTATAGCGTCAATGGACCTATAGAATTGGAATACACGTTAGACCTAGATGGATTTTCCGTACCAAATGTCATCACTCCCAACGGAGATAATTACAACGAAAAATTACAACTTCCTGCATCCGTGGCTGCCTGCTCAGATTACACAATTAATATCTACAACCGGTGGGGGACATTAATTTACATCATGACTCAAGACACTCCAGGATTTTCAGGACAGAATCAAAACGGTTCCGAGTTGCCTGATGGAGTGTACTTCTACACGCTAGACATTAAAAATTATCCTTGCATGGATACTCCTGGCTTAAAAGAATGGTGCACTGGTCAATTATCCGTTTTTCGAAAATAAAAACACCACAATATGAAATACGCCATCCTTACTATTCTGTGTTGCTCGACTTTCTTTGTTTCAGCCCAAACCTTAACAACAGCTCCCCAGGAAGCTTTATCAGTGGGTATTACAGACGCCTATGCCGACATAGGACTCGAGTCTGAAGTCGTCAGAGATTTACTCATGAGGGTAACGGGATTAAATGCAGATCAAGCTGTGGAAGCTATGCTGCCTTTTTTAAGTGTAATAAATCGCGCGGGAGAGGCAGGTGGTGTCGTGGTAATGGATGAAGAGATAGTTAAGTACTTTGTTGACACGTGGGGGATTACTGCGATGCAGATTTCGGATTTGGAAAGAGTCGCAGGCAGGTTTGCGAGTGGAGCAAGAGGGCGACCTAGTAGGTGATTACTCAATTACGATGAATTCGTCTAGCTTGTGCTGACAAATGGACCAAGGAAGTATTGGAACTAGAAAACAAAAAAAGCTCAGGGCTAAAACTAAATAGGGACGACCCTATAAATCCTGCCAGGCTCTTCTAGAACGAAATAAATATAACCATCCGCACATTGCTCTATGCTTCTCATTCGTCCAATATTTGGAAATAGTTTTTCTTCTTTGCTAAACTTGTCATTCTCATCAAAAACATCTCTATGCATATAATTATACTTCAATGAGCCGGACAAAATATTTCCTTTCCAAGCTGGATATTTATCACTCGTTACGATTTCCATTCCACAGGTAGCAATAGATGGAACCCAATAGCGAATCGGTTGCTCCATGCCTTCATGATGAGTCAAATCCGTAATCTTCGTTCCTATATAATTAATGCCATAAGTGATTACAGGCCAACCATAATTTCTCCCTGCTTCTACTAGATTCACTTCATCGCCACCTCTAGGTCCGTGTTCGTTATTGTAGAGTTTATCTGTAACTGGATTATAGCATAGTCCTTGTGGGTTTCTATGTCCATAGGAATAGATAGATATTCTTGCATTAGGTGTATTGTAAAACGGATTATCAGCGGGCACCGTTCCATCATCATTGAAACGATGGATTTTGCATAGATCATTATCCAGGTTTTGGGGGTTATCGTCCCGCCTCCCTCTCTCTCCTACTGCTACAAATAAAAAGCCATACTTGTCAAAAATCATACGACAACCATAGTGAACATGTGTCTTTAGATAAGGTGCTGCCACAAAAATATCCTTGCCATTTTTAATCGCATTATCTTCTATCACTCCAGAAAAAACAGCTGTTGTGGCGTAACCAGGATTGTCCGATTTTGGTTTAGAATAAGAAAGGTAAATGCGTTGGTTATTGACAAAATTCGGGTGTAATATGACATCCATCATACCACCTTGACCTCTATTTTTCACCGTTGGCAATCCTGTGATCTCTTGAATGACACTGTCTTTTTTAGAGAACAGCTTCCCAGATTAATCTGTATAGAATAATCTACCATCATTACTCTGTGTAATCGCCCAAGGCGAATCTGCATTTTCTGCCACGAGTTCCAATTTCAATCTCATTCCCTCGGATACAAAAACCACATCTTCATTCTTGCCCGTATTAAATTCCTCGGATTTTTTATCCTCTATCGCTGCCAAAATGTAATCTACCAATTCATACACTTGCTTGTCAGAAAGGACTTCGCCATAAGCAGGCATCCCATCCTCTTCCGCTCCGTTCTTCACCACATCAAACATCTCATTCCTAGTACTACCATAAACCCACTCCTCTCTATTCACAAACTCCTTTACTTGATTCCCATGACACGATGCACAGTAGTTTTCGTAGTATTTTTTTTTGCATCTTCCATGTTTTCCTGTAGGACTTTTTCCTTTGTCTTATTGAAAGTAATAATCGTGCATTTATTAAATATGAAAGAAACTCCTATTAATAGAATGATGGAGAGAGGGATGGAGATGAGTTTCTTCAAGATTATTTTGTTACAATTGTCTGTCTTTACGAATGTTGGACATTTTACCTAAGCCTAAATTAGACATAATACCATTGATAAATTAAATAGCTTAGGCAATTAAGGACAGTAAAACCGAGTTAAAAAGAAAAAACCAGCGAATAATTAAATTTACAATTATTTAAATTAACTTTAGTCCAACTTATACTGACGACTTACATACTTCTTATTGTATTGCTCGCGAGCATAGCTTAATACAAAGCTGAAGCACTAAAACATTATCAAATGAGGCTACTAACCATCTTGTCAACAATCATATTATTATTCTCATGTAGTAGTAATGATAAAGAAGAAGCTAAGGCTAACCATAAAATCACCACCTACATATCCGCGTATACTGGCGGGGTGATCTCTAACCAGAGTACTATTCGGATAGAATTTAGAGAGACTCATAATAACATTAAAATCAATGAGGTTTTAGAAGACAATCCTTTTAGTTTTTCGCCTTCTGTTGATGGGGAAGCTGTTTGGATAGATGGGAGAACCCTCGAATTTAGACCTAGTGATGTGTTGAAGTCTAACCAGCTTTATGAAACTACTTTTAAGACAGGAGAAATTATCTCCATCCCAGAAGCATTAAACATTTTTGAGTTTTCCTTTAACGTAAAACCTCTTTTTTATGATATTAATTTTGATGGAATAGCACCCTATACAAGTGACAACATGACTTGGCAAAAACTTAACGGAAGTATAATCACTACAGATTTTGTTAATGCTGAGATTATTGAAAAAAGTACTGACTTAGAAGGAATTGGATCTTCTTTTTCATGGTCTCATGACAGCAACGGTAAAACTCATCATTTTACCATCGACAGTATACAAAGAGAAGACTTTGAAAAGACTATCTCAATCACACTTGATGGCAAAATTATAAATACTCGTTCAGAAGAATTGGAGATTATAATCCCCGCTTTAGGTGACTTTAAAGTGATGAGTCAAAAAGTTTTTCACTCACCCTCTCAATTCATAAGTTTGATCTTTTCAGCTCCTGTAAAAAAAGATTTAGACCTAAGTGGTTTAATCTATTTTCAAACGGGTCAAGAGATAAGATTAATCATTGATGGCAATCAAATTAAAGTATATCCACAAAGTAGAATTACTGGAGAAACAGTCATTATCGTCACGAAGGGCATTAACAATGTAATGGGATACGCGCTGCAAGATGCATATAGTGAGACTGTTAATTTCCACTCTACTAAACCTTCTGTTCAGCTTTTAGGTGATGGAGTAATTGTACCTAGTAATGATGGAATTCAATTTCCTTTTAAAGCTGTTTCTTTAAGTGCCATTCACGTTAGAATTCTTAAAGTGTATGAAAATAACATCAACCAGTTTTTTCAACTCAACAATCATGACGGTCAAAAAGAAATGAAAAGAGTGGGGAGGGTTGTGTATTCAGGAGATGTCAACTTAAACTCTAATAAAGTAATAGATCATGGGAAATGGAATAACTTTTCTCTGGATTTAGCAAAGTTCATTGAGACAGAACCTGGGGCTATATACCGTGTTGAATTAAGCATGAAGAAATCACAATCTACATATCCTTGTGATAAAGATGAGAGTGATGATACTGAAGCCTTATCAGAAGAGATATTTGCAGAGAACGAAGCCGACTTTTATGATTCTCCTGGAAATTATTATTATTATGGTGATGCTTATTACTATTCTAAAAAGAACTACAAATATATAGACAGAGAAAACCCTTGTAAACTCTCCTACTTTCTAGACATCAACAAAATGGTTTCTAGAAATATAATCGCTTCTGATTATGGCATAATAGCAAAGAAAACGGATAATCAAGAATATCAATTCATCATTACTGATTTAAAAACTGCTCTACCCATTTCCGGTATTGATTTAGAAATAAGAAATTTACAAGGTCTAGTTATCGGAACTACTCAAACTAATTCTGACGGGATTGGTGAACTTAAGATTTACAACAAAGCATTTCTATTAGTAGCGAAAAAGGGTCTGAAACGTGGCTATTTGAGACTCGATGATGGTAACGCACTTTCATATTCTATGTTTGATGTAGATGGAGCAAAGAACAAAAAAGGAATTAAAGGATTTATCTACGGAGATAGAGGAGTATGGAGACCCGGAGATTCATTATTTATCTCGTTTATATTAGAAGACAAGAACTTAGTTCTTCCAGAAAATCATCCGGTAATCTTCGAATTAGAAGATGCTAGAGGGAATATAATAGAAAGAAAAGTATCTCATACTGGGGTTAATGGCTTTTATGACTTCAGGATTAAAACAGAACAAGATGCTCCTACAGGAAATTGGTTAGCTCGTGTTAAGGTTGGTGCGAATACATATACTAAGTATTTAAAAATCGAAAACATCAAACCAAATCGATTAAAGATTCTTGCTGAATTCGATAATGATTTATTGCTAAATGACACTGATAACAACGGTACTTTGGAGGTTAAATGGCTGCATGGTGCCAAAGCGAAATTATTAAAAACAGATATAGAAGTTCAGCTTAGCGCTTATAGAACCACATTCGAGGGTTACAAAGGTTATCAGTTTGATGATCCTAGTCGGAGTTTTCACAGTACCTCTGAAAAGATATTTGAAGGGAACTTAGATGAAGATGGTGTAACTAATTTCATCGCGAAATTCAACATTGGAGACAATGCACCAGGAATGCTTAGAGCTAAATTTAAGGTTAGAGCATTTGAAAAATCTGGTGACTTTTCTGTAGATCGTTTCAACAAAAGATATTCTCCATATACTGAATATGTGGGGATAAAAATACCGGAAGGACAAGGCTGGAGAGGAGCACTCATGAGTGACCAACCAAATATTATCAGCATCGCTACTTTGACAGCAGATGGGCAGCCTGTGAACAAGTCAAACCTTAGGTTAGAAATCTACAAACTAGATTGGAGATGGTGGTGGGAAAGCAATAGTGATGACTATTTATCTAAGTACATCAATAACCAAGAACGTAATTTAATATATTCAGCAGATGTAACAACTTCTAACGGAAAAGCTTTACATGAAATTAATTTCGATAAAAGTTATTGGGGAAGAGCCTATGTCCGAATTGTAGACTCTGAGTCTGGACATGCTGCTGGGAAGTTGATTTATTTAGACTATTCTGGTTGGTGGGACGACCCACATTCAGACAAGCCAGGAGGTGCTGAAATGTTAACGTTCTCCACCGATAAGGATGAGTACATTATTGGAGATGAGGTTATAGTAAACTTCCCCTCATCTGAAAACAGTCGAGCTTTAGTGAGTTTAGAAAGCGGATCGAAAATCATTAAAACATTGTGGATTGATTGTAAAAAAGGAACCACCTCTTTTCAGTTTGAAGTGGAGGAAAACATGGCGCCTAATATCTATGTGAATATTTCCATGATACAACCTCATAAGCAAACAGTAAATGATTTACCTATCCGATTGTATGGGATTCAATCCATAAAAGTAAAAAATCCTAACACATTCCTGCATCCAGTTATTGATATGGACGATGTTCTTGCGCCTGAAAAACCAGTGCGAATTGTCGTGACTGAAAAAGAAGGGAAGAAAATGACATTTACTATAGCTGTCGTTGATGATGGTTTATTAGATCTCACCCGTTTCAGAACTCCTGATCCTCACAAACATTTTTATCAGAAGGCAGCGCTAGGAGTGAAGACTTTTGATATGTACAAATATGTAATGGGCGCTTTCTCTGGAGAAATGTCAGGCCTTTTAGAGCTGGGTGGTGATGAAGAAGGAAGTGCTAGTAGCAAGAAAAATGCTATACGATTTAAACCTGTTGTAAAGTTCTTTGGTCCATTTAGTATTGAGGCGCAAGGGAGCAAAGTGATTGAATTCATAATGCCTAACTATGTCGGTTCTGTTAGAACTTATGTAGTTGCAGGAGATAATGGGGCTTATGGAAACTCTCAAAAAACGACACCTGTTCGCCAGCCACTTATGGTGCTTACTACTTTACCTAGGGTCATAGGACCTGGAGAAAAAGTGAATATTCCAGTAACAGTTTTCGCCATGGAAGAGGACGTTAAAAAAGTAACTATAAATTTAGAACACAATGAATTATTCACTGTAATCGGTTCAAGTAAAAAAACGATTGAATTCACAGAAATAGGTGATCAGGTTGTTAATTTCGAAGTACTTACAAAAAACGCGTTAGGTATCGGCAAGATTTCCGTCATTGCAAAATCGGGAAAACACAGGGCAAGTGATGATCAAGAATTAAATGTTCGTGTCGCTAATCCTCGAATCACCCATACTGAATCTATAAATCTTACCGGGGGAGAAAGTGATGAGATGACTTACGAATTAATCGGAATGACAGGGACGAACAAATTAATCCTTGAAGCTTCTACAATCCCACCTTTGAACTTGGGGAAAAGATTGAAATATCTTATACAATATCCACATGGATGTGTAGAACAGACCACTTCTTCTGTATTTCCTCAATTATATATAAGTGACTTATTAGAACTTGACTCTGACAAACAGGTAGAAATAAAAAACAACATCAACGCAGGAATTACTATGTTAAGTAAGTTTCAATTAAGCAATGGTGGTCTTTCTTATTGGCCTTATAGTTATAATAATGACGCCTCAGAATGGGGGACTAACTATGCGGGTCATTTCCTGATTGAAGCACAGAACAAAGGATATAAACTGCCAAATGGATTATTGAAAAATTGGATTAAGTTTCAAAAACAAATGGCTAACGATTGGAATAATTTTAACACTGGAAATCGTCATGATAATATCCAAGCCTATAGACTTTATACTTTAGCCTTAGCTGGTGAACCTGTTCTCGGCGCGATGAATCGCTTACGTAATGACAGTAGGATTTCTAATCAAGCAAAATGGAGATTAGCGGCTGCATATGCTTTAGCGGGTAAAGAAAAGATTGCTCAAAATATTTTAGCTAACCTATCTACTCAAGTTGAAGCATACAATGAGTTTTCTTATAGCTATGGTTCCAAAACCAGAGACCTTGCAATGATTCTTGAAACGACTGTTTTATTAGAAATGAGAAATGAATCTTTCGCTGTTCTTCAACAAATATCAGATGCAATGGGATCTGACAATTGGTATAGCACTCAGACTACTGCTTACTCTTTATTAGCTGTAGGTAAGTTTGCACAGGCTAATGGTTCAAATGAGGAAATACAACTGGAAGTGAATATAGATGGCGAAATCTTGAACGTTAATTCTAACAGCGCCATGTATCAATATGAAGTGGATGTTAGTGAACACACTGGAGGAATTATCAACTTTAACAATCAGGGTAATAGTACTGTATTTATACGACTACAGTCAGAAGGTATTCCATTAGAAGATGGAATTAAGAAAGAAGACAGCCACTTACAAATGAATGTTAAGTATTATGATTTAGCTGACGTTCAGATTTTACCTGAGGACATTAAACAGGGTACTGATTTCAAAGTAAAAGTGAGTATAAAAAACTCAGGTTTAAGAGCGGATTATAAAGACTTGGCTTTAACTCAAATTTTCCCTTCAGGTTGGGAGATAAGGAATATGCGTATGGATGAATGGAATGTAGACAAGGGTACTACTGACTATGATTATCAGGATATTCGCGATGATAGAGTTAATTATTATTTTGGTCTTAAGCATCTGAAGATAAAGACGTTCGAAGTGTATTTACATGCTGCCTACATTGGTGAATACTACTTACCAGCTGTTTATTGTGAAGCTATGTATGACCGTGAAATTCATTCTACTCACCCCGGAAGATGGATTAAGGTAAGTCCTCTTGAATAGGCTTTTAAATAAAAAAAAGATAAGCTTTAGTCTACTAATAGCTCTTCTCTTAATTTGGTGGTTTAGTATACCTTCAAATCTATTCGACACACCCTACTCAACTATTCTAGAAGCGGGAAAAGGTGAATTATTAGCTGCTAAAATAGCTAAGGATGGTCAGTGGAGATTTCCTGTTAGCGATTCAGTTTCCACGAAATTTGAAACGTGTATTACTTATTTTGAAGATGAATATTTCCGTCTTCATCCAGGTGTAAATCCTTTAAGCTTAATCAGAGCAACATACCAAAATATAAAAGCAGAACACATTGTTTCTGGCGGATCAACGTTAACGATGCAGGTTGTTAGACTAAGTCGTAAAAATCCAAGCCGTAGTTATTTGGAGAAGTTTCTTGAATTATTCAGAGCAATACGATTAGAGGTAAGCTATAGCAAAAATGAGATTTTAGCTATGTATGCATCCCACGCACCTTTCGGAGGCAATGTCGTTGGATTGGAAACAGCCTCATGGAGGTATTATGGAAGATCCCCAAAGCAATTATCATGGGGAGAGACTGCAACATTGGCTGTTTTGCCGAATGCGCCTTCTTTAATTTATCCGGGGAAAAATCACGACCTACTTCTGACGAAAAGAAACAGATTACTAGACAAACTATATGAAAAAGGTGAAATTGATGAAATAACATGTGAACTAGCAAAAGAAGAAGGCCTTCCACAAAAGCCGAAAGCTTTACCTCAAATGGCTATGCATTTGTTAGATAGATTGATACTAACAGAAGGACCAGGCAAAAGACATCAATCAACATTAAGCTATTTTCATCAGAAGAAAATAGAAAAATTAGCGTTTAATTACAATCAAGTTTTAAGTCAAAATGAAATTCATAATGGCGCCGTTCTGGTTGTTGATTTAGATAACGGAAAAGTCATATCGTACATCGGAAACATCAACAAACATTCTACAGAACATCAAAAATATGTAAACTGTATTCATGCTCCACGTAGTAGTGGGAGCATCTTAAAACCATTACTATTTTCTCACATGCTCAATAGTGGACATTTATATCCACACATGATGCTTCAAGATATCCCGACCACTTATGGATCATACCGCCCCCATAATTTCAATCGCTCTTACGACGGCTTAGTGGATGCAAGTGATGCATTAGCAAGAAGTTTAAATGTGCCTGCGGTTCGTCTATTAAAGAGCTATGGTACTGAGTTATTTCTGAATGATTTAAGAAACATGGGGATTACCACTATGAATAACAGTCATAAACATTACGGACTTTCTTTAATTCTCGGTGGAGGAGAAGTAGAACTGTGGGATTTGATTCAAGTGTATTCCAATCTCGGTCAACAACTTCATCAAAAAGGAACTTTTAAAATACACACGCTTTTAAAAGACTCTGGAGTTCATTTTTCCGGATCAGAAATAAACCCTTTGGCCATTTATCAAACATTTGAGGCCTTATTAAAACTGAATCGCCCAAATCAAGAAGAAGGTTGGAATCATTATGAAGGACTTTCTGATTTTGCCTGGAAAACAGGCACTAGTTTTGGTCACAAAGATGCTTGGGCAATAGGCGTTACGGGGAAGTATGCGATTGGAGTTTGGATTGGAAACGCTGATGGAGAAGGTCGACCCGGAATTACAGGGGTTCGAGCAGCCGCTCCTCTCCTATTTCAAATTGCTAGGAGTTTACCACAACACGCGTGGTTCGTCCCTCCTACTATTTCAAGTGAGACTGTGCGTGTGTGTGTAGAGTCTGGTTATTTAGCCGGAGTCAATTGTAAAGAAACTAAACTACAAGCAGCTGTCGTTAATAATTCTAACACACCCATTTGTCCTTATCATAAAATTATTCATGTCGATGAGACTGAAAGATTTCAAGTAAACGCAACCTGTTATGATATTGATAAGATAAAAAACATCAGCTGGTTCAGTTTACCACCTACTACGACTTGGTATTATCGAAATAAAAACATAAATCACAAAGCCACACCTCCATGGTTAACATCTTGCTCTGAAGGAAGTCGCGTGAAACACATTGACATCATTTACCCAATAAACAGATCTACAATTAAAATTCCTAAAGAGCTTAGTGGTCACCTTGGAAAGTTAATAATTCAAGCTGCTCATCGGTCTCAAAACATTAAAATATTCTGGCATTTGGACGAAAAGTATTTAGGTGAAACAAAAAGTTTTCATCAGATGAGTATTCAACCATCCGTTGGAAAACATCATCTAGTTTTATTAGATGAGAAAGGGAATGAGGATAGTATTTGGTTTGAAGTAAGGGAATGATTTTCCGAATGTTTTCATGAATTTTACACTTCAGATTTATATATGTTGGCAGCCAAAGTCGGACAATTTGATTAGGCATAAATAAATAATAATTAAAAGGATTATGAAATTAAAACTAAATTTGATTTATGAAGAACATCCTATTCATCTGTTTCTGTTTATTCTCAATCATGTCCGCTTGTGACATTGATGAAAAAACTGACCGCCCACCTAATGATAACATTCAAGATTTAGATGTATCAAATGATCTTGAAAAGAAACAAAAAGAGAAACAAAACCGAATCAGTGACTACTGGGGCGACTTTTATGATTCAGAACACTATAATGAGATGTTTTTCACCATCAATAACGCTGAAGATGGTGACACCATCGTCATTCAACCTGGAACTTATTGGGGTGCCGTAAGTATTATGGACAAACACAACCTCACTATAGACTTTTCAAACGTAAGCTTGCTGACTAAACACGATGAAACACTTTTTAAGATAAGTGATTGCTCAAACATTCACATCCATGGGCTGACCATATACCATGACCCAAAGTTGGTAGGATGTTTCACCAATTGTTTTGACGTCGAATACAGTCAAAATATTTCATTTTCCAACTGCGACATAAATGGCTCTGGATTTATCGGTATTTGTATCAATCAGTGCTCACGTGTTGAAGTGAAAAATTGCAAAATACACGAATGTCAATTTGGTGTTTATGTCTGGGGAAATAATGATGAATATGGGGGGAAGAAGGTCTCAACCTCAGAAGTTTTCATTAAAAACTGTGTCTTTGAACATAACGACGTTGCAAATGTCAGTTTTGATCCCAATTACGCACGTGCGACTCAATTTAGGATCAAGATCGATTCTAAGGATTTTATCATCGACTCTGAGAATATGACGAATTATTTAAATAACGATATTCATTATGAGGTAGTTCCAAAAGGTATGTCTTCATAACAGTTGGACATATTGTTTACTCCTAAGCAAGACATAATTACTGTGAGAAGTATGTAAAAGGAATATTTTAAACTAAAAACATAAAGCCCAAGACGAATTAAAAAGCTTGGGAAATTAAGGACAGTAAAACCGGAAAGAGCGAACATGCTTCACATTACCCTTGCAGAGTAGAAGAGAGGCGGGAAGTCAAAACTTTTTTGTCGAGGAATTGGAAATAATAGAAAGAAATCGTTCTAACTATAGCAACTACAATAAGAAAAGATCCATAAATAATAGTACCTTATGTCAAACTTACGTAGAAGACTTAACGAAAAAGCAAATCGTGATCTTAGTAAAGCTTAAATTTTAATGGTCCATAAAATGAAACAAACATGAATCAAACATTAAACCTCCTCTTTCTTGTTTTCGCCATTTTCGCTTCAAACTATCTACCCGCACAAGTAATAAATACCACGGAGATATCTCTCATTCCCCACCATACCCAGCGCGACGTGCCTAACTCACTTAGAGGCGTAAATCAGACAGCAAACAGCAACATCAATTGGACATATAACACAGAATTTCTTGATGAGTTTACCGCTATAAATCCCGGAACGATGAGATTCCCAGGGGGGACTTTTGCGAACAGTTATGATTGGGAGCTTGCACTAAATGACACCAACAGCCTTAACCTTAAAAAAACAATCGCACTAGCAGATGCAGTAGATGCAGAAATCAACTACGTAATTAATTACGGAACCACCACACCGGAAGAAGCAGCTGAACTCGTTCACCTACTCAACGATCCAGACTCCATATATGCCGCACAGCGTCAACTACTCTTTAATGTTTCTGAACCCATCGGGGTCAAGTATTGGGAACTCGGAAATGAGCTCGCAGCAAAATGGGAGTGGCACGTTTCATGGGTGGCAGGCGGATATAATCTTAAGATTTATTACCAAACAGGTGTAGACTCTTTACAAATGCCCAGAAAAACTACGGATTCTCTCCATTATTTCGGGGGAGATATTTGGCGTAAGGGATGGGTACCGATGGCTGGTGACGGAATGGATCCGATCAACTCGATGTTAGGAACTATTAAAAAGGCTACATATCAAAACGAGATTGATGGAGAAATGAATATTGACGTTGAATTTGGCCCCATACTACTAGGAGTAGAAAATGCAATTGTTTGGGCTGTTGACACCTTAATAGATGAAACAGCAATAGCCACGTACTGCGACACAGTCTCTGAAAGCAGCTGTCAACAAAACATCTATGATTTTATCGCAGCACCTCAAAACCTACTTAATCCCACAGAATACACTGTGCAAGCAGACGGAACCATTACAATCCATCCCACCACACCTTTATTTGAAGGTCAAACAATCCTAGTAGAATATAAAACACATCACGCGGGAGCTTTTGATATCAGAGACTCTATGAAAATAGCTGATCCTACTATAGAAATTGGATACTGTATAGATTTCCGAACAAATCTACTCGACTCAGTTCCAGAATTTAATGCAAGACTGCAAGAAAGTCCTCCCGATTTCTTAATCGAGCACCCTTATAACGACAGCACTGACTTGTTCTTGAATTACGGATATTTATCTGAGATTATGCATATGGTTGATGAGTATATCTATGAGGAATTTATCCCTGACGAAGCAGGGTTAGACATCACCTGTGCTGAACTCGATATCCCAGAAATAGGCCTCGCTCTCACCGAATGGAACATTAGACTTTGTGGAGCCGGAGATTGTTATCCCGCTTACAACGGCATTTTGGGAGGATTATACACGGCAAACTTTTTCAGCCAATTCTATCAAGCAGAAGCAGACAACCTTCTAGACATTCGCCTTTCTAACCACTTTGCGGGCATCGCTACAGGCATGAACCTCATCCACATGTGGCATTTCATTAACGAGGGTGTTGAAGCCACTGCGCAAAGTGAGGCAACACGTATGGTCAACGAGGTCATCGGAGAACGCATGCTTCACGCCGAAGAAATGGTTATCGAAAATAACCCCATTTCGACTTTGCATCACCTAGTAAATTATCCAGATGAAACGTCAACCATCATCTCATACGAAGCAGAAGCTCTTAAAATTTACACAAGTGACGACACGATTAACAACGTTCTCAATCTTTTAATCTTAAACAATGATGACAGTTTAGATCACAACATTCAGTTTAATATTCCATGCGACAGAATCGGGGGAGTTGACGCTGATTTAGAAATCCTTTCAGGAGACTTGAGCTCAGATACCTTTAATACAGACGCTTATACAATCCAAAACGTATCTGACACATATACCTTCTCTGTACCGATGTTCAGTGTGAGCACTTTAAAAATACCCTATGCACCCTCTTTTACAAGCTGCGCTTGCATGGGCGACTACAATGAAAATGGAACTGTAGAATCAGTCGATTTGCTTGACTTATTATCTGAATACGGATGTTTTAATAACTGCGTAACCGATCTAAATGTTGACGGATACATTCTTATCGACGACATCTTAATCTTCCTGTCCTTCTTTGGAGCGCCGTGTCCTTAAATGTTTCTGATTTTCTAAGAGCAAGAGCTTTTAGATGACTCCATGTTCGAGTTTATTTGGATTGAAGACATCTACAGAGATGGGTTTCCAGAACTCTACATGGTCATTTCACATAAATATAGTTTTTCAAATCCGGCATTATTTGTAGAGATGATAAAAGAAAGGGTGAAACTCGGAGCGGGTGTTATTTGCAAATGCAGTAGAATAGGTCCTAAATACAGAAGAAGAATGAGAAATATAACACTAAATAGGGACAAGGAATACTAACAAACAACCATCGCCTTATTTATCTGT
>Ga0308017_1000163_pt1 | contig 21719 bp, 18 predicted proteins | sample Neamet280_FD_203145 | JGI IMG/M metagenome (GOLD analysis project Ga0308017, IMG submission 203145) | Marine microbial communities from water near the shore, Antarctic Ocean - #280 | ecosystem: Environmental > Aquatic > Marine > Unclassified | place: Southern Ocean | collected 2014-10-01
GAAGTAGTTGTCCCTGATTTATTCATTTCAAGCCGAGCGCAGCGAGTTTGATACCAGCTGTGAGCGAGCTGCTCGGATGGTTACGAGCCATCCAGCCTGAGCGACGACCAAGGCCAACGCTGCGCGCAGGCGCAAAAAAAGCTGGCTCAAGAAGGTGATGCCCTTCTTGACGATCATGCGCAGCAGCCATTTGATGTTGTAACCCGCCGCACACAGCACCGCGTGCAGTCGGTCTCCAGTTTCGCCTTTGAGGTGACAGCGGTCCATGCGGTGGTCCTGCTTCAGGTGGCCGATGATGGGCTCGATGGCCTGGCGCCGCTTGAGCAGCTCTCGTTGTTCAGGCGTGATCCGCCTGGTCTTGCCCCGGTGCACGATGTGCACATCGGGGTTGTCGGCGTCCACCCCCCGATAGCCCAGATCTACGAAGGCCGTCGTGGGCTTGACGCCCGTGTCCTGCATCAGGATGCTGGCTTGCTCCAGTTGTTCACTGAGGGTGTGGCCATCGTAGGGGTTGCCATGAAAGGCCCTTGCACCCACGATGAGGTTGCCCCTGACGGTGCTGGCAATGCCCACCTTCACGCCAAATTCGTAGGGCTGCTTGCTCTTTCCCTTGTTGATGCACGAGACCTCGGGGGCATGGAAGCTGTAGAGCTTCGGTGCCCCGTCCTTGGCCTTCTTGCTGGCCGACTGCATCACGATTTGCGCCGCCCGCGTCAGGGTGGTCTGCAGGCTGTCTTTGACTGCAGCGGCCACGCCACTCAGACCTGCGAACTTGCGCTCGATGTCGCGCAGCAGCCGGCCCACGACGGTGCGCTGGCGTTTGAGGGTGCGGCGCATGCGCCGAAACTGGCGTGCATGAGCGTAGCGGCCCGCCTTGCGACTCAGCGCCTTGCCCTCCTTGGCGTAGGTCTGCTTGAGTGGGATGCCAGCTTCCTTGGCTGCCTCCACCAACTTCACCCTGGCGGTCTCCAGCAGCTTGCTGTCGGTGGGATGGGCAATGGCCTTGTGCTGCACGGTGGAGTCCACGATCACCTGCTTGAGCGCTTGGCGCTGGATGAGCTGGAGCTCAACGGCCACATTGATGGTCTGCGCCAACAGCTCCTCCACCCCTTCTTCACCCAGCAACTGGCGGAACTTGACCAGGGTGGTGGCGTCGCAGGGCAGGCGGTCTTCGTAGTAGGCCAGGCCTGAGAAATACTGCCAGCGCGGGGTGTCGCGCCAACGCTGGACCACACCTTCATCGGACTCGTTGAAGGCGTGCTTGAGGTAGAGCAGGGAAATCATGATGCGCAGCGGCACGCGGGGGCGCCCCGCGTTGCTCTTGCGCCCCACCACGGCCGGGGCCTCACCAAACAGGTCCAGGTCTGGCATGGTCACACCAGCGCGGGCCTTGCGGACGAAAAGGTGAGAGACAGAGGCTTCGATCTGCTGCCAGGGCATGCGTGAAGCCAGCACTGCCAGGGGATGGCGCAGGTCGATCATCTGATCGATGCGGCTGCGGAAGAAATCGTCGGTGGCGGGGCAGGCGAACATCGGAAAAACTCCCAGAAATCAGCGCAAAAGCGAATCAAACTGGGGGAAATTATACCTCGAATAAGTCAAATATTCAATAAAATCAATGGCTTATGAATATTTCAGGGTTGACGAAGTATGGGTCTTGCGACGCGCCGGTGTCGGGGTTGAAGCGGTTTTCCAGCTTGAAGGCCGCCTTCAGGCCGCCGCCCAGATCCTCGGTGCCGCGCAGGCCCCAGCGCGAGGCGGTCAGACCGCCGTCGCCGCCCTGGAACATCTGGGTGGTGGAGGTGTTCTTGACCTTGTCCTTGAGGTTGCCCACCGACAGGTCCACGCGACCGTACAGCGTGACGTTGGATTGGGCCAGGGCGGCCCCGGTGGTCATCAGGGCGGCCAGGGCGATCAGGGATTTTTTCATCGTCGGATTTCCTAGGGTTGAACCAGAAAGCGGCAGCCCCGGATGGGGGGGCTGCAACTGGGGATGGGCGGCCCGGAGGGCCGAACCACAGGGGCTATTGCACCGGCCCCTGATGACGGTGATGTGAAGTCAATTCGTGATGACCCGAATGTTGTTCATAAACAACGTCATCGGGCTTCACACGCGCCTCAAGGCTGGGCGTCAAAGACCTGGATGGTCCACGGCTGCGACGACGCCGGATCGACGCTCACCTCCACCGCGCGCACGTCGGCCGCGCCCGGCACCTGCAGGCGTGTCAGGTTCAGCACCGGCTTTTTCTGGTGCTTGAAGGGGTTGTCGAAGGCCAGCACATGGCTGTCGCCGTGGATCAGCAGGACCGGACGGCCCCACTGCGCCGCCAGCGGCACCAGCGTGTCGCCGATGCTGGCGGCAAAGCCCGAGTGGCGCGGGAACGTCTCCACCGGCTGCTGGTTGTCGAACGGGTCGGCCTGCATGGCCACCACCATGGCGCGCGCGTTGCGCTGCTGCGCCAGCTCGAAGGCAGCGCGCAGCCAGGCGACGTTGGCGCGGTCGCGCTCGAAAAATTCCGCCACGGCCTTGGGGTCGCGCGTCTCGAAGTTGTTGTTGCTGCCGACGATGTGCACGGCGACGAACAGCACGTCGCCGGCCCACCAGCGCTGGTTTTCCACATAGGGCGCGAAGGCGGGCATGACGGTGGACTGGTTTTCCACCGCGATGGGCTGCTGGCCGAGCGATCGGCCGGGGGTGTAGAAGCGCTGGCGCAGCGTGGCCAGGCGCTCCAGCGGGTCGTAGCCGCCGTTGTTGGCGCGGTGGCAGTCGGTCCACTCGTTGTCGCCCGGGGTATAGACCACGGCACCGCGGTAGCGGCCAAAGTGCTCCAGCTGGGCGGAAAACTCCTCGTTGCTGCACAGCGTGGAGCCGGCCTTGAAGTCGCCGACGTGGACGGTGAAGGCCGGCTGCAGCGCGTTGACGCGCTCGATCAGCGCGCGGTAGGGCGGATAGCTCTTGTCAGGGGGGCCATAGGGCATGTCGCCCAGCGCGACGAAGCGCACGGTCTGGGCCGCGACGGTGCCGGCCAGCAGCACGGCCGTGGCGGCGACGGCGCCGCGCCACGCCAGGGGCAAAAGGGGAAAACGCATGGGGTCGGGCTCCTCAACAAAACCGGCCCCGAGGGGCCGACAGATCGGGGGCGAACGGACCGGGTGTCCGCCCGGTGGTCACAGGCCGATGACGCCGCCGTCGTTCTTGGTGATGACGACGGTGGCCGAGCGCGGGCGGCCGCCGTCCGGCCAGCGCGAGTACTTGGTCGGCGCGTCCGGGTCGCTGCGCTCGCTGGGGCTTTCGCCCGGGTGCTGGATGTTGATGAACATCGTGCGCAGGTCCGGCGTCATCGCGATGCCGGTGACCTCGCAGCCGCGCGGGCCGACCAGGAAGCGGCGGATCTCGCCCTTGGTCGGGTCGCAGGCCAGCATCTGGTTGTTGGGCAGGTTGGCATAGTCGCCCTTGCCCAGCGTCGAGGTGGACACGTCGGTCTGGATCCACAGCACGCCGCGCGGATCGACCCACAACCCGTCCGGGCTGCCGAAGATGTCGCCGCGGATGTTGCCCTTGGCCTCGGCGCGCGGCAGCGACGGGTCGCCCGCCATCACGAAGTGGTTCCACGTGAAGCGGGTGGCGTCCAGGTCCCCGCTTTCCTTCCAGCGGATGATGTGGCCCATGGTGTTGTTGGCGCGCGGGTTGGCCGCATCCGCACCGGGGCTCTTGTCGCGGCCGCGGTTGCTGTTGTTGGTCAGGGTGCAATAGACCTCTTTGCTGATCGGGTCCACGGCGGTCCATTCCGGGCGGTCCATCTTGGTGGCGCCCAGGGCGTCGCTGGCTTGCCGCGCCTGGATCAGCACCGCGCCCTGGTTGGCAAAGCCGTTGGCGGCGGTCAGCGGACCGCGGTCGTGCACCAGCGGCAGCCACTCGCCGCTGCCGTCGGCGTTGAACTTGGCCACATACAGCGTGCCGTGGTCCAGCAGGTCGCGGTTGGCCGCAAAGCCGCCCGGCTTGACGCGGTCGCGGCTGACGAACTTGTAGATGTATTCGAAGCGCGCGTCCTCGCCCATGTACACCACGGCGCGGCCGTCGTCGGTCAGCGCCACCGCGGCGCCCTCGTGCGCCGCGCGGCCCAGCGCCGTGCGCTTGATCGGCGTCATGGTCGGGTCCATGGGGTCGATTTCGACCACCCAGCCAAAACGGTTCGGCTCGTTGGGGTGCCGGGTGGCGTCGAAGCGTTCGTCGAATTCGTGCCAGCGGTAGCCGGCGCCGTCTTTCTTCAGGCCCCAGCGCTTGCCGTGCGCATCGGGCTGGTCCGGGCCGTGGAAGTAGTTGATGAAGTTTTCTTCGCAGGTCAGGTAGGTCCCCAGGGCGTCTGGCCGTTGGCGCAGTTGTTGATCGTGCCCAGCACCCGCGTGCCCGTCGGGTCGGCCGCAGTCTTCATCCAGGTGTGGCCGGCGGCCGGGCCGCTGATCAGCATCGGCGTGGTCGCGGTGATGCGGCGCGCGTACTTGGACGGCAGCACCTGGCGCCAGCCGTTCGGGCCGGCTTCGATCTCGATGATCGACACGCCGTGCGCGGCCTGCGCCTTGCGCACCTTCTCGGCGCTCCAGGTCTTCATGCCGTCCGGGTGCAGCAGGCCGTCATCGGTGTACTCGTGGTTGATGGCCAGCAGCCCGCGCTTGCTGCCATCGAGCGGGAAGTAGCTCATGCCGTCGTGGTGCATGCCGGCCTGCAGGGCTTGTTCGTCGGCGGTGTTCGTCGCGTCCGGCTTGAACGCGGGCATGGCACCGGCGACACCCACCGGGTCGCCCCAGCGGTAGAGCACGCGCGCGGTGTAGCCCGGGGGTACCAGGATGTCGTCCACCGCGCGCATAGGCACGCTGGCAAAGCCGATGTCGCGGCCTAGGTTGGCTGCCTTGGTGGAGCCGGCGCCGGTGGCGCAGCCGGCCAGCAGGCCGCCACCGAACAGGGCCGCGGCTGCGCTGGCGAGCGACCCCTGCACGAACCGCCGCCGGGCGGGGTCGGAGACGTCGTGAATCGACGGATTGTCGCTGCGGTTGGAGTCTTCCATCAACGAAAAATCTTTGGCCATGGTGGGCTAACCTCCGGGTGAGTGTGGTCGAGAAACCCGGGTATGGTTGACGCCAACGATGACAGCGTGATGAAACCGGTGATTGGCGAAGGCGATAGATGGGCGTTGCCCGCGTTGGCGCCCCTGCTCTGCCGTCGATTGGATCCGTTCGGGCGCTCGCTTGAGCGTATCGTTAGGGTCCACGGTGGCGGTCCTCGCCGCCCGTGCAACGCCACGTGTCCCCGCCCCATCGTATGCTGCGCCCCTCCTTGTTGCGCTCCGACACCCAGCGCGATACCCACAGTTATTACGAAGCCAGCGTGGTACGACCGCCAGCGCTGCCGCCCTTGCACGGAACGCAGCGCGCCGACGTGGTGGTGGTCGGCGGTGGGTTTTCTGGCTTGAGCGCGGCGCTCGAATTGGCCGAGCGCGGGCGGCGCGTCGTGTTGCTGGAGGCCGATCGCATCGGCAGCGGGGCCAGTGGCCGCAACGGGGGGCAGGCCATCGTCGGCTACGCATGTGGCATGGCGCCATTCGAGGCGCAACTGGGTCGTGAAGCCGCGCGGCAAGCGTGGGCGCTGTCGCTGCAGGCGGTCGATCTGATCGAAGAGCGCATCCAGCGCTACCGCATCGACTGCGAATGGCGGCGCGGCTACCTCTACGTGGCCGACCGACCGCGCAAGGCGCGCGCGTTACGGCAGGAAATGGAATCGCTCGAACGGGACTATGGCTTTGCCACCACTTGGGTCGAGGGGGACGCGGTGCGCCAGTACGTGGACAGCCCGCGTTACGTGGCGGCGGCCTACGAAGCGGTATCGGGCCATTTGCACCCGTTGCGCTATGCCCTGGGACTAGCCCGGGCAGCCCAGGAGGCCGGGGCCTTGCTGCACGAGCACAGCCCCGTGCGGCGTCTGGAGCGTCGCGGCCTGCGCGTGCGGGCGCACACCGACGCCGGCGTGGTGGAGGCCGACTTTGCCGTGGTGGCGGGCAACTGTCTGCTGCCCGAGTATGGCCCGGGGGTGCTGCCCCCGCGGCTGACGGCCCGCATCATGCCGGTGGGGACGTATATCCTGGCCACCGAGCCGCTGTCGCCCGAGCGGGCACAGTCGCTCATTCCGTGCGGGGCGGCGGTGTGTGACAACAACGTGGTGCTGGACTATTTCCGGCTCAGTGCGGACCACCGGCTGCTCTTTGGCGGACGTGTCAGCTACACCACCATGACGCCGCCGCGCCTGCGCGCCACGCTACAGCAGCGCCTGCAAGCGGTGTTCCCGCAACTGGCTGGGGTGGCGAGCACGCACCTGTGGGGTGGGTTCGTCGATATCACGATGAACCGCGCGCCCGACTTCGGCCGCGTGGACGGCAACGTGTATTACCTGCAGGGCTTCAGCGGCCATGGGGTGGCGCTGACCGGGCTGGCCGGGCGGCTGGTGGCCGAGGCCATCACCGCGCAGTCGGAGCGGTTCGACCTCTATACCCGGCTGCGGCATCAGGCGTTTCCCGGCGGGCCCTGGCTGCGCACGCCGGTGCTGGCGCTGGGCATGGCGTGGCACCGGCTGCGCGACGCGCTGGGTTGAGCCGTGCGCGGGGGCGGCGGGCGGCGACAATCGAGGCCATGAACGTCCTTGCGCCGATGCCGTCCGCCGATACGCCCCCTGCGGGCGACCCCTGGTATCTGTTGCAGGCCTACGAGGCCGAGCGGGCGCTGTGGCCCGCGCTTCCCCGGCTGGCACACCAGGCGCAGTTCGTCGAGGGGCTGGCCGCATTGCGCGATCACTACGATGCCTTTTTGTTCGATGCATTTGGCGTGCTCAACGTCGGCCAGCGGGCGATCGCCGGCGCGGCGCAGGCGCTGGCCACTTTGCGCCGAGCGGGCGTGCCGTTTCGCATCGTCAGCAATGCGGCCAGCATCCCCAAACCGGCGTTGGTGGCGCGCTACCGGGCCATGGGTTTCGATCTGACAGAGACCGACTGGATCACCAGCCGTGACGTGACGGCCGAGGCGCTGCACGCGTGTCCGGGTCACTGGCGCTGGGCGGTTATCGCGCCGCCCGGGGCCGACTGGCACGACCTGCCACTGGCCCAGGCGCGCCGCTGCGAGGGCCCGCTGCGCGACGGCGACGATGCGGTGCTGTTTTTGGCCGCCCAAGGCTGGGATGAAGCGGCGCAAGCCCGGCTGGAGGGCAGCCTGCGCGCCCAACCGCGCCCGGTGTGGGTGGCCAACCCCGACCTCATCTCACCGTGGGAAGGGGGCTGGGTGCGCGAGCCTGGCGGTTGGTGCGCGGGGCTGGAGGCGCGCACCGGCGCCGGGGTGCACCGGGTAGGAAAGCCGTTCGGTGCCATTTTTGAGCACGCGCTGGCCAGTCTGCCGGTGGCGCTGCCGCGCACCCGCGTGCTGATGCTGGGCGACACGTTGCACACCGATGTGTTGGGTGCGCTGGCGGCGGGCCTGCATGCCGCGCTGGTCACGGGTGCGGGCGCGAGCACGGGGCTCGACGTGGCGCGTGCAAGCGACCTGACGGGCATCGTGCCGCATTGGGTGCTGCCCGCCCTGGGAGCGACGAGCGTCCCGGCCGCCTCAGCCGCCCGCCACGCGTAGCGCCTCGCGCACGGCTGTGACGATGCGCTGGGCAGCGGGGGCGATTTGGCTGGGCTGGGCGTAGCCGTAGCCAATCAGCAAGCCGCGCAGGTCGCGCCGCTGCAGGGTGTAGGCCGACAGCGGCCGCACCGAAATCCCCTGTCGGGCCAGGGCCTCGGCGATGGCGGCGTCGTTCAGCGCAGGTGGCAGGCGCACACACAGGTGCAAGCCTTGTGCCGCACCGGTGATGTGCACGCCGGGCTCTTGCAACAGGGGTTCCAGCGCCCGCAGCAATTGGGCGCGCCGGTCGGCGTAGGTCTGGCGCGAGCGGCGCAGCGCCGCGGCGAAGTGCCCCATCTCGATGAACTCCGCCAGCGCCGCCTGCAGCGGGAGTTGGCCTGGGCGGTGCAGGTCGTAATGCGCCTGGCGGAAGGCCTCCACCAAACCCCGCGGGGCGACCAGATACCCGAGCTTGATGCCCGGATACAACACCTTGGAAAACGTCCCCAGGTAGCACACGCGGCCATCGTCGTCCAGCCCCGCGAGCGACGCGATCGGCGCGCCGTCGAAGCGAAATTCGCTGTCGTAGTCGTCCTCCAGTATCCACGCCCCGGCGCGCGCCGCCTGCGCCAGCAGCTCGCGCCGCCGCGCCAGCGACATGACGGCACCCGTTGGGTACTGGTGCGATGGCGTCACGTAAATCAGGCGCGGCGCGGGGCCGCTGGCCGCGGCTGGGTTGAGCCCCTCGCCGTCCACGGGCACCGGCAGCCACTGCAAGCCGCAGGCGGTGAACGCCTTGATCGCACCCCAGTACGCCGGGTCTTCGATCCACACCCCGTCGCCCACATCGGCCAGCAGCCATGCACACAGCTCCAGTGACTGCTGCGTGCCCGTGGTGATGAGCACTTGCTCCGCATCCAGGCGCACGCTGCGCGAGACGCGCAAATAGTCCGCCACCGCGCGCCGCAGCGGCCCGTAGCCGCCGGAGGCGGTGTAGTCCAACATCTCCGGGCGCGCACTGCGCCAGTGCCGGTTTTGCAGCCGCTGCCACAGCGCCACCGGAAAGGCGCTGAAGTCGGCCGGACCGGGGGTGAACGGTTGGATTTCCAGTTCGCGTGCACCGAAGCACTCGGCGAGTACCCGCCCGCGCGCCGACAGCCCGGGCAGCCGAGCATCGTCGCGCGTGCGCGCACGCCGGCTGGATGGGGCTGGCGGGGGCAGCTGGTCGTGCACATAAGTGCCGCTGCCCACGCGGCTGACCAAATACCCCTCAGCGCCCAGCTGTTCCAATGCCGCCACCACGGTGTTGCGCGACAGTCCGAGGTCTTGCGCGAGCTCTCGGCTGGAGGGCAGCCGATCCCCCGCCGACAAGCGCCCGTCGAGCATCGCGCGCCGCAGCGCCTCGTACAGGCGGCGATTCAGCGGCAAGCCGCCGTGGGGCCCCGCCGGCCCGTCGGGGCGCGCCATCTCGGTCAACAAAAAATCGGCCAGCAGCGTCGAAGATTGCGTCATGGGGTCGGGGGCGGCCCAGTCACGAAGTGGCACCACGCCATGGGGGCAAGTGGCACCCATTGTGCACCCAATCGGCCCGCAGAATGAACCGTAACATGATCGACATCGCTTCTGATCCCTTCGTTTGGATGCCGGCAGACCACCGTCTGTTGGGTGACCACGGGCGCGCGATGCCGTTTTTGCTGCTCGGCGACAAGTATGCGCGGGCGGTCAAGTTTGGCGCGCAGGCGCAGCCTGTCATGTTTCCGCTCGCCAGTGCGGACGAGGTGCCGGCGCTGCTGTCGCTGGTCGATGGCGTGGTGCTCACGGGCTCGCCGTCCAATGTCCATCCGCGCCACTTCGGCGAAGCGGTCGCCGACCCCTCGCTGCCGCTGGACGAGGCGCGCGACGAGGTGACGCTGGCCGTGGTGCGCCACGCGCTGGCGGCGGGCATCCCGCTGTTGGGCATCTGTCGCGGCTTTCAAGAGATCAACGTCGCGCTGGGTGGCAGCTTGCACCAGGCGGTGCACACCCTACCCGGCCACCTGGACCACCGCGAGCCCAAAGGCGCGCCCATCGACGAGCAGTACGCCCCGCGCCACGACGTCACGCTGCAACCCGGCTCGCTGCTGCACGGCCTGGCGGGGGGCGCCCCGGTAGTGCGCGTCAATTCGCTGCACGGGCAGGGCATCCGGCGCTTGGCGCCGGGGCTGCGTGCGGTGGCACACGCGCCCGATGGGCTCATCGAGGCCGTCGAGTTCACCGACGCGCGTGCCTTTGCGCTGGCGGTGCAGTGGCACCCCGAGTGGCGCTATGGGGACAACCCCGTGTCGAGCGCCATCTTTCGCGCCTTTGGCGAGGCGCTGCGTCAGCGGCGTCAGCGCCGGGCGGCCGACGCGCGCGCGTTTGCTGCCGCCCCGGAACTCCCCTGAGCGGTTGACCAGGGCCCGGGGTTGTGCCCGCCGCGCGTTCGGCGCCAGAATCACCGGGTCATCCCAGCGGGGTGGTGGCCCCTGGACGCGCCGCCACCCGATCCGGGACCACGGAGCAACCCATGAGCAGTTCCAAACACCTCAAATCCTTCAACGAACTCGAACAATGGCTCAACGAGCGCCGCGTTACCGAGGTCGAGTGCCTGGTGCCCGACCTGACCGGTGTGGCGCGCGGCAAGATCCTGCCGCGCGAGAAGTTCACCGAGGACCGCGGCATGCGCTTGCCACAGGCCATCGTGGCCATGAGCGTGACCGGCGAGCAGCCCAAGAGTGGGCCGTACTACGACGTCATCGAGCCCACCGACCGCGACATGCAACTGCGCCCGGATCCCACGACGGCGCGCATCGTGCCGTGGGCCAGTGATCCGACCGCGCAAGTCATCCACGACTGCTTCGACCACAGCGGCAAGCTCATCCCGTATGCGCCGCGTAGCGTGCTGCGCCACGTCTGTGGCCTGTACGAGGCGATGGGCCTAGAGCCCGTGGTCGCACCCGAGCTCGAGTTTTACCTGACCGCGCGCAACACCGACCCCAACACGCTGCTGCACCCGCCGATTGGCCGCAGCGGCCGCGCCGAAACGTCGCGCCAGGCCTACTCCATCGACGCCGTCAACGAGTTCGATCCCCTGTTCGAGGAGATCTACGACTACTGCGACAAGATGGAGCTCAACGTCGACACCCTCATCCACGAGGTCGGCGCCGGGCAGATGGAGATCAACTTTTTTCACTCGCACCCGCTGGCGCTGGCCGACGAGGTATTCTTGTTCAAGCGCACGGTGCGCGAAGCCGCGCTGCGCCATGACATGTACGCCACTTTCATGGCCAAGCCGATCGCTGGCGAGCCGGGCAGCGCCATGCACATCCACCAAAGCATCGTCGACAAGGATACCGGGCGCAACATTTTCAGCAATGAGGATGGCAGCCCCTCGGAGGCGTTCTACCACTACATCGGCGGGCTGCAGCGCTACATCCCGGCCGCCATGGCGCTGGTGGCGCCCTATGTCAACAGCTACCGGCGCTTGGCGCGGCATACCGCCGCGCCCATCAACATCGAGTGGGGGCACGACAACCGCACCGTCGGCATTCGCTCGCCGATCTCGCCGCCGCAGGCGCGCCGGCTGGAAAACCGCGTCATCGGCGCCGACGCCAACCCCTACATCGCGATGGCCATGACGCTGGCCTGCGGCTACCTAGGGCTGGTCAACAAGATCAAGCCCAAGCCCGAAATGCGCGGCGACGCCTACCTGTCGGCCTATGCGCTGCCGCGCAGCCTGGGCGAAGCGCTGGACTGGCTGCGCCGGGAGCCCGACCTGCACCACGTGCTGGGCGAGGACTTCATCACCATCTACACCGAGATCAAGGAACTCGAGTTCGAGGAGTTCATGAAAGTGATCTCGCCCTGGGAGCGTGAGCACCTACTGCTGCACGTCTGAACCGCCCGATCCACCGAGGAGCCTGCCGCCATGAACGCCCCCGCCGATACCGCCACCCTCTCGAGCGACCCCACGCGCACGCTGCAGGCCCTCGACAGCGCGCACTACCTGCACCCCTTCACCGACCATCAGGCGCTGGCGGCCAAGGGCGCGCGCGTCATCACCCGCGCCGAGGGCATCTATATCTGGGACTCGCAGGGGCACCGCATTCTGGACGGCATGAGTGGGCTGTGGTGTGTCAACGCCGGCTACGGCCGGCGCGAGCTGGCCGATGCCGCGTACCGGCAATTGCTGACGCTGCCGTTTTACAACACCTTTTTCCAGACCACGACCGAGCCCCCGGTGCGGCTGGCCGCGCGCCTGAGCGAGCTGGCCCCACCGGTGGACGGGCGGCGCTTCAGCCACGTGTTCTTCACCAGCAGCGGCTCGGAGGCCAACGACACCAACGTGCGCCTGGTGCGCCGCTACTGGGATCTGATGGGCCAGCCGCAGCGCAAGGTCATCATCAGCCGCTGGAATGCCTACCACGGCTCGACCGTCGCCGCCGCTTCGCTGGGCGGCATGACCGGCATGCACGAGCAAGGCGACCTGCCCATTCCCGGCATCGTGCACATCCAGCAGCCGTACTACTGGGACCTGCGCGAGCCAGGCGAGACGCCAGCCGACTTTGGCCGGCGCGCCGCGCGCTGGCTGGAGGAGAAAATCCTCGAAGTCGGCCCGGACAAGGTGGCGGCCTTCATCGCCGAGCCGGTGCAGGGCGCCGGCGGCGTCATCATCCCGCCCGAGACGTACTGGCCCGAGATCCAGCGCATCGTCGAGCGGTACGGCATTTTGCTCATCTCGGACGAAGTCATCTGCGCGTTCGGCCGCCTCGGGCATTGGTTTGCCTACGAGCGCTTCGGTACCAAGCCGGACTTGGTGACATTTGCCAAAGGGGTGACCAGCGGCTACATCCCGCTGGGGGGCGTGCTCGTCAATGAGCGCGTGGCGCAGGTGCTGGCCGCGGGGGGCGAGTTCACCCACGGCTACACCTACAGCGGCCATCCGGTGGCGTGTGCCGTGGGGCTGGCCAACCTCGACCTGATGCAGCGCGAGGACCTGCCCGAGCGCGTGCGCACCGACACCGGCCCCTATCTGGCCGAGCGCTTTGCGACATTGGCCGACCATCCGCTGGTGGGCGTGACCGAGACCTGCGGCATGGTCGCGGGCCTCATTCTGGTGCGCGACAAGGCGACGCTGGCGCGTTTTGCCGAAGAATGGGCGGTCGGCATGACGTGCCGCGGGCATTGCTTCGACACCGGCGTGGTCATGCGCGCGGTGGGCGACCGCATGATCATCGCGCCGCCGCTGGTGATGACGCGTGCCGACATCGACGAGATGATCGGCTTGATCCGCCGTGCGTTGGACGCGACGCTGGCGGATTTGCAACGCCAGGGCAAAATTGGATAGCGTCTGCCCTAGAATCCCCACTCGGCATGGTGGGGCTCGAGGCTGCTGCCGATCTGGCCCGCAATGTGCTTGTTTGGCAAACCCGTCGATCCTTCTCACGAATTCTGGACAGGAGTGTGGACATGAAGAAGCGCTTGTTGGCCCTGGCGATGGCGGCTGCGTTCGTCGCCGGCTGTGGCAAGAAAGAAGAGCCCGTCGCCCAACCGACACCGGCGCCCGCACCCGCGGTGGCCCAAGCCCCGGCCGGCCCCGTGCTCGATGACGAGAAAGTGCTCAACATCTATAACTGGCCGGATTACATTCCGGACGGCATGCTCGAGGCTTTCGAGAAGGAAACGGGCATCAAGGTCAACTACGACACGTTCGAGACCAACGAGGCGCTGCACGCCAAGCTGGTGGCGGGCAACACCGGCTACGACATCGTCGTGCCGGGCAGCGTGTTCGCCAAGCCGCAGATCGAAGCCGGCATGTTCCAACCGCTGGACAAGGCCAAGATCCCCAACTACGGTAACCTCGACGCGGGCGTCATGAAGGTGCTCGAGCGCGTCGATCCGGGCAACCAACACCTGGTGCCGTGGGCGTGGAGTTTCACGACGGTGGGCATCAACAAGCAAAAGGTCGAGAAGGCGCTGGGCGGCATGCCGATGCCAGAGAACGCCTGGGACCTGGTGTTCGACCCCAAGTACACCGCCAAGCTCAAGTCGTGCGGCATCGCCTACCTCGATTCGCCCACCGAAATCATTCCGGTGGCGCTGCACTACATCGGCAAGGATGCCTACTCCAACGACCCGGCCGACTACAAGGCCGCGGTGGACATGCTCATGAAGGTGCGCAAAGACATCCGCATCTTCAGCTCGACCATGATCGACGATATTGCCAGCGGCAAGGCGTGCGCCGTCATCGGCTGGGCGGGTGACATCAACATCGCCGCCGGGCGCGCGGCCGAGACCGGCTCCAAGGACGAGATCGTCGCGCTGCTGCCCTCCACCGGGGCGTTGGCCTTCTTCGACACCATGGCGATCCTCAAGGACGCCAAGCACCCCAACAACGCACACGCGTTCATCAACTTCTTCCTCAAGCCGGAAAACGCCGCTGCCATGGCCAACGAGATGGGCTACAACACCGGCAACACGAAGGGTCGCGATCTGATCAAGCCCGAGGTGGCCAACAACCCGTCGATCTTCCCGCCGGCGGACTACATGCCCAAGTTGATCCAGCCCAGCAGCTTCACCAACGAAGCGCGCGAGGCGATGGCGTCGGCCTACAACGCGTTCAAGCGCGGCAAGTAAACGCGCCCAAACGGTGTGCGGATGCACCACCGATGAGCACCGGGCTGTTCGTGCCGAGGGTATGAACAGCCCGTTTTCTTTCTCTGACCGACCCCTGGGTCGCGTGACCCGCAGGAGTGTGATCCGTCATGGCCGAACCGTCCCGTGCTCCCGCTGAACGGGAAAACTACTTGGTCACCGAAAAGCTCGTCAAGCGCTTCGACGAGGCGCTGGCCGTTGACGAGGTGTCGTTGTCGGTGCGCAAGGGAGAAATCTTTGCGCTGCTGGGCAGCTCGGGCTGCGGCAAATCCACCCTGCTGCGCATGTTGGCGGGGTTCGAGACCCCGACTTCCGGGCGCATCCTGCTCGGCGGGCAGGACGTCGCCGGTCTGCCCCCGTATGAGCGGCCGGTCAACATGATGTTTCAGAGTTACGCGCTCTTTCCGCATCTGGACATCTGGGAAAACGTCGCCTTCGGCCTCAAGCGCGAGGGGCTGCCCAAGGCCGAAATCGACAAGCGCGTGAGCGACATGCTGGCGCTGGTGCAACTGAGCGCGTACGCACGACGCAAGCCGCACCAGCTCTCGGGTGGGCAGCAGCAGCGCGTGGCGCTGGCGCGCAGTCTGGCCAAGCGGCCCAAGCTGCTGCTGCTCGATGAGCCGCTGGGGGCGCTGGACAAAAAACTGCGCGAGCAGACCCAGTTCGAGCTCGTCAACATCATCGAGCAGGTGGGCGTGACCTGCGTCATGGTCACGCACGACCAGGAAGAGGCCATGACCATGGCCAGCCGTATCGCGGTCATGAGCAAGGGCCGGGTATTGCAGATCGGCACCCCGCAGGAAATGTACGAGTTTCCGGCCAATCGCTTCGTGGCCGACTTCATCGGCAGCGTCAATCTGTTCGACGGCACACTCAGCATCGATGAGCCCGACCACTGCGCTGTGTCCACCCCGTTGGGCGTCATCCACGTCGGGCACGGCACCACTGGCACCGTCGGGATGCCCATCAGCGTCGCGGTGCGGCCAGAAAAGATCGAGATCGCCAAGACCCGACCCGAGGGCGTGCCGTGCAACCTGTTTCAGGGCCGGGTCAAAGAGATTGCCTACTTCGGCTCGTACAACAGCTACATCGTCGTCACACCGCAGGGACAAAAAGTCAAGATCACCGAAGCCAATACCTCGCGCCACGACCTGTCCGACATCACCTGGGAGGACGAGGTTTGGTTCTGGTGGAGCGACACCGCTGGTGTCGTGCTGCGCGACTGACCGCGGCGCATGTCCGCATCCCCACTGCCTGCGCCATCATGAGTCACCCCCCCACCCCCGAGCGCGCCGCGCCGCTGCCGATGCCCGGGCGGCGTTTCGTCATTGCCGTGCCGTTTGGCTGGCTGACGGTCTTTTTTGCACTGCCGTTCCTGATCCTGCTCTACATCAGCTTCGTCGACATGGGCGACGGCATCGACCCGTTCCAGCCCTTGTGGGACGCTGAAACCGGCGTGCTGCGCCTGAAGTACGAAAACTACTGGAGCATCTTCAAAGCGCAGTGGGACGGTCCGCTGTTTCAGACGCTGTACGTCGAAGCGTACGCGCGCTCGCTGCTGTATGCGGCCATCACGGCGACGCTGTGCCTCGTGATCGGGTATCCGTTTGCGTATTTCATCGCCCGCAGCGCGCCCGCGGTGCGCCCGGCGCTGCTGCTGCTGGTGATGCTGCCGTTTTGGACCTCTTTTCTGCTGCGCGTCTACGCCTGGAAGGGCATTTTGGCCGACGCGGGCATCCTCAACCGCGCGCTCATGGCGCTGGGCGTGATCGATGAGCCGCTGCACCTGCTCTACACCAACGTGTCGATGCTGGTGGGCATGACGTATGTGTACTTGCCCTTCATGGTGCTGCCGCTGTACGCCAACCTGGTCAAGATGGACTGGCGGCTGCTCGAGGCCGCCTACGACCTGGGTGCCACGCCCTGGAAAGCGTTCTGGTTGGTGACGGTGCCGCTGTCCAAGGCCGGCATCATCGCGGGCTTCATGCTGGTGTTCATCCCGTCGGTGGGCGAGTTCGTCATCCCCTCGCTGCTGGGCGGCCCGGAGAACCTGATGATCGGCCGCGTGGTGTGGGACGAGATGTTCACCGCCAACAACTGGCCGCGGGCCGCGGCGCTGGCGGTGGTCATGATCGCGCTCATCGTCGTGCCGCTGGCCATCTACTACCGCTACAGCGGCGAGCGCGCCGCACACTGAAGGGGAGTCGCCATGACGCGTTGGCTGGGACGCCACTTTGGCAAAGGCTGGTTGCTGCTGGTGTACGCGTTTTTGTACGCCCCGCTGCTGTTCATGATCGTCTTTTCGTTCAACAGCACGCGGCAAGACGCGGTGTTCACCGGCTTCTCGCTGCGCTGGTACGAGGCGCTACTGGCCGACACCAAAATCGTCAACGGGTTCTTCGTGTCGCTCAAAGTGGCGCTGACGACCGGCGTGCTGTCGGCGGTGCTGGGCACGTTCGCCGCCTTCGTGCTGGTGCGCTACCGGCGCTTCTGGGGCCGAACGGTGTTTTCGGGCATGGTCAACGCGCCGCTGGTCATGCCAGAGGTGATCATTGGCCTGTCCCTGCTGTTGCTGATGGTGGGCGCGCAAAACGTCTTTGGCTGGCCGCAGCGTGGCATGCTCACCATCGTCCTGGGCCACACGCTCATGGGCATGGCGTATGCCATGGTGGTGGTGCAGTCGCGCCTGCTCGAGATGGACCGCCGCATCGAAGAAGCCGCCATGGACCTGGGTGCGCGCCCGCACCAGGTGTTCTTTCTGGTGACGCTGCCCAACATCGCGCCTGCCGTGCTGGCAGCATTTCTGCTGTCGTTTACGCTGTCGTTCGACGACGTGGTGATCTCGGAGTTTTTGTCGGGCCCCGGTGTCAACACGCTGCCGCAGGTCATCTTCGGCTACGCACGGCGCGGCATCAACCCCACCATCTACGCCGCGGCCACGATCCTGATTGCAGTGGTGACGGTCGTCATCGTCAGCTACGCGTTGTGGGTAGCGCGCAACACGCGTCGGCGCGAGCGCGAGATCGCAGCCGCCACCCGCGCCTGAGCCCCAACCGTCAGCGTGCCGCATCACCGGGAGGGCCGGTGCGCGATAGGGTCTTGACGCGGCCGTCGCCGCGTCGGGCCCCGCTGTCGCTACCCTTGGCGGCATGATCGACGCCATGCCGGGTTTGCAGCACCGCTACGCCACCGAACTCGCCCCCTTGTGCATCCCGTGGCGGGCGGCACCGGTGCCACAGCCCGCGCTCGTGGTCTTCAATGATGCGCTGGCGGCCGAACTCGGTTGGCCTGCCGAACGGTTGCGCGGGCCCGAGGGCGCGGCCTTGCTGTGTGGTCAAGGGTGGCCGCCAGAGGTGCGCACCGTCGCGCAGGGGTACGCCGGCCACCAGTTCGGCGGCTATGTGCCGCGCCTGGGGGACGGGCGCGCCCTGTTGCTCGGCGAGGTGCTCGACCGCCATGGCCGCCTGCGCGACGTGGCGCTCAAGGGCTCTGGGCGCACCCCCTTTGCGCGCGGCGGTGACGGCAAGGCGGCGCTGGGGCCGATGCTGCGGGAATATCTGATGAGCGAAGCCATGCACGCGTTGGGCGTGCCCACCAGCCGGTCGCTCGCCGTCGTCGCCACCGGTGAGACGATCTGGCGCGAGGTGGACGGCTTGCCCCAGCGTGTGCCGGGCGCGGTGCTGGTGCGCGTGGCGGCGAGCCACATCCGGGTCGGCACCTTTCAGTGGGTAGCGGCCAGTGGGGAGGTCGAGCTGCTGCGGCGCTTGGCCGACCACACCTTGCAGCGCCACGACCCCGGGCCGCATGAGCAGCCGTATGTGGCGCTGCTGGAAGGCGCGTGCGAGCGGCAGGCGGTGCTGGTGGCCCAGTGGATGGGGTTGGGCTTCATCCACGGCGTCATGAACACGGACAACATGACGCTCTCCGGCGAGACGATCGACTACGGCCCATGCGCGTTCATGGAGGCGTTCGATCCGCAGACGGTGTTCAGCTCCATCGACCATGGCGGCCGCTACGCCTGGGGCAACCAACCGCGCATGGCGCAGTGGAACCTGGCACGGCTGGCCGAGGCCTTGTTGCCACTGCTGCATCCCGACGAAGAGGCCGCGCTGGCCCTGGCTCAGGCCGCGATCGAGCGCTTTGGCACGCGCTACCGGCACCATTGGCTGGCGATCATGCGGGCCAAACTGGGCTGGCAAGCGGGTGAGGCGCCGCCGACCGATGCCGCGCTGGACGGCGCAGACCAGGCGCTCATCGACGACTGGCTGCACCTGCTGCACGCGCAAGCGGTGGATTGGACGCTGGCGCACCGGCGCTTGAGCGATTTGGCGGCGGCACTCGATACCCAACCGGCGCGCGCGTCGGCGGCGGCGGCGCAGCCTCTGGCCGCGCTGTTTGCCGATGTGGCGGCGCTGGATGCGTGGCTCACGCGCTGGCAAGCGCGCCTGCAGCGCAACGCGCACGGGTCCCCCACGGACTGGGCGCACGCCATGCGGTGCGTCAACCCGATTTATATCCCGCGCAACCAGCGCGTGGAGGAAGCGCTGCGCGCCGCCAGCGACGAGGGCGATATGGCCCCGTTCGAGGCGCTGCTGTCCGTGGTGCAGCAGCCGTTTGATGAGCGCCCGGGGCTCGAGCGCTATGCCCAACCGGCCGATCCCATGACTGCTCGCCGCTATCGCACCTTTTGCGGCACCTAGGACGGCAGTGTAGGACGACCTGTCACGGGCGCGGAAGCGGACCACCAGTGCGTGCCGCAAGTGGCTGCGCCAGGCGCGCCCGCGCTGCCGTACGATAGAACACTGCAACCGAAGGAGCCTGTGCCATGCCCGAAACCCCCACCCCCGCTGTCACCCCGGCGCTCGATGGCCGCGCTGTCATCGACGGCCGCCGGGTCGAGGCGGCCGACGGCCGCACATTCGACTGCCTTTCGCCCATCGACGGGCGGCTGTTGACCACCGTGGCGCGCGGCGGCCCAGCCGACATCGACGCGGCGGTGGCGGCGGCGCGGCGCGCGTTCGAGGACCGGCGTTGGTGTGGCCAAGCCCCGGCGGCGCGCAAACGCGTGCTCATCCGCCTGGCCGAGCGGCTGCTGGCCCACGCCGACGAGCTGGCGCTGACCGAGACGCTGGACATGGGCAAACCCATCCGTTACGCCAAGAGCGTGGACGTGCACAGCGCGGCCAATTGCATCCGCTGGTACGGCGAGGCGGTGGACAAGATCTACGACGAAATCGCGCCTACTCCACGCACCGCGCTCGCGCTGATCACGCGCGAGCCAGTCGGGGTGGTTGGCATCATCGTGCCGTGGAACTATCCGCTGTTGATGGCGGCGTGGAAAATCGCGCCCGCCCTGGCCGCGGGCAATTCGGTGGTGCTCAAGCCGAGCGAAAAGTCGCCCCTGACCGCGCTGCGCCTGGCCGAGTTGGCGCTGGAGGCCGGCCTGCCGCCCGGCGTGCTCAACGTCGTACCTGGTTACGGGCCCGAGGCGGGCAGTGCCCTGGCCCTGCACATGGATGTCGACGCCATCGCCTTTACTGGCAGCACGCGGGTGGGCAAGCAAATCCACGTCATGGCGGGCCAGAGCAACCTCAAGCGCGCCTGGACCGAGCTGGGCGGCAAGTCACCCAACATCGTGTGTGCCGACTGTCCCGATCTGGACCGGGCGGTCGAGGCCGCCGTCTCCAGCATCTTTTTCAACCAGGGCGAGAGCTGCAACGCACCGTCGCGGCTGTTCGTCGAGGCCAGTATCAAGGAGGCCTTCCTGGAAAAAGCGCTGGCGCTGGTGCCGCGCTACCAGCCCGCCAACCCGCTGGAGCCACAGACGATCATGGGCGCCATTGTCGACCGCATCCAGCTCGACACCGTGCTGCGCTACATCGAGCAGGGCCAGGCCGAAGGCGCACGCCTGCTTGCCGGGGGGCAGGCAGTCGAGCCAGTGCCGGGCGGCTGCTACGTGCAGCCCACGGTCTTCGACGGGGTGACCAATACCATGACCATCGCGCGCGAGGAGATCTTCGGCCCCGTGCTGTCGGTCATCACCTTCACCGACCTGGCCGACGCGGTACGGCAGGCCAACGACAGCATTTACGGCCTACAGGCGGCGGTGTGGACGCGTGACCTCAATAAGGCGCACGCGGTGGCGCGCGCGCTGCGCGCCGGCACGGTGCACGTCAACCAGTACGACGAGGACGACATCACCGTGCCATTTGGCGGTTTTCGGCAAAGCGGCATCGGGCGTGACAAGTCGCTGCATGCGCTGGATAAATACACCGAACTCAAAACCACCTGGATTCGCATCGACGATCCGCTGTCGGCGTGACAGTCCCGCCCGGGGGTGGGCGCAGTTCGTGTGGGCGTGTCGGCCGCCGCTATCATCCGCAGCGGTCATGACCGACACCGCTGTTGTCCATCACGCCCTCACGCCCGGCCCGGCCTGGTTGCGCTGGGCCGCCCGCTTGCCGCTGCCGCTGCTGCGCACGGTGGGTGCGACCCTGGGCGCGGGGTTGTACCTGTTGGCGCATCGTCGGCGCGCCATCGTGCAGCGCAATCTGGCGTTGTGTTTTCCGCAGGCGTCTGCTGCGCAACGGCGGACCTGGGCGTGGCAAACGTTCATCCATTTCGGCCAGGCGTTTGTGGACCGGGTTTGGCTTTGGCACGCCCCGGCGACGGTCGTGGCGCAGCGCGTGCGGCTGGACGGCGAGTGGGCGGCGCTGGCCGCGCCGGGCCCCCAGTTGTTGTTCGTGCCCCACTTCGTGGGGCTGGACGCGGCGTGGACGCGGCTGACGCAGGCCATCGACCGCCCGTGGGCGGGCTTGTATGCTCCCCAGGTCAACCGCACGCTGGACGCGTGGGTGCGCCAAGGGCGCCAGCGCTTTGGCGCGCCGCAGGTCGTCTCGCGCCGCGAGGGGGTACGCGGCCTGGTGCGCGCACTGCGCGCAGGCAGCGCGGTCTATCTGTTGCCAGACATGGATTTCGGTCCGCGCGAGTCGGTGTTCGTGCCGTTTTTTGGGGTTCCGGCCGCCACCGTTACCTCGCTGCCGCGGCTGGCTGGAGTGGCTCGCGCCCCCGTGCGGCCGGTGGTGGCGCGGCTGGACCGGCATGGCTATCGCGTCTGGGTGGGCGCGGCCTGGGCCGACTACCCCAGCGGCGACGACGTGGCCGACGCGCAGCGCATGAACGCCGAGCTGCAGGCGTGGATCAGCGAAACACCTGGGCAGTACCATTGGTTACATCGGCGCTTCAAGACGCGGCCCACCGGGAGCGCCCCCGTGTATTGACATGTCGCCAGGGGGCTTGGCGGAAGCGGACGACGGGACCACAATGACACCCATGGACGCGCGCCACCGACGATTTACCCCCCCCCCCAACTCTCGGGCGTATGTCTCGGAACGCCGTGGGCATCG
>Ga0308017_1000165_pt1 | contig 21629 bp, 19 predicted proteins | sample Neamet280_FD_203145 | JGI IMG/M metagenome (GOLD analysis project Ga0308017, IMG submission 203145) | Marine microbial communities from water near the shore, Antarctic Ocean - #280 | ecosystem: Environmental > Aquatic > Marine > Unclassified | place: Southern Ocean | collected 2014-10-01
CCGAGACGCTGCGCCAGGGCCTGGTGTCACCGGTGCTGACCGCGCATCCGACCGAAGTGCAGCGTGCCAGCATCCGCGAGGCGGAAGGCGACATCGCCCGCCTGCTGGCGCAGCGCGACGCGATCCGCGCACGCGCCCTTGCCGCTGGCAGCCGCCACGGAGACCGCGTCAGCGCGCGCGAGCTGGCCGCCAACGAAGCGCTGCTACGCGCGCGCATCACGCAACTGTGGCACACGCGGCTGCTGCGTTTTACCAAGCTGACGGTGGCCGACGAGATCAACAACGCGCTGGCCTACCACGAACGCACCTTCATCCCAGAGGTGCCGCGCCTGTACGGTGATATCGAGACCGCGCTTGGCGGCACACCGGTGGCACCGTTTTTGCGCCTGGGCCACTGGATCGGCGGCGACCGAGACGGCAACCCCCACGTCAACGCCGACACGCTGTGGCTGGCGTTGCAGCGCCAGTCGGACGTCATCCTGCGCCACTACCTGCGCGAAGTGCACGCACTGGGCGCGGAGCTGTCCCTGTCGGCCATGCTGCTGCCCGCACCCGCAGCGCTACAAGCCCTGGCCGAGGCGTCGCCCGACACCAACGAGCACCGGCGTGACGAGCCGTACCGACGCGCCCTGATCGGCCTGTACGCCCGGCTGGCAGCCACACTGACGGCGCTCAGCGGCGGGGTGGCGGCGCGCCATGCGGTCGCGCCGCAAAACCCGTATCCCGATGCAGCGGCCTTTTTGGCCGACCTGCGCGTCATCGAGGCCGCGCTCATCGAGCAGGGCTGCGCGGCCTTGATCGAGCCGCGCCTCAAACCCTTGATCCGTGCCGTGGAGGTGTTTGGTTTTCACCTGGCCACGCTGGACCTGCGGCAGAGCTCCGACCAGCATGAGGTGGCTGTGGCCGAGCTGCTGGCGCGCGCGCGCATCGCGCCGGACTATTCCACCCTGGATGAGGGGGGCAAGCAGCGCCTGCTGCTGCAGGTGCTGGCCGACCCGCGCCCGCTGCAAATCCCCGACGCCGCCTACAGCGCCGTCACCGAGCGCGAGCTGGCCATCTTCCGCGCCGCACGGGAGGCGCGCCGCCGCTACGGCGCAGCCGCCATCCGCCATGCCATCATCAGCCACACCGAAGCGGTGAGCGACCTGCTCGAGGTGCTGGTGCTGCAAAAAGAAGCCGGCCTGCTGCACGGCCAGTGGGGCGAGGACGCGCGCGCCGAGCTGATCGTCGTGCCCCTGTTCGAGACCATCGAAGACCTGGAGCAAGCACCGCGCATCATGGCGGAATACGTCGCGCTGCCCGGCGTGGCCGCGCTGGTCCACGCCGGCGGTCCACTGGAGTACGGCGAGCAAGAGATCATGCTCGGCTACTCCGACAGCAACAAGGATGGCGGGATCTTTACCAGCAACTGGTCGCTCTACCAGGCCGAGGTGGCGCTAGCGGCGCTGTTCGACCGGCTGTCGGCCGAACACGGTTGGCCACTGCGGCTGCGCCTGTTCCACGGCCGCGGTGGTACGGTGGGGCGTGGCGGCGGCCCCAGCTACGAGGCCATCCTGGCGCAGCCCGCCGGTACGGTGCGCGGGCAAATCCGGCTCACCGAACAAGGCGAGGTGATCGGCTCCAAATACGCCAACCCCGACATTGGGCGGCGCAACCTCGAGACGTTGGTGGCCGCCACGCTGGAGGCCACGCTGCTGCCACCGCGTCGGCCGGTGCCGGCGCGCTTCCTGCGGGCCGCGCAAGCGCTGTCGCAGGCCAGCCGCGCCGCCTACCGGGCGCTGGTGTACGAAACCCCGGGGTTTGCCGACTATTTCTTCCACGCCACGCCGATTCGCGAAATCGCGGAGCTGCACATCGGCTCGCGCCCCGCATCGCGCAAAGCCACCCAGCGCATCGAAGACCTGCGCGCCATCCCTTGGGTTTTTAGCTGGGGACAATGTCGGCTGACGCTGCCGGGCTGGTACGGCTTCGGCAGCGGTGTGGCCGCACTCGAGGCCGACCTAGGGCGCGACGCTGCGCACGCGCTGCTGCGCGAGATGCACGCGCGCTGGCCCTTCTTTGCCACGCTGCTGAGCAACATCGACATGGTGCTGGCCAAGAGCGATCTGGCGCTGGGTGCCCTCTATGCCGAGCTGGTGCCCGACGCCCGGCTGCGCCGGCGCGTCTTTGGTGCCATCGAAGCCGAATGGCACCGCACGCACGCCGCGCTGCGAACCATCACTGGGCACGAACAGCGGCTGGCCACCAACCCCGCGCTGGCGCGCTCGATCGAGCACCGCTTTCCGTATATCGACCCGCTGCACCATCTGCAGGTGGAACTCATCCGCCGCTACCGAGCCGGCCGACAGGACGAAAAGGTCAAACGTGGCATCCACCTGTCGATCAACGGCATCGCCGCGGGCCTGCGCAACACCGGCTGACGCTGCGGTAGGATCGGCGCCATGATCGAGATGTATGGCATCCCCAACTGCACGACAGTCAAAAAGGCCCGGGCGTGGCTCGACGAGCGTGGGATCGCTTATCGATTTCACGACTTCAAAAAAGACGGGCTCCCGGTGGCCCGCCTGGACGCGTGGCTGGCGGCACTGGGCTGGGAAGCGCTGCTCAACCGCCGCGGCACCACATGGCGCCAGCTCGACGAGGCCACCCGCGCCGCCGTGGTCGACGCGGCCAGCGCCCGCGCGCTGATGCTGTCGCGGCCCAGCGTCATCCGCCGCCCCGTGGTCGAGTGGGGCAGCGAGCGCATCACGGTGGGCTTCGATCCCGACGACTGGCCCCTGCCCCGCTGACCCGCCGCTCATGGCTGGCGGCAACGCCTACAATCGGGCGGTTATGAACGCCATCACCGACACCCTCGACGGCGCCGCCGTGACCACGCGCGCCAATGTCTATTTCGACGGCAAGTGCGTCAGCCACACCGTCACGCTGGCCGACGGCACGCGCAAATCGGTCGGGGTCATCCTGCCCTCGACCCTGACCTTCGGCACGGGCGCCCCGGAAATCATGGAAGGCGTGGCCGGCCACTGCGAAGTCCTGCTGCCGGGCGAGACCGCGTGGCGGCGCTACGGGCCCGGAGAGCGCTTCGCCGTGCCGGGCCAGGCTCAGTTCCAGATTCGCGTCGATGGTGAGCCCTACCACTACATCTGCCATTTCGGCTGAGATCGTTCCTGCGATCGTCGCTGCCTCTGACCCTGCCTGTCGTCCACTCTCATGTCCACCATCCTGCAAAGCCTGCCCGTCGGCCAGAAGGTCGGCATCGCGTTTTCCGGCGGCCTCGACACGAGCGCCGCGCTGCTGTGGATGCGCCAAAAGGGTGCCATCCCCTACGCCTACACCGCCAACCTGGGCCAGCCCGATGAGCCCGACTACGACGCCATCCCGCAGCGCGCGCTGGCCTACGGCGCGGAAAAGGCCCGGCTGGTGGACTGCCGAGCGCAACTAGCCGCTGAAGGGCTGGCCGCCCTGCAGTGCGGGGCGTTTCACATCAGCACCGCGGGGCTGACCTACTTCAACACCACCCCGATCGGGCGCGCGGTCACCGGCACCATGCTGGTGGCGGCGATGAAGGAGGACGACGTCCACATCTGGGGCGACGGCAGCACCTTCAAGGGCAACGACATCGAGCGCTTTTACCGTTACGGCCTGCTGACCAACCCGCAGTTGCAGATCTACAAGCCCTGGCTGGACCAGACCTTCATCGACGAGCTGGGCGGGCGCAAAGAAATGTCGGAGTTTCTGATTCGCCACGGCTTCGACTACAAGATGTCGGTGGAAAAAGCCTACAGCACCGACAGCAACATGCTGGGCGCTACGCACGAGGCCAAAGACCTCGAACACCTCGACGCCAGTATCCGTATCGTCAACCCGATCATGGGCGTGCCCTTCTGGCGCGAAGACTGCGCCATCGCGCCCGAAGAAGTCACCGTGCGCTTCGAGGAAGGGCGACCGGTGGCACTCAACGGCCGCGAATACCCGGACTTGGTCGAGCTGTTCCTGGAGGCCAACCGCATTGGCGGACGCCACGGCCTGGGCATGAGCGACCAGATCGAAAACCGCATCATCGAGGCCAAGAGCCGTGGCATCTATGAAGCCCCGGGCATGGCGTTGCTGTTCATTGCCTACGAGCGCCTGGTCACGGGGATTCACAACGAAGACACCATCGAGCAGTACCGCGACAACGGCCGCAAGCTGGGCCGGCTGCTCTATCAGGGCCGTTGGTTCGACCCGCAGGCCATCATGCTGCGCGAGGCAGCCCAGCGCTGGGTGGCACGCGCCATCACGGGCGAGGTGACGCTGGAGCTGCGCCGCGGCAACGATTACTCGATCCTGAACACCGAAAGCCCCAACCTGACCTACCACCCCGAGCGCCTGACGATGGAAAAAGGCGCCTCGGTGTTCAGTCCGCGCGATCGCATCGGCCAACTGACGCTGCGCAACCTGGACATCAGCGACACGCGCGACAAACTGAGCATCTACACGCAGGCGGGCTTGCTGGCCATCGGCCAGGACGGCGATCTGCTCAAACTCGGCCGTTGAACGACCAGGGGTGTCAATGCCCCTCGCGTGCCCAGCGCACGATGCGCTCGGCCAGGCGCGACGTGGTGCCGGGCGAGCGGATTTCGCCCGCCAGCACGTGCTGCTCGGGGTCGGTGCTGTCTTCCACCGCCTCCATCACTTTGACGGGGCTGCCCAGGCGCACGAAAACGCTGGCCGTCTGCTGTGGATCGACCGTGCGGTCGCGCGAGCTGAACAGCACCAGCACCGGCGTGCGCACCGCGGCCCAGTCGCCCGCTCGCACGCGCTCGACCAGCGCCATCATTGGCAGCAGCGCCTGCACCGGATAGACGCGCGTCCAGCCCGCCTCGATGCGAGGGTCGTCGGCCGGCTTGCCCACCGTGCCGCCCGTGATCGCCTGCGCGATCTGCGCGCCCCACGGGCCGGTCAGCCACTCGGTGCGCTTGTCCTGCGGGCCAAAGTTGGGTGAAATCCACACCTGCCGCTCGATCGGCACCCCGGCCGCATCGGGGCGCTGTGCCAGCCATGCCCCCAGCGTTGCGCCGGTGGAGGTGCCGATGAGCAGCACGCGCTCGCCGATCGCATGACCGATGCGCACCGCCTCCACCGCGTCGGCGAGCCAGTCTTGCGGCGTGGCCCGCGCCAGCGCCTCGGCGGGCAGACCATGGCCGGTCAGACGCGTATGAAACAGGTTGGCACCCAGCGCGCGTGCCACTTCCTCGGCCAGGGGCTGCGTCTCCACCCGCGTGGCCGTGAAGCCATGCAGATAGACCACCGCCCACGGCGTGCGCTGGCCGCGTGGCCCGTGCCAGACGACTCCCTTGGCCGCCCCAGGGCGCAGCCCCGCGTGTGCGGCCTCCTGCGCGGCCAGCCAATCGTCCAACTGCGCCAGCGCCACCGGCGGCTGCGGCCGCGGTGCCGGTTCGTCGGGGCCGTAGGCATAGCGAGGCCCAGCGAACCAGGCCAGCATCCCCAGCACGACCAGTGCCGCCAGCGCTCCTGCGAGTCGGTGCCACACCCTGCCCGCCACTGCCGCAGGCAGACCCTGTTTCTGTTTCAGCTCTCGTTGCGCCATGGTCGCTACTGTAACCAGCCGTAACAAACTTTTCTCGTTGCAAGAAACCCTTGGCGACGGCAATGCGTTCCCCAAAAATGCCATCGACGTCATCCAAATCCCGCACTCACGACCGGAACCGCTCTCATGTGGATACAAGCACCGCTCGACGCCTCGCAAATCGACCTGATCAACCGCCTGCAAGCGGGCGTCGTGCCGTCGCCGACTTACCCGCTCACCTGCCCCAACGCGAAGGACGGTCAGCACGCCTTCGCTGCCGGCTACGTCGGGGTTTTGGTGGCACAGCGCCGCGGACTGGTGTGCCCCACCTGCGGGCACACCCAATCTTGGCTGCCGGCCTCGGTGTTGGCGTGCACCCAGCGTGAACCACTCGCCGCCGCCGGCAACCAGCGGCAGCGGATGGAACGAGCCCGCCAGCGCGCGATCGCGGATTTTTCCGCTCTGCTCAGGCAAGGCTATTTGAGCGCGCAGTCCATGGTCGAATCGCTGCAGAGCGCCTCGCTGCCCGTCGACGACGGGCACTTGGCTGCCTCCTGCGCGCCAGACGACCCGACCCGCGTGCCAGCACTGGCCGCGTTGGCCGCCTGAGCGTCACCCGACCACGACCGGCTCCGGCTCGAGCCGGATGCCGAAGCGCTCGTAGACGCTGGTCTGAATCAGGCGCGCCAGCGTCATCACCTCGCCCCCCGTGCACGGGTGCTCGGCATCGCCGCGGTTGACCAGCACCAGCGCCTGCTTCTCGTACACGCCGGCGTGGCCGACGGTCTTGCCCTTCCAGCCGCAGGCGTCGATCATCCAGCCGGCGGCCAGTTTGACGGAACCGTCCGGCATCGGGTAGTGCACGACCTTGGGGTCGCGGCCGATGATGTCGGCGCACTGCTCCGGCGTGACGGTGGGGTTTTTGAAAAAGCTGCCCGCGTTGCCGAGGACGGCCGGGTCGGGCAGCTTGGCGCGCCGAATCTCGCACACCCAGTCAAAAATCTGTCGCGGCGTCGGATGGGCGATTCCGGTTTCGAGCACCTTGCGCGCCAGATCCTGATATCCCAGCTCGGGCCGCCACAGTCGCGGCAGCCAGAAGCGCACGCGGGTGATCAGTGCGCGGCCCTTAAGCCCCATGCCGCATGCACCCGCGCGCACATGCTTGAAGACCGAGTCGCGGTAACCAAACGCGCAGTGCTCGTGCCGCAAGGTCAGGCGCTCGCCAGTCTCCAGGTCGATGGCGTCGAGCGAATGGAAGCGGTCCTGCAGCTCGACCCCATAGGCGCCGATGTTTTGCACCGGTGCCGCCCCCACCGTGCCGGGGATGAGCGCCAGATTCTCCAGCCCCGGCCAACCCTGCGCCAGCGTCCATTCCACGAAGGCGTGCCAGCGCTCACCGGCACCGGCCTCGACCAGCCAGCCACGCTCGTCCTCGCGAAGCAGGCGCCGGCCCGGGATTTCGACCTTGAGCACCAGCTGGCGCAAATCCCCCGTGAGCACGATGTTGCTGCCCCCGCCCAGGATAAAGGTCTCCTGCGGCCGCCAATCCGGATGGCGCACCAGGGCCAACACGTCGTCTTCGCTGCGGATGCGCGCCAGGCGGTGCGCGCGCGCCGCGATGCCGAACGTATTGAGGGGCTGCAACGGCACGTGGTTCTCGACTACCATGCACGGATTGTCGCAAACCCGCTTGCCTGATCCCAAGGACCCCATCCATGCCGTCGTTCGATACCGTGCTCGAACCCAACCTGGTCGAAGTCAAAAACGCCGTCGAGCAGACCCAACGCGAAATCGGTACCCGTTTCGATTTCAAGGGCTCCAGCGCCGCCGTGGAACTCAAGGACCACGACATCACCATCACCGCCGACAGCGACTTCCAGCGCCAGCAGGTAGAAGACATCCTGCGCGCCAAACTGGCCAAGCGCAACGTCGATGTGCGCTTTCTGGACCCTGGAAAAGTCGAGAAGATCGGCGGCGACCGCGTCAAGCAAGTCTTGCGCGTGCGCAGCGGCATCGCCACCGAGGACGCGAAAAAAATCCAGCAGCTCATCAAGGGCAGCAAGCTCAAGGTGCAAGCCGCCATCCAAGGCGACGCGGTACGCGTCAGTGGCGCCAAGCGTGACGATCTGCAGACTGCCATCGCGCTCATTCGCAAGGAGATGGCGGAGCTGCCGTTGAGCTTTACCAACTTCCGCGACTGACCCCAGCGCGCCGCCCCGCAGGAGTCGCCATGGCGCTGACCGCCGCACCCGATCCCGCCTACGATGCGATGCCGGACTGGATGGCCCGCTGGACGGGGCTGGAAACCCAGCTCGCCGCACTACTGGCCGCCCCGCAGCAATACCCCGATCTGACCCAGCGGCTGGAGCGGCTGCTGGGTGAGGCACAAAAGCGGCTTGCGCTCGACGAGGACGCGACGCTGTACTGGCTGTTCCAGCTCACGGCATCGATCACGGTGGGCTACAGCGCCGCGCATGCGATGGCCTGCTGGGCCATGTGCCGGCTGCTCGCCCCCGTCGTTGGCCTGCCGGCGCCCGAGCGTGATGCGCTGGAGCGCGCCGCGCTGACCATGAATATCGGCATGACCCGGCTGCAGGATGCGCTGGTCGCCCAGCCCACGCCCCCCACGCCCGAGCAGCGCGCGCTCATCGACACCCACGCGGCGCGAGGGGCCCAGTGGCTGCGCGAATGCGGGGTGCGCGACCCACGCTGGCTCGACATCGTCGAGCAGCACCACGAACCCGACAGCACCGACCCCGCGGTGCGCCTGCTGCAGCGCATGGACCGCTACACCGCACTACTGAGCCCGCGGGAGACACGCCCCGGACGCGATGTCACCGAATCCGCCCGCGTGCTGCTGGTCCGCCCTGAAGGACAGCTCGACGAGATCGGGCGCGCGCTGGTGCAGACGCTGGGCATCTGCCCGCCCGGCACCTACGTGCGCCTCGCCGATGGGCGCGTCGCCGTGGTGCTGCGCCGCAGCGGCGCACCGAGCGAGCCGTGGGTCAGCGCCGTCCTCGACGCCGACGGGCACCCGGTGCTCGAGCCCGAGCTCATCGACACCCGCCAAGAGGCGACCGCCATCGAGGCGAGCGTACCCAGCAGTGCCGTGCGGGTTCGGCTGGACCACCCAAGGCTGCTGCAACTGTCGCGCCTGGCGCTGCGGCGCTGAGGCGCGCCGATCAGCGACCGGCGCCAGACTTCTTGCTGCCGATCTTGCTTTCTTGCCCCGCCAGCAGGCGCTGGATATTGCCCATGTGGCGCCACAGCAGCAGCAGACTCATGACCGCCACCGCCAAACCCACCGGTGCCTGCACCGTCCACGCCACGCCGTCACCAAACCAGTAGTACAACGGCGCAAAAACCGCCGCGACGATGGCTGCCAGCGAGGAATAACGGAAAAATACCGCGATCAGGATCCAACTCGCGATCACCGCCAGCCCCAACCACGGCTCGAATGCCAGCAGCACACCGGCTGCCGTGGCCACGCCTTTGCCGCCCCGGAAGCGGAAGAACACCGGGAACAAATGCCCGAGAAATGCCGCCAGGCCGACGGCTGCCAGCGTCCCGCCCCCCAGCCCCCAGGCGCTACCCCACTGGGCGATGCACCACACGGGCAGCCAGCCCTTGAAAGCATCGAGCAGCAACGTCAGCGCCGCCGCCACCTTGTTGCCCGAGCGCAACACGTTGGTGGCGCCCGGATTTTTGCTGCCGTAGGTGCGGGGGTCGCTCAGTCCCATGAGGCGGCTGACCACCACGGCAAAGGACAGCGACCCCACCAAATAGGCCAATAGCACCGCCACCAGCGGCGCCAGAACAGGGATTCCCTCAGACACGCCTCATCTCCTGCGGACCGTCGTCGGTATCGGTCCGTGCGCGCGATTGTGCCAGCGTCGGCGGCGACCGCCGCTGCACCCGCTCACTGCGCCGGGTCGCGTATCTCCCAGCGAATGCGGTCGATCGCCTCCAGCAGCTCGGGCGACAGGGTCACGTCCCACGCGTCCAGGCAGGCGTCGAGCTGGGCCAGCGACGTCACACCGATGATGGTGCTGGCCACGCGCCAGTTGTGGTAGCAAAACGCCAGCGCCAGTTGCGTGGGGGTGAGCCCATGCTCGCGCGCCAGCGCGTTGTAGCGGCGCGCTGCGGTCAGCGCCTCCGGGCGCCCCCAGCGTTGCTTGCGCATGCTCTCGAACAACGCCATGCGCCCCTGCGGCGGCCCTGCGTGCACCAGCCCGGTGTCGTCGTATTTGCCCGTCAGCAATCCAAAACCCAGCGGCGAGTAAGCCAGCAGCCCGACACCCAAGCGGTAGCAGGTCTCATCCAGGCCGTTCTCGTAACTGCGGTTGATGAGGCAATACGGGTTTTGCACCGTCGCCACGCGCGGCAGGCCGTGCTGCTCGGCCAGACGCACGAACTCGTGCACGCCGTAGGGCGTTTCGTTGGACAGGCCCACGGCCCGCACCTTGCCCGCGCGCACCAAGGTGTCGAGTGCCTCGAGCTGCTCCTGGATGCTGGCACAAGGCTTGTCCTTGGCCGGATCGAACGAGAGCACGCCAAACATCGGCACATGGCGCGCTGGCCAGTGGATCTGGTACAGGTCGATCCAGTCGGTGCGCAGGCGGCGCAGGCTGCCCTCGCAGGCGGTGATGATCTCGGCCTTGGTCAGGCCGGCGTCGTCGCCCCGGATCCACGGCATGCCGCGCGAGGGCCCCGCCACCTTGGTGGCCAGCACGATGCGCTGGCGCACGCCGGGCCGCGCCGCCAGCCAGCGGCCGATGATGGTCTCGGTCGCGCCGTAGGTCTCGGCACGCGCGGGCACCGAGTACATCTCGGCGGTATCGACGAAATCCACACCGCGTGCCAGCGCGTGGTCCAGGATGGCGTGCGCGTCGGCTTCGGCCACCTGTTCGCCGAAGGTCATCGTGCCGAGACAGATACGACTGACCGACAAGCCACTGGTGCCGAGAGAGACATGGGGTAAGGTCATGGTGTGGTCAGGCTCCTAAGAAAACGATCGCTGAGCGCGGATGGCGCCCATCAAGGCTTCGCCGCGGCCCGTTCCAGTTCACGCTGGCGCAGCACGCGGCGCTGCACCTTGCCCGTGGTGGTCATGGGCAGGGCGTCGATGAACTCGACGGCTTTCGGGTACTCGTAGGGTGCCAGTTGGCCCTTGACGTGCGCCTGCAACTCGGCCAGCAGCGGGGCATCGAACTCGGTGGTGGGATCGGCGCAGCGCTCGCGTCGAGCCGCCCAGTCGGGCGTGAGCACGATGTAGGCTTTGACCACGTTGCCGCGCTCCGGATCGGGCTGGGGCACGACGGCCACGTTGGCCACCGACGGGTGCTTGAGCAGGCAGTTTTCGATCTCGCCCGGGCCAATGCGGTAACCGGCGGACTTGAAGACGTCGTCGGCCCGCCCCTGGTACCAGAAATAGCCGTCGGCGTCCTGCACGGCCAAGTCCCCGGTGCGACACCAACTGTCGAGCGGGTCGCCGGTGTATTTGGCGCGCGTGGCGGCGTCATTGCCCCAGTAGCCCAGAAAGAACACCGGATCCAGCTCACCGTGCACGTCGCGCCGGTGCACCGCCACTTCGCCCAGCGTGCCGCAGGGCACGGGCTGTCCATCGTCGCCCAGCACGGCGACGCGGTGTCCCGGGTAGGCACGGCCCATGCTACCCGGGCGGGCCGGCCATAAGCGCGCGCAGTTGCCCACCACGTAATTGATCTCAGTCTGACCGAACATCTCGTTGACGGTCACGCCCAACTGCTCGCGGCAGTAGGCGAACACCGCATCCCCCACTGCCTCGCCCGCACTCATGATGGCCTGCAGGCGCAGGCGGTAGCGGCGCCGGGGCTCGGGCATCGCCTTCATCATGGCCTTGAGTGCGGTCGGGAACAAAAAGGTGTGCGTGACGCGATGGCGCTCGAGCAGAGCAAACGCCTGCACCGGATCGAAACGCCCATGCCACGCGACGATGGGCCGCCCAAAGTACAGCGTCGGCAGCAGCGCGTCCATCAGCCCCCCAGTCCACGCCCAGTCCGCTGGGCTCCAGAAGATGGCCTGGCTGCGTTGGCGCGGATCGGCGGGGTCGAAGCCAAACCAGTTTTGGCTACAGACGAAGCCGCTGAGGTTGCCGATGAGCGCGCGATGGGGAATGAGGGCACCCTTGGGGTTGCCGGTGGTGCCGCTGGTGTAGATGAGGATGGCAGGGTCATCGGCGGCGATCTCGACGAGGGCGAAGTCGGCGCGCAGGCCGTCGCGCGCGTGCGGCCAGTCGATGGCCTCCGGATCGAATGCCCCCGTCAGCCCCACCACGTGGCGCAGCGCCGGGCAGCGGGGGCGCACCGCCATCACGCCGGGGCCGGTGGTGTCGTCCACCAGCGCCACCACGGCTGCACTGTCCTGCAAGCGGTACTCCAGCGCCTCCGGCCCGAACAGCTGCGACAGCGGCACCGCCACCGCGCCCAGCTGCAGCACGGCCATGTAGGCCACCGCCGTTTCGAACCGCTGCGGCAACACGATGGCCACCCGGTCGCCGCGGCGCACGCCCAGCAGCCGCAGGGCGTGCGACAAGCGGTTGGCCTCGCTGGCCAAATCGGCAAAGGTGTGGCGACGTGGCCGCGTCAGGCCCGGCCCGTCTTCGATGATGGCGGGCTGCTGCGCCTGCTCGGGATCCTCCGCCCAACGCCGCACGCACACCTGCGCGATGTTGAAGCTCGCCGGCACGTGCCAGCGAAAGGTGGTGTAGAGCACCGGGTAGGAGTCGGGCACCGCGTGGCGACTGTCGTGCACTTGACTGGGCATGGCGTGTCTCCCCCGTCGTCTTGGGAATAATGCTGGGAATGTACCAAGTTCGACGCCGCTCGCGCAGCACGTTCGTGACTGTGCGTGACCAACGCTATCACCTAAGAGAATGGGGGGAGCCCGACCCGGCACGCCCGCCGCTGTGGCTGCTGCATGGCTGGATGGACGTCTCGGCCTCGTGGCAGTTCGTCGTCGATGCGCTGGCCACCGAGCGCCATTGCATCGCACCGGACTGGCGCGGCTTTGGCCTGACGCGTGCAGCGCACCTCGCCGGACAAACCGCAGCCCCACCCCCCTACGGCAACGCGGACCACTACTTGTTTGCCGACTATTTGGCCGATCTCGACTTCTTGATCGAGCGCATCAACGCCCGCCTGGGGCGCGCACCGGATGCCCCGATCGACCTGGTCGGCCACAGCATGGGCGGCAACGTGGCCATGCTCTACGCGGGTGTGCGCCCGGCGCGGGTGCGACGCCTGGTCAATCTGGAGGGATTTGGCCTGCCCGCCACCCGACCCGAGCAGGCCCCGCGGCGCTACGCGGCGTGGATGGACGAGCTGCACCAACTGGCGCGCGGCGAACTCACGCTCAAAACCTACACCGGCCTCGATGGCGTGGCCCGGCGCCTGATGAAAACCAACCGCCGCCTACCCGAAGACCGGGCGCGCTGGCTGGCCAGCCACTGGGCGCGCCCGCTCGATCCGGCACGCCCGGAGGGCGACTGGGTCATCCTGGGCGACGTGGCACACAAGGTGCGCAGCAGCCATCTCTACCGGGTGGACGAGGTGCTGGCGATCTACGCCGCCATCACGGCCCCCGTGCTGGCGGTCGAAGCCAGCGATGACAGCCTGACACAGTGGTTCCCGCGGGGCGAGCACTCGCTGGCGGAGTACCACCGGCGTCTGCAGTCCGTGCCGCGCTGCCGCATCGCGCGCGTGGACGACGCCGGACACATGCTGCACCACGACCAACCACGGCAGGTGGCCACGCTGTTCGAGGCCCACCTCGAGGCGGCCGACGACGCCATCGGCGCCGGTGGAGGCGCGTGACATGGCGGCTTCTACCTGGAAAACCGACCTGCTCATGCTGCTCACCGCGGCAATCTGGGGCTCGACCTTCGTGGCGCAACAGCTGGGCATGGATAGTGTCGGCCCCTTCACCTACACCGCTGCGCGCCTGATGTTGGGGCTGGCGCTGATCGCGCCGCTGTGGTGGTGGCGCGGCGGTCCGTTTGCCGCCGTGCCGCGCGTCGACAGCACCGGGTTGTGGCGTGACGGGGCGCTGCTGGGCCTGGCGCTGTTTGCCGCCATCAACCTGCAGCAAGTCGGCCTGCTGGGCACCACCGTCTCGAACGCGGGCTTCATCACGGGCCTGTACGTGGTGCTGGTGCCCATCTTGATGCGCTTGTTGGGCCAGCCAGTCGGCCTGCCCGTGTGGCTGGCCGTGGCGCTGGCGACTGCGGGGCTGTACTTCCTGTCCGTCAAGCCCGACGCCACGATTGCGCCGGGGGATTGGCTGCAGCTCATCAGCGCCGGCCTGTGGGCGGTGCACGTACTGCTGGTTAGCCATTGGGCGCGCCGCCACGACGCCATCCGCCTGTCGGTGGTGCAATACGCGGTGGCAGGCGCACTGTCGTGGGTGGCTGCCGTGGGGCGCGACGAGCCGATCGCCTTGGACGCATTGCTGGGCGCGGCGGGCGCCATCGCGTGGGGCGGCATTCTGTCGATCGGCATCGCCTACACCCTGCAGGTCGTCGCCCAGCGCTCGGCCAAAGCCTCGCACGCGGCGGTCATCTACAGTAGCGAAGGGGTCTTCGCCGCCATCGGCGGCTGGTGGATCCTAGGCGAGGCCATCGGCTGGCGCGGCTGGGGCGGCGCGGCGCTCATCGTGGCGGGCATGCTGTTGGCGCAGCTGGGTCGGCGCCACTGAGGCCGGCGCCGGCACTCGCCACCGGGCCGGGGCACGCGGCGGGCGCGCCCCCGTGCGAAAATGGAGGGTTGGAAAAATCCGCTCAAAGAAACGCACGCAGAAAGCCTTGCCCATGGAAGCCGAACGCCTCAACGCCCTGTCCCACCGACTGCAAGATCTGACGCAGCGCGTCGCCGACCTCCGGAGGTTTCTTTGACTACGATGCCAAGGCGCTGAAGCTCTCCGAGGTCAACGCCGCGCTGGAGGATCCCACCGTCTGGAACGACCCCAAGCGCGCGCAGGAATTGGCCAAGGAGAAAAAGTCGCTCGAAGACGTCGTGCTGGTGCTCGACCGGCTGGCACAGGATTTGGCCGACAATACCGAGTTGTTCGAGATGTCGCGCGCCGAGGACGACGACGCGGGCCTGGAGACCATCGAGGCCGACGTCGAGCGCATCGCGCCCGAGGTCGAGCGGCTGGAGTTCCGCCGCATGTTCAACAACCCGGCGGACCCGAACAACTGCTTCATCGACATCCAAGCCGGCGCGGGCGGCACCGAAGCCTGCGACTGGGCGCAAATGCTGCTGCGCCAGTACCTGCGCTATGCCGAGCGCAAGGGCTTCAAAGCCACGGTCGAAGACGAGCAGCCCGGCGACACCGCCGGCATCAAGAGCGCCACCATCAAGGTCGAGGGCGACTATGCCTTTGGCCTGCTGCGCACCGAAACCGGCGTGCACCGGCTGGTGCGCAAATCGCCCTTCGACTCCTCGGGTGGGCGCCACACCTCGTTTGCCTCGGTGTTCGTCTATCCGGAAATCGACGACTCGATCGAGGTCGAGATCAACCCCGCCGACGTGCGCGTGGACACCTACCGCGCCAGCGGCGCGGGTGGCCAGCACATCAACAAGACCGACTCGGCCGTTCGACTGACGCACATCCCCACCGGCATCGTGGTGACGGCGCAGGACAGCCGCAGCCAGCATTCCAACCGTGACTTGGCGTGGCAGCGGCTGCGCTCCAAGCTCTACGAGCTGGAAATGCGCAAGCGCATGGAAACCCAGCAGCAGCTCGAAGCCACCAAGACCGATGTCGGCTGGGGGCATCAGATCCGCTCTTACGTGCTGGACCAAAGCCGCATCAAGGATTTGCGCACCAACGTCGAAGTCTCCAACACCCAGAAAGTGCTGGACGGCGATCTCGACGTCTTCATCGAAGCCTCGCTCAAGCAAGGCGTCTGACCCCGGCAAGCCCCACAGGATGACACCATGACCGCTGCCCGCGAAGGCTCCCCCCGCATCGTCCGCCGCGAAGACTATACCCCTCCGGCGTACTGGATCGACTCGGTCGACCTGACGTTCGACCTCGACCCGGCCAAGACGCGTGTGCTCAACCGCATGCGCGTGCGCCGCAACCCGGATCTGCCCCCGCAGCCGCTGCGCCTCGACGGCGAAGACCTCAACTTGGCGCGCGTGCTCGTCAACGGCCAGGGCACCAGCTTCAAGTTCGATGGCACGCAGCTCGTGCTGGAAAACCTGCCTGCCGGGCCCGAGCCGTTCGAGCTCGAAATCTTCACCACCTGCTGTCCCGAAAAAAACACCCAGCTCATGGGGCTGTACGTCAGCCAGGGCACGTTTTTCACCCAGTGCGAGGCCGAAGGCTTCCGACGCATCACCTACTTCCTGGATCGGCCCGACGTCATGGCCACCTACACCGTGACGCTGCGCGCCGACAAGGTGCGCTACCCCGTGCTGCTGTCCAACGGCAACCTGGTGGAGCAAGGCGAGCTCGACGACGGCCGCCACTGGGCGCGCTGGGTCGACCCGCACCGCAAGCCGTGCTATCTGTTTGCGCTGGTGGCGGGCAACCTGGTCTGCCGCAGCCAGCCCATCCGCAGCCGCAGCGGCACCGACCACCTGCTGCAGATTTACGTACGCCCAGCCGACCTGGATAAAACCGAGCACGCCATGCACTCGCTCATGGCCGCCATCGCCTGGGACGAGACGCGCTTTGGCCTGCCGTTGGACTTGGAGCGCTTCATGATCGTCGCCACCAGCGACTTCAACATGGGCGCGATGGAGAACAAGGGTCTCAACATCTTCAACACCAAGTACGTGCTGGCCAACCCGGCGACGGCCACCGACGCGGATTATGCCCACATCGAGTCGGTGGTGGCCCACGAATACTTCCACAACTGGACCGGCAACCGCGTCACGTGCCGCGACTGGTTTCAGCTCAGCCTCAAGGAAGGCCTGACCGTTTTTCGCGACCAAGAGTTCAGCCAGGACATGGCAGGCAGCCCGTCGGCGCGCGCCGTCAAGCGCATCGAAGACGTGCGCGTGCTGCGCACCGCCCAGTTCCCCGAGGACGCCGGCCCGATGGCGCACCCGGTGCGTCCGGACCAGTACGCCGAAATCAACAATTTCTACACCGTCACGGTGTATGAGAAGGGCGCCGAAGTCGTGCGCATGATGCAGACGCTGGTCGGGCGCGAGGGTTTCACCCGGGGGCTGAAGCTGTATTTCGAGCGCCACGACGGCCAGGCCGTCACCTGCGACGACCTGGTCCAGGCCATCGCCGACGCCAACCCCGGCAGCGAGTTGGCAAGGCTGCTGGAGCCGTTCAAGCGCTGGTACAGCCAAGCCGGCACCCCGCGGGTACACGTCAGCAGCGACTACGACCCCGCCGCGCGCACCTACACCCTGACGCTGCGCCAGAGCTGCCCGCCCACGCCGGGGCAGCCCGACAAACTGCCCTTCGTCATCCCCGTGGCGATGGGCTTGCTGGACCACCAGGGGCACACACTGCCCGGCACCGAACGCCTGATCGTGCTGCACGAACCCGAGACGCGCGTGGTCTTCGAAGGGGTGGATACAGCGCCCATCGCCTCGCTGCTGCGGGGCTTTAGCGCACCGGTCATTCTGGAGCACGCGCTGACCGACGACGAGCTGCGCGTGCTGCTGGCACACGACACCGACCCCTTCAACCGCTGGGAAGCCGGCCAGCAGCTGCTGTTGCGCCGCGCCCTGGCGGCCGTGCGCGCCGGCGGCCCCGTGCACGAGCCGCTGGACGCTGCCACCGTGCAGGCCATGCGCGACGTGCTGCGCCACCCGGCGCTGGATGCCGCGTTCAAGGAACTCGTCCTCACGCCCCCAGCAGAGACCTACATCGCCGAACAGCTCGACGAGGTCGATCCGCAGCGCATCCACGCGGTGCGCGAGGCCATGCGCCAGCAACTGGCGCACGCGCTGCACGAGGACTGGATGTGGGCTTTCGAGGCGCACCGCGACAACGGTGCGTACCGGCCCGACCCCGTCTCGGCCGGACGCCGCGCCCTGGCAGGGTTGGCCCTGCACATGCTGTGCCTGGCGGCGCGCGACAACGGCAACCCCGTCTGGCCGGGCAAGACCTACCAGCGCTTCAAGGACGCCACCAACATGACCGACCGTTACCAGGCGCTGTCGGCCTTGGTGCATGCGGGGCACGAACTGGCCGCGCCAGCGCTGGAGCGCTTCCACACGCTGTTCCAGCACGAAGAACTGGTACTGGACAAATGGTTTGCGCTGCAAGCCAGCGCGCCCGACCGCAACGGCGACGCGCTGCCGCGCGTGCAGGCGCTGCTGCACCACCCCGACTTCCATCTGCGCAACCCCAACCGTGCGCGTAGCCTCATCAGCACCTACTGCCACGCCAACCCAGCGGGTTTCCACCGTGCCGATGGTGCGGGCTATGCGTTCTGGCGCGAGCGCGTGCTGGAGATCGATGCCTTCAACCCGCAGGTGGCGGCCCGCCTGGCGCGCGCGCTCGACCGCTGGCGCAAACTGGCCGAACCGTACCGCAGCGCGGCGCGCCAAGCCATCGAGGCCGTGGCCGAGCACCCGTCGCTCAGCACCGACGTGCGCGAGGTCGTCACGCGCGCCCTGGCCGACTGAACCACTGTCCCCGTTGGAGTCTGTGACATGAGCGAATCCCGCGTCTCCCTCACCCGCTACCTGATCGAGCAGCAGCGCGTGCACGGCACCATCACGCCGGAGCTGCGGCTGCTGCTGGAGGTGGTGGCACGCGCCTGCAAGCGCATCGCGATCGCCGTCGGCAAGGGTGCCTTGGGCGGCGTGCTGGGCAGCGCTGGCAGCGAAAACATCCAGGGCGAGGTCCAAAAAAAGCTCGATGTCATCGCCAACGAGGTGCTCATCGAAGCCAACGAATGGGGCGGGCACTTGGCGGCCATGGCGTCCGAGGAGCTCGACGGCATCCACCCCATCCCCAACCGTTACCCGCAGGGTGAATACCTGCTGTTGTTCGACCCGCTCGATGGCTCCAGCAACATCGACTGCAACGTCAGCATCGGCACCATCTTTTCGGTGCTGCGGCGCGTGCACGAGGATCCCACCGTCGTCGATCCGGTATGCGAAGCGGACTTCTTGCAGCCAGGCCGACAGCAGGTGGCGGCGGGCTACTGCATCTACGGGCCGCAGACGACGCTGGTGCTCACGGTGGGCAATGGCGTAGCGTTGTTTACTCTCGACCGCGAACAGGGCGCCTGGGTGCTCACGCAAGACCAGGTGCGCATCCCCGAGGACACACAAGAGTTTGCCATCAACATGAGCAACTGGCGCCACTGGGCCCCGCCCGTGCGGCGCTATATCGAAGAGTGTCTGGCCGGCAAAGAAGGCCCACGCGGCAAGGATTTCAATATGCGCTGGATCGCCTCCATGGTGGCCGACGTGCACCGCATCCTCTCGCGCGGCGGGGTGTTCATGTACCCGTGGGACAAGCGCGAGCCAACCAAGCCGGGCAAACTGCGCCTGATGTACGAGGCCAACCCCATGGGCTGGATCGTCGAGCAGGCTGGCGGCGCGGCCACCGACGGACGCCGCCGCATCCTCGACATCGTCCCGCGCAGTCTGCACGAGCGTGTGGCCGTCATCCTCGGCTCGAAAAACGAAGTCGAGCGCATCACGCGCTACCACCTGGAAGAGAACCCACCCGCCTGACCACCTGCCCGACGTCGCGCTATAATTTGGGTTTCGCGATACTTCTGGCACCCAGCCCGAAAGTCGCCCTGCCGCAATAGCTCAGCTGGTAGAGCAACTGATTCGTAATCAGTAGGTCGGAGGTTCGAATCCTCTTTGCGGCACCAATCCAAACCCGCCCAGTCAGCGGGTTTCGTTTTTTGCTAGGGACGATCGGTCCGATTTGAGGCAGCGAACGAACGCGCGGTTGCGGCCTTCGCGCTTGGCTTGATACAGCGCCTCATCTGCCATCCTCAGCAACACCGGCCAGTCCGGAAGGTCATCGCCACGCGCCACGACGGCTCCAATACTGACCGTCACGCTCGAACCCATCCCCGGCATCGGTGCATCCCCCACCGCGTGCCGCAGCTTCTCTGCCAACAAAGATGCGCTCTCGCAACCGGTGTCGGGCAACAGCAGCACGAATTCTTCCCCGCCCCAGCGGGCCAGCCGGTCGGTTTGCCGGATCGAGCGCGACATGCGCGTGGCCGCCTCCACCAGTACCTGATCGCCGACCGCATGCCCGTGCGTGTCGTTGACCGCCTTGAAATGATCCAGATCGAGTATGAACAGTGCCAGCGGACTTCCCAGCCGCCGTGCCCGCGCCAGCTCGAGCGCAGCCTGACGCTCGAACTCGCGTCGGTTGAGCAGCCCCGTCAAAGCATCTTTGTTGGCAAGCCGCTCCAGCTCGGCACGCTGCGCCTGCAGCTGGCGGTTGCTCTCAGCCAGCGCGCGTTGCAGCAGCTCGGTACGGACGAAATGGCGCCACGACAGGACGCTGATCAGCATCGCCAGCGCCGTGGCGGTCGCCGCATTCATGCGACTCGTGGCCAGTTGGGCCGGATCTGACACCATCCACCCCAGCACCCCGGCCAGCCCAGCCCAGGCCAGGGTCAACACGATCAGCGCGGTGGCTGGCCGAAACAGGTACACGATCGCCATAGCGATCATCGCATTGACATATGCATTGACACTCGCCGTGACCGCTTGGTCGATAACGGTAACGGCGATCGCCCAGGCGATGATCAGCACGGCGGCGACCAAAGGCAACCCGCGATGCCAGCGAGTGAGTTCCGCTGCGCCGTGCACGCGGCGCGCAAGCACCGCGATCGTGACCGCGACGACAGCCATCCTGCCGTGGGCCAGCACGATCTGCCGCGCCCATGCATCGCGAATGGGATCATCGAAGCGCAGCAAGACGAAGACCCCCATGTGTGCGACATTGAGGATCAGCAAAACCCACGCCGCCAAACCCAACACGCGCACATTGCGCCTGAGCGCGGTGTCCCGAACTTGCCAGTCTTCCCCCGCCCAACGTTTCAGGGTGTCGATGATGGTCATGACGGGCCATGATACAAAATGCGCTTGGCATCGCGTTGAGATGACATGGCCCATATCGTCATCTATTGCCAACCCGGCGCGCGCCAGACCCGCGTGGTTGGCGAGCACGACGGCAAACCGAAGCTGCAACTGCACGCCCCACCCGTGGACGGCGCGGCCAACGCGGAGCTGGTTTCGTTCGTGGCGCAGCGCTGCGGAGTGCCGCGCTCGCGCGTGCGCATCGTACAAGGCCACACGGCCCGAACCAAGCGCGTGGAAGTGGAAGGCGTCGATGAAGCGGCCTTGCGTGCAGCGCTGACGGTCGACCCACCCTAAGGATCGGTCGCGCGGTTTTCGGGCGCGTAGCAACGGAGAAACAGATCCACGACGTATTCGGCATGGGTGCGCCGCGCCGCCAGTCGATAGCGCTGCTGCGGCACCCGGTATAGCGACCGCACCAAATCCAGCCCCACCGCCATGCCGAGCAGCAGCTCCGCCGCCGCGGCGGGATCGTCGCAGTGCAAGTGCCCGTTGGCGTGCGCCGACGCCAGAAAGGCGGCCAAACGGCCGTGCGCTTGGGCCGGGCCACGTCGCCAGATGCCCTGTAGATCCACCCCGGCGCGCGGCAGGTCGCCCAACGCCTGCAGATAGCGCCGATGGTCCGGCCCGCACAGCAACCCGGCCAGATCGACCACGAATGCCTCCAGCTGTGTGCGCACACCCCCCGGTCCAGCAGTCGGCTGCAGTAACGCGCGAAAGACGCGCTCCGCGTCCCGGTTCACCAGTGCCTCGAGCAGCGCCTGTCGGCTCGGATAGCGCCGGTACAGCGTGGCCTTGGAGACCGCTGCCTCGTGGGCGATGCGCTCCATCGTCACGGCAGATGGACCATCGCGCTGCAGCACGCGTGTCAAGCGACACGAAGATTTGACCCCCTGACGACATCTGGAATTGACCCCCGGGTTAATCAACTCTCTGACGTGATCGGGGTGGGGGCAGCGGCCTTGTGCAGAAGGCCGCTG
>Ga0308017_1000167_pt1 | contig 21546 bp, 20 predicted proteins | sample Neamet280_FD_203145 | JGI IMG/M metagenome (GOLD analysis project Ga0308017, IMG submission 203145) | Marine microbial communities from water near the shore, Antarctic Ocean - #280 | ecosystem: Environmental > Aquatic > Marine > Unclassified | place: Southern Ocean | collected 2014-10-01
TGAGCGCGGGGCGGACAAGTTCGGTAGCAAACGTTACGATTGCTTACAAGGGAAAACCGTAGGTTGATCCTATAATGAACTTGTTTGGTGCTCGGCACGCCGCCGATGCACACGGACCACAAGTCGCCCCGTGCCGGCGGGGCGACGGATGTGCAACACGGACCCCGGTTTCCCGTTTCGGAATCGACCCAACATGAACAAGACCGCTCTGATCGCCGCTCTGATCGCCGCTGCCGGCCTGGCCGCCTGCGGCAAGAAGGAAGAAGCCCCGGCGCCCGCGCCCGCTCCCGCCGCCGCGCCGGCCCCCGCCGACGCCGCGCAGCAGCCGGCCCAGCAGCCTGCGCAACAGCCCGCCGGCGACCAGGCCCAGCAGCCTGCCGGCGAGCAAAAGCCGCAAGAGCAAAAGCAGTGATGACATCGCCCACCGGGCCTCGGGCCGGTGGGTGGGCATCACGCGCCGGGGTGGCCCCCGGCGGCGCTCAACCGCCCTTCGGGGCGGTTTTGGTTTGACCGCCCTTCGGGGCGGTCTTCGTTTTGGGGCGTGCTCACGGTGCCAGAGCGCTCCCCTGGAGCAGTCGGCGCACCAAGGGGTGCTGCCGCGTGCGCCGGCTCACGATGGCGTGAATGTCTTCCCGCACGCCGTCACAAGCGCCGAGCGGCGCGAGACCCGGGAGCGGCCCCGTGCCGTCCAGACCCAACCGGCTGGCCGGGAACACCCCCAGGCCGCGTGCCGCGAACACCGCCATGAGGGCGCTGTCCTCGAACTCCCCGGCCACGCGCGGGCGCAGGCCGTGATCGTCCAGCCACCGGTCCAGCAAGGGACGCAGCGGCGAGTGGGGCGTCGGCAACAGGACGGGCAGGGTCTGCAGCACCCGAGGAAAGTGCCGCCGGGCATCGGCCGTGACCAGGGTCGCCGGCCCGTACCAGTCGACCGGCGAACTGGCGATGCGCTCGCTGTCGACCGGGAAGGTGGGCAGCGGCGTGGCGGGCTGGCCGGCCAGCACGAGGTCGAGGTGGTGCAGCGCCAGCTCGGCCAACAGGGCTTCGGGCTCCCCCTCGTGGCAGACCAGGTGCAGATCGGGTGTGCCGAGCAGCGGGCGGAGCAAGGCGTGCGCGGCCAGCTTGGACAGCCCGTCGGACAGGCCGACGGCCAGCCGCAGCACGGGTCGGCCGGCGGCCTCGCGGACCGCCTGCGGCAGGGCGTTGCCGATGCGGAAGATGTCGTCCGCCCGCGCAAAGGCGACGCGGCCGGCGTCGGTCAGCGCGACGGTGCGTCCGGCCGGGCGCAGCAGCTGGTGGCCCAGGGCGCGTTCGAGTTCGCGCACCTGGGCGCTGACCGTCTGCACCGCCATGTCCAGGCGCTCGGCCGCGCGGGCAAAGCCGCCTTCGCGCGCGACCATCCAAAAGTAGTACAGGTGGCGGTAGTTGAGCATCTGACGTTTCGGTTTTTTCGAACCGATTATCCGTATCGTCGGTATTTTTTTCGGACGTCGGTGTCGGCATAATCGAGGCTTTTCAGGAATATCCGACCACCGTATGGACGCTTTGCTTGCTTTTGGGGCCGCCGATTTCATGGGCAAACCCGCCTGGATCTGGGTGGTTTTCATCGCCATCGTGATCGCCCTGCTGGTCTTCGACCTGGGCGTGCTGCACCGCGAGCAGCGCGAGATCGGCGTGCGCGAGAGCCTGCTGCTGTCGGCCGGCTACATCACCGCCGGCCTGCTGTTCGGCACCTGGGTGTGGTGGTACCTGGGGGCTGAGAGCGGCATGGCCTACTTCACCGGCTTCCTGATCGAGAAGTCGCTGTCCATGGACAACGTCTTCGTGATCGCGCTGATCTTTGGCTTTCTGGGCATTCCGCGCCCGTACCAGCACCGGGTGCTGTTCTGGGGTATTTTGGGCGTGATCGTTCTGCGTGCGCTGATGATCGGTCTGGGCGCGGCGCTGGTCAAGGAGTTCAGCGGGATCCTGTACGTGTTCGGCGCCTTCCTGGTCATCACGGGGGTGAAGATGTGGTTCGCTGCCGACGAGGAGCCGGACATCGCCCGCAACCCGCTGCTGAGGTTCCTGCGCAAGCGCATGCGCGTGACCGACGGGCTGCGCGGCAACGCCTTCCTGGTGCGCGAGCCGCATCCCGTGACGGGCCAACCCGTGCTGTGGGCGACGCCGCTGCTGCTCGCCCTGGTGCTGGTCGAGGCCGCCGACCTGGTCTTCGCGGTGGACTCGGTGCCCGCGATCTTCGCGATCACCGCCGACCCGTTCATCGTCTACACCAGCAACATCTTCGCGATCCTGGGGCTGCGCGCGCTGTACTTCGCGCTGGCGGCGATGATCCACCGCTTCTACTACCTGAAATTCGCTCTCGCGCTGGTGCTGGTGTTCATCGGCTCCAAGATCTTCCTTGTGGGCATCATCGGCAAGATCCCGGCCGTGATCTCGCTGTCGGTGACCTTCGGCCTGATCGCGGGCGGCGTGCTGTACTCGCTGTGGAAGACGCGCCAGGACGAGGCCGCCCGCGGTGGCCCGCACCGCGTGATGTGACGCCGGCGCGCGGGCCGGCTCAGCCCAGGCGCTTGACCAGCACCTGGCTGCGCCGGTCCCAGTTGTATTTGCGCTTGCGCGCCTCGGGCAGCCAGTCGGGCGGCACCGGCTGGAAGCCGCGCTTGAGGAACCAGTGCATGGTCCGGGTGGTCAGCACGAAGATGCTCTCCAGCCCCATCAGGCGCGCGCGTTGCTCGATGCGCTTGAGCAGCTTTTCGCCGTCACCCTGGCCCTGCGCCTGTGGCGAGACGGTCAGTGCCGCCATTTCGCCGGTGCGGGCCTCGGGGTAGGGGTACAGCGCCGCGCAGCCAAAGATGACGCCGTCGTGCTCGATGATGGTGTAGTTGGCGATGTCGCGTTCGATTTCGGTGCGGCTGCGCTTGACGAGGGTACCGTCTTTCTCGAACGGCTCGATGAGCTGCAGGATCCCACCGACGTCGTCTGGGGTGGCCTCGCGCAGGCTCTCGAGCTTTTCGTCCACCACCATGGTGCCGATACCGTCGTGCACGTACACCTCCAGCAGCAGCGAGCCATCGACCGCAAACGGGATGATGTGGCTGCGCTCGACGCCACCCTTGCAGGCGCGCACGCAGTATTGCAGGTAAAAGCCCGGGTCGGTTGGCACGGTCGGCACCGGGGCTTCGGCGAGGATGCGTTCGGCATCGGCCAGCGGCAGTTCGGTGTCGATGGGGTTGTCATCGCCGGGTGGGTCGAACGGCCGCACGCGGATGCCAGGCACCTCGGTCACGAAGATCAGCTTGTCGGCCTGCAACGCCACGGCCACACTCGTGGCCACCTCTTCCATGTTGAGGTTGAACGCCTCGCCCGTGGGCGAAAAGCCAAACGGCGACAGCAGCACCAGGGCACCCATGTCGAGCGCGCGCACGATTCCCGCGGTGTCGACCTTGCGCACCAGCCCGGAGTGCTGGAAGTCGATGCCATCGACGATGCCCACCGGTCGCGCGGTGATGAAGTTGCCCGAAATCACGCGCACCGTGGCCCCAGCCATGGGGGTGTTGGGCAACCCCATGCTGAAGGCGGCTTCGATTTCGAAGCGCAGCTGCCCGGCGGCCTCTTGGGCACAGTCCAGCGCCACCGAATCGGTGATGCGCATGCCGTTGTGGAAGCGGGCAGCGTGCCCCTTGGCGCGCAACTGCTCGTCCACCTGCGGGCGAAAGCCGTGCACCAGCACCACGCGCACGCCCATGCTCTGAATGAGCGCCAAGTCCTGTACCAAATTGGGCAGCTTGCCGGCGGCGATCGCTTCGCCAGGTACCCCGACCACGAAGGTCTGGTGGCGAAATTTGTGGATATAGGGCGCCACCGAGCGGAACCAGGGCACGAAGGTGAAGTGAAAGACGTTGGACATCGGTCGGGCGGTTGGGGTAGAGCGTGCGCAGGCGTGCGGGTGCGTGCAGGATCGGGATAATCGCGCGGTCATGCCACAGAACGAAGTGTGCCATCAGCCGGCCCGAGCGCCGGTGATCGAGTTTCCCGATACGTTGCCGGTATCGGCGCGCCGCGCCGACATCGAGGCCGCGTTGCGCGAGCATCCGGTGGTCGTGGTCAGCGGCGAGACGGGGTCGGGCAAGACCACCCAACTGCCCAAGATCGCGCTGGCCATGGGCCGTGGCGGCGGCGTGGACTGGCAGTCCGGCACAGGGCGGCGCCGGCCGCTGATCGGCCACACCCAGCCCCGGCGGCTGGCCGCCACGTCGGTGGCGGCACGCATCGCGGAGGAGACCCGCACCACGCTGGGTGAGCTGGTGGGCTACCAGATTCGCTTTCACGACCGTGTGCAGCCCAGTGCCGCCATCAAGCTGATGACGGACGGTATTTTGCTCGCCGAGACGCAGCGCGACCCCCTGCTGCGCGCCTACGACACGCTGATCATCGACGAGGCGCACGAGCGCAGCCTCAACATCGACTTTTTGCTCGGGTACGTCAAGCAGCTGCTGCCACGCCGCCCGGACCTCAAGGTCATCATCACCTCGGCCACCATCGACGCCGAACGTTTCGCGCAGCACTTCGCGTCCGCGCGCGGGCCCGCGCCCATCATCCACGTCAGCGGCCGCACCTATCCGGTCGAGATCCGATGGCGCCCGTTCGAAGACAGCCGCGACTATGGGCTGAACGAGGCCATCGCGGATGCCGTGGACGAACTCTGGCGCGGCGGTGCGCACGCGGGCGACATCCTGGTCTTTTTGCCGGGTGAGCGCGAGATACGAGACGCGGCCGACTATTTGCGCCGCCACCTGTCGCACCAGCCCGCGCTGCGCGACACCGAGGTGTTGCCTCTGTACGCCCGGCTGAGCGCCGCCGAGCAAAACCGGATTTTTCACCCCAGTGGCCGACGGCGCGTCGTGCTGGCCACCAACGTGGCGGAGACATCGCTGACGGTGCCGGGCATTCGGTATGTGATCGACTCGGGGTTGGCCCGCGTCAAGCGCTACAGTCTGCGCAGCAAGGTCGAGCAGTTGCTCATCGAGCCCATCAGCCAGGCCGCGGCCAATCAGCGCGCGGGTCGCTGCGGCCGCGTGGCCGAGGGCATTTGCATCCGCCTATACGACGAAGCCGACTTTGCCGCGCGGCCGCGCTACACCGATCCGGAGATTCTGCGCTCATCGCTGGCAGGGGTGATCTTGCGCATGAAGGCGCTGGGTCTGGGCGATGTGGAGGCGTTTCCGTTTCTGGAGGCGCCGTCGCGACGCGCGATCGCGGACGGCTACCAGTTGCTGCAGGAGCTGGGGGCGCTGGACGAGGCGCTGGCGCTGACCCCGCTCGGACGCGAGCTGGCGCGCCTGCCGCTGGACCCGCGCGTGGGGCGCATGATTCTGGCTGCGCGCGACCGTGGCGCGCTGGCCGAGGTGCTGGTGATTGCCAGCGCGCTAGCGTGCAGGACGTGCGCGAGCGTCCGCTGGAGGCGCAGGCCAAGGCCGACCAGGCGCATGCGGCGTTCGACGACGAACGCAGCGAGTTCGTCGGTATCCTCAAGCTGTGGGACTGGCTGGAGAAAGCTCGCGGCGGTGTGCACGCGCCGGGTGAGCCGCCGACCCACCGGCTGTCCAACCGCCAGTACGAGGCGCTACTGCGCGAGCGCTTCATCCACCTGCGCCGGCTGCGCGAGTGGCGTGACATCCACCAGCAACTGCACACCGTGGCCGCCGAGCATGGCTGGAAGCCCAACACCCAGCCCGCGACTTACGAGCAAATCCACCTGAGCCTGCTGGCCGGGCTGCTGGGCAACGTGGGTTGCAAGCACGAGACCGAGGACGTGTACCTGGGGGCGCGCGGCATCAAATTCGTGCCGCACCCGGGCGTGCGGCTAAAAAAACGCCCCGGGCGCTGGGTGCTGTGCGCCGAGCTGGTCGAGACCACGCGCCTGTTCGGGCGCGGCATTGCCACCATCGAGCCGCAGTGGCTGGAGGAGGTGGGCGCGCACCTGATTCGGCGCCAGGTGGGCGATCCGCACTGGGAAAAGCGCAGCGCCGAGGTCGTCGCCAGCGAGCGCGGCACACTCTACGGGCTGACGGTATACAGCCAGCGGCGGGTGTCGTTTGCCCGTATCGACCCCGTGCGCGCGCGCGAGGTCTTCATCCGCGAAGCGCTGGTGGCGGGCCTGACCGAGGATACCTGGGACACACGGTTGCCCTTTTGGTCGCACAACCGGCGCGTGCTGCGCGAGGTGCAGCAGCTCGAGCACAAAGCGCGGCGGCAGGACGTGCTGGTGGACGAGGAGCTGATTTACGCCTTCTACGACCGTCAGATTCCGGCCGACGTGTGTAGCGGGCGGGCGCTGGAGCGCTGGTGGCGTGAAGCGGCGCGTGCGCAGCCGCAGCTGCTGATGCTCAGCCGCGAGGCGCTGATGCGGCACGAGGCGGCGGGAGTGACCTCGCAGGCGTTTCCGCCCGTGCTGCGGCTGGGCGGCGTAGACTGCCGCGTGCACTACCTGCACGAGCCTGGCCACGAGCGCGACGGCGTCACGGTGGATGTGCCGCTGTTCGCGCTCAATCAGGTGTCGGCCGAGCGGGCGGAGTGGCTGGTGCCCGGGATGCTGCGCGAGAAGGTGCTGGCGCTGCTCAAGAGCCTGCCGCAAAAGCCGCGCGCGCGGCTGGTGCCGCTGCCCGAGACCGCGCAGGCGCTGGCCCAAGCCCTGTCAGCACCCGACGTTTGGGCCCGCGGCAGCCTGTTGGATGCCTTGCTGGCCCGTGTGCGCGAGCGCACGGGCTTGCCCGTGCAGCGCACGGATTTCAAGCTCGAGACGTTGCCCCCCCACTTGCTGCTCAACATCCGCGTGCTCGACGAGCACGGGCGCCAGTTGGCCATGGGCCGCGATCTGGCGGCGCTCAAAGCCCAGTGGGGGGCGCAGGCGCGCGGTGCCTTTGCGGCGCTGGCGGCGCTGCGGCTGGGCGAAGGCCCCGCCGAGCAGGCGGCAGCGGGGCGTGAACCCGACGCGCCGAGTGCTGCGACGGCGACGGCGGCGGTCACGGCCAGCGGCAGCGGTCCATCCCCGCAAGAGGCCGCGCCGACCGGGTGGGATGCCAGCACCCGCTACACGCAGTGGGCGTTTGGCACCTGGCCCGAGTTGATGGAAATCCGGCAGGGCAAGCAAACGCTGATCGGCTACCCCGCCTTGGTGGACGCGGGCGACGCGGTGACGCTGACCGTGGTGGACGAGCCCGAAGTGGCGCAAGCGCAGCACCGGCAGGGGTTGCGGCGTCTGTTTGCGCTGCAGTTGCGCGACACCCTCAAGGGGCTCGAGCGCAGCCTACCCGAGTTGCCGCGCATGGCGGTGTTGTACATGCCGCTGGGCACGCAAGAGGAGCTGCGCGCGCAGATCGTCGATGTGGCGCTGGAGCGGGCGTTTCTATCGCCGCCGTGGCCCAGTGACGAGGCGACGTTCGCCCAGCGGCTGCAGGAGGGCCGCAGCCGCTTCGTGCTGATCGCGCAGGAGGTGGCGCGGCTGGCCGCGCAGGTGCTCACCGAATGGGCAGCGGCGCAGCGCAAGTTGCGCGACGCCAAGCCGCCGGCCGCCACCGCGGCCGACGAGCAAGCGCACCTGCAACGTCTGGTGGGCAAGCGCTTTTTGCTCGAGACGCCCTGGGAGCAGTTGGTGCACCTGCCGCGCTATCTGAAAGCGGTGCAGATGCGGTTGGACAAGTGCCGCGCCGACCCAGCGCGCGATGCGGCCCGCATGAGCGAATTGCACCCGCACGAGCAGCGCTTCTGGCGCCTGGTGGCCGAGCGCAAGGGCCGAATCGAGGGCCGGCTGGCCGAGCTGCGCTGGATGTTGGAGGAGTGGCGCGTCAGCCTGTTTGCGCAAGAGCTGCGCACGCCATACCCGGTGAGCGCCAAGCGGCTGGACAAGGTGTGGGCACAGATCGGCACCAACCCGTAGCGCTGCCGCTGCGGGGCGCACGCGACACGGGCGTCACAGCCGCGCCAGCCGTTGCAGGGCCGCGTCCAGCGTCTCGTCGCGTTTGGCAAAGCAAAAACGCACCAGCCCCTGGTTGCGCCCGTCGCCGTAGAAGGCCGACAGCGGAATCGCGGCCACCCCCACCTCACGCGTGAGCCACTCGCAAAAGGCGGCCTCGTCCAGTTGGCGCTCGGGCACGGCCAACGCCTGGTAGTCCACGCACTGGAAGTAGGTGCCCTCGCACGGCAGCAGCGCAAAGCGCGTGCGCGCCAGCCCCGCGCGGAAGCGGTCGCGCTTGGCCTGGTAGAAGGCACTCAACCCCAGGTACGGCGCCGGATCGGCGAGGTAGGCCGCCAGGCCGTGCTGCATCGGGGTGTTGACGGTAAAGACGTTGAACTGGTGCACCTTGCGGAACTCGGCCATCAGCGGCTCGGGCGCGAGCGCGTAGCCAACCTTCCAGCCGGTGACGTGATAGGTCTTGCCAAAGCTGGAGACGATGAGCGTGCGCGCCGCCAGTCCGGCGTGGGTGGCCAGGCTGTGGTGCGCCTGTCCGTCGTACACCATGTGCTCGTACACCTCGTCGCTGACGATCCAGGTGTCGGTGCCCTCGACGCAGGCCCACAGGCGCTGCAGGTCGTCGGCGCGCCACACGGTGCCGCTGGGGTTGTGCGGCGTGTTGACGATGATGGCCCGGGTGCGCGGGGTGAGCGCGGCGGCCAGGCGGTCGAAATTGGGCCGCAGCGTCCCGGCCGCGAGCGACACCCGCACCGGCGTGCCGCCGGCCAGTTCGATCGCGGGCACGTAGCTGTCGTAACACGGCTCGAGCACGACCACTTCGTCGCCGGGGTGCACCAGCGCGAGGATGGCGGTCAGCAGCGCCTGTGTGGCGCCCGTCGTCACCGTGATCTCGCTGGTCGGGTTGTAGCGGCGGCCATACAGCGCCTCGACCTTGCGCGCAATGCCCTCGCGCAGCGCGGGCACACCCGTCATCGGCGGGTACTGGTTGCGGCCCGCCTGCATGGCCTCGGTGACAGCCTGGGGCAGGCGGGGGTCGCAGTCGAAGTCGGGGAACCCCTGACCCAGGTTGACCGCGCCGCACTCCTGCGCCAGCGCGGACATGACGGTAAAGATGGTGGTGCCGACGTGGGGCAGCCGACTGGCCAGCGCAGGGGAGCGGGGCGGTGGGGAAAGCGGTGCGGTGTTCATGGTCGCGGGGGCGTCGGGCGTCAGAGCTGGTCGTCGTGGCCGCCACCTTCCATCGCGCGCAGGATCAGGTCGCGCGAGAGGCGGTCACTCAGGAATTCGGCAAAGCGCAGCACGAACTGGCGCAAGTAAGCGCCACGTTTGAAAGCCACCCGCGCCACGTTGTGCCCGAACAAGTAGCCCGCAGGGCGGGCGATCAGCTCGGGCGTGCGTTCGTCACCCTGCACCGCCATTTCGGCCACGATGCCCACGCCCATGCCGAGTTTGACGTAGGTTTTGATGACGTCCGAGTCGATCGCCTCCAGCACGATCTGGGGGCTCAAGCCCCGTTGCGCGAAGGCGTGGTCGATGCGCGTGCGGCCGGTGAACGTCGGGTGGTAGGTGATCAGCGGGTATGCAGCCAGGTCTTCCAGGCCGATGCGCTCGCGCTCGAGCAGCGGGTGGCCGGGTGGCAGCACCAGCGCGTGCTGCCACTCATAACAGGGCAGAGTGACGAGGTCGTCGTATTGGGAGAGCGACTCGGTGGCGATGCCGATGTCGGCTGCGTCTTCCAGCACCCAGCGTGCCACCTGATCGGGCGCGCCCTGGTGCAGCGTCACCGCCACCTTGGGATACGCCTGGCGCAGGCGCGCCACCGCCGGCGGCAGCACGTAGCGCGCTTGGGTGTGGGTGGTGGCGATCGACAGCGTGCCGCTGTCCTGGGCGGCGTACTCGTTGCCGATACGCTTGAGGTTTTGCACTTCGCGCAGGATGATCTCGATGCTGCGCACCACGTGCTGGCCAGGCTCGGTCAGCCGCTTGATGCGTTTGCCGTGGCGGGCAAAGATATCGATGCCGAGTTCGTCCTCCAGCTCGAGGATGGCCTTGGATACCCCGGGCTGTGAGGTGTGGAGCGCGCGCGCCGCCTCGGTCAGGTTGAGGTTGCGTCGCACGGCCTCCAGCACGAAGCGAAACTGATGCAGATTCACGGCAGTTGGACTCCTCAGCGTCAGCGACGCAGCACCAGCCACGCAAACGCTGCCAGCGACAGCAGCGAATACAGCGCCGATGGTGCTGCGGCGGCCAGCCACGGCTGCCAGCCCTGCAGGTTGCCGATGTGGCCGAACACGCTGTTGACCAAAAAGAAGCTGATGCCGATCAGGATGCCGGCAAAGACGTACGCCGACAGGCCCTGGTCGCGGAAATGTAGGTAGGCGAACGGGAGTGCCAACACCACCATCACCACGCAGCTCAAGGGGTAGAACAGTTTGCGCCAGAACTCGATTTCATAGCGCTGCGTGGTCTGCTCGTTGGCCTGCAAGTGTTGCACATACTGAAACAGATCCAGCGTGCGCATGCGCTCGGGCTTGAGCAAGGCGACGGTGAGCATGTCGGCGCTCAGTGTCGAGGGCCAGTCCAGCATGGGCAGGGTCTCGCGCAAGGTGCGCTGCGGGTCGTCGAAGCGCTGCCGCTCGACGTCACGCAGCCGCCAAACCCCCGCCTCGGCGTCGATCGAGCCACTGGCCGCACGCACCGTCTGTTGCACGCGCCCGCGGTCGTCGAAGACAAAGAGCCGAATGCCCTGCAATTCGCCGTTGGGGGCGAGGGCACGCACGTTGACCGAGGTGTGGGTGCCCTCTGCGCGCTCGCGCAGCCAGGCGCCCGTCTGGCCGATGCTGATACCACCGCGGAACTGTGCTTTGAACAACTGCGCCTGCCGCTCGGCCCAAGGGGCGACGTAGTCGCCCACGGCAAAGGTCACGAGCGCAAACAGCACCCCCAGCAGCGCCACCAGGCGCAGCGCTAGCCCTGGCCCCAGTCCGCTGGTGCGCAACACGGTGAATTCCGACCCTTGCGCCAGCCGTGCCAGCGCGTAGACGGTGCCGATCAGCACCGCGATGGGCATCAGCTCGTACAGGCGGCTCGGCAGTAGCAGCGCCACGTGCAGCAGCGCATCGGCGATCGTGTAGCGCTCGCCCGGCTGCAGCAGCGATGGCCGCCCCAGCCCCGACAGCTCATCGATCAGGTCGAAAAACGAAAACAGCGCGAGAAATGCCAGCAGCACGAAGGCCACCGCGGTCAGGATCTCGCCGTAGACGAGGCGGCGCACCGTCTTCATGCCGCCGCCTCCGCCAGGCGCGCGCGCCGCAGGCGTAGCCACCAGGGCTGCTCGCGGTGCGCCATCCACAGCAGCGCGCCCAGCGCCACCCCCCCGTGCAACACCGCCATGAAGGCCAGCGCGCCGACGCGCTCGCGCGCAATCCAGTCCTTGCCCACGCCCAGCAGGTTGTAGTAGGTCACGAAGGCGAGCAGCATGAACAACAAGTTGCCGCTCTTGCCGACCCGGGGGTTGGCGGCCGCCACTGCCACCGCCAGCAGCACCAGGTTGATGGCGCTCAGCAGTAGCCCGGCGCGCCAGGCCAGCTCGCCGCGGCTGCCCGCCGATCCGTCGCGGATCAAGGCCAGCGTCGGCTGGGCGCTGCGTCGGCCGCTGTCGCCGCTGGCCGCCCCGCCGGTGCGCACGCGCACCCAGTATGACTCGAATTCACTGATTTGCAGCCCGTCGGTCTGGTGGGCCGGGGGCTGCCACAGCCGCTGACCGTCGCGCAGCACCAGGTAGGTGACGCCGTCCTCGACCACGATGCGCCCGCTGCGGGCCGAGACGATGGTCTCGCTGCCGTCGGGCTCGGTGCTGGCGATGAAGACGTTGCGCCCCTCGCGGACCGCCGACGCACCGGTGCCCGCATCACCGCCCGTGGGCGGGTCGCGGTCGATGAAAAATACCCGGCGTCCGCCGCTGGATTCCTGAAACTGGCCCGGCGCCACGCGGTCCAGGTCGCCGCGTTGTTCGTAGCGGCTGCGCAGCTCGTCACGCTGCTGCTGGGCCCAGGGTGCCACGAGCGCCGTCAGCACCCCCACCGCCAGCCACACCGGCCACGCAAAGCGCACCACGGGGACCAAAAAGCGTGCCAGCCCCACGCCGCTCATGTGCCAAATGACCATCTCGCTGTCGCGGTACATGCGCGACAGCGTCCCCACCACGGCCACGAACAGCGCCACCGTCAGCACCGGCCCCAGCTGGCCCAACATGCCATAGGTCAAGAACAGGGCCAGCGCCTGCGGGTCCACTTCGCCCCGGCTGGCTTGGCCAAGGGTGCGCACCGTCAGCATCGTGACGACGACGGTCAGCATCACCACCAGCGCGGCGCCAAAGCCGCGGGCGAGCTCGCGGCGGATCGTGGATTCGAATAACATCGACGGCAGATCTCGAGGACACCCCGCATTATGGACTTCCAACTACAGACCCTCACTCGACACCAGGCCGCATCGATGGATGCCGACGCCTTGGTCGTGTTGTGGCCCGATGCCGCTGACGACGCCGACGTGGCGCAGGTCGATGTGCTGTCGGCCTGGGCGCGCCAGGCGCTGGCCGACGGCGACCTGGCACGCGAGCCGGGCCAATGGCTGGCTGCGCACCGCCTGCCGGGCGTGCGCCCGCGGCGCGTGGTGCTGGTGCGCTGCGGCGATGGCAGCGCGCGCCGTGTGCGGCAGGCGGTGGCCGCCGCCTGGGGCGCGATCAAAGCTGGCGCGCCCGTGCGTTCGCTGCTGTTGCACGCCGGTGGCCTGTCGTTGGCCGCGTTGCAGGCGGCCGTGCAAGCGCTGGCGGCGGCATCGTATCGCTACACGACGACGCTGTCGGCGCCGAAGGCGCGCACGCTGGCGAGCGTGACCGTTGGCGTCGACGACGCACGGCCGGCGCGCGCCGCCTTCGACGAAGCGGTGGCCATCGTTCATGGTCAGGAGCTGGCCAAGGAGTGGGCCAACCGGCCCGCCAACCATGCCACGCCGACCGCCTTGGCCGACGCCGCGCAGGCGCTGCAGGGCCGGGGCATCGACGTGGAAGTCCTCGGGCCCAAAGAAGTGGCCAAGCTCGGCATGGGGGCGTTTTTGGCCGTCGCGCAGGGCTCGGAGCAGCCGTTGCGTTTCATCATCTTGCGCTACCGCGGGGCGGCGAAGGCGCAGGCACCCGTGGTGCTCGTCGGCAAGGGCATCACCTTCGACACCGGCGGCATCTCGCTCAAGCCCGCGGCCGAGATGGACGAGATGAAATTCGACATGAGCGGGGCCGCCAGTGTGCTGGGCACGTTCGAGGTGCTGGCGCGCTTGCGCCCGGCCATCAACGTCGTGGGACTGATTCCCGCCTGCGAGAACATGCCCAGCGGGCGCGCCGTCAAACCCGGGGACGTCGTGCGCAGCCTCAGCGGGCAGACGATCGAAATCCTCAACACCGATGCCGAGGGGCGGCTCATCCTGTGTGACGCCTTGACGTATGCGCAGCGCTTCCAGCCGCGCGCCATCATCGACGTCGCGACCCTGACCGGGGCTTGCGTCATCGCCCTGGGGCATGTGCGCACGGGGGTATTTGCCAGCGATGACGCGCTGGCCGAGGCGCTGCTGCGGGCCGGCGAGGCAGCCGGCGACGTGGGCTGGCGCCTGCCGCTCGACGATGAGTACGCCGAGGCGTTGCAGTCGTCGTTTGCCGACGTGGCGAACGTAGGCGGGCGCCCTGCGGGCGCGGTGACGGCGGCCAAGTTTCTGCAGCGCTTCGTCGGCACCACGCCCTGGGCGCACCTGGACATCGCCGGCACGGCCTGGAAAAGCGGCAAGGACAAAGGCGCCACGGGGCGGCCCGTGCCGTTGTTGGCGCGCTACTTGCTCGACGAGGCAGCGCGGGGCGCGCCCGATGCCGCCGTGCCGGCCCGCCGGCGCGGTGGCCGGCGTACCGGTTGACCGGAGGCCAATGCGATGGACGTGGCGTTTCACCTCAACGTGCCGGCGGCCTGGCCGCAGCGCAGCGCCTACCTGTGCCGCCTGCTGGCCAAAGCCTATGAAGCAGGGGTGCGCGTGTGGGTGGTGGTGGCGCCCGACGAGGTGACGGCCCTCGACCAGGCTTTATGGACGTTGCCCGCGGATGATTTCGTGCCCCACGTGTGCGCCGATGCGCCGCCGGTGCTGCGCCAGCGCGCCCCGATCGTGATCGCGGCGCCCACCGATACCGTGGAGGGGGAGCGCGCCGTGCTTGTCAACGCGCAGCCGCAGTGGCCGACGGTGCTCGATGCGCCGCGTGGATGGGCGCGCGTGGTGGAGGTGGTCTCCACCGACGAGGACGACAAGGCGGCGGCGCGTCAACGCTGGCGCCGCTACCAGGCCATGGGGTGCACGCTGGTGGCACACGACCGTTTGCGGCGCGCCGCCAGCGCACCGGCGGAGGCACCATCGTGACGCCGCCGGGGCGCCAGCCGCCGCCCGTCGTGCCGACGCTGACCGACGTCGTTCCGCACCTCTCGGATGCGGCCGCACCGCTGGTGGGTGACGGGCAGCCGCCAGCGGGCGAGGCCTCGGCCCTGGTTGTCTCGCGTGGGGTATCAGAGCCAGACCCCGCGCTGGTCGACGAGCTGACCGACCGCGTCATGGCGGCTCTGTTGCCGCGGCTGCAGGCACGCGTTGCCGAGGCGCTGCAGGCCTGGGTCCTCGCCCAGTTGGAGACAGGTGCGCGCACCATTGCCGATGCCGTGCGCGACGAAATCGCCCAAGACGTGCGACGAGCCATCGTCAGCGCATTAGGGACAACCCGTAGATGACGGGGCAGACCCTACCTGTCGGGTCCCGGATGATTGGTTGCTGCATAATCGACGAGGCCTGCTGATGGGCCGCGAGGTGCTGCGGGCCGTGCTGGCAAGATCATCCGTCCGGGAGGCGTAGCATGCTGATCACCTTGCACAAGAATGCCACCACCACGCCGGCCGTGCGCGCGGCCATCCAGCAGTCCTCGGCCAGCGACTACGAGCTGGCCCGGCAATACGGCGTGAGCCGCCAGACGATCCGGCGCTGGCGCAAGCGCGACAGCGTGTTTGACGCCAGCCACACCCCGCACCGGCTGCAGACCACGCTCAATGCCGCGCAGGAAGAGTTGGTGATCTATCTGCGCACGCAGCTGAGGCTGTCGCTGGACGATCTGCTGGCGGTGGTGCGTGAATTCATCGAACCTGGCATGAGCCGCTCGGCGCTGGACCGGCTGCTGCGCCGACGAGGCCATTCGCGCCTGCCGGCCCCGGAGGTCCCTGCGCGCGCGTCCAAGCCCTTCAAGGCCTATGAGCCGGGCTATGTGCACCTGGACGTGAAGTACCTGCCGCAGATGGCCGATGAGACGGCCCGGCGCTACGTCTTCGTGGCCATCGACCGGGCCACGCGTTGGGTGTTCATCGCCATCAAGAGCCACAAGACGGCCGCAGCGGCCAAATCCTTCCTCAACGCGCTGCACAAGGCCGCGCCGTTCAAGATCCACACCCTGCTCACCGACAACGGCCGTGAGTTCACCGACCGCCAGTTCGGCTCCAAAGCCAAGGACGCCTCGGGGCAGCATGCGTTCGACGCCCTGTGCGAAGCCCTGGGCATCGAGCATCGCTTGACCCGGCCGAAGTCGCCGCAGACCAACGGCATGGTCGAGCGATTCAACGGGCGCCTTGAGCAGGTGCTGCGCTCGCACCACTTCAACAGCGCCCAGGACCTGGCCACCACGCTGCACCGCTACGTGTGGCTGTACAACGAGCACCTGCCCCAGAAGGCTCTGCAGCACCTCACGCCCCTCCAGGCCATGAAACGATGGCGCAGCTCCCATCCGCATCTGTTCTCAAAACAGGTTAGGAATCATCCGGGACCCGACACCTACCCCCGAGCGGATAGGGCGGTTGTTTTTCGTGTATCGTAAAGGCCTGCGCGAAAAGTTCCGTGTTGCGCAATCCGTTCAACCGTTTTTTGACAAGGGTCACCATGCAACTGCAATACAAACTGGCCATCGTCGCTGCCGCTGCCATCGCCCTGGCTGCCTGCGGCAAGAAGGAAGAAGCCAAACCCGCCGCCACCTCTCAAGGTCCTGCGGTCGAACAATTGGTCGTCAAGATCGGTCACGTCGGTCCCACCAGTGGTCCCATCGCCCACCTGGGCAAGGACAACGAAAACGGTGCCCGCATGGCCATCGAGGAGCTCAACGCGGCGGGTATCCAGATCGAAGGCAAGCCGGTCAAGTTCGAGCTGCTGGCCGAAGACGATGCGGCGGATCCGAAGCAAGGGACGGCGGCGGCCCAGAAGCTGGTCGACGCCAAGGTCAACGGCGTGATCGGCCACCTCAACAGTGGCACCACCATCCCCGCGTCGCAGATTTACAACGCCGCGGGCATCCCGCAGATCTCGCCGTCGGCGACCAACCCCAAGTACACCCGCCAGGGTTTCAACAACGTTTTCCGCATGGTGGCGGATGACACGCACCTGGGCGGCACGCTGGGTCGCTATGCGGTTGAGAAGCTCGGCGCCAAGAAGATCGCCGTCATCGACGACCGCACCGCCTACGGCCAGGGCGTGGCCGACGAGTTCGAAAAAGGCGTCAAGGCCGCTGGCGGTGAAATCGTCGATCGCGAGTTCACCAACGACAAGGCCACCGACTTCAACGCCATCCTGACCAAGATCAAGGCCAAGAAGCCCGACGTGGTGTTCTTCGGTGGTATGGACGCCGTGGCCGGCCCGATGCTCAAGCAAATGAAGCAGCTCGGCATCAACGCCAAGCTCATGGGCGGCGACGGCATCTGCACGTCCGAGCTGCCCAAGCTGGCGGGCGACGGCATGGCCGACGAGCAGGTGTACTGCGCGGAAGCGGGTGGCGTTGAGGGCGAGCAAAAGGCCGGTATGGAGAAGTTCCGCGCCGACTACAAGGCCAAGTTCGGCATGGATGTCCAGGTGTATGCCCCGTACGTCTACGACGCCGTGCACGTGATGGCCAAGGCCATGCAAAACGCCAACTCCGCCGATCCGGCCAAGTACCTGCCTGCGCTCAAGGCCATCAGCCACAAGGGCGTGACCGGTCAGATCGAGTTCGACGAGAAGGGTGACATCAAGAATGGCGCGTTGACGCTGTACACCTACAAGGGTGGCCAGCGTTCGGAAATCGCCGTGATTCGCTGATCACGCGTTTGCGCTGGACCATGAAAAACCCCGCTGCGGCGGGGTTTTTTCTTGCGTCGCCGCCGGCCGCATGGGCTGCCGGCGTGCGGTGTCGATCAGGACAGGTGGGTGCTGATGATCTTGGTCATCTCGAACATCGACACCTGCGGCTTTTTGAGCACGGCCTTGAGCTTGGCGTCCGCGTTGATCATGCGCTTGTTGGCGGCGTCCTGCAGCTTGTTCTTTTTGATGTATTCCCACACTTTCTTGGTCACCTCGGTGCGCGGCAGCGGCTTGGCGCCCACGATGGCCGCCAGCTCGGCGCTGGGCGTCATCGGCTTCATGAACGCCGAGTTGGCGGCGCGCTTGGGCGCAGCAGCGGGCTTGGCGGTCTTGGTCGCGGGCTTGGACGTGGTGGTGGCAGCTTTTTTCGCAGTGGCCATGGAAGATTCCTTTGGTTGGTTGCGTGCTCGGCCACGAAGTGCAGCGGGCACCCCGTGGATGATCGCATCGTAACCCCAAAGAGGGGGTTTTTCCAGTGTGGCGCGTGCGTTTCAGTCCGGAGGGTGGGTTTTCCCGGGGGCATGGCGCCGCGGGCGTTGCGTGGCGCAGACGCCTGGGTGACCTCGTCTATGATCGGCAGGGTTGTGATGCGGCATGTTTCGGGAGATGTGATGACCTCGATCGCCTTTTCCACCTGCGATCTGTGTGATGCCCACAAGGGGGACAGCAGCGGTGAGTTCCGGGTGCTACCGCCCGTGTTTCGGGATTTCGGCGGTGTCGTGCGCTTCGCCGGGCCGGTGAGCACCGTCAAATGCCACGAGGACAACAGCCTGGTCAAAGCCGCGCTCGATGAGCCCGGCCAAGGCCGCGTGCTGGTGGTCGATGGCGGGGCGTCGCTGCGGCGGGCCCTTGTCGGCGGCAATTTGGCAGCAGCGGCGGCGCGCAACGGCTGGGCGGGCATCGTCGTCGACGGCTGTGTGCGCGACGTGGCCGAGCTGGCCGCTTGCGCGGTGGGCATTCGCGCGTTGGCCGCACACCCATTGCCCACTGACAAGCGCGGGCAGGGCCAGCGTGATGGTCCCGTGTTGGTGCAAGGGGTGATGATTCGGCCCGGTGAGTGGCTCTATGCCGATGAGGATGGTGTGGTGGTCGCGCCTCAACCGCTCCACGCGCGGTAGGCCATCGCCGCCGCCAGCGCGTACAGCATGAAAGCAAAGGCGCGTTTGAGCGTGCGCACCGGCAGCGCGTGCGCCACGCGCACGCCCATGGGGGCCATCAGCACACTTGCACTTGCAATCACAGCCAAGGCTGGCAGATAGATGTAGCCCAGCGAGCCTGGCGGGCGCCCGGCCACGTTCCACCCCGACCAGACGTAGCCGACGCCATTGGCCAGCGCGATGGGAAAGCCCAAGGCCGCACTGGTGGCCACGGCCTGGTGCATGGCCACGTTGCACCACGTCATGAACGGCACACTGATGAAGCCACCCCCCGCGCCCACCAAGCCGGACAGAAAGCCGATGGCGCCGCCCGCGGCGAGCTGCCCCGCCGGGCCGGGTAGCCCGCGACCAGGGCTTGGCGGGTGCGCGCGCAGCATTTGCGTGGCCGAAAACGCGACGAACCCGGCGAACAGCAGCGCCAACCAGCGGCCCTGCAATACGCGGAACACACCGGCGCCGGCCAGCGCAGCGCCAAGGACGATGCCGGGTGCCAGCCGGACCACCAGATCCCAGCGCACGGCCCCGCGTCGGTGGTGCGCGCGCACGCTGGAGAGCGACGTGAAGACGATGGTCGCCATCGACGTCGCAATCGCCATTTTCACCGCCAGATCGGTGGCCACGCCCCGATGGTGCAGGATGAAGGTGAGAAACGGCACCATCAACATGCCGCCGCCAATGCCCAACAGTCCTGCCAAAAAACCCGTCACCAGCCCCAGGGCGACGAGCTCGGCGATCAACAACGGTTCCAGCATTTCGAGGGGAGGGCGCCGCCAGCACCGCCGGGGGTGGCAGCACCGCCGTCAAGGTGTGGCGTGAGGGGAAATCAGCGAGGGTGTCTGCCAAGCCGCCAGGCCGGCATCCTGAACGCGGGGGTTCAGGTGGGCGAGGGCAGCGCAGCTTCGGGTTCGTCTGACGCGAGACGATCACGCCCACTGCGCAATGTACCAAGCCCGGGCTCTAAGAGCATTGGTTCAAGGAATATAAAGCCCGGCGGATGGCAGACGTTTCGTATTGTACGCCTCGGTTGGGGTGTCGGGAGCACCTGACGCGGTGGCTGGCCGCGCCGAGAATCACAGCAGCCGGTCGTCGTCGGACAGCGCCGCATCGATGCGCGCCACCATGGTCCGCAGTGCCTCTTCGGTTCCTGCGGGCAACGCTGCGCTGTCGCCGCCGTCCGCACCATCGGGCGCGCCGAACGACGAGTTCCGAAACGCCAGTGCCGGATCCCGATGGGCGGCGTCGAAGGCGATGTTGAGCGCCGCCAGCACCGCGATACGGTCCCGCGCCTTGACCTTGCCGGCGTCGCGGATGCGGCACATCGCCGCGTCCACCTTGGCCACCGCCTCGCGCAGCGCCTCTTCACCGTCCACCGGGCAGGCCAGCAGGTAGGTCTGGCTCATGATTTGGACCTCGACCTGTTTGATGGAGGGTTTGTTCATGGCGCGTCCTCTGCGGAGCCCAGGCGTGCGATCAGCGCATCGAGTCGCTGGCGAGCCGCTGCGCACTGGGCGTGCAACTGGTCGCGCTCCAGCGTCAAGCGCCGTACCTCTTGCTGCAGCAGGGCCTGCGTGCGCCGCAGCTCCTCGTACCGCAGCAGCAAGCGGTCGAGGCGCTGGGCCAGTTCTTCGATGATCGCGGGTGTCATGACCCACGAATTGTAGGGTTGGCGCAAGCCTTCGCACTACAATCGTTGCAAGTTGGTGCTCGCGGCATGGTTCTCGTGCCGCAGTTAAACGGGAAGCTGGGGGGACTGCCGGCCTGCGGCGGGGTCCTAACCAGCGCTGCCCCCGCAACGGTAAGTGGACGGGTGCGTGTCGCGCACGTATCCCGCTTTCGCCCGTCGGTCACTGGATGCCTGGCATCTGGGAAGGCCCGCGAAGGTTGCTTCCACCAGCCCGGATACCGGCCAACGCGGTGATCGGCTCGACGCGGTCGGGCCGGTTGTGACGTCCACGCACCGTCGGGGAAGGCGGTGAGGACACGTTCGTTTGGTTCGTGCTTTCATGAAAACGCCTCTCGTGCGCGCCGCCGCGGCTGCGCTCGTACCTGCCCTGCCGGTGGGTGCCTTGTTGTGTGTACCCCTGGCCCATGCGGCCGATGACACCCCGGCTGGGGCCGGCCCGTCCCTGGGGGCGGTGGTGGTTAGTGCCACCCGCTCGCAGCAGCCCATCACCGACGTGATCGCCGATGTGACGGTGATCGACCGCGACACGATCGAGCGCAGCGGCGCCGCCGCGCTGGCCGATGTCCTGGCGCGGGTGCCGGGTGTCACCATCAGCCGCAACGGCGGACCGGCCACGACGACAAACGTCTACCTGCGCGGCGCCGAGGGCCGTTTCACCGCGGTGTTCATCGACGGGGTGCGCATCGATTCGCAATCCACCGGCGGGGCCACCTGGAATGCGATCCCGCTGTCGCAGGTGGACCGGATCGAGGTGCTGCGCGGCCCGGCTGCGGCCATCTATGGCTCGGATGCGTTGGCCGGGGTCGTGCAGATCTTCACGCGGCAGGGCGAGGCCGGGTTCTTCCCCTCGGTGCGGGTGGGGCTGGGCAGTCAGGACACGCGCACGCTCGGGGTGTCGCTGCGCGGTGGCGCCGAGGGCGTGGACTATGCGGTGGGCGTGGGGACCGAGCGCAGCGACGGCTTCAATGTCCGCCCGCTGGGCAACCCGGACCGCGACGGCTACCGCAACGAAAACCTGTCCGGCCGCATTGGCTGGCAGGTGGCCCCCGGGCAGAAACTGGACGTGACGCTGCTGGACAGCCGTCAGCGCGCCGATTACGACGGATTCACGCCCGGGCTGGACGACCAGAGCCTGCACCGCCTGCGCACGGCCGGGCTGCACTGGACGGCGCAGTGGAGCGATGTCTGGTCCACCCGCGCCAGTCTGACCCGCGGCACCGACCGCTACGAGACGACGCCGTCGCCGTACCTGACCGAGACGCGCGTGACCACCGCGCTGCTGCGCAACGAAGTGCGGCTGGGCCAGGGCCTGATGACGGTCGATCTGGAGCGGCGCGAGGATGCGCTGCAAAACCGCAGCACCACGCCGGCCCGCACCGACCGCCACCAGAACGCCCTGGCCGTGGGTTACGGCTGGCGGTCGGGGCCGCACAACCTGCAGGTCAATGCGCGCCACGACGACGACAGCGAATTCGGCGGCCAGTCCACCGGGCTGCTGGCCTATGACC
>Ga0308017_1000169_pt1 | contig 21340 bp, 21 predicted proteins | sample Neamet280_FD_203145 | JGI IMG/M metagenome (GOLD analysis project Ga0308017, IMG submission 203145) | Marine microbial communities from water near the shore, Antarctic Ocean - #280 | ecosystem: Environmental > Aquatic > Marine > Unclassified | place: Southern Ocean | collected 2014-10-01
CGCGACGGCATCCCAATCATGCTCGAAAACGAGGCCCGCGCGCTGGACGAGGCCGAACTCGACCGGCTGGCCCCGCCACGACCCGCCGTCGGCTGAGGGTGCCGGGCCATGCACGACGGGTTTCACGTCATCATTCCCGCGCGCCGCGCCTCGACGCGGCTGCCAGACAAGCCATTGGCCGACATCGGCGGCGCGCCCATGGTCGTGCGCGTGGCCCAGCGTGCGCAGGCCAGCGGGGCGCTGTCGTGCACCGTGGCCACGGACGACACCGAGATCGCGCGCGTCTGCCAGGACGCCGGCATCGCGGCGCTGCTGACCCGCGCCGACCACCCCAGCGGCAGCGATCGGCTGGCCGAGGCCGTGCAGCAGCTGGGCTTGCCGGACGACGCACTGGTGGTCAACGTGCAGGGCGACGAGCCCCTGATCGACCCGGCGCTGATTCGTGACGTCGCGCACGTACTGCGCGCGCGGCCCGATTGCGTCATGGGCACGGCCGCCCACCCCATCGCCACGGCGCAGGAGCTGTTCAATCCCAACGTCGTCAAGGTGGTGCTGGACCGGCAACACACCGCGCTGCTGTTCAGCCGCGCGCCGCTGCCGTGGTGGCGCGATGCCCCGCGCCACGACACCGTGCTGTCCCTCGACGATTGGCCGACCGACGCCCGGCCCCTGCGCCACATCGGGCTCTACGCGTACCGGGCCGGTTTTCTGCGGCGCTTTCCGTCGCTGCCGCCCGCGCCGCTGGAGCGCTGCGAGTCCCTGGAGCAGCTGCGCGTGCTGTGGCACGGCGAGCGCATCGCGGTGACGGTGAGCGACCGCGCGCCCGGCCCCGGCGTCGATACGCCGGAGGACCTGGCGCGCGTGCGCGCTCTATGGCAGCGCGACCACACCTGAGGACAACCCCGCACGGTATCGCACCCCCTGTAAGCCTGTGTCGGGATGTGCATGCTATTCTTGGGCGCTGGCCCCGTGCCAGCCGCCGCCGTCGGCCCAACGAGGAGACTCCGCGGCGTTGCGGCCCCATGACACGATCGCGACGAGTAAAGGAAACCCATGAGACTGATTCTGTTGGGCGCTCCGGGTGCTGGCAAAGGCACGCAGGCCGCGTTCATCTGCCAAAAATATGGCATTCCGCAGATTTCCACCGGCGACATGCTGCGCGCGGCGGTCAAGGCGGGCACCCCCTTAGGCATCGAAGCCAAGAAGGTGATGGACGCTGGCGGCCTGGTCAGCGACGACATCATCATCGGTCTGGTCAAGGAACGCATCGCCCAGCCGGACTGCGCCAACGGCTTTTTGTTCGACGGCTTCCCGCGCACCATCCCCCAGGCCGAGGCCATGCGCCAGGCGGGCGTGCGCATCGACTACGTGCTCGAGATCGACGTGCCGTTTGACGCCATCATCGAGCGCATGAGCGGGCGGCGCGTGCACCCCGCGTCGGGTCGCACGTACCACATCAAATACAACCCCCCAAAGGTCGACGGCAAGGACGACGTGACGGGCGAGGACCTGATCCTGCGCGACGACGACCGGGAAGAAACCGTGCGCAAGCGGCTAGACGTCTACGCGCAGCAAACCCGTCCGCTGGTGGACTACTACCGCCAATGGGCCGAGAAAGATCCGGCCCACGCCCCCAAATACCGCGCGATCAGCGGGCTGGGCACGGTCGAGGAGATCACGCAGCGCGTCTTTGCCGCGCTGGCCGACTGAGAAACGCGGCGGTCCGGCGGGCCCGCACCCTCACGCCAGGCCCGCCGCCTGCCACAACAGCTGCAGCGACAGCGACACGCGCGCCTTGGGCGGCGGCAAATCGGTGACGGCGAAACGCCGCTCGGCGCGGCCGCCCTCACCCGGCACAACTTCACCCTGGGGGCAGCGCGTCGTCACCCATACCGCAACGCCCTCGTCCTTGCCTGGGCCAGCGCGGCCGCCAGCTGCTCGTGCAACGATCCGTTGCCCGTTCCCGCGACCACCAGCCCGGCCAGCGCATCGTCGGCATCGCGCCCCGCCATCGCCTCGCGGCGCTGACGTAGCAAGGCGCGCACCAGCGCCCCATCCGCGCCGCCATGGCTGGCCAGCCACTCCACCCGTGGCCAGCGTGGTGCGGCCAGCACGGCCTGCATCCGTGCGGCCTGCCGCGGATCAGCCGCCTCACCTGCCAGCGGTGCAGGCGGCGCCACCCAGCGCACGCGCCCCGCCTCCACCCAAGCGGCGGGGCCCGCATCGCCACCGCCAAACGCATCGGCGCGGGTGGGGTGCACTTTGGTCACCGTGCGCGCCGCAAAGACGCGCCCGGCCAGCGTCACCCACACGCCACCGGCGGCGCGCAGGCGGCCATCGACGGCCAGTGTCAGCGCATCGGCCAGGTTTTGCGGGCCATCGGGCGCCAGTGCCGACGCGGGCCGCATGGCGCCAACCAGCACCACCGGCCGCGCCGGCTGCAGCACCGTTTGCAGCAGCCAAGCCGTCTCCTCTAGGGTGTCGGTGCCGTGCGTGACGACGATGGCCCCCACCTCGGGCTGCTGCAGCTGCGCGTGCACCGCGCCCAACAGCGCCTGCCACAGCGCCACCGTCATGTCCTTGCTGTCGACGTTGGCCACCTGCTGCGCCTGCACCCGCCAGCCCACGGGCGGCGCCATCCCCGCCACCAGATCGGCCACCGGTACCACCCCGGCCTGGTAGCCCACCACGTCGTGCGGCGAGGCCGCTCGCCCCGCGATCGTGCCGCCCATGCCCAGCACCGCGAGCACCGGTGCGGCGGCGCTGGGGTGGCCGCCGTCGATAGAAAATACGGGTTGCATCGTCACCTCCCGAGCGCCAAAAAACGAAACCCGACCGGCTAGGGTCGGGTTTTTCGTCTGCAGGACCAGCCAGAATGCTGGCGGAGTGAGAGGGATTCGAACCCTCGATGCGGGTTTTGGCCCGCATACTCCCTTAGCAGGGGAGCACCTTCGGCCTCTCGGTCATCACTCCGAAGAACCGCCATTATGCCCCAAGTCGAGGCGTCTGCGCGGCGGCGTGTGCAAAATCAGGCCCCTTGCAGCGTGTCCTCGGGCTGATCGAGGTCGAACTCGCGGTGCAGTGCGCGCACGGCCAGCTCCATGTATTTCTCGTCGATGACGACCGAGATCTTGATCTCCGACGTGGAGATCATTTGGATGTTGATGCCCTCGGCCGCCAAGCAGCGGAACATGCGGCTGGCCACGCCGACATGGCTGCGCATGCCGATGCCCACCACGCTGACCTTGCAGATGCGCGCGTCACCGACCACGTCGGTGGCGCCGAGCGCGGGCACCACCTGGCCTTTTAGCACGTCCAGCGCGCGCGCCAAGTCGTTGCGGTGCACGGTGAAGCTGAAGTCGGTGCGCCCGTCCTTGCCGACGTTTTGGATGATGACGTCGACGTCGATGTTGGCATCGGCCACCGCGCCCAGGATCTGGGCCGCGATGCCGGGTTTGTCGGGCACGCCCAGCACCGAGACCTTGGCCTCGTCACGGTTGAATGCGATGCCGGAGACGACGGCTTGTTCCATGGATTCGCCTTCCTCGAAAGTGATCAGGGTGCCGCTGCGGGCCTCTTCGTCGATGGGAATGTCCCAGGGGGTGAAGCTGGAGAGCACGCGGATGGGCACGCGGTACTTGCCGGCAAACTCCACGGAGCGGATTTGCAGCACTTTGGAGCCCATGCTGGCCATCTCCAGCATTTCCTCGAAGCTGATGCGCTCAAGGCGCCGCGCTTCGGGCACGACGCGCGGGTCGGTGGTGTAGACGCCGTCCACGTCGGTGTAGATCAGGCACTCGTCAGCCTTGATGGCCGCTGCCACCGCCACGGCGGAGGTATCGGAGCCGCCCCGGCCCAGCGTCGTGATATTGCCGCCCGCATCCACGCCCTGAAAGCCGGTGATGATGACGACCTTGCCCGCGGCCAGGTCGGCGCGGATGCGCTGGTCGTCGATGGCTTCGATGCGGGCCTTGGTGTAGGCACTGTTGGTGCGGATGGGCACCTGCCAGCCACAGTACGAGATGGCGTCGATGCCTTCGGCCTGCAAGGCGATGGCGAGCAGCCCCACCGACACTTGCTCGCCCGTGGCGGCGAGCTGGTCGAGCTCGCGGTAGTAGGCGGTACCCGGTTTTTCTGGCGCCACTTCCTTGGCCAAGCCGAGCAGGCGGTTGGTCTCGCCGCTCATCGCGCTGGGCACCACGACCATCTGGTGGCCGGCGCGCACCCATTTGGCCACCCGCTTGGCGACGTTGCGGATGCGCTCGGTGGAACCCATGCTGGTGCCACCGTACTTGTGAACGATCAGTGCCATGGAATCGTCTGATGAAGGGGCCCGCGCGGATGCGGGCAAACCTTGGCATTATAGGTGGCCATGCAACGCTTTCTGATCGCAACCGGTGCCCTGCTGCTGCTGGCGGGTCTGCTGTGGCCATGGCTGTCCAAACTGCCCTGGGGGCGACTGCCCGGCGATATCGCCATCGAACGCGAGGGCTTCAGTTTTTACTTTCCCCTGGGCACGAGTCTGCTGGTGTCGGGGCTGCTGTCGCTGCTGTTGTGGTGGTGGCGGCGCTAGCCGCATCGGGCTGCCACTGCAGGGTGTCGCCACAGCGGCGGATGCGTCCAGGCCCCAGACGTAGCTCGATGCGCTGCGCGCGCGTGCGCGCAGCAGCGATCTGCCGCGCCAGCGCCTGCCACTGGGCATCGCTGGCCTGCGCACCGTGCGCCTCGCGCAGCCACAGGCGCAGCGCGTTGATCAAGCGCGGCGGCGACAGGGCACGCAAAACGGGCAGCGCTGGGGGCACGCCGATGCGGGCCAGGTCTTCTTGGGCCAGTGTTTGCAGCAGCGCCTGCGCGCTGGCGGCATGGCGGGCGCTGCGGGCCACGGTCTGCGTCACCTGCGGAAAGGCTTGCAGCAGCGCCGGCAGCACCTGCTGCCGCAAGCGGTTGCGGGTGGGATGGGGGTCGGCGTTGGTCGGGTCCTCGACCCACGGCACGCGCGCCGCCGCCAGCTGGGCGCGCAGCTCGCGCCCGTCGGCGGTCAGCAGCGGGCGCGCCCATGTAACGCCATCGCGCTCCACACGCTCGGGCATGGCCGCGAGCCCCGGCAAACCCGCACCGCGCGTCAGCGCCAGCAGCACGGTCTCGATCTGGTCCAGCGCGTGATGTCCCAGCAGCACTGCTGCCGCGCGGCGCCCACGCGCCACCTGGGCCAGCACCGCGTAGCGGGCGGCACGGGCCGCCTCCTCGGGACTGCGGCCCGGGGGCAGGGCCACTTGCACCCGCACGCCCTGCCACGCCACGCCCCAGGCGGCACAACACTGCTCGGTGTGCGCGGCAAAGGCATCGGCCGCCGCCTGCAGGCCGTGGTGCACATGCACCGCCACCACCCGCGTCCCCCAGCGCGCCAGCGCCGCCAACAACAGGGCGGTGGAATCGGCCCCACCACTGAAAGCGACCAGCAACGGCGCGTCCCCCCGGTCGAGGTCCGGGTGGCGCAGCGCCCAGTCGGCCAACGCCCGTGCCGCGGCGTCAGGCGCGGGCGGCCTTGGTGTCGGTAAAGCGCCCGTAAGCGTTGAGCCGGGCATGGCGGCGCGCGATCAACTCGGCCGGATCCAGGTCGGCCACCTGCCGCAGCGCCTCGGCCAGCGCCCGCTTGAGCATGGCCGCCATCTGCTGCGGGTCGCGGTGCGCCCCGCCGACGGGTTCGTTGACGATTTTGTCGATCAGGCCCAGCGCCTTGAGTCGGTGCGCGGTCAGCCCTAGCGCTTCGGCGGCTTCTGGGGCCTTGTCGGCGGTCTTCCACAAGATGGAGGCACAACCCTCGGGGCTGATGACGGAGTACACGGCGTACTGCAGCATCAGCACCTGATCGGCCACGGCGATCGCGAGCGCCCCGCCCGAGCCGCCCTCGCCGATGATGGTGCTGATGATGGGCACCTCGAGCTGCGCCATCTCGTAGATGTTGCGGCCGATGGCCTCGGACTGGCTGCGCTCCTCGGCGTCGATGCCGGGATACGCGCCCGGCGTGTCGACGAAGGTAAACACCGGCAGGCGGAACTTTTCGGCCAGCTTCATGACGCGCAGCGCCTTGCGGTAGCCCTCGGGCTTGCTCATGCCGAAGTTGCGCAGCGCGCGCTCCTTGGTGTCGCGGCCCTTTTGGTGGCCGATGACCACACAGGGTTGCCCCTGAAAGCGCGCCAGACCCGCGACGATGCTGAGGTCGTCGGCAAAGTGGCGGTCACCGTGCAGCTCCGTCCAGTGGGTGAAGATTTCGCGCACATAGTCCAGCGTGTACGGCCGGTCGCTGTGGCGCGCAATCTTGGTCACCTGCCACGGGGTGAGCTTGCTGTAGATGTCTTTGGTGAGCTGCAGGCTCTTTTGGCTCAGGCGCTCGATCTCTTCCGAGATATCGACCGCCGACTCGGTCTGCACATAGCGCAGCTCTTCGATCTTGGCTTCGAGTTCCGCGATCGGCTGCTCGAAATCCAGAAAATTGCGTTTGGCCAAGGTGTCTCTCCACGGGCGCTCGCGGCCCTAGTGTCACCGACTCGGGGGCACACCCACCACCGGTCCGGGGGGTTGGGGTTTTAGTACGCCACCGGCACCGGGTCCAGCGAGCGCCAAATATACCAAGTCGCCACGCTGCGGTACGGGGCCCAGGCGGCCGCCACCTCACGCGCGTCGCTGCGGCTGACGGGCTCGCCCGAAAAATAGCATTGGCTGATGCCGCGCAGCAAACCCACGTCGTCCAGCGGCAACACGTCCGGCCGCATCAGGTGGAAGATGAGAAACATCTCCGCCGTCCAGCGACCGACGCCGCGAATCGCCACCAGCTCACGGATGATGGCCTCGTCGTCCATGGCGTGCCACGCCGCCGGGTCGATCCGGCCCTCGGCAAAGTGGCGCGCGAGGTCATGCAGATACTCGACCTTGCGCGCGCTCAGCCCCGCGGCGCGCAGCGTGTCGTCGGGGCACGCCAGCACCGCATGCGGCGTGCAGTCACCCACGCAGGCCAGCAGCCGCTCCCACACCGACTGCGCGGCTTTGACCGAGATCTGCTGGCCCACAACGCTGCGCGCGAGCGTACCGAACGGATCGCCGCGCGACTGCAGGCAAGCGCCGGCAAACTGCGGGATCAGGCGCGCCATGACGCGGTCGCGACCGACCAGGTGCGTGCACGCTTCGCCCCAGTAGGGGGGCACGACACCGCCTGCCGCCGGGGGATCCCGGTCCAGCGCGGCCCCGCGACGTTGTCCGGCGGCGGCGGTCACGCGCGCTCCCAGGTCGTGCCTTGCGGACCGTCCTTGAGCACGATGCCTTGCGCGGCCAGCTCGGCCCGGATGCGGTCCGCGGTGGCGAAGTCACGCGCCGCTTTGGCCGCTGCCCGCTCGGCAATGCGCTGGGCGATCGCCGCTTCGTCGAGCCCGGCGCCAGCGCGCAGAAACGCCTGCGGATCCTGCTGCAGCAGCCCCAGCGTGCCGCCCAGCGCGCGCAGCAGGCCGCTGGCGGCGGCGTCGCGCGTGCGGTTGACCTCGGCCGCCAGGTCGAACAACACCGCCAGTGCCTCGGGCGTGCCAAAGTCCTCGTCCATCGCGGCCTTGAAGCGTGCCGCATGCGGCTCCGCCCAGTCGATGGTGACCGTCTGCGGTGGCACGGCGGCCAGCGCGGTGTAGAGCCGCTTGAGCGCCGCACGCGCGTCTTCGAGGTGCTGGTCGCTGTAGTTGAGCGGGCTGCGGTAGTGCGCGCGCACGATGAAAAAGCGCACCGTCTCGGCGTCGAACTTCTGCAGCACCTCGCGGATGGTGAAAAAGTTGCCCAGGCTCTTGGACATCTTCTCGTTGTCCACACGCACGAAGCCGTTGTGCATCCAGATCTGGGCCAGCGGCTTGCCGGTGGCGCCTTCGCTCTGGGCGATTTCGTTTTCGTGGTGGGGAAACTGCAGGTCGGCGCCGCCGCCGTGGATGTCGAAGCTCTCGCCCAGCATCTCGCAGCTCATGGCCGAGCACTCGATGTGCCAGCCCGGCCGCCCCAGGCCGTAGGGGCTGTCCCATTTGGCCTCATCGGGCTCCTCGGGCTTGGCGGCCTTCCACAGCACGAAGTCGAGCGGATCGCGCTTGCCGTCGCCCACCGCCACGCGCTCGCCCGCACGCAGCTCGTCGATCGACTTGCCCGACAACTTGCCATAGCCGGGGAAGGCCCGCACCGCGTAGTTGACGTCGCCGTTGTCGCTGCGGTAGGCCAGGCCCTTGGCCTCCAGCCGCTCGATCAGGCCCACCATCTGGGGCACGAATTCGGTGGCCCGCGGCTCGAACGTGGGACGCTCGATGCCCAGCGCGTCGGCATCGGCGTGCAGGGCCGCCACCATGCGGTCGGTCAGGCTGCGGATGGTTTCGCCGTTTTGCAGCGCGCGGGCGATGATCTTGTCGTCGATATCGGTGATATTGCGCACGTAGGTCACGCGATAGCCGCTGGCCTTGAGCCAGCGCTGCACGACGTCGAATGCCACCATGGAGCGCGCGTGCCCCAGGTGACAGAGATCGTAGACGGTCATGCCGCAGACGTACATGCGAACGTGGCCGGGCTCCAGCGGCACGAGCGGATCGAGCCGGCGCGTGAGCGAGTTGTAGATGCGCAGGGTCATGGCAAAACGGGGCCCAGCGAGTCATGAACCCGCGGGCTACAATCGGTGCAAAGGCGCGTATTGTGCACCGATGCCCGAGTTGATTCATCCCCCCTCCCCCACCACCCAGCGCCCCCCCCTCCGGCCGCGTGTGCGACGCCTGGGTGCGCTCGCGCTGCTGAGTCTGGCACTGGGCGTGTTGTCGCCTGCGCTGGCGCAATCCGCATCACCGGCCGCGCCGTACGCCGACGTCCAGCGCCTCATCGCCACCCAGTCCTGGCCGCTGGCGCAGCAGCGCCTGCAGCAGTGGCTGCAGGATCATCCCAGCGACCCGCAGGCCCGCCTGCTGCTGGGCGTGGTGCTGGCCGGCCAGGGCGACGTCGACGCGGCGCGCCAGGTGTACGAAGCGCTGATCCAGGCCTACCCCGAACTGCCCGAACCGCACAACAACCTGGCGGTGTTGCACGCGGCGCACGGTCGGCTGGCCGAGGCACGCGCAGCGCTCGAAGACGCCATTCGCGCCAACCCCGACTACGCCACGGCCCACCGCAACCTGGGCGACGTATACGCACGGCTGGCGCTGGGCCACTGGCAGCGCGCGCTGGCGCTACAACCCGACATGCCCGAGTTGCGCGAGCGCGCGCAGGCGCTGCGCTCGCTGCTGCAGCCGCCTGTCCCGGCCACTCGTTGACCCTCGACCGCTTTGCTTGCCATGCATCGTCCGACACCACCCGTGCACCGCCGCGCCCTGCTGGGCCTGCTGGCCTGCGGCGCCGCCGTGGGCTGGACCGCCGCGCGCGCCCAAGCCGCGCCCACCCCGTCCGGGGCGAAAAGCCCCTCCTCCACCGGAGCCCGTTCCATGAACCCCCAAGTCGAACTCCACATCGCCGGCCACGGCGTCATCACGCTCGAACTCGACGCCGCCAAGGCGCCCAAGACGGTCGAAAACTTTTTGCAATACGTGCGCGACGGGCATTACGACGGCACGATCTTTCACCGCGTCATCGATGGCTTCATGATCCAGGGCGGCGGCTTTGAGCCGGGCATGAAGCAAAAGCCCACGCGCGCGCCGATCGAAAACGAAGCCACCAACGGCCTGAAAAACGACCGCTACACGATCGCGATGGCGCGCACGCAAGCCCCGCACTCGGCCACGGCGCAGTTTTTCATCAATGTTGCCGACAACGGGTTTTTGAACCACACCGCCCCCACCCTGCAGGGCTGGGGCTACGCGGTGTTCGGCAAGGTCAAATCCGGCACCGAGGTGGTCGACGCCATCCGCAAGGTGGCCACCGGACGCCGGGGCTTCCACGACGACGTGCCGCTGCAAGACGTGGTGATCACCAAGGCCGTTGTCGTCAACCCCTGACGGCGCACCGGCGCCTGCCATGGACGGCCCCACGCTGCGCGACCGCATCGATGCGCCGACCACTTGGCGCCGCGTCGACTGCGTGTCGGATGTGCACTTGCACGCCCAAGACCCAGCAACCGCACGCGCTTGGTTGTCGTACCTGGCTGCCGCCCCGTTCGATGCGCTGCTGATTCTGGGTGACCTGTTCGAGGTATGGGTGGGCGACGACGTGCTGACGGCCGACCCGGCCCTCGACCCCGAGATCGCCTTCGCACAGGCGCAGGCGGGCGCGATCGGCGCCCTGGCGCGTCGGCGGCCCGTGTACGTGATGCACGGCAACCGTGACTTCTTGTTGGGTGCCGCCTTTGCCGCCGCCACGGGTGTCGAGCGGCTGGCCGACCCGACCCGGCTCGAGTGGGGCGGCGTGCGTTGGCTGCTCAGCCACGGCGACGCCTGGTGCCTGGACGACGGCGACTATCAGGCGTTTCGCGCCGAGGTGCGCGCCGCGCCTTGGCAGGCGGCGTTTTTGGCACAACCCCTGCCGCAGCGGCTGCAGCAGGCCCGCGCCCTGCGCGAACGCAGCCAAGCGCACCAGGCCCGGCAACGGGCCAGCGGACGCCCGCCCACCGACGTCGATGCCGCCACGGCCGCGCGCGCCGTGGCCGACGCGGGCGCGGCGGGGCTGATCCATGGACACACCCACCGCCCTGGCGCGCACCGCCTGCCGGGCGGCGCCTGGCGCTTGGTGCTCAGCGACTGGGACGCGGCAGCCCACCCGGCGCGACTGCAGGTGCTCAGCCTGGATGCGCAGGGCGGCTGGCAGGCGCGCGCCCTGCCCGACGCCCTGGCCCCATGAGCGTCACCGCCCCCACACCAGACCCGGATTGGATGCGTGGACTGCGGCGGCTCGCCCGCACATGGCGGCGCTGGCTGCAGCGCTGGCAGCGCCGTCGGCGTGCCCAGCGCGGCGACGGCAGCGCCATCCCGGACGCCTTGTGGAACCCCGTGGTGGCGGCATTGCCGCCGCTGCAGGCGCTCGACGCCAACGAGCGCGCACGCCTGCGCGACCTGTGCGCCGCCTTTTTGGCGCGCAAAGAGTTCAGCGGCGCACACGGGCTGGTCGTCGACGATCGCATGGCGCTGCTGGTGGCCGCGCAGGCGTGCCTGCCGCTGCGCCACCGCGGGCTGGCGGCGCTGGCGTGGTACGACGATTTCGTCGGTATCGTCTTGCACCCGGACGAGGTGGTGGCCCCCCGCCGCGTGCGCGACGACGCGGGTGTGGAACACATTTACGAAGAAGAACTGGCCGGCGAGGCCATGCAGGGTGGCCCCATCGTGCTGGCGTGGCCGCGCGTGCAGGGCGCCAGCCCCACCGCGCCGGGAGTCGGCCACAACTTGGTGATCCACGAATTCGCGCACGCGATCGATCTGCACGGCAAACCACTGGGCCAGCCCGCTGATGGTTGCCCGCTGCTGCCGCCCGGTTTTTTGGGGCTGTCCGACGCGCAGGCGCGGCGCCATTGGCACGACGTGCTGCACGAGGCGCTGGCGGTGCACCGCGAGCGCGTGGCCCTGCACGAGCGCTTCGGCGGCCCAGCCCCCTGGCTGGACGCGTATGGCGCCGAGTCACCGGCGGAGTTCTTTGCCGTCGCGTGCGAGGCGTATTGCGTGGCGCGCGAACGGCTGGCAGCCGAGCATCCGCGGCTGGTCGAGCTGTTCGATGCGTTTTTCGGCCGCCCACCCGATGCGACCACGGGCACGGGCGCGGGCGGGTTGGGTGACCGCAGCGTCAGCGGCGCAGCAACACCCTGAGCGCGGCCTGCAGACGCCGCTCGGCCGCCGGGTCGTGCGCACTGGCCAGCACCTGCGCCACGTCCTGCGTCCAGGTCTCGGCGGGGCCGGGCTCGTGTCGGCGCGTCAGCAGCTGCAACTGCAATTGGCGCCGGGCGTCCAGGTGCTCGGCTGGGGTCGGCACCTCGGCCGCGATCTCCAGCCGCAGCAAGGCCTGCATCGCCTGGGCCGCATCGGCGGGGGGGCGCTGCAAGGCTTGCACCCAGGCGCTGCGCGCCGCCGCGGCCTGGCGCCCGCCCAACTGCTGCGCCGCGGGTATGCGGGCCGGGTCGCGCGTCGCCCAGGCGGCCAGCAGCGCCGACAACGCCTCGCCCTGGGTACGGGCGGCCAACTGGCGCAGCTTTGCCTCTGCCTGCTCGAGGGCCTGCCGCTGGGCTCGAAACGCCGCATCCCCCAAACGCGGGCGTGGCGCCACATCGCTGCGCGCAGGGCGCGGCGGCCGCTGCGCGCGCAGCGACGCGCCCTTGTCTGCGGGCCCACTGCGCGCCGCCACCGGGGCAGCACCGGGGCGATCGTCACCCCGGCGCGCGACCACGGGCCGTGGCCCGGCACCCGCCGCTTCGGGCGTGGCGGCACTGGCATCCGGCGCCGACTCGGCCGGGGCAGCCGCCGCGCTCACCGGGTCCTCGTCGGCCACCCCTTCGCCCTCGGCGGCCGCGCGCAAGGCCGCCATGGCGGCGCGGATCTGCTGCGCGTCGTCGCTGGCGCACGCTGCCTCCAGCGCCCGGGCCGCGTCGAGCACGGCGGCGTCGAGCCGGCTGGTGACGGCCTGCGCCTTGTCGCGCTCGGCGCTCTTGCGGGAAAAGGCGGCGTCGATGGGCTGGCGGAATGCCTCCCACAGCTTTTGTTCCTTGCGGCGATCCAGGGGCACGCGGTGCGCCTCTTCCTGCCAGCGCTGCTGCAGCGCTTTGACGGCATCGAGCCGCAGGCGCGGCTCGGCAGCCAGCGCCTGGGCCTCAGCAATGAGCGCCTGCCGCCGCGCCACGCTGTCGGCCTGCGCCGCCTCGATCCGCTCGTGGGCCGCGGCCATCGCCGCTTTCCACAGCGGCTGCAGCTCGGCAAAGGTCTTTTCACTCACGTGGCCGCCCTGGCGCCAGCGTTCGGCAAAGGCATGCAAATCGCGCAGCTGCGCGCGCCAGTCGTCGCTGTCGGCGTGGGCGGCCGTCCAAGCCTTGACCTCCTCGATGAGGGCCAAGCGCGCCTGGCGCGCAGCTTCGTTTTGCGCTTTGAGCTCGCGCCGCCAGGCCTCCACCGCCTGATACGCCTGGTTGCATGCCTCGTCGAAGCGCTTCCACAGCGCGTGGTTCGAGGTGCCCCCCTGGTCGATTTGCTTCCACTGCTCGCGCAGCTGCCGGATCGTTTCCTGCAGCTTGCGCCCGGTGGGGCGCTCGGTCTCCGGCCCCTGGGTCAGGGCCAGCGCCTGGGCCAGCAGCCCCTCGCGCAACTGGTCGGCGCGCCAGCGCTGCCAGTCTTCCAACTCTTTGGCCTTGGCCAACGCCGCTTGGGCGCGTGCCTCGAGCTCGGGGCCCGCATGGCGACCGTGCACTTTGACCGCATGGCGCAGTTCACCGGCGTAGCGCCCCATCGCCTTGGTGTGGCCCTCGGCCAGCTCACGCTCCAGCGCCTCGATGGCCGGCAGCAACACCGACTGCGCCAACGCCTGCACCGCCTTCGGCACGGGCACAGCGCTTTCCTCGCGCGCGGGCGATGGCTCGCCGCGCGCGGCGCGAATCTCGTCGGCCCAGACCGGCACGCCGGGCAGGGGCGCTTGGCCGTCGGCCAGCGCCGCCACCGCCTGCGCCAGCGCGGCATCGAAAGCTTGCCACACCGCCTCGAGCTGCTGGCGTGCGCCGTCGAGCTGGGCCGGGTAGCGCGGATCAAGATCCGCCCAGCCGGGCGACTCGACCAACGCCGCTGCGCGCTGCTGCCAGTCCTGCACGTCTTGGGCCAGCGCGTCGCGCGCGGCCTGCGCATCAGCCACCGGTTTGGTCGACAGCAGGTCGATGCGCTGCACGAGCAGCCCCGCCGCTTCGCGTTCGACCTGGATGCGGGTTTGTAAATCTTCGATCGCCTTCATGCGTTCACTCAGGCGCTGGCGCAGGCCCGCCAGCGGCTCGCGCGACAGCGGCGCACCGGCCTTGGCAGCGTCGCGCTGCCAGGCCATGGCGTCGGCCAGATTCAGGCGCGGCGCGGCCAGCAAGGCCTCGGCACGGGCCGCCCACTCGGCGGCAATGGCGTCTTGTGCACGCGCGCGGCGCCGCTCGTCGAGGCGCTCGCGCACCAGCTTGGCCGCCCCTTTGTCGCGCCCCGCGAGTTCGCGGTAGACCTCGGACAACGCCTCGATCGAGGGGTCGGTCGCCAGCCAGTCGCGCAGGCGGGCCGCACGCTCGCCGGAGGTGGGCGCGGTGAAGGCGCCGCCGGTGCGCTGGTCGAGTTCGGACAAAGTGGCTTTCGCGGAGGAAGATTCGGACGCGTTCACGGTTGGGGCGCGGTCTGGCCGCTGGGCAAGACGGGTGACGAAAAAGAAAACGAGGATGGCGGCATCGCGCGTGCGTGCCGGTGCCAACGCCTTATTGTCGCTCACCCGGCCCACAGGTCGAGCGGCGGGTCGTGCACCACGGCCTTGAGCACGTCGCTGCGCGAGACGAAGCCGATCAATCCGCCCGCCTCGCTGACCACCGGCAGCCCCGGCAATCCCGTGACCAGCAGCGCCAACGCCAGGCGCCGCAGCGGGGTTTCGGGGGTGACGGCGGGCACCGGGGTGATCATGATGGCCGCCAGAGGCTGCGCCAGAAAGCTGCGCCAGACCAGGACGCTGTCCTCCGGGCGGGGCAGGCGCTCCGGGCTGAGCAGCTGGCCACGGGTAAACAAGCCCACCAGCCGCCCCTGCGCATCGAGCACCGGGGCCTGTCCCACGTCCTGCTCCGCCAGGCGGCGCCAGCCATCGGCCACCGTCATGCTCTCGTCGACCGTGACGGTCTGCGCCGCCATCACGTCCCGCACATGCTCCAGCGGGTGGCGCTGCGGCGCGGGGTGCTGCACCTCGCCATACGCCTGCACGGCCGCGGCGGCGGGCCGCGGCAGGGGCGGCGCCGCACCGTCGCGCGCGTGCGCCCGCTCCGCCAGCAACGAATAGCCACTGTCGGCAAAATCAGGCCGGTCCACCGGCGTCGACAGCGCCCGCACGCGCGCGGACTGCAGCGTGGGCAACACGCGCCGCAGATCTTCGATCGGGCCGCGGTACATCAGGCCCGAGGTGCCGTAGATGGCCAGCATGTTCACCCTCCAGTGCGCAGCGCCGCCGCGTGGCTGCGCCGACTGCGGGGAGAGGCCGTCAGTCGGGCAGGAACAGCGCCTGCAGATCGCTCAACCAGTCGAACCCCAGCGCGCTGGGTGCCACCCAGCCGTCGTCACGCACGACCAGCCAGCCGCGCTCGCGCGCCTGTTCGATCGTCGCCGATACCGCCTTCATCGGCAAGCCCGTGCGTTCACTAAAGGTGCGCAGCGCAAAGCCGTCGCGCAAGCGCAGCGCGTTGAGCATGAATTCGAAGGGCAGGTCGCGCGCCGTGACCTCGTGTTGCTGCGCCACCGGCTGGCCCGCCAGCGCCTGCTCGACATAGCGCGCCGGGTCACGCCAGCGCACCTGGCGCATGATGCGCTCGGCAAAGCTGAGTTTGCCGTGCGCCCCGGCGCCGATGCCCAGGTAGTCGCCAAACTGCCAGTAGTTGAGGTTGTGCCGACAGCGATGCCCGCGCCGGGCATAGGCAGAGACCTCGTAGCGCTGCAGACCGGCGGCCGCCGTGCGCTCGGTGATCGCGTCCAGCATGGCCGCTGCCGTGTCGTCGTCCGGCAGCACCGGCGGCTGGTGCGCAAACGCGGTGTTGCGCTCGATCGTCAGGTGATAGACCGACAGGTGCGGCGGCGCCACCGCCAACGCCACGTCCAGGTCGCGCTGCAGGTCGGGCAAGGTCTGCCCGGGCAGCGCGTACATCAGGTCGAGATTGAAGGTCTCGAAGTGGCGCGCCGCCTCCTCGACGGCCGCGCGGGCCTGCGCCGCGTCATGCACGCGTCCGAGCGCGCGCAAAAAGCGGTCGTCGAAGCTTTGCACCCCGATGCTCAGCCGCGTCACGCCAGCGGCGCGAAAGGCAGCGAAGCGCGCGCGCTCGAACGTACCCGGGTTGGCCTCCAGCGTGACCTCGGCATCCGGCTCCAGCGGCAGGCGCGCGCGCACCTGCGACAGCAGCTCGCCGATGACCTCGGGGTCGAACAGGCTGGGCGTGCCGCCGCCGATGAAGACGCTGACCACCGGCCGCCCCCACACCTGCGGCAGGCTCGCCTCCAGATCGACCAGCAGCGCGCGCACATAGTCGCGCTGAGGCAGCGGCCCGCGCTGGTGCTTGGCCGCCCCCCACTCGTGCGAGTTGAAGTCGCAGTACGGACACTTGCGCAGGCACCACGGCAGATGGATGTACAGCGCCAGCGGCGGCAGGTGCGTCAGACGGAGCTGACCCGGGCGCTGCCACTGCAGCACCGCCTCGGCAGCGACCGGCGTCGGGCTCATGGCTGCGGCCACGCGCGCTCCTGCATCAACGCCAGCATCGCACGTGCAGCACGTCCGCGGTGGCTGTGCGCATTCTTGACGTCAGTGGGCAGCTGGGCGAAGGTGCAGCCGAACGTGGGCAGAAACATGACCGGATCGAAACCGAAGCCGCCCTCACCCACTGGCTCGTGGGTGATCACCCCCTCGACCCGGCCCGTGGCCACCAGCGGCTCGGGGTCGTCCGCGTGGCGCAGCGCCACCAGGGTACTGACCATGGCGGCGCGCCGGTCGGTCACGCCACGCATTTGCTCCAGCAGCGCGCGCACGTTGTTGGCGTCGCTCTTGGGGTAGCCGAACTGCGTGCAGAAATGCGCGGTGTCGACGCCCGGCCGCCCCCCCCAGGCCGCGACGCACAGGCCGGCGTCGTCGGCCAGCGCGGGCAGGCCGCTGGCCGCGGCCGCATGGCGCGCCTTGGCCAGCGCGTTTTCTAGAAACGTGCGGTGCGGCTCGGGCGCCTCGGGAATGCCCAGACTGCCCTGCGTGACCAGCTCCAGCCCCAGCGGCGCGAACAAGGCCTGCAACTCCGCCAGCTTGCCCGCGTTGTTGGACGCCAGCACCAGACGGCGCGGTATGACCGGTGCGGTCATCGCCTCACCCCACCTCGGCGCCCGCCAGCACCGCACGCTGCAGGGCGATGAGTTGCTGGATGCCGCGCTCGGCCAGCTCGAGCAGACGCTGCAACGCCTCACGGCCAAAAGGCTCGCCCTCGGCCGTGCCCTGCACCTCGACATACTGCCCGGCCCCGGTCATGACGACGTTCATGTCGGTCGCGCAGCCCGCGTCCTCCACGTAGTCCAGATCGAGCACCGGCACGCCGTCCACGATGCCCACCGACACCGCCGCCACCGGGTGCCGGATCGGGTTGCGCTCGAGCTTGCCTTCCGCCAGCAGGCGCTGCACCGCATCGTGCGCGGCCACGTAGGCGCCGGTGATGGCGGCGGTGCGCGTGCCGCCATCGGCCTGCAGCACGTCGCAGTCCAGCGTCAGGGTGCGCTCGCCCAACGCCGCCAGGTCGAATACCGCACGCAGCGAGCGGCCAATGAGGCGCTGGATCTCCTGCGTGCGGCCGCTTTGTTTGCCGCGCGCCGCCTCGCGCTCGCTGCGGGTGTGGGTCGAGCGCGGCAGCATGCCGTACTCCGCCGTCACCCAGCCCTCGCCGCTGCCTTTTTTGTGCGGCGGCACGCGCTCTTCCACCGACGCCGTGCACAGCACGCGCGTGCGGCCGAACTCGATCAACACCGATCCCTCGGCGTGGACGGTGTAGCCGCGGGTGATGCGCACCGGGCGCAATTCGTCGGGGGCGCGGCCGTCGTGGCGGCGCTGGGCACTGGCTGTCAGAAACGTGTCGTCGGTCATGGAAAGGGTCGAAGTTCAAGAGGGGCGCTTGCGCTCCGGTCGCGTCGGCACCTGGGCCGGGGGTGTCTGGCGCCGGGTGCGACGGATGGCGTCGTTGATTTCGGCAATGGTACGCTCGATCTCGGCGTCGTCGAGCTCGGCAGCGGGCAATCCCTCAGCCGGCAGCGGGGCGGGTGCAGCCGCCGCGTGCGCCAGCCACGCCGGCTCGAGCACCTGAGTGGAGGGAAATCCATCGTCGGCCTGCCACTCCAGCCCGATGAGCGAGACGTTGTCACCGTGCCGCCCGCCCCGCCGCACGGCCAGCTCGGACAGCTGCGCCACCGCATCGGCCAGCGGCACCCCATACAGGCCGGCGGCCAGGTCGTCGTCGTCCATCACTGCCCACAGCCCGTCGGAGCACAACAGCACGCGATCGCCATGCCGCAACGCCACCGGCCCCAGCACATCGTACAGCGGCGGCGTGTCCGATCCCAGACAGGTGAACAACACGCTGCGGGACACGCTGGCGGGCCGCGTGGCGAACAGCTCCGGCTTGTCGTGGTAGCTGTGGTCGCGCGTGCGCGCGACCAACCGCCCGTCCCGCGCCCAGTACAGGCGCGAGTCGCCGCTGTGCAGCGCGGTCAGCTCGCCGTCCTGCACCACGGCAGCCACGACCGTCGTGCGGGGATGCTCGGTGCGGTGATGCGCGTGGGCAAAATCGACGATGGCCTGGCTGGCTTGCATCACGGTCGCCTCCAGAAACGCCCGGGGGTCGGCCAGCTTCGGGACGGCTTGCCCGACGAAAGCTTGCACGAAGGTGCGCACCGCGATGTCCGCCGCCTGGTCCCCGTCGGGATGCCCCCCCATGCCGTCGGCCAGCACCAGCAGCACGGCCTGTCGGGTGTAGGTGTAGCCCACGCGGTCTTCGTTGCGCGCCCGCCCGCCGATGTGGCTGGCCTGGTAGACGGAAAACTTCACGGCGGCTCCAGAAAGCTGGAACGCTGACTCTGCGGGGTGGCCGCCGACGCCGTGCGCGTCAGACCGAGACGGTCACGCCAGCGCTGCCACCACGGCGCCGCGACCGCCTCCTCGGGCGAGTCCTCGCGCGCCAGCTCGCGTTGCAGTGCAAACACCGACTGCGGCCGCGACAGGGGGTCGAGCGCCATGCACCACTGCACCACCTGGATCAGGTTGTCCGAGTACACCCCGCGCAAGCGGGCCAGCGAGGCCGGCAGCCGGTCCTTGTCCTGGCGCTGGGGCGCATCGTGCGGCGGATAGCCCTGCATGCACGCGTACAGGCAGGCGCCGATGGCGTAGATGTCGGTCCACGGCCCCAACCCCGCTCCCCCGGTGCGGCGGTACATCTCGGGCGCGGCAAAGCCGGGGGTGTACATGGGCCGCACGAACGTGCCTTCGGTGTTGAGCACCTCGCGCGCCGCGCCGAAGTCGATCAGCACCGCGCGGTTGTCGTCCGTGATGAAAATGTTGGCCGGCTTGATGTCGAGGTGCAGCATCTTGTGCTGGTGCACGATGCGCAACCCGCGCAAAATCTCGTCGAAAAGCGAGCGTATGGTCGCTTCGCGCAGCACCTTTTTGCGCTGCCGACTGCGTGCGGCGACGATGAACTCCTGCAGCGATGCGCCGCGCAGGTAGTCCATCACCATGTAGACAGTCTCGTTTTCGCGAAAGAAATTGAGGACGCCCACGACCGCCGGGTGCGAAATTTGCGCCAGTGCGCGGCCTTCCTCAAAAAAGCTGCGCAGGCCCAAGCGATACAAGGCTTGTTTGTCCGGCGCCACGACCGGCAGCAGCTCGCCGGGGGCTCGCATCGCGAGCGAGGCCGGCAGGTACTCCTTGATCGCGACCTCCTGGCCATGGGCGTCGAGGGCCAGATAGACCAGCCCGAAGCCACCGGCCGCTAGCAGGCGCACGATCCGGTAGCCGCCGATCACGGTGTCTGGCGGCAGGGGAGCTGGCTTGGTCTTTGACATAATCGGTGCATGCGCAACCCCCGCCCCCAGCGACCGACGCCGCCCGCGGGGCCGCCCTCCATCTGAAATGCCAATGCCAGTGTACAGCATGACCGGCTATGCCACGGGGCAAACCGACCCCGCAGCGGCACGGGCCGACACCGATGCCCCCCAGCGCGCGATGGGCACCATCGGGTTAGAGGTGCGCGCCGTCAACAGCCGCTTTCTGGACCTGTCGCTGCGCCTGCCCGACGAGCTGCGTACTGCCGAGCCCGCCTTGCGCGAGTGTGTCGCGGCACGCGTACGGCGCGGCAAGGTGGAACTGCGCGCCTGGATCGAGCAACGGGGCGAGGCAGCGCTGCGCGCGCCCAGCGCGGTCGAGCTGCAGCGGCTGTCGGGCGTACAGGAGCAAGTGCAAGCCTGGCTGCCGCAGGCCCGGGGACTCTCGGTGGCCGAAGTGCTGCAGCTCGCCCAGCGCGGAAATGCCTCTGGTACGGATTGGCGTGAGCCGCTGCTCGCACTGGCGCAGCGCGTGCTCGATGACTTCAACGCGGCGCGCGAGCGCGAAGGCGCCCGGCTGGTAGCGATGCTGAGGGACCGGGTGGCGCAACTGCGCGCGCTCGCCGAGCAGGCCACCCCCCTCGTGCCGCAGGTCGTGGCACAGCAGCGGGAGCGCTTCTTGCAGCGTTTTCACGATGCGCTGGGCGCCACGCCAGCCGACCCCGCCGCGCTGCAGGAGCGCGCGTTGGCCGAAGCGGCGGCCTTCGCCGTGCGGGTGGACGTGGCCGAGGAGCTTACCCGGCTGCAGTCACACCTGACGGAAATCGAGCGGCTGCTCGAGCGCGGCGGCGAGGTCGGCAAGCGGCTCGACTTCCTGATCCAAGAGCTGCACCGCGAAGCCAACACGCTGGGCTCGAAGTCGGCCAGCCTCGAACTCACGCGCCTGTCGGTCGACATGAAAGTGCTGATCGAGCAGCTGCGCGAACAGGTCCAAAACCTCGAATGAACCGCATGGATTACCCTGGCAATCTGTTCGTCGTGGCCGCACCCAGCGGCACCGGCAAGTCCAGCCTGGTCAAGGCGCTGCTCGAGGTCGACTCGCGCATGGAGCTGTCGGTCTCGCACACCACGCGCGCGCCGCGCGGGCAGGAGGTGCACGGGCGCGAGTACTACTTCGTCAGCGACGACGAGTTCGACCGCATGATCGAGGCCGACGCCTTCGTCGAGTGGGCGCAGGTGCACAACCGGCGCTACGGCACATCGCGCAAAGCTATCGAAGACAAGATCGCGGCCGGCGCCGACATCGTGCTCGAGATCGACTACCAGGGCGCGCTGCAGATCCGTCGCCAGTTTGCCAACGCGGTGCTGATTTTCATCTTGCCGCCCAGTTGGGACGAGCTGCGGCGCCGGCTGCAGCGCCGCGGCGAAGACAGCGATGACGTCATCGAGCTGCGCCTGCGCAACGCGGCGCAGGAGATGGCCCACGTCCACGAATTCGACTACGTTATAATCAATGAGGTTTTCGAGCGCGCGCTGTTCGACCTCAAAACGATCACGCACTCGCAGCGGCTGCGGGTGGCGGCACAGCGGCGCGCCCGGGCCGAGGTCTTTCA
>Ga0308017_1000170_pt1 | contig 21299 bp, 37 predicted proteins | sample Neamet280_FD_203145 | JGI IMG/M metagenome (GOLD analysis project Ga0308017, IMG submission 203145) | Marine microbial communities from water near the shore, Antarctic Ocean - #280 | ecosystem: Environmental > Aquatic > Marine > Unclassified | place: Southern Ocean | collected 2014-10-01
CTCTCCACAATAGTATTTATCGTTATGGTTAAATATTAAATCGGCTTGCATATATCTAATATTCTTTTTACTTAGCATTGATCTAATTTGGCTTTCGCCTTCTAGTCCTATCTTAATTTGTTTTAAGTTATTTTCAAACCAAGTTTTTTTAGTCTCTACCTCATTAAATAAATTCATCTTTGTTATTTTTTAAAAATTAATACGTTTTGGTGTACTTTTGCTAATTTTTGGTTTTGCATATTTCTATCGGCTCTCATACTTGCGCTTGCAATAGCGTTTAATAATATAGCTTCGTTATAAAATTTCATACCGCATTTTTCAAAAGCTCTAATAGTATCCGGTACAAATCCTATATAGTTTCCTTTTTTATCTCTTACCTCTCCAACTACAAAGCAAGCGTAACCGCCGGGCTTTAATAGTTTGCAGCTTTTTGCTATTATACTCTCGTATGATTGCATAAATTTAACGTAAGGCATATTGGATATATCTCCCTCTAGTTTGCTATATACTTCTAAATCAGCGTAAGGGGGGCAACTAAAAATAAAATCATATTCTTTATTAAAATCGTCTAAAACTTTATTGCTATCTCCTACATACCAATTTGGTTGGTTGTTAACGTCTAGAATTTCTAACGCTTGATCTCTATTACTATCTATTTGCTCTTGCCTAATATCTATCCCCGTATATTTATAGCCTAAATAGTTAGCTACTATACCTCTAACGGATCCCCCGGCGAATGGATCTAATATATTTTTTCCATTTATACAAAACCAATTATATAAAACCTCGCAAAGTGCCGGATCAAAAATAGAAGTATTGAGCTTTGTACTTTCTTTATCGTTATACTCTTCCTTGTTTTTATAAGATTTAGTACCCATAGAAAATAACTCGACGTCTCTACCTACTTCGCTTTTTATTCCTATTGTTTTCCATTGTCTTTTACGCCTTTGCCAATTACCTTGTTTTGTGTCTAAAACGCTAAAAGGAGGCTCTATAAATTTATCTCTTAATAAAGGATCGCTCTCCTCTATCTCTCCAAAAATGTTAACTTGCCTCATTGCTTTTTGGGTTTAGATATTATAGTTTCGTCTAAATGCATACTTAAAGCGTCCGATATTTCCTCTAAGGTTTTGCCTTGGAATTGAGTTTTATATATCTCAATAGCTTTATAAAATTTATCCTCTCCGCTTTGCAATACATCTTTTGAGCAATGAACTAAACCCGGTCTACCGTTCATTTTATTAATAGGTATAAAACTAAAGTAATCTCTTTCGAATAGTTGGCAATAGATAAAGGCTTGTAAATCATAATCGAAATCTCTTACTTTCCACCAATTAAAATCTTTTGGGTTTACTCTCGTAGTCTTTAAGTCATATATACAATTATCGTCTAATAAATCCGCCTTCCCTCTTATTGGTATTCCGGATAAGGTTTTTATCATTGGTATTTCTGCCTCGCATTTATCCCGGATACTTTTAAGAGTTTCTTTATTATTTAATATATCGACCCAGTACTCTGCTAATCTTTGATCTTTTACTTTGTATACTTTATCCGCTCCAAATTCTTTTACGGCTTCCGTATATACTTTTGAATTAGTTCTGTCGGCTTCAATAAACTTTAAAGAGTAAAACTTTTCTGGTTCTAAATATAACCAATGTACTAAACTTCCTAGCCTTAAAGCCTCGCTAGATTTCTCTTTCTTTCCTTTTAATTGTTTTAAGAAGTTTTCCGGGGCGTTTAATAAATCTTTTAAACTACTTGCGCTAAGAGCTTTAGTTATATTTAAAGTATTATAATAGAATTCGTCGTCGTACATATTAGCTATGATCTCTTCTATAGCCCAGTTTTCTCCGTTTAATAATGTTATCATAGTTCTATGTTATCAAGTTAATTTTTTTATTTTGTGTATTAATAATACTCGTTATATCGTAGAACGTGTGAATGTAAACAGGTTTGACTTATGTCATTGGATCCATCAAAATTAATAGGAGATTTTTTAATTAACTTTACATCAAATAACTCGTAATGATACTGTTTTATTTTATTATCAAAATTAACCTTTTTAACTTTTGCTTCAAATATAGCTTTAAATCCGTTAAAAAATTTTATTGTTTGTTGTTCAAGATAGTGTGAATTTTTCATTGTTCTTTGTTTAAAAAGGGGACTTTCGCCCCCCTATAATGTTAGTTTCCGTAAATGTATTCGTCTGAGAATTTTCTTGTAATACTTGAAATTTCGCTTTCTAATCTTTTATAAATAATCCAATTGTCATTAGTCTTTATCGATAATCCAATAGGGTTTTTTTTGTAATGTTTTTTTAAAGATACTTTGTTATTAGTAATAACATTTTTAAGTAATTCTAATTCTTTTTTTGTAACTTTTAATGTGTATGTATTTTCCATTTTGTTTATTTTTGTTAATAATACTCAAATATAAACAAATAATTTAAACATACAAACATTTTATTAACTTTTTTTTTGTTTCTTTTCTAATGCTTCTATTTTATTTAAAGCAACTACTAAAGCTTGTTGAACTAATTTTAAATCGTATTGCATTTTAACTAAGGTACTTTCTTTCATTTCTTTATAAATTATCTTTTGATTTGCCGTATTGTTTGTTGTCCATTTATTTAATAAGTTACTCATTGTTTTTTTTATTTCTTATAACGTTATGTTTTATATACTTTACTATTTCAAAATATATCATTCTCATAATAAAACATACAAATAATATCTTAAATAATAATACTAAGTAACCGAATAAAATTTTAAATATTAGCATTGATACGAATTTTTAATTTTTCTATCTCTTTCTCTAAATCTTTTAATTTACCCTCCGCCGATCTTGCTCTTATTACCGCTCTAAGTTTATCCGATCTATACTCCTCCATTGATTGGTCGTATAGTCTTTCGTTCATTATAAGGTTATTAACATAAAATCCGATTTCTTGCCAACAAAAATACATATCATTTAAAGCTATGTTTTTGGGCTTTAGTTTTTTATTTTTAATAATATGCTCTCCAACTAAATTATAGTTTGTTATATATTCTAATTCTTTTAAATTGTTTATTTTATTATTCATTTCTTTGTTTTAATTTGTTCTATAATATCTCGGCATCTTTAACGTCGAGCATTGCAACTTCTTTAGGTATTTTCTTTGTATTACTAAACTCGGTAGTTTTATTATGGTATTGAGTTTCCCACTTTGGATCTACAAGATATAAATTAAATTTAAATACACCTTCCGGAGTATAATTAATATATAAAGGAATGTCTAGATTGTCGTTACACTTTTCTATCATTGCGTCGTACTTCTTTTTTTCAATTAATAAAGTATCGTAATGTTTACTCCTACATTTTAACTCTATTCTTACAAACGTAGCCGGACTATAGCAGTCCCATTTGGACATTTGTTTTTTAGCACGGACTAGATCGGGATAGTAAAACGATTTAAGATATTCGAATAAATCTTTCTCTTTCATTATGCGTACTCTTCAAACACTTGTTTAAGTTTAGCGTGTACCCCATTTATAAAACAAGAACTGCAGCCGGTTGTACCCGCTCGATCATTAAATACTCTATTATATATAACAAGTAGTTCTAATTGTATCGGAGGAGTTATTTTAGGAGGAGGATTTTTAAAGTAATTATCTAAGTAAGAGTGTTCTTTTTCGGTTAAACAGTTTATTTTCTTACTTGGAAACATCTTGTTTAAAGTATCTTTTCTTTTGTCACATCCGCAGTCTTCTCCTAGTATAAACTTTGCGACTTTAGCAATTCCCGTTTTGTCTAAAACTTCTTCGACTTTGTCTCCTAAACCTTTAGAGGCATTTTCGTAATTCTTTTTATATTCTCGATAAGCTTTACTTCTCTTATCGCCTTTGAAATCTTCCATAATTATTTATTTTAATAGTTCGTAATCTTGATTTTTATAATCTTCCCAGTCTTCTTTTAGATCTAATTTTATTTCGTTTTTAACATTCTTTAAAGTATTGAAGATACTTACCCAGCTTATATTTGTCTCGGCGGCTATCTTACGTATACTTAAATCGGTTTGAGAATATAATTTAAATAGTTTCTTTTCATACCAATTAAACGAGTCTACTTTATCGTCTAGTAAATTAATAAACTTATCGTATCCTATTTCCTCATCCATTTCGTTACTGTCCGGTATTTGATAAAAAAATCTTTTATCGTCAATACTTTGTATCTTAACTTTTTTCTTAGCATTGTAAAATTGAAACTGAACACTACGCAAAGTAAAAAACATATATCCCCGGTTAACTTTACCGTCTTTAATAATACTTTTTTCATCGGTATATTTATAAAGTATTAGGTAAGTCTCTTGCACGATATCTTCGGCGTAGCTAGAACCTCCTAAACTATTAACTATTTTAATCCAACTCTCGTGCTCTTTAGCCACTATTTCTAGCCATTGTGCGCTCTTACCCATATCACATTAATACTTATTACACCTAACAAACATTGTAAGGTAAATTCATCTTCTACGTCGTACCGTTCTTTGTGATATAATACTCCTAACATAAACCCGACTATAGGGCTAATTACTACTTCAGCGTTTTTTACTTGAGCTATAATTATAAACAAAAAAGCAAACCCCAATAAAATAAAAAATAGTATCAAAATGCTAAAGTTTCTTTTTTTCTATTTATTAATAAATCTTTACCCATATATTCGAAGCCTACATTATTAATTTTCATTTTTATTTTTATAGGCATATCGTGCGGTGTAGGTCTGCCGCCGGTTTCGTTCTCCTTTATTTTTAAAACGGAAATGTTACTATACATCCAATCGCTCGAATGAGAAACGTATCTATGAATACAAATAGTGTCGTCGGAACGGTTACCCCATTTACCGCCACCTTCAACGTCTCCAATAGATAAAGGTTTTGGCAAGCCTTGGTACTCGTGCCCCGCTTGATGGACTTGTCTTAATGCGTTTGTTACCCCGTGACAATTTAAAAACAAAGTTGTGTTTCTTTTTTTGGCAAATAATCTGAACTCGCTCGCTACTTGATAATCGTAATCGTGAGAGTTACCGGTTAACTTTTGTAAAACCGGATCTTTACTAAGACTATTATATGGATCAATTAACAAAGCGTCGTAGTTCCAAGCGTCTTTAATTTGGTTAGCTTCTTTTAAAAGGTTCTTATATGTATATAATTCGTCTACGTCTATAATTTTAAAATGATTGTTTGCCCATTCTACTGCTACTTTAATTTGGTCGTCGTTTGCTTTTTGGATTGGTAAGCCCATTTTAAACTCTATTATTTTTCTTAAAATACTTTGAGGCGTGTTCTCGCTTGACCATATTAAAAATTTAAGATTATGCTTAACCGCCCAAAGAACAAACAAATAAATTATACAAGTGGTTTTGCCAACATTTGCGTGCCCGATTATTAAACTAAACGATCCATATTTAAATCTAAAAAATTCGTCAATCTCTGGAATTCCTATTTTTAATCCTTCTTTAATTCTACCGTATTTAATATCTAGTATTTTATCTTGTAATTTGTTTGCTTGTGCTATCATAAACTTTGTGGTGTTTTATTGTATTTCAATTCCGTTTTTCTGTTTTGAGTCTCCGGCTTTGGTATATTAAACCCGGTAATATGATTTACTCTATAATTCCAAAAATCCATAGGAAAGGGATCTCCTTCTTTTAATGTCTTTAGCATATATAAAAATAAAGGGGGCTATTAACCCCCTAATTAAATTAAAAAGGTGCGTCCGCCGATATTTCTTCTCTTGCCGGGTTTTGGTCTTCGTTGCCTACTTGACCAACGGTAGCGGCTATTTTCCATCCGTTAATACTATTATAGTATTTTCCGTTATACTCGTTACCCTTTATATTAATAGATACAACTACCGGACTCCCTACTTTATATTGAGTAAGTTGAGAGATTTTATCTCCCATAAAGTCGATTGCAATATCTTGAGGATAAGTATCGTTTGTTGTAACAACTATCTGTTGTTTACTCCATTCGTTACCATTTTTTTTTGAAGTTCCCGTTATCGTTTCTCCAATTAATTTTAACGTTCCTGTAATTTCCATAAATTTAGATTTTATTATTTGATTATTGTATTTGATTTTATAATACCCAGTTTTTACTCTACAGCCCAGATAACTCACTTCTTATCGCTTTACTCATTTTAAATTTAGCTTCTATAGCTTCCATTTTACCACCTCCTTTTATATGAGCTATTGCCTTATTGTATTCCGGAGTATCTTTATTTAACCAAGGTTTATCTTCGTCTTTAATTGCTCCATTAGATACCGGAGCTTTATTAACGTTAGTAAGTCCGCTCGCTATATTTGCGTCGTCGTCTACCGCTTGAAGTCCTAAAAGACTTGCTAAAGTATATCTGCGGTAATAAGTTATCGCCGATCCTAATTTTTGTGGGTCGTTTATTTCCGGTAATTTTAAAGCGGATATAACTCCTTGTGCGGAATCAATACATATTAATTTCGAATAAACCATATCCTCCTCTATTGGTTGTAATAATAAAAGTTTATGTTTTTTAAAAAGCGGTTGTAATTGCTTAATTAAAGAATTAATATCGAAATACTTTGATTTATAAAACGGGTTTTTAGCGTCTTTACTTATCGTTCCGATTTCTTGTTGTAAGTTAAATAGCTTTTCGTTTATAGATAAGGTAATTTTTTCTTTAGTTGCCATTGCTTTGTATTTTTAATTGGTTTAATAATTGTTTGTTTTCGTATTGCAGTTCTAAGATCTTACCGTAGAGTTCTGCCTTTGTTTGATTTTCCATAGTATAAAGATACGAAAAAATAATTAACAAAAAAAAGGAGCAACATTTCTGCTACCCCTTTTCAAACAAAGAACAAATTAAACACAAAGAATATTATAATAGTTTTTTTAGTTTCTTACTATACGTCTCAATCATTTCTATAATATCGACGTTTGAATATTTTACTATTTCTTTACTTTTCAAATATAACTCTTCTGCTAGTCTTTTTCCTAAAAAAATAGAATATTTATACTGCTCTCCATATTTAAAGACATTGCAGCCGCAGCATTGAGGCTTTACATTCTCTTCTGACCATCTCGTGCTGTAATGTTTTCTACTCATAAAGTGCCCCGCTTGGATTTCTTTCCAAAAGAATACTTTAGAGCAAGTAATACAAACACAATTTTTATCGTTGTCCGCATTGCTTAATCTTATATATTGACTAAATACCGCATCAAGTTTTTTTATTAGTTTACTCCTAGATGGTTTTTTAATTTTAGGCATCCATATGACTAATTAAATCCGTTCCTAACTTTTCGTCTATTCCTTTTATTTGTTTATAAATGTATTTACTATCGGACTTAACTTTTTTTTTCTCTACGAGTTTGGAGTCAATTCCCAGATTCTGGTACTGGATTGCGTCAAGTTCTAAAAGTTGGTCGGTTCTTTCTTGTATAGACTTATTAAAATCAATAGCTATTTTTTCGGCTAATCTTCTTATAGTAAAATCGTCTGACATTTATTTAATTTAATAATTAATAATTTGTTTTTTTAAAAAAACTTTAAAATATATATAACGTAATTTTCCCACTACCCACCAAAGGTATTTAGTTTTTTTTTAAGAATCAAGTATTTATATAGAATTGTTTATAACTACTATTCTATTTCTTATTGATGTTTATTATTGCCAAATACTTTTTCGACTCCACGGCTTCCGAAATATCCTCCAATCACGATACTCAGAAGCCCGGTTATAGAATCTAAAGGATAGCCTAAATACCATCCTATTACATAACTTACGGTTAAGAATACTAAAGTTAAAGGTCTAACGTTTGAAGATAACCAAGAGCCGCTCCTAGCGTCCGCCACCCAGCGTCTTGTAGTTCCGTCTATTTCGGCTCGCTCTATATCAAGTTTTTTTAACGCTATTTGTTTATCTCCTTCGTTCATATCGGAGCCTCCTATAATAGCTTTTAAGACGCTTCCAACCGCCGTATTATCAGCAATAGCTGAAACAACGTTAGGAATTTTAGAGAGTAAAAACTTACCCACTACCGTGTCTTTTATTTTTTTCTTTTCAGGCATAATGTATTACCTACCGTGTTAGTAAGTCCATACGGAGTTCGGTTTGCTTTCGTCCGTGTCGCAGTGTATAAAGGTTTTCGCCACGCCCAGTCTTTTAAACCCCGCTTTGATAAGGGAATTAATAATAACGTATCTTTGAGAGCCTCCTCCCACGGCAATATCTGCGGCTTTTCCGGTAAGATGGCTGGAATTAATAACGCCTCCCACGGTTTTATTGTGTTCGATGCTCCGGTATCCTGACGTAATTTTATACGGAATCCCTGAAATTTTACGTGCATCGTTGAGCATTCGCAAAAAATTAACATCCATATTAACACCGCTACCCGGGAGCGTTGGATCTTCAAACTCTTGTAATTCAAAATAAGACATTTATAAAGTTATAATTTTAATTAAAATCAATAGTAAGATAGTATAAATAAAAATAACTTTTCCTTTATTATAAATGTTATTACTTTTAAAGTTATTTAAAGTCCAATCCGCTATTTTATTTATTGTTTTAAAACTAAATTTTTTAATTTTATTTATTGTTTTTTTTACTATCATAGTCTAGGGTTTCTTTTAGCATAATTCTATCAAACATTTCGTCCTGATTTTTAAGCATTTCTTTTTGAAGATTTATTATTAATTGCTCGTATTCGTCTTTGCTCTTAGTTAAAGATTCGATAGTTTGCTCTCTACTATCTAGTTTGCTTTTAAGAGCGTTAATGTCGTCCGGTTTTGAGCCCGTTATAGTACTTATTACCATCGCTAGAGAAGCCGAGAGCGTACCTACTAACATCATTACCACTTCTTTATTAGAGTCTAAGACGGGGTATTGTATAAAAACGACTACTAGCCCCACAATGAAAAGAAAGATAAGCAGGGCGCCGCTATAATGCCTCAGATCTCTTGCCACTCCATTCTTTGGTAGATTCATTTTTTCAGCTTATTATAAATTGATATACCCGTGTATGCTATTGCTAAAACTAAACTAATTGTTTGTAAGGTAGGATTTGCTTTACTTAAGTTTAAAGCTAAAGCAAAAAAATTAAAACTTGCAATCTTTAACTCTTCCATTTTATTCTATTAAATCCCAAATTTGATTTTCTTCATTCCAAGAATAAAAATCTCCATCAGTTGGTTTTGGTGTTGGCGGTTGCCAGTCATCTTTACTATCTAGTCCCCAAGACTCAAAAGGTTGTGGAGTTATAAATTTATCTTTTTCTGAATTGTAAGTATATCCTACTCCTGCATATTGTTTCCTAAAATTTCCATTATAAGAAGTTTGCACCCATTGAGCAAAACCAAAAACAGAATTTAAAAAGTCTACTCCTTTAGATTCATTTTCTTTTTCGTTTTCGTCAAGTAAAACAGAGTTATTTATTACGATAACTTGTTCAACTATATTATCCAAATTTATTTTTGCAAAATGTGCCATAGTTTATGCTGTATAAGATCCCGAGCCTGTAAATATTAATATTGTATTACTTCCGCTTGTTGAAACCGTTGGCGAACCTGCCGAACTTCCAGAATAATTTGCGGTTGGAATTTTAAGTATTACTACTCCAGAACCACCTGTACCGCCTGCTCCATCACCGCCACCGCCACCGCCAGAACCAGTACTAGTACTTCCGTTTCCGGGTGATGAATTTGGTTTAGCACCGCCACCGCCACCGCCAGAACCACCAGAACCAACACCGTGACCATTAGAACCATTTCCACCACCGCCACCACCTGCTCGAGTAATACTGCTTCCTGTAATATTAGAACTTGCACCAGAACCACCATTAGCACCGCTTGAGCCAGTAGCATCAGATCCGGCAGCTCCTGCGCCACCGCCACCACCGCCAAAACGACCACCGCCACTAGGTGCATAATTACCATTACCACCTAAATTTCCCTGTACTGGATTTGTTGTTCTACCACCCCCATTATTATTATTTCCAGGAGTAATACCCGCACCACCACCACCAGAACCACCAGTTTGTCCTGCAGTTGGTGCAACGTTAGTACTTCCGCCTGCGCCACCACCTGTTGATGTAGTTTGGTCAAATGTTGTATTATTGCCATTAGATGGGGGAGTAGAACCAGAACCACCTGCCCCAATAGTAACTGTATAAGTAGTTCCACCATTAAGTGTGAACGAAGATACAGCCCTATATCCACCTGCTCCAGCAGCACCACCGCGACCGTTTCCGCCTGCTCCACCACCTGCAATAACTAAATAATCAATATTGTAATCTACAACTGGAGCAGCCGCAATGTATAGTCTATTTCTTAAAGCCATATTTTTTTTTTAAACCGTTGTATCTGAAACGTATGCCTGTACTACATAAGCAAATTTTGCATTGGTTGAATCGTCTAAACAGGTTATTTGTAAAAGATTAGTTGAACCACCAACATAATTAATTCCCCCAACTTTATAAAAAGCTTCAGATGTTCCTGCATTTGAGTCAAGGGTTATTGTTTGCGCTCCTGTTAAATTCCATATATCAATTACTTGACCCGCTTTAAAATTTGTAAAATCAAACTCAATACCACCATTTAAACTGTTAGCCATAACAAAAATAGCTGCTGCTCCCCAATCTATAGTAGTTGCTCCGCTTCTATTTGTAACAGAAGAAACCGCTGTATATCGATTCTCGAGTTTATCGTGTGTAATATTATCGTTTAGAATCTTTGCAGTAGTTACCGCATTAGAAGCGACCATATCCGCAACAATTTGAACCTCTCCAATTACTCCCGTACTTGTTGAACCTAATACTCTATCTGCTGTAGCTAAATTTTGCATCTTAGCGTAGGTAACCGCATCCGCTGCAATAGTTAAAGCTCCCGTATTTGCTAAAGTTGCATCTCCCGATACCGCTTTATTTATAAAATCCGTTCCGTCAGCTACTAAAATATGTGTATTCGTTGCGGCGGCTGCATCGTCAAATAGAGAAACTTTTGCCGGGGTTGCGGAGTTGGCTCCTAATTGAGTCGAGGTTATTCCTCCGGCGGTTAATGATATATCGTTTGTACCTACTGTTATTCCAGTTCCGGCTCCTACCGTTAAAGTTACATCTCCGGCGGTACCTCCTCCGGTCAAACCGTTTCCGGCTGCAACGCCAGTAATATCTCCTACATCGTTTGCGATCCAACTAAAAGAACCGTCTCCGTCGGACTTTAAAATATTTCCATTTGATCCGTTACCCGATACATTTAAGGCGGCGGCTCCTACCGAGTTGTCCACAAGTTCGTCTGCGCCTACGGAATCGTTTGCCATTTTATCAATGGTTACGTTGTTATTTAGGATTTTATCCGTAATTACTTTATTTGCTCCTATAGAAACTACTCCGGCGTTTGTCATTGTAGCATCACCACTTAAAGCGGCGGCAGTCATTCCGGTACCGTCTCCTATTAGGATTTGTGTAGTCGCTAAAGCCTTTTCGGTTAATACTCCGCTACTATTTGCATCTCTTACTAGAATAGAGTTAGCGGCGACGTTTTGCATTTTAGCGAAAGTAACTCCCGCATTTGCTAACGAAATAGTTACCGCCCCGGTTGCCGAATCTCTTACGATTGGAGCCGTTGCCGTTATACTATTAACATCTCCTGCGTCGTCCGTGTACAGTTCCGTGAAATTAGAATTGACTTTTATAAAACTGTCTCTGATACTATCACCAGTATTGTCGTTGGGTACAGAACCTACCCCTATAACTTGTTTAGCCATTTTAGTTTATATTTTTTTTATAATTGTGTTGCATCCGCTTTATATAATGTTGTATCCGCTAAAAACGGAGTTCCAGAAATTTGGGTTAAATCAGCCGTTAAAGGAAAGGTACTCCAACAAGCCGGCGCCGAAATATCCGGTATAGCCATAGTCGAATAAGCCGGATCATTTCCAAAACCGCTATCGGTTATCATTGAGCAATATACTTTACCCCAGTTTATATTGTTAGCCATATATATATAATTAAATTTTAACCTTTTTGTTATATAACTTATTTAAATAGTTTTTTAATTTAACTACGTTTATTTGTTTAGGCTTGTATTTTCTTATTTTAATCATAAAACCCATCCGCTAAAGTCCGCACTTTTATCCGGGTAAACGTCAGAGTTATTATTTGTATAATATTCCGGGTACCGCGTAGAAGCAAAAAAAGAAAAATGGTCTATCATTCTATCCGTATAATATTGCGCCGTAGTTCGTTCTTTTTCTATTAAAAAGTCTATCTCTTCTTTACTAACGCTTTCGCTATTTTCGCTAGTCCCTTTAAAAACTCCTTTATTACTTATAGTATAGGCGCTAAAAGGAATAAATTCGACCATCGCCCAATGAACTAAGCAAGGTTTTATATGAGTCTCTACTAGCGTCTCGTAATGCCCCGATAAATTATCTGCGATTATATGATTTGAAATTTTATCGTATAGATCCGTACCTATATAATTTTGTATATGTATATTTTGAGCTATCTTCACATACTGTATAAATTTATCTGTATCAACCTCTCCGGATACCGAAGTATACTTTACTATATCTTTTCTAGTTACAAATAGTGCTTCTGCCATTTTCTTATTTATTTACAAATCCTTGGTTAGGCATATCTTTTGGCTTCATAGATACCTCTTTTTCGTTAACCGGGTTAAATCCGTCTTTTCTTGCTTTATTAGTCGAAATATTAGGATCTAAGTTTGCTAAGTTTCCTTCGGTTTTTCCTTTAAAAGTTTGTCTCAGCCATTTATGGTGACAATTACCACCGCCTTTATAAAGCCAGATACTGTACGTATCGGCTCCTCCTTCTCCCCAGCCTTTGTTTACGGGTTTATTACCCATCGATATAATGTCTTCTTTACGATATAACTTATTGGATCTTGTCATATCAACACAAAATTTTCGACTATTTGCTGAAGTTTGATCGGGACTATACTTATAACGTACTTTAAATTTAACGCCTCGAACCTCTTTATCTTGTTTAGATTTTGAGTTAGGTTTAGCGGTTCCAGTAGAAGCTAATCCAATCATTTTATCTAAGGCGTCTTCTTGTTCGTAATCTACTTCTCTTTCGTCTACTAATTCCCATTCGTCTAAATTTTCTTCCTCTCCGAATTCGCTTAATAAATTAAACATTTCATCGTCGTTAAAACTCTGTTTATTTAAATTATCTTTTTTATGCTCTTCGCAAGCCATATACCAAACCTGACCCTCGTATTCGTGTTCGTGGTAACCCTCGCATCCTATATTTTTAGCGGCTTCTATAGCCATCTCTTTCGTTGAGTATCCTAATCTATCGTCTATAATTGCAAAATCTTTGTCTACGACTTGACTTCTTAACGTATACTCTTGTTTTATTCCGGTCTCCTCTTCTCTCGACTCTTCCGTTATAGCGTTTTCGGTATCAATAAATGCTAAAGGTTGCAATGTCTTAAAGTAAAGTTTTAAACTAATACCGTTAACGGCTAATATATCGTCCATACATTCCGTTATTAGGTCTTGGTATGGTTTTATAGTTATGTTATCAAAAAGTAGCGCAGCGGTCTTTATTTCGTCCGCATTAGAGCCTAAACCGTTTGAGTCTGTTCTCATTCCTAGAAGTAAAGGACTCGTAACCCTATGCGCAACTATTAACTTATTGCTACATTCATTAGATAAGTATTCGTAATGAGCCGGGGCGTCGTTTAATGGTATATCGTCTACGGTTGTTTTACTTTCGGCGTTATTGTTAAAAGCTATAATTACCTTTTCGCCTCTTGCACCGGTTAACTTAGACATTACGTCGTTTTTAACCTCAATTTGTTTTTGTTTATCAGGCACGCCATTATTAAAATTTACGACTTTACTTCCGCTAAACGAATTTTTAACGTCGTTTATAAGAAAATCCGCTACCTCGCTCTCTATCTCGGCATAAGCTAGACCGCCTTGGTAATCGACAGGACAGAAATAATCGTAGCCACTTACGTATCTTTTAATAATTTTAATTTCCGGCTCTTTACCGTTACCAAAACCAAAAGCCGCTATTCTAGTAGGTTTTTCGTTTGGCTTCATTTTAGACCAATCCGGAGAGTAATAATAACCCTCTATTTTGCCCTCTTCGTTGCATTTCTCGGGTCTCAAAGTTTGTTTAGGAAAATGCTCCGCTTTATATACTTGCGAATTCTTATAAAGTACTTGAAAGCTACCTTCTCCTAATAGTTTTAAGTCTAAGACAACTTTTCTTAAACAATGATCCGAAAATATAGATCTCATTTGAGCGTATTCGTTTGGCTTTTTATTGCTATCTAAAGAGTCTAAACCTCGCCCGTAAATCATATTACTAATTCCGTTTATAATTGCGTTATTAGTTGTCGATTCGGTATATAGATCTATTAAGTATTGATAGTAATTATTATCCTCTCCGTAATTTACCCATTCTTTACGCTTATCCTCGCTTATTTTAGGACGGTTATAAGACGATAAATTTACTATATGTAGGTTATCCATTAGATTGTAATAAATTCGTTTGTAGTGACGTTAGAAGTATACTCCCCGCTATTAATCGTATATTGAGGTAGATTAGTTTGGTTAGTACAGTATATTTTATCTTTAAATATAACGTTAGTACCAGACAAAATAGTAAGCATATAATATATTCCTTGTTTTAAAGTTGTAAAAGATGCGTTAAACCTATTATAATATAGTACTTGACTTATAGCGGTTGTCGCTTGAGTATATACATTTTTATTTTTAGTTTCATCTACAATATTAATCGTATAAGATGCTCCTGATATATATTCTCTTGGTATAAAGTTTATATTTTGTGCGTTATTGCTTTCTTTTAAGACTATCATAATATAATAATAAAAAAAATGATTTTTTGTTAAAGTTAAAACATAAAAAAGAGGGCATAAAGCCCCCTAATTTATCAAAACAAAACTTATTATGTATTTGTACCCGAAGTAATAACAATAGTTCCATCTAATCCAGGGAAATCCTGAACAGTAAACGGATAATCCACCGCCGTAGTTAATTGAGTAATCTCTAAGAAATTAGCCGGAACTTTCTCAGAAGCACTAAACGTTAAAGTGTATCCGGAGAGGTCTCCCATTCCTCCAGAGGTCACTATACTTCCGCCACTTACGTCCGCACCGTGTTCTAGTCCCATTAGCATACAATTACCGTTGTTATCCTCCACTAATATATGAGGACGTCCGTAAGACAGTAATTTTAGCTCTTTATTATCGGAAGCCGACAATTTTTTTAACGTTATATTTAACGTCTGTTCAAAGAATACCGTACCATTGTCTCTCGATGCAGTTATAGCTTGCTCGAAAGTGTTTGCGGTTCCTTTTAATTCGTATTTAAAAGCAGTTAGTGAGTTTGCTGATCCTCCGATTGTAGAACCCGTTAAGTTGTCTATAACATCCGTAGCTGTATTGTCATAGCTTACCGTACCAAGTAAACCAAACTCTACAAAATAGATATTTTTAAGACCGCCCACGGAATCTTTACACGGTTCTTTTCTTCCTAAAGTGATTGCACACGCCATTTGTATTTTTTTTTTAAATAAAAAAAGGTAAGTAGGCTTTTTGGCTTACCTACCCTTTTAAATTGATTAATTATATATTAAGAATAGAGCACAATATCTGAACCGATCCCGTACTGAACCCCTGCTGTAAATCGCATAACGATACGTACGTTCTGGCTTCCGTCAATGTCCGCCATATCTATGACCTTCACTTCGTTCTGGTCGGACAGTAAGCCCGTTCCAAAATAAAGATTAGTTTTTTCTGCAGCTACCATTTTATTGTCGGATAATCCATTAGCTACCGCGATTTTAATTCCATCAAAGCTTAGTGTTCCTCCGGTATACCATTGTGTACCATCTGAGCCAATACCGGCGGCGCCTACATTTGTGGCAAATCCACCCAGGGCTCTTACGTATGCTCTAGCAACGTTTTGAGACACATATATAAAAAGGTCGTCGTTCGTTATTAAATTTGAGCTTATAGCATCTACCACGGCTCCTAATTGAGCGATTACATTTCCGGCATTTACGCCTCCACCAACCACTGCAACATCCGTTACGTCTCCGTCGGCTGTTAATAGTTCGGTAAACCCTCCGAACTGCCCAGCACTCGCCGCTGCGCCATTCCAGATGCTTTGCTCCGTTCTTTGAGCTACTTTAGCTGAAACGTGTCCAATTAAGAAATCTGCAAAAGAAGTAGGCAATTGGTCGAAAGAACTGTATCCCATAGATATAGCATCCCAGTCTGATTGGAAATCTGCTTTACAAAGTTGCAGATTCACTTGTTGTGAAACCGGCTGAATTATACGTTCAGTCAATGTAAGAGTAGAAGTTGGGTCAAAATCACACGTGGCGCTTTTTACGATATCGTCGCTTGATACCTTTTTAATTACTTCTTTAAATTTAATGTTAGGTTTTACGGTAATTAAACCGTTGTCCAAAGTAGACCCGCTTAGAAGCGCAGCGCTGATAAATTGTCCAGCGAATTCGCCCGCATAACTGGTTGTAATTGAATTAGTTGTAGCCATTTTATATATTTTTTTATTTATTAATTATTATGATTCTGAAGCCCACACGCCGTCTCCGCCTGTTATATACCAATCGGTAAGAGATATAGCTTTGATTGTACACCAATCGCCTTTATTTGCCGACGCTTTCGTGTTGATCCAGTCTTTGTTGTTTACGCCGCCTGAAGAAACCGCCGCAACTGCTCCGTGAATTGCATCTGTCGCTGCCGGGCTAATTGTTAGGGTATTATTACCATCCGCTCCCGTATTTCTAAACGTATACTCTGCGCCGATATTTTCCGCTGAAATTGTCGGTAAAGACAAAACTTTTGCATCCGTTGCAACGTTAAACTCTGTTCCCGCATCGTTAATGCTAATCGGTGTATTATCGGTTAAAAATTGTTGTTTAGATCTTGCTCGTAATACGCTATTACTTGTAGTTATTTTTGTAGACATAGTTATTATTTATTAAAATTTGAAATTTTTCTCATTACTCTATCTAAAGTATTATTGCTCCTTTTTTGAGAATAAAGATTAGTCGAGTTTTTATTTTCGTTTTCCGGGTTATGATTAACCTTTTGTACCGGCTCGCTTAACTCTTCTTTTTTAGCGTATACCGTTTTAGTTGTAGTCTCTTCGGATTTAACTCCGGTATCTGTAACGTCTTCGCTCATTTCTTCCTCTTTAGGATCTAAAATAGCTTTAATTTCCTCTACTACCTTTTTAACTTCTTCTAGTTCTTCTTTAGTAGCGTAAGCCATTTCCTCTTTTGGAGCTTCTTCCGCTTCTACTTCTTCTTCTACCGGGGCTTCTTCCGCCGCTCCAATAGAATCTATTATCCCTTCTTGAGAAACTACTAATACTTCACCGTCAATTAATTTATATTCACCAATTGGTAGGGCTACTCGTTCGTCTTCGGTAACTATAAAAACTTCTGAGCCTTTTTCGAAGCTCTCAGATTCTATAATTGTGCCGTTTTCTAGCTCTGCTTGAGCTAATTTAACTTCTTTTTTTTCGGATAGTTCGACGCCTAGAACGTCTTTTACTTTATTCAATACATCTGTCGCTTTCATATACTTATAATAGGTTTTAAAATAGTTTGTTATATTTTGGGTTTACAAACGAGTTAATTATATAATAATAACTTATAAGGTTTGTTGTATTTTTAGTTAGCCGCTATACAAGCGTTGCAATTAAGATAACTAGTCTCATTATTAATACGTTCGTCTCCGTTGTTTCTTGTAGCGGTTATAGTGTAGCATCCGGATAATTGATTATGAACAAAATTTAAATAATACTTACCTCCTACCGTTAAGGATCTTCCTAAAACTCTTATATTTTGAGTTCCGGAGACGCAACTAGTAACGGTATAGTAGGAAATAGTATCTATTTTAACCGTACTTCCTATACCTTGAGCCTCTAAAGTTCCGTCACAACATTTTTTAGAGTAGCTCTTGCCGTCTTTACATAGGCAAGCTCGTTTATCGTTTTGGGGGCTTGGAATAGTACTCATATTAATTTTTTGGCACGCAATTAGGTACTTTTTTCCCGTTCTTCATTTTAAAACCTATCATTTCGTAACCTTCGTAACAGGGTTTTTTTAAAGACTCCTCTATTAAATCAAGTTCTTTAAGTTTAGAACCCGCCCAACGTAAACCGGCTTTTCCGCCCCATAATAAATAAGAAATAGTGCCGCAAGCTTTAGAGTCGCTTTCGTTATAGTCTTCTTGCGCTCTACTCAAATAACTAAACATTCTTTTAATAGTTTCTATTGTTATGGGCTTTCCTTTTGCTAATTGTTGCGCTCTTACCTTTCCTACTTGAGTAGCACATTTATTGTTTACTTTTTTGTTTAGTTCAATGCCTTTTTTAGCGTTGTTTTTTACGCCAGTAGGATAGTCAGAGTAAGACTCTAATTTTTCGCCTTTTAAAATAGACTTTAACTCGTTAATTAATTCAGTTGCCATTTCCTCTTTAATAGAAGTTTTATTTTTAACGGGCTCGTTTGGTCTATCTAGCTTATTAGCAAAATATCCCTCTATACTAAAACCTTTAATTTCATTTTTTTTAACTTTTTGCCAAACTTCATCGTTATTTACTTTCATTGATACCATCCAAGTACCTACGGGAGTATTTAAGTTATACATACGGCTTTTATCTTGCTCTCCTTCTACGATCCAAGATTCCACCGCAGTAAGTCCCTTTATCTCTAATTGATGCTCTAAAGTTGCGTTATTTTGATTTCCTTGTATAAAAAAAAGTTCGCTTGCTTTTCTTACGGTATTCTTTGAAAAGTAAATATAATATTCTTTAAAATCTTTAGTACCTTCCGAACCTTCAACTCTATATATGGGTTTGTTTGGAATAAGAGCGGCGCCCATCAGAATACGCTTTTCAGTATCTACTTCGGCTAGTTTAAACTCTTGGTTTTTTAAGGCTAAAAAATCGGATTCTATTGCAGGAGATTCCACTACACTAATTGCCTCTACTCCGGAGACGTCGTCGTTATCGTCTATAAAAAGTTCTATTATTTCCATACTATTATAATACTATTTTGTTTTTTTTGTTAACCTATTGAGGCTCCTTCGACTATGTTTCTTTCGAGAGATTGAGCGGTACTAACGTCTCCGCTAACTACAAAAGCTTTAACGGGCTTTTTATTATCCTCTCCTATTGTTTCGGCTAATTGATTTTCGGGAGATGCTCCAACAACATTAAACGCCGGAGCTTGAGGCGCCGAAGATCCACCGCCACCGCCGCTAACAGAGGGCATTTTTGGTTTAGGAGCTACAATACTTTTAATAGTTTTAAGCGCAAAGGCTCCCGCTATTCCCGCTTGAATAAAAGGGTAAGGAGGAAATACGGCAGTAATTGGTGAAGCACTTGCCGTAGTAAATGCGGCTTGAACTCCTTGTATTCCCGATATAGTCGCTTGAGCTAACGCCGCCGCTTTACCTACTTTGGAACCTTCGCCGGCTAGTCCTATAATAGCGTTTAAAGTATTGTCTCTTTGAGATGCCGCCAAGTCTAAAGCCGCCGCCTTTGCGTCCGCCTCTTCTTTTTCCGCTTGTTCTCTTTCGGTTTTTGCTTTTGCCGCCGCATCCGCTTTTTCTTTAGCTATTCTATCGTCTCTTTCTTTATTCTCCGCCGCCGTCTGATCTGCAATTGCTTTTAATGCTGCGGCTTCCTCTGCCTTTAACGCTATAATTTGTCCGGTAACTTCTTTCTGTTTTGTAAGTTTAGCGGTTTCTAAATCTATTAATCTCGCTTTTAGTTGCTCCTCTTCTATTAAATCTTCTTTAGTCGATTTTGATAAAGAATTTTCTAACGTCTTAGCTTCGGATCTTATCCTAGCGGCTTCTATTTCTTGGTTTGTTATTTTTGTTTCTAGGGCAGCGGCTTCCTCTAAAAATCCAATCCTTTGAGCGGTTGTAAAGTTTTCTTTATCGATAGCTTGCTCTAAAAGTTTTGCTCTCGTTCTATTTGCTTCTGCTCGATCCACAATTAAATCCCTTTCTAATCTATCCGCTTTAGCTTTGGCGTCCGATATTTTAGCGGCAAGTTCTGCGTCTTTAATCGTTTCTTTTATAAGTTCTTTTGTGGCTTTTATTGTCTTATCAATTCCGTTAGCAAGAGCCTCTGCTGCTATTACCGCAGGATTAATTGCTCTATTAATATCTAACATTCCTTGCCCTAAATCCTTTGCCGCTCCCGTAAAATCTCCGTCGAATAACTTACCAAACGCCGAGCCTAATAAACCAACTCCTTTTATAAGTAGATTTACTTTACCCATTATAAAGTCTTGAATAGACTTACCAAATTTCTTAATAGATTCAACCGGGTTGGAAAATACATTAATTACCGCTTCGCCAAAATCAGATAATACGTCCGTAAGATTTCCAACAACAGAGCCGATAATAGACATTAATTTAGCAAACTTATCTTGCCCCTCTTCCGAAGATTTAAAGGCTTGTATAACTCCCGCAATAGTTAAGGCAAGTAATCCAATTCCCGAAGCAATGATAGCGCCTTTAAGCGTTTTAAATCCTTTACTAACTCCTTTTATAGTTCCGGTTAATCCTTTAAATTTTGTTATAGCTCCTCCAGATACGGTGTCTAGTTGTCCGCCCATTTCGGAAACATCTGCAGTCGTTTTCTCAGCCGCTTTTCCCGTATCTTCTATTCCTTCTTTTACCTTTTCAAGTTCTTTTTTAGATTTGCCGGTTTTTAATTCTAAGTCTATTTCTACTTTCTTACTCATATCTTTTTGTTGTTAAAGTAAACGCCTCTTTAATAGATTCCGGATACTTATTTTTGCCTAAAGCAATGTCTATATTTTTGCCTCTCGACTTTTGTTCTCTTGCTATTTCTAATAATCCTAATATATTTTCTATCATAGTTATACTTTTACTGCGTTATCCATTCTTATTTCGATTGCACCTGTTGAGGTAATTGAATCTGTACAAATTGCGTGTCCTGTACCTCCTTGTGAACCGGCAGGAAAAACTTGTGAAAATAACGTTCCATCTATTTTTAAAGCGGTTATCGTAACGGGTTGATTTGTTAAGTTTGTAAAATTAACATATCTATAAAAATCACCAGTACAATAAGAAGCCGGGTTAACCGTTTGAATTATAGACAATGAATCAGCTAAAGCGTACTGACTTCTTATATTTGTTCTTGCGTAGAATCTATAAAAGTATTGCGTTCCGTAGTTTAAAGGATAATCCGTAAGATTAACTAAAAACGGA